>ERZ827423.812-NODE-812-length-35480-cov-4.998814_pt1 | contig 35480 bp, 40 predicted proteins | sample MGYA00519775_ERZ827423 | MGnify/ENA primary metagenome ERZ827423 (study PRJEB31778, sample SAMEA3449296) | human gut metagenome | biome: human gut; feature: human-associated habitat; material: faeces | place: United Kingdom | collected 2010/2012 ... | reverse complement strand
GTTATCACTCTACACGATTTCTCAAACTGTCTCAATATGAGAAAATAACGATACTCATTATCACATGATTTTTAAAATCAATTTAGCATGTCGAATTCGTTTAGAGAATGAACTTCGTCTAATATATAAATTAGTAGAAGTTCGTGAAAAATAAGGCGAAAGAGGGGGTATTTTCATAATGGTTGCCACTTGATTTTATTCTGATTTGGGATAGTAGTTCACAATCTACACCACAAAATCATCAAAACATACGCTTTTTCACACACTCTCACACGTCTCCCACCCTCAAAAATCCAGTCAAATAAATTATCTATTTAAATCAATTCTGAGCCAATTTTTAATCAAATCTATATAATTACCTCAATAATTCAGTTAAAAAGGTCTACGAAGGGCGTATGCAATTATTTCAATATAATCTAACGATATAAATGTTAATATATTCCTTGTAAATCAATAATATCTAGGTATAATAAATGGTTGTTAGTGTATGCAAAATTATACTGGTAATTGTTGGGAGCGAACGCCTTCACTTCGTCACTGTCGTGCCTACGTTCAACTACTTTATAATAAGGAAAACTTGGACTATTTCAATATATGGACTTGCTTATTTTGATCTATGAGTTGATAGTTTTAATGATATGATATTTCCTTGGTTTTTATAGGAACTTGTTAAGAACAGTTACAGTTTAGGTGCTATGATTTTGCATACGCTTTTTACTGAATATACTAGTCCAAAATGATGATATGGGGAGGGTATTTTCATGAAAAGAGAAGGTCTACGTAAATTTTAGTGCTTAAATATAAAAAATGGATGAGATTTTACTCCCACCCATTAGTCAATAGATAAAAATTTAAAAAAGGATTCCATTTCCTCAAGATCAGTTCCTATAGTAATGCCATCATCTAAAGAAAATCTAATGTCTGATATAACCAATAGTTGTTTTGATGTGGCATTTTTACCCAATTTTCTAATCTGAGGAATATAATATCTCTTATATATGTCATATTTTTTCTTTATATCATTAATCTTCTTGTCTAAACATATTTCACAAAAGAATTGTTCCAATTTTCCTGAAGGTGATTTTGCTGTTATCATGATGTCTGGAATAATTATTTTATCTTTGTTATTCTCATTGTATTTTAATCCTTGCTCTATTTCAAATGCAATAATTTCATAGTCAGATCTAACTAAGGCTAAATATACATCCGTCATAGCTAATGAATGTTCTAATTGTTTTGGTAGATATTTCTCATGTACTGACCAATATACATATGTGTTATTAACTACCTCCATCATTTGTCTTTGTAGCATTTTATATTCTAAAGTTAATTTTCTTAATCTACGTGATAATACACTATCATGACATTGAAATTCAGGTAATAAGTTGATTTGTGACGTTGTTATACATTTTAAAGTATTATCTAATAAGTTAACTAACATCCTGTCCCTCTTTGTTATACTCATATTATTCCCTCCTAGAAGATATTTATACTTATAATATATGCTTGAAGCAGAAAAAGTTGACAGTAAAGTATCAATTAGATTGATATGAAACTATTTTTAATAATTGAATATAATGTTAGTGTATAAACTATTTGACTTGGTTGATTGGTATATACTAATTAAATTAGACAGTTGATGCTGTTTAGATGTTAACATCTTACTACTTGATAAGAAGGATTAATTATTTAAACTAATTTAACTGTTAAAATTTAATAAGGAAACGCCTTGCTTTGGATAACATTGCAAGTCAACATAGTGTACACTATTCAAACGTACCACTTGATAGGAGCAAGTGCATTGTGGTTCTGGTTGACTACTTTACAGAATCAATTAATAATCTCCTTTCTTACATATATACTCATTAACAAATAAACAATAAATAAAGCACTAGATAAATCCTAGTGCTTACAATTTACTTATATTTATTTTTAATCATTTTGATTAATACATCAGTATCTTCAGGTGGAAGAATACTTTTCATCATAACATATTCTTTACCATTAGACATATTTGGGGCATAGAATCTACATTCACCTTTTCTTCTAATCAATTCTAATCCGTCTTGATTACACATATTACGACTGTGAGAAGAATTTTCTGCCTTATAGCATATTTTTAAGTTGGTGTTATAACGCATTTGAGTTATATAATATTCTTTTTGACTATCTTGCATTGCAGTTATAACACGAATTCCACATGATCTAGCTGTACTTATTAATGAACCCATTAAAGATTGTAAGCGTGAAAATTTTTTATGTGAATGCATATAACTATACTCATCAAATACAACAAGTTTATATGGTAAATCTTTATGTCCTTTTCTATAATATTCATCTATATCCTTGCATCCATATTTTTTTAAAATAGCATTTCTTTTAACAACCTCTTCTACTAAATCATCTAATATTTCTTTAGTTCCTTCCTCTTTCTTTGTTGGCTCATTTCCTACTATTTCATCTAAATCAATGTAACATTTATTGTTATATAAATGTGGCGTATCATACATAAATAAAAAATCATTATCACCTTTACCTGCAAAAATTACTATTTGTAAGTATTCAGGTGGATAATTTAATACCAAATGTAATAATATTAATCTTATAGCACTAGATTTACCAAATCCACTACTACCAGCAACTAACATAGAATGATATCCATTTTTAGACATATCTGTTACCAACATTTTTATCTCATAATCATCTGATAAGAAGAACCCAAGTGGAATTTTTAATCCTTCAATACTCTTAAAGGCATTTGGATCATAATCATACACTTTATCAAATATATCAGATGTAATAACTATTATATCAATAAGATTCTTATGTTTTCTTATTTCTATATTACCTTCATATGTTTCAAAGAATGCCGCTATCTCCTCTATCTTTTCTTCTATTTTTGATTTAGTGACACCAACGGGGCATTCAAATGTAAATATATTACATACTTCTTTTACTTCATATCTTTTTAATATGGGCATTTCTTTAGATTTATTAGTTAGACCTATATTAAAAAATAAATCAGAAAAATTATAACGTTCACCATCTACAAATACATTATTCTTTTTGTCTACTAGTTTTTCTCTTTCGATATCTTTTACTTGTTGTTCCATATCTTTAAGTTTATTAGATTCTTCCATGGAATATAATTTTTTTTCTAACTCTTTTTGTTTAAGTGATTCAGTTTGTATACCTGTTATCTTACATATTCCTTTTGCAATTAACTCTGCCGTTTTCTCCATTCCAGAATTTAATAATTGACCTATTGGTTCACACAAAGGTTTTAATACATTATTATCGTTGCTCATATATTTACCTCCCTATTTAGTTTGATAATATACTATATGCTAATTTCATAAAAAGTTTACATATAAACTAAATATCAACCAAATAAATTTATTTCAATATCAATTATAGTGTAACAAGTTTACATTTAATGCATATATAAATCATATATAAACTTATAGAGCAATATCAATCTATAATATCATTGCTTTTGGTTGATATTTAGTTCATATTTAATTGATTATTTTTAATAAATATGATATAATATACTATATTTATAATTAGAAAGAGGAGATAATATGAAAGATACACAATTCATAGGATTAGATGTTGGTAGAGGTTACCTTAAAGGTTACACTGAATATAATGGCGTACCAAATAGTTGCTTATTCAAATCTGTTACAGCATTAGGTAGGATGATGGATTTTAAAGATTATAAAGATCCTATATTTTTAGAAGTAGATGGATATGAATACTTTGTTGGAATTTTGGCTGAAAAAGAAGGTCATAATCCAATACAAAATTTAAAAGATGACAAAACAACTCCTACTGTACAAAGACTAATCAACGCGGCTCTTAATAAATTAGTGGTTTGTGATAATGTTAAAATAATGTTAGGTGTGCCTAATAAATTATTTAAAAAATCTGAGTTACAAAAAATAAAACAGACTTATAAGGATAAAGTTGTTAACATTAAAGATAAAATAAGTAATTCCTATAAGAGAGTCAAAATAGATGATATAGAAATATATAGAGAAGGTGATGCTGCATTATTATGGCATATGCAAAATTATAATATGAACAGTAATGATGTAGGTATGGTTACTATAGGTTTTAGAACTACTGAATTCAGTTATTATGATAAAGGGTTAATGTTTAATAATTTAAAAAGTTCTACTGAAGAACTAGGTAATAAAGATGCTTTGGAATATATACAAAAAAGAATTTCAACTGATAATATTATGAGAAAACTACATGAAATAGATAGCTCTGATAGATATGATGATTTAAAAGAAATAGCATATACTGATTTAACTGAAAGTATTGAACAACAAATAGAGAGTAAATGGACTAATTTAAATGAATTAGATGTATTTATAGCTGGAGGTACTGCTTTAAATATGAATTTTAATACTTATCCTGTTGTTGAAGATAGTCAAATGATAACTGCCAAAGGTTTATGGCTAGTTGCGTTAAGTAGGTTCGCAGGTTAATTATATGAAAAAAAGCCGTAGCTTACATTTAGAAGAGGATATTTGGACTGAGATAGATAATTATAAGGATAAGTATAAATTGAGCAGTAGAAATGCTGCTGTCGAAAGAATGTTTGTCGAAAGACGTATGTTGCTAATGATGCATGATAAATCATTTAATAATGAAGATGTTAGTGATGTAAAAAATGATAACCCACCTAGTAAAGAAGTGGAAGATTCAAGAATAAGCGATAAACTTAAAAATACAATTGACAATTCCTTCGATAACATGCCAGATTAAACAAGGTTAGGAAATTCTAACCTTTTGTTGTATAGATATGATGTTATTCAAAACAAATAATAGTATATTTAGACAAATAATGATATAATAAAGACATAAAAATACTCTAGCCGGTAAACTAGAGTATTTTAACAATAAGCAAGAAAGAGAAAACAATCTTACATTCAGAAAGTATATTATATATTTAAGATATATAAGCGGGAACTTATATATCTATTATTTAAATTAATAACTATATTATACACAAATTTAAATGAATATACAATGATATTTAAGAAAATAAAAAAGATTGTTTTCTCTTTCTTGATAAAAAGAAGGAAAGTGAGATACAACTAATGAAAAATAAAAATATAACTAGAGTTATAACATTCGATTCTAATGATAATGTTGTAAATGACTTTATCATTCATGACAATGAAGAAATTCAAATAGTAAAAAAGAATAGACAATTAACAGATGAACAAAAGAGAATTGTTGAATTAAAAAAGGAAAAGGAGAATTGGAACAAAGAGTTAGGAGGATTTGTAACTATGTATTATATAAAAAATGAATTATTATTCTCATCTTTAGAACTAGATTTAGCTAATATTAGTAGAATAATATATTTAGCAACTTATATGGATTATAATTCATCTAAGAGTAATTTGTTAATTAAACATGGTAAGAATAATAAAATAGAACCTTTAAATAGAAAAGATATCGGTCAATTACTTAACATAAAAGATAGAACTTTAGATATGTTCTTAAAAAATGTAAAAGAAAATAATCTATTATTTGAAGAAAAAAAAATGTATTATATTAATCCAGAATATTTTACAAAAGGTGATGTTAAATTCAACCCGTCTGAATATACAAGATTATATATAAATACAGTTAGAGATTTATATGAAAGAACTTCACCTAGACAACATAAACAATTAAGTTATATATTCCAACTTGTACCTAAATTACATTATGAAACTAACATACTTTGTCATAATCCATATGAGACTGATTTATCTCAAGTCAAAAAAATGAATTTAAAAGATATAGCAGGGTGGTTAAATGTAAATACTGATGATAATAAGAATACAACTAGATTAAAGAAAGATTTATTAAAATATTATCTGATGAGAAATGGTGAAAAACACTATGCTTTAAAATATGTAATAGTTCAAAGTAGTACAAGTACAATAGACTATTTTGTAGTTAACCCTGAAATAGTTTGGGCTGGAAACAATATAGAACAAGTTAAAGAGATCGTTCAATTACAATTTTTCCAAGACGAGACATCCAAATAAGGATGTCTTTTTTTTATTTTATATGCCAAAAAAAAATAGTAGTCATTTTATGCGGTAACTGAAAAAATAGTAGTCATTTTATGCGGTGTTTAAAAAATAGTAGTCATTTTATGCGATAAATCGTCCGAAAAGTAGTCATTCTATGCGGTGCTATTTTTTATAATAAATATTGAAATTTCAATATTTATGTATGTTTTTACCCTGTTCAGTTCCTCTGTATAATCTGTAAACTATCAAATTCAAGCACTTTTACGAGGGAAACTATATATTATCATCAATATAAATCTTTATAGTCGCTACGATAATTTATTGTTTTTATAAAAATTATACTGTTGCGACATGCTACGCCCTCCTTATTTATTTTAGCTTGGAGCAAAAACCACTCCAAGCTAAAATAAAACGTCAGTTGTTACATTATCCACAAAAGAAAAAAGAAGATGTTAATAAATAATATACTTATCAACATCTTATACACATCATATTACATTTTTTTGACCTGGAAATGCCTTATTCTTTTTCATTAAATCATAATATCTTGCAGATGCAACATCTAGTGAATCACAAACTATTTTACTAATTTCCTTGCAATTACGATATTTAGTGCAGACATTGTGAATCTGTTTTCTTATGTCATTAGATCTAAACACAAGTATAAATTTATTGTGAATAGTGTATCTTTGATACCAATGCTCACGTTTACCAACTTGAATAGTTTTTAATTCGACTGGATTTTTAATATTCAAAATTTCATTGCTATCAAGAAGTAGCACGAATCTTGATTTTTTTAAATCTAGTGGATTATCTCTATCCAATTTGATATACGCTTTAGCTGTAGGTTTATTTAGATAACACCCCATAAATTTATTTGGTTTAATCTTTTTTGCATGATTTATAGTTTCACTACCCATACCGTATCCCATAATAACAGTTGCTTTTAGTAATTTTTGCATAGTGTTCATAATATTTTCTCCTTAGTTATTAATTTTTAAGTATTAGATTTGTTTTGATAGTACATTATATGCGAAGAAATTTAAAAGTTTCCACGTTTAAAAATATTTTATTTGTTCATAATAATACTAAAATAATTTGTGAGGTGATAACAATGAAATATGATAAAGCATTTTCATATATCAAGCAGAATAGAAGAAAAATCAAAAGAATTAATACATTAGATTCTATAAATTATAAATTTATAAATGAAATAATAAATAATGATGGTAAATATAATTTTAAGATTGCAGACATTAAATATAAAAATAATATAACTAAACCCATTAATTTTGATATTAATATAGACTTAAGTTACACAAATGATTTTAATGAATTAACTAATGATGTAGTTGGTTTAATATATCATAAGGCCTCATTATTAGTTGCTGCTTTTACTGAGGACACAAATGATATTGTAAGATTAACTAACCATCAGGATGTCCTTAATGAAATAGAGGAAATAGAAAATTTATAAAAAGATATGGTGATTTATATGAATTTAAATAAAACGTGTTATGTGTATAGATTTATAGATATAAATGGCAAAACTCAATATGTCGGAGAAACGAATAATATGTCAAGAAGAATGAAAGAACATATTACGTTAAAGTCTGGTAAGTTTACGAAAAAATCAATAAATCAAGTACAAAAGATAGAATATTTTAAAGTAAAGAATAAAGTTGAGGCTAGACAATTTGAAATTTATTACATTAATAAATATAAACCATATTTAAACAAAGCAGATAAGTTTAATAATGTACGAATCTCTGAGGACGATTTTTACGAAAGAAATTGGAAAACCTATCAAGTGTTCAGAAACGGTATTGAAACGTCTCCTAGGGTGCATAGAATGGCTCTAATGATGGTTTATGTAGCATTCATATGTATAATAGTGATGTCATTGGTAAACAATCTCTAGGTTCACAACTCAACAAAAACCGTTGAGATTGTTTCACCTTTCATTTTCAGGATAAAAACCATCCTTCAAATGAGTAACTATTTGATATTAAATTTTTATAACAAACAAATAATAAAATGATTGACTAATAAATAATAAGATGGTATAGTTATATTATAATAATTAATCAAATATTTAAGGAGGTGGAACACATAAATAATATTTTATTACATTCTGAAAACTCAAAACTTCATAAAACTTCATATTTTTTTCTACAACCATTGGAATTACTATGGTTCAGAGAAAAAGTCTTTATAGAAATATATAATAAAAAGCATATGATAGGAGGTCGTATTATTGAGTAAAGTTATGGTTATAGATTCTATTATGGGATCAGGTAAAAGTTCTTATGCGATACAAGAAATAAATAATCAAGATGAACACAAGAAATATATCTACATAACACCTTATTTAGATGAAGTAAAAAGAGTAAAAGATAATGTTACAAAGAGAAAGTTTTATGAACCTAATGAAAAGTTGGGTCATGGTAGAAAAATTAATCATTTCAAAAAGTTAATATCAGATGGTAAAAATATAGTTTCAACTCATGCATTATTTAGTTACATAGATTTAGAAACAGAATTATTATTAAAAGATAATGAGTACATATTGATACTAGATGAAGTATTTAAGGTTATTGAAAATTTAAAAATATCAAAATCAGACATATTGATGATTAAAAATCATATTACAATTGATAAAAATGGTAAAGTTACATGGAACACTAAAGATTATGAAGGTAGATTTATTGATATAAAAAATTGTTGTGATAATGAATCCTTATATTCATATGGAGATGAATTTTTCTTTTGGACTTTCCCAGCTAGAATATTTGATTTATTTACAGAGACGTATGTACTTACCTATTTATTTTCATGTCAAATACAAGCATATTATTATCAAATGTTCGATGTTGAGTTTGAGTATAAATCAGTTAAGTACAATAAAGAAACAAAATTATATGAATTATGTGAATATGACATTGAAAATGAAGATAGAAGTAAATTGAGAGAATTGATTAATATATATTATGGGAAAATGAATACAAATTATTTTGTTAGAGCTAGTGCCTGGAATAATGAGTTATCAACTAATTGGTTTAAAAACGCAGATATATCACAAATCAATCAATTAAGAAAAAATTTAATAAATTGGTTTAACAATATAAATAAGACTAAATCAAAAGAAAATTTATGGACTACAAAAAAATCAGTAAGTCAGAAACTAAAAGGGAAAAGTTATACAAAGTCATTTATACCAATGAATACTAGGGCTACTAACGAATATAAAAACACTAGATACTTGGCGTACATATATAATAGATTTCTTAACCCTATAGAATCTAATTTTTTTAAGTCTTATGGAATAATTGTAGATGAAGATTTATTGGCGGTGTCGGATTTATTGCAGTGGATTTGGCGTTCACAGATAAGAGATGACAAAGAGATTGAGTTGTATATACCGTCAAAAAGAATGAGGGATTTATTAATAAAATATCTAAACCATGAAATTTAACAACAAATAAAATACAAAATAATCAAGAGGTGACTAAGGTGAAAAAAGTTAGAATTTATGTAAATGAAAACGTGTTAAAAAATTGGAATATAAAATATAAGGATATTATAGTTAATATGTGTGGAAAAGATGAGTTTGATCATAAAGACATGGTTAATAGTAAGTCATTTATAACTGTGAATCAAGACACATTAGATGATATATATTGTGATTTAGATGAAATGTCTATAAGGATATATTTATTATATAAAATTTGTAAGTCAAAAAATATCAATGGTAAATCTATATTAAAACTTTTAGGACTGAATATGGATAAATATGACGATGTGTTACTTGGTAAGAAGGAATTGTTAAATAAAGGATTTATAAAGAGTAAAAAGTTTATAGATAGTTATGGAAGATCCTACATAAAGCATTATGGTATAATTAAAAAATAATACCTTTTAAAATCGATTTTAAAACTCGGTTTCATCTTAAATGATTAATTAGTCATGGAAGGACAGATAACGTCTTAGAATGGCGCATATTAGATAATTTACATATTCTGTGATGAATATGTGTTTTGAAATACTGTGAATGGGGGTTATGGTATGAATAAACAAATAAAATACAAAATAAAAAGGAGAATTGAGTATGAAGAGAGATTTAAGTATTATGGAGCTTTATAAAATGAATAAAGAAGAGATTAATGACTTACATATAAACTATGAATCATTAAGGAGTATGGATGAGGATATATACTATGATGATTTGAAATACAACTATGATAATTATAGTTACGAATACGATATAAGTAAAGAAAAATCAATAGATTATACCTGCGAGTTTTTAAGAAAAGAGATACTTAAGGATAAATTTCTATTAGAAGAATGTAGGTTTTATTTAAACGATATATACGATAACTCTGAACTTTACAATTTATATAAGAGTGGGATATTAAATGAAATACTCAAGGATTTTGGTATAGGTGCATTAGAATTTTATTCTGAAAAATATGATAAAGATAAATTATTAAAAGACGGCATAACAACAATTTCTTACAATTCAGATGATAATTATAGCGGAACTGTAAAAAAAGTAATATGGAATTGTCCTATGTGTCATAAAGAAAACTACGCGATTATAGATATCAATAGAAAAGATAAAATAACATGTTATAATTGTGGGTTTGAAACTAATGAATCTCAAAGGTCTAAATCTAAAGGTGAAATATTAGTAGAAAAGTTATTAAATAAACATAATTTAAATTATGAAAAACAACATAGGTTATATCATTGTGAAAGTTCTTATCCATTGAGATATGACTTTATAGTTACCCATCGCGATAAGACATATTATATTGAGGTGAACGGATTACAACATTATAAACCGATAAGTTACTTTGGGGGAGTAAAGGCTTTTCAAAGAGATAAGAAACGATATGAAATAAAGAGAAAATACGCTGAAGAAAATGGTATATTTATTGAGTTAGATTATAGGGAGAGTGATTTAGGATTACTTAAAGATAGATTTTATAATAATTTTTATAATAAACATATAAACAACAAGGAGGGAGAAATATAATGATAGATATGAATAATTATTATAATCCATTTAACGAAAAAACAATACTAGATAATGGAGAATACAGTCAAGGAACTTATGTTGATAGAAAGCCAATATGTGGAGTCTATTTAGAAGTACGTAAAGGGACATTATTGTTTGATTTAGAAATTAAGGCCAAGGCTAAGTTTAAGTTAGAGAAAGATCCGGAGAATTATTGTCAAGAAGTTAGATTTCATTATTTTAAAATGTTAGATAAGTACATAGATAAATTTGGCGAACCAGTAAATAAACAAGATGAATTACATATGAAAAATTATATTGCTAAAGGATGTTTGAACGAATTAAAGAATTTAGCAAAGAAAATGAAGAGTAACACTTCATATTATGATGATGAAAAAGGTGAATTTATAATTCAGAAATTGGTCAGTATCGGAAGTAAGGATAGAAGCGGTGAAATATCTTTAGATACATTGGAATATGACATACATAATAGACATGAAACTAATGTAAATTGTTATAGTGATTTTGGAGTATGGTTTAATAATTACAAAACAAGTATTTTAACAAAAAAACAATTAGACTATTTAGATGATCCTAGTATAGTTGATTATAGTAATAAGAGTAAAATAGAAAAAAACATTAGAAAAAGAATAGATTTAGCTTATCACGATTTAACAGTTAAAGATTGTAGGAATTATGAACTGCTTCGAAAAATTAAGTTACTAGAAAGATTATTGAGCTACAATACCAACATTGATATGGTTAAAGGTATTGTAAATGTCATGGATGATGAACCTTGGTTATTAGAGGAGTTATATTCTTCAGATATAGATGTTTGTAGGATGATTACAGATTTTGTAAACTGTTTCTTTTATGATGATAAAGTTATTTCAAGGAAAATTAGTGGGATATTAATAAAAAAAATAAAAGAATTTGAAAATATAGTGCAAAAATAGTAAAAACTACTATTTTAACTTGTATAATAATTATGTAAGGGGTATTAAATATAAAGAAAATTAGACGTAAATACGTATTAATTTATACCTCATTTTTAAGTGGAATTAAAACAAATAAAATTATTCAAGGGAGAGATATTAATATGAAAAAGGTTGAAGTTATAAAATTAGTACAAGAGAAAGCAATAGGACATGGTTTAGAGTTAACACAAAAGGATGTATCGGCACTATTTGACACAATAGACGAGGTTATAGTTGAAATATTTAATCAAGATGAAAAAGCAACTATAGGGAATGCTATAAAAGTTGAAACCAAGGAGTGTGCTGCTAGAAGTGGAATAACTCATCTTGAGGGTGTTGAGGATACAGAATGGAGTACACCAGCGTGTAAGAAGATTAATATAAAGGTTGTTAAATCATTTGCAGATAAACATAAAGTTCTTATATAACAAATAAAATATAAAATAATAAGGTGGGTTATTTATGAATAGTATCTCAAATGAGAAATTAAAAAAAGAGATAGAAGTTCTTAAGTCTGAAGTAAAAGAATTAGAAAGTAGAATAGTGACTATTGTGGGTAATTCAAAAATGACTGTTGTGAAAGACAAGATTGTTTTTGAAGTTAGTAAATAATAAATTTAATATAAAAAATAAACTTAAAATAAGGGAGATGTTAATATGGTTAAATATAACTTACATAGGGCATTAGCTGAAAAGAAAATGTTAGAAAAGAGAATTAATAGCATATTAAATTCGTTTGAACCTGTTGGTACTAAGAAGGGATCAGATTCAAAAGTGTATGAGACTAAGACTTCTATTGAAGATTTCTCAAAAGATGTGAAAAGTAAGTACCAACAAATACAAGATTTAATATATAACTATAATGCCTTGGATAAGGCTATAGTAATTTCAAATTCTATTACAAAAGTCAATATAGGAAATAAAGAATATACTGTTGCAGATGCAATAAAGAGAAAAGATAATATAGAATTTGAACAAGATTTACTTAGAAAAATGAAACAAAGTCATTCAAAAGGTTTATCTAATGTTAATAGTAGGAATCAAGAAGTAGAAAAAAGATTAGATGAACAGACTATAAATATGGAAAAGCAAGATAAAGAACAATGGAGTAATGTTTATAGAAAACAAAATGAATGGAAAGTGATAGATCCTATAGGAATTATATCAGAGATAGAAAAATTAGAATTAGACATAGATGAGTTCTTAACAGAAGTTGATTATGCATTAAGTACGTCAAATGCAATAACTATAATAGATGTAGATTTAAAGTAGAGTTTAATTAAACTCTACTTATGATTTGCAGGTTATATGAATAATACGAATTATAAGTCCCCTTTGAGAATTTGGGTTAATAATTCTCACTATAAAAAATCAAAGTTATGAATGGATAATAAAGCTCAAAGATTAAATTTTATAGTTTAAAGGTGAAGTATTAAAGTTTATATTTATCAAAGTTGAAATATTAAATATAAAAATTTATAAAATCCTTGATAAATGCTTAATGTGTTGACTTATAGTAACTAGTATTAGCTACAAGGCAATATAATTTGCAAATTATATTTTTGGAAGGTTGGTCGAGTGGTTTAAGACGATAGTTTGCTAAACTATTAATCTCAGAAGGATTCATGGGTTCAAATCCCATACCTTCCGCCAGTAAAATAAACTTAAAAGAGGAGAACAATATGAAAGATAGTAAGTCAACTAGTTTAAAGAATTGTGAGTTAGTATTCAATGATGATGGGATAATTATAATTGAACATGCTAAAGACAATGATAAGGAGTTCTTATTAGAAGATGTATTACGTAAGTATGAAGGTGTCGCAGGATTAAGCTTAAAAATTGGGTTCGATAAAGAAATATAATACATAGATAAATTTTAGAGTTCTCTTAATTGAGAACTCTTTTTATTTAGGAGATTGAAATATGAATGATATATTAAGAAAAAGGGACAATGAAACAGATTTTGAGTGGAAAGTTAGATTAGGTGTTAATAAAGTTAAACGTGAAGTTCCATATGTTGATTATGACTGGCAAGAATTAGTTAATATATTGAATTTAGAGTGTTCATCGGATCACTTTAGGAAACTTAGTTACGCTTATACCGAATATACGGATTATATGAATCAAAAGAAAATCGACAATGTTTCACAAGAAACACTAGATGAAATTAATGAAAAACTTTTAGAAATTAAAAAAGAAAAAGTTAAGTTACAGGATGAGAGAAACCTTGTTAATAATAAGATAAGACAAATGGCTAGGAAAGAATCTTTAATGGATTATATAAAGGATGAAATACACAAATTGTCATTAGAGAAGCCGATGATAAATAAATTTACACATAATTATAACTCAAGTGGGAATGATGCGGTTTTAATAGCATCTGATTGGCATGTAGGGTTAGAGGTTGAAAATTATCTAAATAAATACAATCTAGATATATGTAAAGAGAGACTTAATAAATTATGTGAAAGAAGTATAAGATATTGTAAGTTGAATAATGTGGATGTTTTACATTGCTGTTTCTTGGGAGATTTATTATCTGGAGAAATTCACAATATTCTACGTTTGCAAAATCAATTAAGTTTATCAGAACAATTAGTTGTTGCATCAGAATTAGTGAGTGAGTTTATATATAATTTATCAAAAGACATTAAGTATATAACTGTTCATTTAATTGATGGGAATCATGATCGTAGCATTCAGCTGAAAAATGAGGCATTAGATAGAGATACATATTTAGGTGTGATAAGAGAATTTGTTAAGTTAAGAATAAAGAATTTATCAAATGTAGCATTTGTAGATAATACACATGATGATGAAATAACTACAATGAATATTAAAGGACATAGGTTTGCGGCAATGCATGGTCATAATATGAATCGTTCAAAAGTATCTTATCAAATGAATAACATGTTAGATAGTATGTTTGATTATGTTCTTTTAGGACATTTTCATCAAGCAGCAGAAGAAATGCAATATAAGTGTCAAGTTATAACAAATGGGAGTTTGGTGGGAAGTGATATGTATAGCAAGAAGTTAAAACTACATACATATCCCATGCAAAAGTTATTAATGGTTAATGAAGAGGATGGAGTGTATTGTTCGTACAATATAAGGGTAGATTGATATAAAACGGTAGTTCAAGAAGGGTAAGTCTTGCTACCGTATTTTTATTTTTGTGAGTTAATATGACTGTATATTTATTGTATTGTGATACTAGCTCATGAAGGGCTAGAGATTCATATTCAATCTCCCTTCTGGGTGGGTATTCTTGCTCACCCTACCCCTTTTTCTAAAGGAAGGTGATAATATGGCGAAGAAAATAAAATGTACTTGTTGTGGTATAGAAAAGACAAATACAAGAGAGTTTTATGCAAGTAATAGTTATTTATATAGAGATATAGGAAGGATACCTATATGTAAGAGTTGCGTAGAAGAAAAATATAATGTAATTGCTAATAAATTTAAAGATAAAAAGATATCAGCAATGAAGATATTCCAGTCTATAGACGTGTATTTTGATGAAGAGTTATTTGATTCGACTATTAGTAAATATCCAGACGATAATAAGTGGATAGGTGAATATATGAGGATAATAAACTCCAATGCTAAATACAAAGGCAAGACTAGTGAAGATAATATTGAAGTTGAAATGTCGATAGTCAAAAACATTGATAATGAAGAAGATGTAGAGAATGAAATAGATGATGACTTAATTGATAAATGGGGGGAACGAGAAGAAAAAGATTACAAAAGATTGGAAAGAAAATATAAAAAGTACATAAAGAAATACCCATCAAAAGATTTAGAACAACAAGTAATAATAAGGTCGATATGTGAGTTAGAGTTAGAAAAAGAAGTATGCAGAAAAGATAAGAACTATACAGCGCTAAATGCATTAGATAAACGTATATCAGAGAGAATGGCAGAACTAGATATAATTCCATCTAAGAAAAAAAGTTATGAAGAAGATGAAAAAGTAACATTTGGTAATATCATGAAAATATATGAACAAGAAGAACCTATAATGGATACTCAAGGGATTTACAAGGATGTTGACTTTATAAATAGTTATTGGAATAGAACCTTTATAAAACCATTTGCTATGGCATGGGGTTGGGCTAAAGGTTTTTATACTGTTGATGACGGTGATAAGAATATAGAGTTTAATGATGATATGAAAGAAATAATTGAGGGCAAATCCAATGATAACTAAGTCAGTAAGAAGAAAGGATTTAGTTAAAGATCCCAAAGAGAATTTAATAAGAGGTGTAGGTAAATATTGGGGGGCTTTTTATAAGGAAAATCCTCATAGATTTGCAATGGATTACTTTGGAGTTAAACTTCATATATTTCAACAGATTATATTATACAAGATGAATAAATCAGACCAGACATGTATAATAGCTACACGTGGTATCGGGAAATCATGGCTTTTAGGACTATATGCGTGTATAATTTCAGTTCTTAGACCTGGATCATCTATATTAGTTGCGGCAAAAAGAAAAAAACAAGCAAAATTACTTATAACAAGTAAGATAATGGGAGATTTATATTTAAAATCAGAAGCACTAAGGAGAGAAATTAAATCCCTACAAAATAACAATAATGAATGTATTGTAGAATTTTGGAATGGTAGTAGAATAGAGGCTGTAGTTTCAAATGATGACGCAAGGGGTTACAGATCGAATTGTTTAATAATAGATGAGTATAGAATGGTCGATCAAAATACGGTAGATACAGTTTTACTTCCTTTTCTAAACACGCCAAGGCAGCCAGGCTACCTAAATAATCCCAAATATTCTCATATGGTTGAAGAAAATATAGAGGTTTACTTATCTTCAGGTTGGTTTTCAAATGAATGGAGTTTTCAAAGATATAAGGAAACTGTTAAAGGTATGCTTAAAGGTGAGAGTATGTTCGCTTGTAATTTACCTTTCACCGTATCTCTGGAGCATGGACTTCTTACAAAGAAAAGAATAAAAAAAGAAATGCAGAAAGAGAGTATGAGTAATGCATCGTTTTTGATGGAATACTGTGGAATGTTTTATAATGAGAATGATTCGGCATTCTTTAAATCAAGTTTTATAAATCCATGTAGAACTCTTGAAGGTGTATTTTATCCTCCATCAAATACAGAATATATTAAGTATAAAAATTCAAAAAATAAAAAATATAAAATGCCTAAAGTTGCTGGAGAATACAGAATTATAGGTGCAGATATTGCTGTATCAAAAATTGCTGGAAGTGATAATTCTATATATACATTAATGAGGTTAGTTCCTGATGGTGATAGATATAAAAGACTAGTAGTACATATAGAGTCATATCGAGGTATGGAGGCTGAAAGTCAATGTATTAGATTAAAGCAACTTATGAATGACTTTGATGCGGACAATCTTATTATTGATACAAATGGAGTAGGACATACTGTTTGGAGTTATATACAGAAAACTAACTATGATGCTGAAAGAGATGAATGGTATGATGCTTATACATGTTTTAATGATGATAATACCGTAGATAAAAGTATAGCAAAGAATGCTTTAGAGATAGTGTATTCTATGAAAGCACATGGAGATATAAATAGTAGAATGGCATTTTTATTAAGAGAGTCATTTATAAATAAGAATATACTATTACCAATAAATAATATAGATGCGAAAGAAATGGTTTTTGAAAAGAATAATGTGAAATCAGGTGATATTGAAGAGAAGGCTCATATAGAAGCAAAATTACTACAACCATTTGAGCAAACAGATATTCTTGTTAATGAAATGATAAATTTAGAGTCAGAAATAAAAGAAGGAAAAGTAAAGATTACCGAAAAGGGAAGATCACATAAAGACAGATATTCCTCTTTATTATATACGAATTTCTTAGCAAACTTAATAGAAGAACGAGAATATAAAAATAAAAACAATGATACCGGTTCAGATTTCTTATTCTTAAATTAGGAGGTGGATAAATGGATAATGAAAAAGTAGAATTAGATATGGATATAGAAAATTTGGAATTTGCTAGAAATATGGCCAATTCTGATTTAAATGTTCCATATTTAAATAGAATTAGTACAGATTTATTTGGAGTTTCTAGCATTAAGAAAGAACAAGTTAAAAATTTAATGTCTGATCCAATCAAAAATGCTAGTGAATTACAAAAAGTTTACAATATAATAAAAAATACGTCTGGTACTTTAAAAGAAATAGTATTATATAAAACAAATATATTAACATATGACCATTTTATAGTACCTCTTGATATGAATAAATATAACAACAAAGATAAATTAGAAAAGGCTGAGTTTAATGCTGCTTCTCAATTAGAAAAATATCAGTTGAAATATAATTTACCTTGGATGGTACAAAGAGTTGTAGAACAAGGTGTTGTTTATTTATATAAGGTTGAAACGTCTACTGAAATATATTTTATTGAAATTCCAGCATCAATGTGTACAATGACATCGTTTAAAGATGGAGTATGGAGATTTGGGATCAACGTTAAGAAACTAACTGAAAAAAATATAGTATGTTATCCTGATGAAATACAAGACATATATATCAAAAATAAATCAGGTGGACTTAGGGATGAATTAATAGATAATACATATTATGAATTAAGTGAAAATGCATTTGCTTTTACGTTAGAGAGATTTAGTGATAAAGGCATACCTTATTACTCTCATTTATTGTATGATTTGTTATCTTTAGATGAGTTGAAAGGTATGGAAACTGAAAGTGCTAAATTAGATAACTATAAACTTATACATCAAATTCCTTTAACAGATAAGGACGGTAAGATGCAACACACAAATGATGTAAATACGATGTATCATAATGCATTAAAGAAACAAGTTCCTAATGGGGTAGGTGTTGTTACTTCTCCTTTGAAAATTGATTCTGTTACATTAGGTAATTCAAAAGAAAGTAAAATGAATTACTATAATAAATTAGAAGAATCTATTTATTCTAGTTCAGGAATCAACTCAGAATTAATGAATGGTAGTAAGAGTTCCAATGAAGCAATTGCATTAGGCGCTATTATTGATACTCTGTTGGCATTTAAAGTATTAAATGAAATTAAACACTGGTTAAATATAGACTTAAAAAGAAATGCCAAAACTAAGAACTGGAAAGTTGTATTTGTTGAATCAACTAAACATAATAGACAACAGATGATAAATGATGCTAAATCAACTATTACTACATGGTTTGGTAAAAGAATGTATATGGCATTACAAGGTTATAGTCCTTTAGATTCAATCAATGTGATAAAATACGAGGATATGTTAGGCTTAAATGATGTTTTAAAACCATTGATGACATCTCATACTGCTACTTCAAGTGATTCTGGAAGACCTTCTAATAGTGAAACAGAAGGAAGTCTAACTCAAACAGGGGAGGCTGAGTAATGAATTTTATATATGCTATGAATGAAACAGATAAAATGGAACTTTTATCAAAAGGTTATAATTTCATCTGTGAGCAAACAATAAATGGTAAAATCGCCTATTTGTTTGAAAATAATATACCTAATAAGATATCTACATTTACTGAAAATGGTGAATGTAGATATCTTATTAGTAATGAGATATATCTATAATAAATAATTAATAAAATGATAGTTAAAGAAGTGTAAGTCTTTCTATCATCTAAGGTGTTCAAAGGAGTATAAGCCTTTACATCCTTCTAAAATTATTTAGGAGGAGAATTATGAAGATTAAAAACAATAAGTATAAACAACAGGAACAAAGATATAAATATGAAGTAGAAAAAGATGGTAAGTACGAGTACATAAGAAGTTACAGAAGAGGAGATATATTACCCAATAGTAAAATAGTTGGCGATTCACCCTATATTCAAATTAAACATAAGTATTGCGGAAGTGTGTATGTGGTTCAATCTGGTCAATTTATAAGTAATAACAAACGTTGTGGAAATTGTTGTGGTTCTTACGAAAACTCTCTTGCTTACCATATAGAAAAAGTATTAGGAGAGCCATTAGATAAATACTGGGACTTTGAGAAAAATGTAGTTGATCCTTATTTGATAAGTAAGAATTTTTCAAAATTTAAAGTTTACATAAAGTGTACCGAAAATAATTATCATGGAAGTTACGAAACTACTTGTAAGTATTTTGTAAGTGGTAAGAGATGTGGATATTGTGCAAAAAGAAAAATTCATCCCTTGGACTCATTTGGGTATCATAATTTTGATAAAGTAATGAGTTGGCATCCTGATAATAAAATTAGTCCTTTTAAAGTTGCTCCAGGAAGTATCAAAAAGCATAAATTCATATGTCATGAGTGCGGATATGAGTGGAGTACACAAATAAGGGTTGTATCAAATGGAGCTTGGTGTCCGCAATGTAATTTATCTAAAGGTGAAAAAGAAATATCTAAATGGCTAAGATTAAATAATATTGAGTTTATACCTCAAAAGACATATGAAAACTTACTAGGTTTAGGTGGTGGAAATCTGTCATATGATTTTTATTTACCTAATTATAACTTGCTTATAGAATATCAAGGAGAGCAACATGAGAAGCATACATTGGTATTTCATACAAGTAAAGAAGATTTCAATAAACAACAAGAACACGATAAACGTAAGAAAGATTATGCTAAAGAGAATGAGATAGATTTACTGGAAATATGGTATTGGGATTTTGATAACATAGAAGAAATATTAAACAAACAAATAAATAATATATATTTGAGAGGAGGTGATAAGGATGAATAACAGAATACCTTGTTCATTTGCCATAGACAATACGTTTAAAGATACAAATTTGATACCTGTAAAATTAAGATTATTACATGAAAATGTTAATAGAAATAAAAGTTCAATAGAGTTTTCCGTCATGGATAAAGCTAAAGATTCATTGAAAAATAAACCGATATTAGCATATATCAAACGCACTGAAGATGGTGAAGTTGATTTTGATGAGCATAACATAGAAATAGAATTAAAGCAGAATGATGAAGGAGAATATTACTTAAAAAAAACATATAAAGAATTTCCAGTAGGAATAATACCAGAATCAACAGAAATATTTTACGAAGCAATAGATGGGAAGATGTATATGGGCTGCACAGGATATATACATAAAGATTATAGTAATGAAACTATTGAATTGCTTGAAGAAACAGATGGAAAATGCGTAAGTATAGAAATCGAAGTTCGTGATGGTGTTTCTAACGCTGATACTGGAATATACGAAATAAAAGATTTCGTATTCAAAGGTGTAACAATATTAAGTGATTCTGTCACACCTGGTATGGATGAAAATTGTAGAATAGACTTTTTCAAACAAGACCAATATTCTGCATTTTTAGAAAAAATATATAAAGAGATTTATTCTCTACAGAAACAAGAAAAGGAAGGTGAAGATATGTCAGTAAATCAAGAACCTACTGTACCAAATACTTATGGTTTATCAGTTACAAATTTAAGTGAACAAGCATATACTCAGATAGCAGCAATGACAGTTACTAAAACTGACTATTGGGGAGATGAATATGAGGCAAGAATGTTCTACTACAGAGATTTATTGCCTAATGAAAATATAGTTGTAGTCGAAAGTGCTTCAGATTATTCATATTTTGGAGTTCCTTATACTGTAAATGAAGATACAATAACATTAGATTTTGACAGTAAAAAAGAATACATAAGTGAGTGGAGAGAAAAGAAAGGGACTGAAGATACGCAACTTCAATTTGATTTAGATAGGGATCAATTAAAAGATATAGTATTATCTAAATTTAATGCTAAAGAAGAAGAAATTAGTAAGCTTAAAGGCGAGTTTGCTCAAAAAGAAACTGAAATAACTAACCTTAGTGTTGAACTAGAAGGGTTAAAACAATTCAAACAATCTGTTTTAGATACTGAATATAAATCAGAAATAGAAAATATAGCAGCAGAATTCACATTAGGTGAAGATAATGTGCTGATTCAATTATCTGATGAAGAAATATCTGAATTTAAAGAAAAGGCTATAAACAAACAAATAACAAAAGAAGAATTCAAGGGTGAATTATATAAACTTCAAGGTATGAAATTTATGGCTAACAAGGAAGCATTATTAAATTCTAAACATGAAAAATTCAGTGTAAAAGACACTGGAATAGATTTAAAAATAAACAAAGAAACTAAATCTACTGTAAAACCTTACGGTGGAATTTTAGGATAATTAAAAATTTAGGAGGAGTAAGAAATGGCAAATTTATTAGAAGAAAGAAGAGTACCTTATGCATTCCCAATAAATGTTAAGCATAATTTAGAGACACCATTACAAAGAGGAATGTTAGTTTCAGTTGAAGGGATAAATGCACAAGAATTTGATGTGTATGATGTGGTTGCGGTTGCTGCTGAGAAAAGAGTTGCAATGATAACTGAAGTTGCAATAGGATATGAAGATACTTTTGATGAAAGAGATATGGTTTTACCAAAAGGAAAAGTTGGTAGAGCAAATTACTTACAAAGAGGGGAAATATATACTGTTGCTAAGTCTCTATTAAGTGGGACTAAAACTGTTGGCACTTTAATAAAACCAAAGGCTTCTGGACATGACTGGGAAGATGCTACAGCTGAAGATGCAGTCGCAATAGTATTGAAAGAAACAAATTACGAAGGTCAAGAATCTGTTTGGATAGAGATACTTTAATAACAAACAAATAATAAAATTGGAGGAAAAGAAATGAAATTAAATGATATACAACAATTAGCACTAGATTTATACAACGGTGAGGTTATACCTAGTGAGTCTTATTCAAATGCAAGAGAAGCAGAAGATAGATTAAGAGATATGTTAAATGCAAAAATAGCAGAATGTAAAGATTTTTATGATGTAAAAGAGAATCAATATCAAATATTTAGACTAGTATCTCAATTAGTAGAAATACCTGTTGAAAGATTATTAAGAGAAACTTTTGATCCGTTTGCTGATTATCAAAATGTTGATTACAATGAATTGGCTGAATATGAGATAGACGATGATAGATTATATGATTGTTCTATAGTAGCGAGAGATAACAATAACTTACAAAGACAAAGAATACTTGGTAAAAAGTTAAGATTAGACGGATTTGAAATAGGTCTTGCTGTTTACGATCACTTTGCTAATTTCCTTGCAGGGAAAATAAATTTCTCTAAATTTATAGATAAGGTTGAAAGAACAATAGAAGAAAGAGTTACTAAAGAAGTTGGAAGAACTTTCACTGCTGCATATGGTACAGCTCATACTAATTTAAAAGTTACTGGAACTGTTGATGAAAGTAAATTATTAGAGTTATGTGAAAAAGTTGGGAAAGATTCAGTTATATATGGAACAAGAATAGCATTAAATAAAGTACCTGGATTACAAGCATATGATCCTGATAATAAAGACAAGAGAGATAATGGATATGTTAAATTATTCAATGGTCATAAATGTGTAGTTGTAGAGAATGTTTACGATGAAACATCAAATGCTTGGGCATTTGAAAGTAAAAAATTATACATAGTTCCAGATGGAGTTAAACCAATTAAAATTGCTATGGAAGGTGCTCCATTAGTATTAGAAGATACAACTGGTAATAAGTTAGATGCTAGTATTTCATTTCAAATGAAACAAAGAATACAAGTTGGTGCAATAAAAACTAAGAAACATGGTTTATATGAAATAAGTGAATAGTTAAGATTATTTAAGAGATGTTAAAAACACCTCTTATTTTTATATTAATATGAGGGAGAGATGTGTAAATGGAAGAACAAGTAAAAGAAACTAAAAAGGTTACGAAAACTAAAAAAACAACTAAGAAAGCGACACCTAAAAAAGCTATAAATATAAAAAATGAGTTAAAAAAGAAGTCTAAAGAAATAGAAGTCGAAGTTATGAATATAACTGATGGTGCTGTTTACTACAGAGATAAAGAAGGTAATGAATTAGATATAGAATACACAGGTGATACTGATGTAGTGTCTTTGAAGTTTTTAGAAAGCATAAAAACAAGAAGGGATATGTTAGAAAAACTTTATGTATCTATATGTGATGTATATGACGATGACTATACTGTAGAAGATATAATATCTTATTTAGGTCTTACAGATTTATATTCTAAAATTCAATTAAATCTAGAGTCAATAGATGATACATTAGAAAACTCATCAATAGAGGAGTTTGAGGAATTATTAAAACAGTCCAATAATGTTATGATTGCTAGATTATGTGAAAGAGCAGCAAGATTAGCAAAGGAAAATAGATTTGATAGTAACTATAAAAGAATGATGCTTGAAGAAATTACAGGTAATCCATATATATTCAAGGCTTATTAAAGGGGGTGATATAAATGTCAACTCCTTTATCTAAAATTTATAATATATTCCTTAATCAAATAGAAGATGATATTCTAGCATTGGTTGAAAGAGAAGTTGTTGAGGATATGTTAATGGTATATCTGCAAGGAGCAACTGTTGAATTCACCGAATGTAGTAAAGATTTAACTATAGTTGAACCATCTGAATCTAATGGATTTGAAGGATTTATTATTTCAGATTTAGACTTAGATGAGATTTTTATATTAGCAAATGGAATGATTCTTTATTGGTTGAAACCTAAGATATTAAGAGAAGATAACCTTAAAACTTTACTTACAGATTCCGATTATAATCAGAAGTCTCCCGCAAACATGTTGCAAAAACTTATTTCATTGAAATCTGTTACTGAAGAAGATTTTGAAAATAGAAAAATCAAATACACATATAAAGACTTTAAGGGTTGGGATTAATGAGTTATTGGGATAATTATCAAAGTAGAGTTTTGAAAGGTGCAACAACTTCAAAAGAGAGAATAACAAATGATTTAGAACAAACATTTGAAAAATATTTAAATCAATCACCTACATGCATTGAAGTTCCAATATCTATGCCTAATCAATTCCCAGATCTAACTGAACTTAGCAAAGAATTAGTATCAATAAATGATATAAGCAATAATGATAAGAAGTCATTAGATGAGAAAAAATTACTAACTAGAAATAGTTTAAATATAGATTTGGGATGTTATTTATATTATGACAATTCTTGGTGGTTGGTTATATTCAAGGAGTCTAAAACAATAAATTCTTATCAAAAATACATAATTAGAAGATGTAATCAAATTATAAAATATAAATATAGTGGTAAGGTTTATGACATACCTGTAAGTATACTTAATATGACACTATATGCGGATGGATTACAAAGTAATGTATATACAACTCGTCAAGATGCAAAACGTGATGTATGGTATGGTTCTAATGAAATAACTAACAGTATTGATATAAAAACAAGATTAATGCTTACTAGAAAAACTGTATTTGAAGTTACACATGTTAATGATTTTGAGTATCCAGGATTAATAAAGGTATTGGTAAATCAAGTTGAATCATTTGATACGGATGATAATGACAATAATGTAGCATGGAATCCAGATGATAAAGATAACAGTTTTGAAACAACGCATAAAATACAAGGTAATAAATTTATATATCAAGGTGGGAAAAACACTTATAAAATAGATGGATTAAGCACAATAGAGTGGTTGTTAAAAGAATCTAGTGAATACGTGACGTTAATTAACAATAGTGATGGAACATGTACTATACAAGCAAGTTCTTTGTCTCAATGTATAGGAACTAAGGTGACGTTAATCGCAAGAGATAAATCAAGTAGCGTTGTGGTAGACTCATTGACCATAACTATTAGGGGGTGATTAAGTGGATATACTTTATGGATTTCCTAATAAGCTAATTCACAATATAGGTACAAAAATAATGTTAGACGATGTCGTGAATAGATTTTTAGTATACAAAGATAATGAGGATGACAATGTATTTGATCTACCTGAGATAGATAATCCTATTGAACTTCTTAAAGATAAAAAAGTATTCTATGGTAGAAGAGTTGCAACAGTTCTTAAAGAAGCAGATATAAGTATGTATATTACTTTATATGACTATAGACCTTATGTTAAAAGATATGATAAAAGTAGATTAATAACTACAACTAAAATTGAAATAGGGATTGTATGTCATGATAACTGTAGAAATTCACTTAATGGCTTAAGAGAGATAGCGGTCGGAAGTAGGATAATTGATATATTTAAAGAAGAACAAAATTTAGGTACTATTGGTAGAATAGAATTAGAAAGTTTTAAAGCATTATACAATATGCCGGTAGATTATCATGGTTTTCAGATAATACTATCAGCAGAAAGTGAAGTTCGTAACAATGTTTAATGTAGAACATTATTTACTTAGTGGATTACCTATAAAACATAAAAGTATAGGGACAATATACCAACATAAATTAGAGTACCTTATATCAGAAAATATAGATTATATACATTTGATACAACCTTTTATTGTTATAAAGAAACTGATTAATAAAACTCAAAATGAGTATCTTGATTTAATTGAGCAATTTTACCATATTAGCAAAATAGAACAAATAAATGATAATAATTCTGTAAAACTTCTATATGAAGAAATTATAACTTCTATGAAAATATTATATAGATGTGATGATATAAACTTTGTCTCCGTTGGTGAAATAAAGGGTATTTTAATTAAACAAGAAGAATCTTACCTGATTACAAATGACAATATGGATGAGTTTCTAAATATCATATTCAAGATGTTTTGTATTGATATAGATAAAATACTTGAAGAAGATAAGAAAGAACTTAGTGATATTGAAAAGTATATACTGTCTAAACGTGAAGAGTATAAACCAAAGTTGAAGAAAAAGAAAGATGCAATATCATTAATGGTTACTTATGTGACGCATTGTGATGGATCAAGATATGATTTGTATAATATTTGGGGATTAACAATTTACCAATTAAATCATGCATTTGAAACCTTTAAAAAGAAAGAGAAGTATGACGTAAATTTAAAAGTACAACTTACAGGTATGTCAAAAGAAAATAAAATCGAATATTGGATAGAGAGTTAGCATTTATTGTGCTAACTTTTATTTTTTGAAAAAATAGGAGGAATAAAATATGGCAATGAAAATTTTCGCGATACAAGATATCGTAAAGGGGACACTAACGGAAATAGGTGGAGACTTGACGATAAAAATAGATTATGCAAATGATTGTCAATTAACTTTAGAAGGTAGTAGAACATTTGCACGAAAAAATGGCAATGATTACATGCCATTCGATGGTGCCAGAAAAGGTACATTTACGCTAAATACTGAACTCATAGGTATGGATGCTCTTGCATTGATATTAGGAGGAACTTATGAATCAGGTACAGATACAATAACTGTAACGGGTGATATGATAACTAAATCTTTTACATTTGAAGGTACTATTAATGTAAAAGAAGACGGTGTTGCTAAGCCTACTGCTATGGATGTTAAATTTTATAATATATCACCTCAAATAAGTTCAGATTTTTCATTAAATGGATCTGAAATATCAAGTTTTGCTATTGTATTTGACATGATGGTGGATGGAACGAATAAATTTTTAGATTTTAAAAAACACGCAGAGTAAGTGACTAATGTTGCTGAAGTGCAATCTTCTATGATTAAAAAGACTAGAAGTAAAAGAATAACGAATAAATAATAAAATACCCTAGTATTATAACTAGGGTATTCTCTCTTGTTATCAATATAAATTGATGGTGAGAGAGAATAAAATTGGAATTTTATGAGATAGGGAGAGAGTTATATGAATAAGAAAAGCGTGATATATCAATGTTTTAGTGGTAGATTAAAAGAATTTTTATTAAGCAAAGGTCATGATATTTTATGTTCAGGATTACATTGTGGTACAAATAAGAAGTTTTGGGTTTTTGAAATGAATAATAAATTAAGTAATGATTTAGATGAATTTACTAAATTGAAAAATAACAGCCTTGGAAAATGCTAAGGCTTTTTATTTTATAAAAACATATTATAAAGGAGAGATAGTAAATGGAAGTTTATTTAAGTAAAGAAGATGCTTTAAAAATGATTAACTGTGAAAATCATAATGAAAAACCAAACAGAATTGCCAAAAGATTGAAGGTGACTGGTATGTATGATGAGGTTACTTATACAGGCAGAGGAAGTAATGTGGTATTTACATGTACAAAATCTAATGATGAACTAAGAAATTATTATGATATTTTTAAGCAAATATGTATATTTGAATATGGTTTTGATGCTAAAACTGATTTTAATAAATTATTAGAATATGTTAATTACAATGTGATTAATTATAATAACAAAAGGGCAGAAACATTAGAAGAGATAGCTAATAATCTCAACATGTCAGAAAGAGTATTGAAGAAATATAGAAGTAAACTTGTAAATAAAATTATAAAAGATATAAGACTTTGTGATAAAACTCCGTATGTTAATTCGATAGATAATGTAAATGAATATAAAGAGTTAGCGGTTGAATATTATAACAATATGATATTGACTTCGTATTACTCTCAATTACATAAGTTAAATAAAAAATTTGAAAATACAAATAGTCCGTATTTGAAAGTCGCACTAATTTGGAACAATGAAATTAATGATTTTACTTATTTATTCAATGATGAGGATGATTATGAAATAAAATTGAAAAGTATGCATAATTTAAATACAAAAGTTACAGGAGAATATTTTGTATTTTCACTTGATCGCAACGGAAGAGTATTAAAGAATAATGAATATCCTATTTTAAACGAGTGGTTTACAAGAGCTTTGTTTTCTATGATATTAAGAGGTAATAATATAAATAACGTCGTGTGGAAGTATATACATACTGTGACAGATGAATTTATGATGGATACTCATATGAAAAATATAGTATTAAAAGCAATAGAATATATAAATATTTAAAATGGACAATACCATGCACTTTCGTAGTATATATTATATGAACAGAAGTGTACGATGTTGTCCATTTTAAATATTTACTACATTATAGCTGTCGTTAAGTTTTTCTAATCGTGAATATTAATTTCCTAGTGGGAATAAAATACCGATTTTATGGTAATAGCCTAGATTGATTACTAGGCTATTTTCCTATTGAATATAATTTATATCTTATATAGTCAATAATTTCATCGAATAAAGTTTCTTGTTGCATTTCTGTTAACTCAACAGGTTTATTGTTATTCACAAACGTAATTAACTGATTGAGATTAGATTTTGCGTCAGATTTTTTAAACATAGAATTAATTAAATTAATAGTATCATCTGTTAATCCTTCGCTTCCAACATATAAATTAGGTCTATTACGAAGAAGAACTTCAGTTGGTATCCCTTTTTGTTCTTTTATTAAGATTAGATATGTTTCTAATGAATCCTTGTTACCAACCAATGTTTCAACATCCATATCAAATACATTTGAAATATCATATAGAACTTGATAAGGGATGTTAATTTGATCCGCTTCATACTTTTTTATAGTGGAAAGATTTTTACCTATTTTATCTGCTAATTCTTTTTGAGTCAACTTATAGAACTTCCTCGCAAATTTTATGTTACTACCAACAGTCATGTATTATATCTCCTTTCTTGGTTACTTATATTATATATTCATATCTATAAAATGTCCATGAAAATATACTTTTTCACAAAAGTGCATTGACAAGGTTCTTTAATGGGTATATTATTAAAATGTAAGTACCGTAAAGGTGGAAAACATAACATACTTATAAATCTTGATAAAATTAAAGAGTCTATACATATAACATGTTATAAACCCTAACCGCAATTAGATTATAACACGTCATATGTATGTTGACAATTAATGATTCAAGGTGAATATAATCTAATTAAGGGAGAGATTGAAATGAGAAGTATAAGAGTACATAATGAATTTATTGATGGTATGGAGTTAGAATTAGGGAAGAAGTATAAGATAACTGATGATTTCTATTATGAATTAGAAGGTGTTGTAGTTGGTATAAGTAAATATTTTGTTTGTACTGATGGAGATGTTAGTGTGGAAGAGATTGAGAATGTAGTAATAAGACCGGAAGATACATGGGATAATATAACGGTGTTAGTTGATAATATATTCGGATTAAGTCTGGTACAGTGACTATTGTGAGGTGATAGTTATGAATATAAAGGATGTTAAGTTAAAAAAGGGTATGAGTAGAGAAGAAGTTAATGATTTAATAGGGGTATGGTTAACATTAGAAGATGAGGTGTATGTTAATGCAAAACATAAACATAACTGGAAATGTAAATGTGGGAATGTTTTTATTAGGAATTGGGATCATATCAAACGTCGAAATTCATTTTTATGTATAGAGTGTGGAATAAAAAATAGGAATAAAAAAGGTGGGAAAAAGAGTAGTAGAAAACTATCTCGTGAAAAAGTTGCCGAAATATTAAATGAAAATGGATATGAATTAATAGGAGAATATATAAATAATAGAACACCTATCGTTATGAAATGCCCAAGTGGACATATAACAGACACAATGATTTTAAGTAGTTTTAAGAAAGGGTGTAGATGTTCTGTATGTAGTAGAAAGGCTAAACTCACATATGATTTTGTAAAATCTCAGTTTGAAAAAGAAGGATATATTATGATTAGCGAAACATATAAAAATGCAAATACAAAGTTACACGTACAATGTCCCAATAATCATGATTGGTATGTTAAATATGGCCATTTTTATAGTGGGAAAAGATGTGGAGTATGTTCAAATAATAAAAAATTAAATTATGATTTTATAAAATCTGAATTTGAAAAAGAAGGTTATAGGTTATTAAGTGACGAATACATAAACGCTAAATCTAAATTAAACATAATATGCAATTTCGGACATGAGACACATACAATGACTTGGAATAACTTTAAGAGAGGTCAAAGGTGTAGTGAATGTAATATATCGAAAGGTGAGAAAAGGATAAACACTTGGTTAAAAATTAATAATATCGAGTTTATACCGCAAAAAACATTTAATGGATTAATAGGAACTAAAGGTGGAAATTTATCTTATGATTTCTATTTACCGAAGTATAACTTACTTATCGAATATCAAGGAGAATTTCATGATGGGAACGTGCCACACCAAACGCAAGAAGATTTTAATATGCAGCAAGAACATGATAGACGTAAGAGAGAATATGCTAAAGAAAATGGGATAGGTTTATTAGAAATATGGTATTGGGATTTTGATAATATAGAAGAAATACTTAAAAATGAATTGAATATATGAAATTACAAATTAAAAACAAATAAATATACATGTACCTTTTGATTAAAAATTGTTTATAATATAAGTATAAATATAATTGGGAGGTATTGGTATGAATTTTACAGCTATATTATTGATTTGTAGTTTGATATTTATTATTACACTTATTTTAAATAGTGGTAAATTTAAAGAAAATAAGGAAGATAGACGCAGAGAGTATCGCAATAGGTTAGATAAATTTGATGAACAATTAACTGAGAATAATATCGTAAATAACATTAAATGTAAAGTTTTAGGAAATAGATTTACTTACGGTTTGGTATATACGAATAATAATGAATTATATTTAATAAGTAAATCACAAAATGTATTAGAACGAATTGATTTTAATAGTGTATTAGATGTAAATGTGGAATATAATATAAAAGAAAAAAATAAAATGAAATTAATATCAATTGTACCAACATTTAATAAACATACAAAATTAGAAGATTGTACTTTAAAGTTAATAATGGATAATATAACACATGAATTTTATTATAAACCAGGAATTCCTTCGGATGGATGTATACAACAAAATTGTATTACACAACAAATATCTACGGTTATAGAATCTATGGAAAGAATGAAATTATTGATAGAACGTGAAATGAAAAATTTAAATAAAACTAATAATTAGAGGTGATAAATTTATCATCTCTTTTTTATTGTAAAAAATAGGAGGGTTAGTATGGGAATACAAGTTAGTAATTTATTAAAAGACGATATTAAAGCGATAATTCCAATAATGGAAAATGGAGTAGAAAATTATATTGAGGTTAAAAATCCAACTAAAGAGGTAAATGATAAAATAGTCAAAATAATAGAAGAAAGTATAGATGATCCAAACAAAAGAATTAATGATGTAGAGATTATGGAGATTCTTATTAAAGAACTAACAAATATAGAATTAAATATACCACTGAGTGAATTATTAGAGATGGAATGTAGTTATGAATTAGAAATGGTATTGTTCCATGTGTCTGAAATATTGGCACAGATAGAAAATAAAATATTAATGAATGCTAAGATATTAACTACAAAAGTAAAAAATAATGATTTGAAAAAATCAGTAAGTAAAGAAATAAAAGAAGTTGAAAGAACAAACAAAATGTAAGGAAGGTGATATTCATGACTTTTAATAGTCTTGAAGAAATGATATCTTACATAGAAAAAGCACAATCGAGTATAATGCCAGATTTAGCTGATGAAATTAAGAATGTTATTGATAGGGAAGTTCATAATCAAGTTACAGGTTGGAGTGGACAAATATTTGATTCCGTAGTTCCACATTCAACTTCTAATACAGCCGAAGCAGGATTTGAAGATATTGGTGACTGGACTTCTTTAATTACAGGGGAGAGTGTTGGAAATCCTATAAAGTTTTTAGAATCTGGTTCAACATGGAACAGAGGTCAAAGTTTTATAATGGATGCGTCTGAGGTTGAAGCAGAAAGTGTTATACCTAGAGAGTATTTACAATTAATGAGAAGTAAAGGAATACCTATAAAATAGACCACCTTGCATAAGAGGTGGTTTTTCTTATGCAATAAATTAAATAAGGTGGTGGTGAATTGAGCGCTGAATTCAAAATTAAGTCATCTGTTGATTTAAGTACAGATGAGGCGAAACAAAAATTAAATGACTTGAAGGGTTTTGAGAAAAAGCCTATTGAAATCAAAGTTAAGATTAGTAACACATTAGGTGAATTATCTAAATTAGAAACAGCATTAAAAAGTATTGGTAAATTATCAACAAATACCCGTACAAATCCATTTAAAAGTGTAACTGCTGGTGCTGAGAAAACACAAACTGAAGTTTTAGCTATGGCTAAAGTTATCAGTAATACTATTAATGGATTAAATAAACAACTAACTGGTGGAAAATTAACCGTTGATGGTATTAGTGATGTAAAAGGTCAAATAGAAGATTTGAATAAAGCATTAGATAATTATAAAGGAATAATGAATGATGCCACAAGGGTTAAATTTGATCTATTCCAGGAATCAAATAGTGTCAAATCCATTAAAGAAATGAGTTCTAATCTAAATAAGATTGAATCTAGTGCTGAGGCAGTATCAAAAGTAATAAATGGAATTAATTTTGATGGATTGTCAGATACAAATAAAATATCATCTTTGAAGAGTGAACTTAATGAAATATCTGATAAAGCAAAGCAAGGATTAATTTTAGATATTGATATTGGAACAACATTAAATAGAATACAAGATATAAAAGAAGAAATTAAACAATTAGAACAAGTAAGTGATATATCACTAAAGATTGATTCATCAGGATTACCACTAGATGAAATAGAAAGATTGAAAACATCTGTAAAAGAACTAGAAGATTATGCTAGTAACTTAGATGGAAGTTTTAAATCATCATTTAGTTCTGTAAGTTCGCAATTAAGTTCATCAATGTCAGCTATGCAAAAGATGAATAAAGAAACCTCAGCATTGCATAAACAATGGGGGGATTTTAAAAGTTCATTTGCTGCTTATTCATTAGGGAACGTAGCTGGAGACTTCATTATTGATGGAATAAGAGGACTGAAAAATACATTTCTTGAGCTAGATACAGGTATGGCTAATATTAAGAAATTAGCAAATGAAATAGATGTTAATACAACTGGCAAATTAAATAATATAAAAAATGATGCGATTAGTATTGCCAAAGATGTTGGTCAAAGTAGCTCTGATGTAATGAAAGCCATCGCAACTACACTGCAAATGGGCACAAACTCGATGGGGGAGGCCATTGAGGTTGCCAAATCGGCATCTATTTTAGCGAATGTCGGGGAAATAAGTGCAGATGTATCAGCCAAGAGCATGGCTTCTATCATCAATGCATGGAAATTAAATCCTTTAAAAGAAGTTCAAATTGAGATGAATGGTACAGTTAAGAAGTCTAATGAATTGACAAGTGCATTAGATATGCTTAATTTCGCATCAAATAATTATTCTATAGGAGTCGAAGGTTTAACCTCTGCAATAAGTGCTGGGGGTTCAACATTGAGTGCATACGGTGTTAGTCTAGGTGACACAATTGGGCTAATGACTGCTGCGAATAACAGTATACAAGATCCGTCACGTGTAGGAAATGGTTTAAAAACAATATCAGTAGCATTACAAGGCATCAAGACCTCAGCAGACACGGGGGAATTAAGTTTAAATAAAACCGCTAAAGGGTTAAGAGAAATTGGTAAAATAGATATTTATTCTGACAAGAAAACTGGTCAGATAAAAAATATGACACAAATATTGGATGAACTTGCTTCAAAATGGAGTAATTTTAATGATGAACAAAGAGCTGGTCTTAGTGAAGCAATTGCAGGTAAATTTATAATTATTGCCTGACTGATACAACTTCCATAGAAGTATCAGTATAGTTATGGGAAAGAAAACGGGAAAGCTAAGTGTTTATGACATATGCTAATCCGAATGGAAGGCTAAATTTAAAACTTTAGTCACATGCAACGCATAGAGGTTGAAACTGATATTCAGAATATAATACCTCCACGAGTTCCCATCCCTTTATGGATTTTATATGAGGTGAAAATATATGCTAGACTGGACTTGAAGTGACAAGTCGATGAAAATGAGGGAAACCTCCAGAGCATAGGATAAAAAGCCTATGGATAATAACTATCGAAACAACAAAGTGCAGTATTCCAAAGTTTAATGCAGAACTATGACACATTTAAAAAAATACAATCAGAATTTGCTAATAATGAACAGTTTGAAAGTGGTATAAAAGAGAATGAGGCTTATGTAAATAGTTTATCTGGGAAAATAAATGAATTCAAGGAAATATGGAAAGACACAGCCAGTTCATTAGTCACTAATGATTTTTTAAAAGATAGCATGGATGGAGTAAATGCGTTTTCTGAAGGTATAAGTGGATTAATAAAGAATTTAGGTAAATTATCAGGTGGTTTATTACCAGCTATATCCGCATTTGCTACCATGAAAACTGCTTTAAGTGTAACTGATAAAAACACAAAAATAGGTAAGTCATTTGTTGGTATAACTGAGAATATAGGTAACGTTGTGTCCGAGATGACTAAGGCGAAAGGAATAACGGGTAAATTATCCGCCGGATTTTCTGCATTAGGAATAACAGGAAAGGCCAGCCTAATTGGTTTGGCCGTAGGGGGAGTGGGTATGTTAATATCATACCTGGATAATCTCAAAGAAAAAGAACGTCAAGCATACGAGGAACGTAAA
>ERZ827423.809-NODE-809-length-35567-cov-2.969672_pt1 | contig 35567 bp, 32 predicted proteins | sample MGYA00519775_ERZ827423 | MGnify/ENA primary metagenome ERZ827423 (study PRJEB31778, sample SAMEA3449296) | human gut metagenome | biome: human gut; feature: human-associated habitat; material: faeces | place: United Kingdom | collected 2010/2012 ... | reverse complement strand
CACGGCGTCAAGATTCAGGACCAGGCGCTGATCGCGGCGGCGACGCTTTCCAACCTGATGAGCGCGACCATTGCCGGGTTCTTTATTGGTTTAGCTTGAGTTTCATTGCCGGATGTACGCCTTATTAAGCGTTGCATCCGGCAATCGCACTATTGCCAATAATTTTTACTGCATCATCCCGGAGAATTTATTCTCCGGGTCCATCTCCAGCGCCAGTCCTGACAACTGCTTTCTGTTTTTAATGAGATACCCTTTCTTGCTTTTAATTAATAAACCGTCATTAATGAATTGCGCAAGAACATATAAAAGATGTCGATAAGAAACGCCTAAATACTCTGCCGCTTGCGTATGCTTTTCGTGATAAAGATCACCTTCCTGCGAGAGTAATATAAAAGCTGCCAGGCGATTCACTAACGGAAATGATTGATTCTGAGTTAAAGAAACAATATTACGATAATTTTTATGACTTAAGGTGACGCAGAGTTTTCGTAAAAATAGCGTGTCGTTTAATAACAACGGGCGGTAATGCTTCATAGGGAGCGCAAGGCACCAACACTCTTCAATAGCCTGCACTGCACGCGGTTCATGGTCTTTGTCGATTAACTCAATCTCGCCAATAAAACAGGGCGCGGCAAAGAAATCGATCAGCGACACGCGACCATTAGCAAGCGTGACGTAAAGCCTGGCGCGGCCTCGCGTCAGGTAAAACAGCCAGGACGGCTGTTGCCCTTCCTGCACAATGTAGTCACGCGCTAAAAAATGAAACAGCCGCGTATCGGCTGAAACATCCGTTGAAAAGCAATCCTTAAACGCAGATTCACTCATCAATTGCTGCTTAAGATCATTATTGTGGATTTCTTTCACGATGTTTATCCGCTATGAGATTTCTCATATTTAGCATACGTACGCTGTTGTTAAGATTCAATCATCGGCCAGGTCGAATTTTCTTTGCTGTAGAAACAATAACGCAACTGGAAACAGAGGAAATAAACAATGGAAAAGAGAAAAATTATTCTGGATTGTGATCCGGGTCATGATGATGCTATTGCTATAATGATGGCGGCGAAACATCCGGCGATTGATTTATTAGGTATCACCATTGTAGCGGGTAATCAAACCCTCGATAAAACATTAATTAATGGCCTGAATGTTTGCCAGAAACTGGAGATTAATGTTCCGGTTTATGCGGGGATGCCGCAGCCCATTATGCGTCAACAAATTGTTGCCGATAATATTCACGGTGAAACCGGACTGGATGGCCCGGTATTCGAGCCGCTGACCCGCCAGGCAGAAAACACTCATGCGGTGAAATATATCATCGATACCCTTATGGCAAGCGATGGCGATATCACTCTGGTGCCGGTTGGTCCGTTGTCAAACATCGCGGTGGCAATGCGTATGCAACCCGCGATCCTGCCGAAAATCCGTGAAATTGTTCTGATGGGCGGTGCTTATGGTACTGGCAACTTCACCCCATCTGCTGAGTTCAACATCTTTGCTGACCCGGAGGCCGCACGCGTGGTGTTCACCTCCGGCGTTCCATTAGTGATGATGGGCCTCGATCTTACCAACCAGACCGTTTGCACCCCGGACGTGATTGCTCGGATGGAAAGGGCTGGCGGCCCTGCCGGAGAGCTGTTCAGCGACATCATGAACTTCACTCTCAAAACGCAGTTCGAAAACTACGGCCTGGCTGGCGGCCCGGTGCACGACGCCACCTGCATCGGTTATTTGATTAACCCTGATGGCATTAAAACCCAGGAGATGTACGTCGAAGTGGACGTTAACAGTGGCCCTTGCTATGGGCGTACCGTCTGCGACGAGCTGGGTGTTCTTGGAAAGCCCGCCAATACCAAAGTCGGCATCACTATTGATACCGACTGGTTCTGGGGATTAGTCGAAGAGTGCGTACGCGGCTACATAAAAACCCATTAAGTGTTGATAACAAGCCGGGTCAGTATCGCAAGATGCAGGCCCGGCTATTTATGATGGGCAGAGAGCCGTCGCCCAAAATGACATGAAGAGATAATAACTATGGATGTCATGAGAAGTGTTCTGGGAATGGTGGTATTACTGGCTATTGCGTTTTTGCTGTCAGTAACCTGATGAGTGCTACTATTGCAGGATTCTTTATTGGTTTAGCGTAGTGCGCAATTTATGAGCCGGATAAGATGCGGTCAAGCGTCGAATCCGGCAACATTGTTACACCATTGGCACTAATGAAAGCGCGTTATCGGCAGACAGGGTAGGGTTGTTTAAGCTGCCGCTGGCGCGTGAAATTGCCGCGCAGGCTATCGCAAAACGGGCGCTGTCGCGGAAACTGTATCCTTCAAGAAAGCTATATACCAGGCCCGCCATAAAACCATCGTCAGCACCAAAACTGTCTACTGTCGTATGCGCTGGCGCGGTCAGCAAAAATTGTTCTCCATCCTTATCGCTGCAAAATACAGATTCATCTTTCAGATAAACAAAAATGCGTTTAACACCTTGTTGATGCAGCGAATTTACAGCTCTGATGCGATCGTTGTCGTCTTTAATCGGTTGCCCCCACAAAATTTCCAGTTCATTTTGTGTCGGTTTCAGAGTGTGGATCCGGCTGTACCAGTTTTTTACTTTGTTCGCTTTAAATTCGGAAACGGTATCGACAAACATCGGAATTTCATCAGCAATGGTAAAGACCCACTCCAGGGCTTCAGGTGTGAGATTACAATCAGCCAGCACCACACCAGCATGGCGAATCAAGTCCCGTGAAGTATTGAGCAGTTGAGGCGTTAGCTGTTGCAGAATATGTGTGTCATTGATTGCCAGGATAGTTTCTTCCTGCTTATTAGCGATAGCGAGATAAGTTGCAGTGCTGTGTCCATGCAGACGAATGCAGTTTGAAACGTTCACGCCCGCGCGGCGCGTTTCTTCCAGTAATGTCTCGCCGTAAAAATCGTTGCCAATAGCTGAAATTAAATGCACATCCCGACCAAGCAGAGCCAGGTTATGCGCGATATTACGTCCGACGCCGCCTGCGGAACAGTGAACAGAACCTGGATGAGAGGCTGCTTGCGGGTAACGGATATCCGCCATTCCGCGAATATCCATATTGATTGCACCCACAACCACACAGTAATCCTGCTCGGTAAGGATATATCCTTTGCCTTTAATCAAACCCTTGCGCATCAAATCCATAATATGAGCGGCAACACGTGAGCGGCTGATTTGCAGAATATCGGCGATTTCATTCTGTTGAATCAGCGGGTTACGCCGTAAAATTTTAAGAATCTGCTTTTCCCTGTCGTTCATCGATCAGGCCACCGCTTTTTCAGTTTGTTGCGCTTTCAGCCAGGCGATCTCTTCTGCCCAGATATCCGGGTTGATGGTTTCAAGGATCAGCGGAATGCCGTCGAAACGGTCGTCTTGCATGATCCAGCGGAACGCATCATGACCGATATTGCCTTCGCCGAGGCTATGATGACGGTCAACGCGGCTGCCAAAGGTGCTTTTCGCATCGTTGAGGTGCATCCCGCGCAGATACTTAAAGCCTACAATACGGGCAAAATCAGCGAACGTTTTCTCGCATTCGGCAGGAGTACGCAAATCATACCCGGCAGCGAAAGCATGGCAGGTATCAATGCAGACGCCGACGCGGGATTTATCTTCCACGCCGTCGATAATCGCTGCGAGATGTTCGAATTTAAACCCTAAGTTACTGCCCTGACCGGCGGTGTTTTCAATCACCGCGGTGACACCTTGAGTTTTATCCAGCGCAATGTTGATGGATTCGGCAATACGCGCAAGGCAATCCTCTTCTGAAATCTGCATCAGATGGCTGCCAGGGTGGAAGTTGAGCAAAGAAAGCCCCAGCTGTTCGCAACGCTGCATTTCATCTATAAAGGCATCGCGCGATTTTTCCAGAGCTTCAGCAACCGGATGTCCGAGGTTAATCAGATAACTGTCGTGGGGAAGAATTTGCGCCGATGTGTAGTGATATTTTTCACAGGCGGCTTTGAATTCATCGATGGTTTGCGTCGTGAGCGGTGCGGCACGCCACTGACGTTGGTTTTTGGTGAACAAGGCAAACGCGGTTGCGTCGATTTCGGCGGCGCGAATTGCGGCATTTGCCAGACCGCCAGCAGCACTAACGTGCGCTCCAATGTATTTCATGCGAGGACTCCTGTTAAACCCGCTGGAGGAAAACGGTAATGATAGCGGGTTAACAGGAGCAAGATGTAGTGGTTTATGCGATGACGCTTTGAATCACATAGTTAATCGCACCACCACCAACAATCAGCCAGGCAAACAGTACCAGTGCCATCAGCAGAGGTTTCGCCCCGGCTTTTTTCAGCGCGCTGACGTGAGTGGTCAGACCCAGCGCCGCCATCGCCATTGCCAGCAGGAAGGTATCCAGCGTTACCAGCATGTTCACCACGCTCTGCGGTAACAGGTGGAACGAGTTAAAGATGGCAACGACGATGAACAAGATGGCAAACCACGGAATAGTGATTTTGCTTTTCTCGCCGCTGTTCGTCCCAGACAGCTGTTTAACACGCGCCGCCAGCAGGATGAGGAACGGAGCCAGCATCATCACGCGCAGCATTTTGGAAATAACTGCTGCGTTTTCTGCATCCGGGCTGATGGCATGACCTGCCGCCACCACCTGCGCCACTTCGTGCACAGTAGAACCAATGTAGATACCGAAAGTTTCCGGACTAAACCATTGAGACATCAGCGGATATATCGCCGGGTAGAGGAAAATCGCGACGGTCCCGAAGATAACAACGGTTGCAACAGCCACGGTTACTTTACTGGCTTCTGCTTTCACTACCGGCTCAGTCGCCAGTACCGCGGCAGCACCACAGATACTGCTACCGGCACCGATCAACCAGCTGGTGTGCTTATCCAGACCAAACACTTTCTGCCCCAGGAAGCAAGCCAGCAGGAAGGTACTGGACAGCGTCAACACGTCAATGATGATCCCACTGATACCGACATCGGCAATTTGCGAGAACGTCAGACGGAAGCCATAAAGAATGATACCCAGACGTAATAAATATTGCTTGGCAAACAGCACACCACCGTCACAGCTTTTCCAGATGTGCGGGTAAATGGTGTTGCCTAAAACCATCCCCAACAAGATTGCGAGGGTGAGGGCACTAAACCCGGCACCCGCAACCGCGGGAATGGAACCACCCCACAGGGCGACCCCGGTGATAACTGCACTCAGGGCTAACCCCGGAATAAAATGCCACAGTGTACGATGTTGTTTCTGTAAGGTGATATTCGTCATAACCCTCTCCTTTAACCGGGCATAAGGTTACGACTAACTGGTTTAAAAATAAAATTGATTATATATTTATAATTAATCTTTATAAGTGGTAAGCGACTATGCACATCACCCTCCGGCAGTTGGAAGTTTTTGCAGAAGTATTGAAAAGTGGATCAACCACCCAGGCGTCGGTGATGCTGGCGTTGTCGCAATCAGCAGTGAGCGCAGCCTTGACCGACCTGGAAGGGCAGCTTGGCGTTCAACTGTTTGATCGCGTGGGGAAAAGACTGGTTGTTAATGAACACGGGCGGCTGCTCTATCCGCGAGCGTTGGCACTGCTTGAACAGGCGGTTGAAATCGAACAACTGTTTCGCGAAGACAACGGTGCGATTCGTATCTATGCCAGTAGTACCATCGGTAACTACATTCTGCCTGCAGTTATCGCCCGTTATCGCCATGATTATCCGCAGTTGCCGATTGAACTTAGCGTTGGGAATAGCCAGGACGTGATGCAAGCGGTGCTGGATTTCCGCGTTGATATTGGCTTTATTGAAGGACCGTGCCACAGCACTGAAATCATTTCTGAACCGTGGCTGGAAGACGAGCTGGTGGTTTTCGCCGCGCCGACTTCGCCGTTGGCTCGTGGTCCGGTCACCTTAGAACAGCTGGCCGCTGCGCCGTGGATCCTGCGTGAACGCGGTTCCGGCACGCGGGAGATTGTCGATTATCTGTTGCTGTCACATTTACCGAAGTTTGAGATGGCGATGGAATTAGGTAACTCCGAGGCAATCAAACATGCGGTGCGTCATGGGTTGGGAATTAGTTGCCTGTCGCGACGGGTGATTGAAGATCAATTGCAGGCAGGCACATTAAGTGAAGTTGCGGTCCCTCTGCCGCGCCTGATGCGTACGTTGTGGCGTATACATCATCGGCAAAAACACCTTTCCAACGCGCTACGGCGCTTTCTGGACTATTGCGATCCCGCGAATGTACCGCGTTAAGGTGCTGTACAAGAACATGCTGGTGCTGTGTCGATTTCGTGACGCAGCGCCCTCAGCATGCATTCGCCAGAAAAGAGATTGGCTGCTTTACTTATAATCCCTGGGCGATCATGAAGGTGTCTTATAACCGTGTATTTCTGCCGGAAGGATTGCCAATCGTCTGCTACAATCGCGCCTCATTTTTAAGATGGATAGCATTTTTGTATGGGTTCCGAAACTAAAACTACAGAAGCGCCGGGCTTACGCCGTGAATTAAAGGCGCGTCACCTGACGATGATTGCCATTGGCGGTTCCATCGGTACAGGTCTTTTTGTTGCCTCTGGCGCAACGATTTCTCAGGCAGGTCCGGGCGGGGCATTGCTCTCGTATATGCTGATTGGCCTGATGGTTTACTTCCTGATGACCAGTCTCGGTGAACTGGCTGCATATATGCCGGTTTCCGGTTCGTTTGCCACTTACGGTCAGAACTATGTTGAAGAAGGCTTTGGCTTCGCGCTGGGCTGGAACTACTGGTACAACTGGGCGGTGACTATTGCCGTTGACCTGGTTGCAGCACAGCTGGTCATGAGCTGGTGGTTCCCGGATACACCGGGCTGGATCTGGAGTGCGTTGTTCCTCGGCGTTATCTTCCTGTTGAACTACATCTCTGTTCGCGGCTTTGGTGAAGCGGAATACTGGTTCTCACTGATCAAAGTCACGACAGTTATTGTCTTTATCATCGTTGGCGTGCTGATGATTATCGGTATCTTCAAAGGCGCGCAGCCTGCAGGCTGGAGCAACTGGACAATCGGCGAAGCGCCGTTTGCTGGTGGTTTTGCGGCGATGATCGGCGTAGCTATGATTGTCGGCTTCTCTTTCCAGGGAACCGAGCTGATCGGTATTGCTGCAGGCGAGTCCGAAGATCCGGCGAAAAACATTCCACGCGCGGTACGTCAGGTATTCTGGCGAATCCTGTTGTTCTATGTGTTCGCGATCCTGATTATCAGCCTGATTATTCCGTATACCGATCCGAGCCTGCTGCGTAACGATGTTAAAGACATCAGCGTCAGTCCGTTCACCCTGGTGTTCCAGCACGCGGGTCTGCTCTCTGCGGCGGCGGTGATGAACGCAGTTATTCTGACGGCGGTGCTGTCAGCAGGTAACTCCGGTATGTATGCGTCTACTCGTATGCTGTATACCCTGGCGTGTGACGGTAAAGCGCCGCGCATTTTCGCTAAACTGTCGCGTGGTGGCGTGCCGCGTAATGCGCTGTATGCGACGACGGTGATTGCCGGTTTGTGCTTCCTGACCTCCATGTTTGGCAACCAGACGGTATACCTGTGGCTGCTGAACACCTCCGGGATGACGGGTTTTATCGCCTGGCTGGGGATTGCCATTAGCCACTATCGTTTCCGTCGCGGGTACGTATTGCAGGGACACGACATTAACGATCTGCCGTACCGTTCCGGTTTCTTCCCACTGGGGCCGATCTTCGCATTCATTCTGTGTCTGATTATCACTTTGGGCCAGAACTACGAAGCGTTCCTGAAAGATACCATTGACTGGGGCGGCGTAGCGGCAACGTATATTGGTATCCCGCTGTTCCTGATTATTTGGTTCGGCTACAAGCTGATTAAAGGAACTCACTTCGTACGCTACAGCGAAATGAAGTTCCCGCAGAACGATAAGAAATAAGTTTCCTCCCTTCCTTGCTAAGCCCTCTCAACCGAGAGGGCTTTTTCAATTCCATTTCCCTGACAAATCATGCGGATATAAAATTTAACATTTGGATTTATAATTGTTATCGTTTGCATTATCGTTACGCCGCAATCAAAAAAGGCTGACAAATCAGAGGCTGTTCCGGCTTTCTGGGATGATCACCTGCATACAAATAAGTCCACCGCGATGCTGCCGTACGCAAGGGGACGTAAAGAAGATGTGAGCGATACCCATTTTATTTTCGTAGTTACCTCATGGAGATATGGAATGTTTAGGTTGAACCCTTTCGTACGGGTCGGGCTGTGTTTGTCCGCTATTTCTTGTGCATGGCCTGTGTTAGCGGTCGATGATGATGGCGAAACGATGGTTGTCACTGCATCTTCCGTTGAACAAAACCTTAAAGATGCTCCCGCCAGTATCAGCGTCATTACCCAGGAAGACCTGCAGCGAAAACCGGTACAGAATCTGAAGGATGTCCTCAAAGAAGTGCCTGGCGTACAACTGACGAACGAAGGGGATAACCGTAAGGGCGTAAGTATTCGTGGTCTGGACAGCAGCTACACCCTGATTCTTGTCGACGGTAAACGCGTTAACTCCCGCAATGCCGTCTTCCGCCACAATGATTTCGATCTGAACTGGATCCCGGTCGATTCCATCGAACGTATTGAAGTGGTTCGTGGCCCGATGTCGTCGCTGTACGGTTCCGATGCGCTCGGCGGTGTAGTGAATATCATCACCAAAAAAATCGGTCAGAAATGGTCGGGCACCGTTACCGTCGATACCACCGTTCAGGAACATCGCGATCGCGGTGATACCTATAACGGTCAATTCTTTACCAGCGGACCATTAATTGACGGCGTGCTGGGAATGAAAGCTTACGGCAGCCTGGCAAAACGTGAAAAGGATGACCCGCAAAACTCAACGACCACCGATACCGGAGAAACGCCGCGTATTGAAGGATTCTCCAGCCGCGACGGCAATGTCGAATTTGCCTGGACACCGAATCAAAATCACGATTTTACTGCCGGATACGGTTTCGACCGTCAGGATCGTGATTCCGACTCGCTGGACAAAAACCGCCTGGAACGCCAGAACTACTCCGTCAGCCATAATGGGCGTTGGGATTACGGCACCAGCGAACTGAAATACTACGGTGAGAAAGTCGAGAACAAAAACCCTGGCAACAGCAGCCCGATAACTTCCGAAAGCAATACGGTCGACGGCAAATACACGTTGCCGCTGACGGCGATTAATCAGTTTCTCACGGTTGGCGGTGAATGGCGTCACGACAAACTTAGCGATGCGGTGAACCTGACCGGGGGAACCAGCTCCAAAACGTCTGCCAGCCAGTACGCGCTGTTTGTGGAAGATGAATGGCGGATCTTCGAGCCGCTGGCGCTGACGACCGGCGTGCGTATGGACGATCACGAAACCTACGGTGAACACTGGAGTCCGCGTGCCTACCTGGTTTATAACGCCACCGACACCGTAACGGTGAAAGGGGGCTGGGCGACGGCATTTAAAGCCCCTTCTCTGTTGCAACTTAGCCCTGACTGGACGAGCAATTCCTGCCGTGGCGCATGTAAGATTGTGGGTAGCCCGGATCTGAAACCAGAAACCAGCGAAAGTTGGGAGCTGGGGCTTTACTACATGGGTGAAGAAGGCTGGCTGGAAGGGGTTGAATCCAGCGTTACCGTTTTCCGTAACGATGTGAAAGATCGTATCAGCATTAGCCGTACGTCTGACGTCAATGCTGCACCGGGCTACCAAAACTTTGTCGGTTTTGAGACGGGCGCTAACGGACGGCGCATACCGGTATTTAGCTACTACAACGTTAACAAAGCTCGTATTCAGGGCGTGGAAACCGAACTGAAAATTCCGTTCAACGATGAATGGAAACTGTCGATCAACTACACCTACAACGATGGTCGTGATGTCAGCAACGGCGAAAACAAACCGCTATCCGATCTGCCGTTCCATACTGCTAACGGTACGCTGGACTGGAAACCGCTGGCGCTGGAAGACTGGTCATTCTATGTTTCTGGTCACTATACCGGGCAGAAACGCGCCGACAGCGCGACGGCTAAAACACCGGGCGGTTATACCATCTGGAATACCGGCGCGGCCTGGCAGGTGACTAAAGACGTCAAACTGCGCGCAGGCGTGCTGAACCTTGGCGACAAGGATCTCAGTCGTGACGACTACAGCTATAACGAAGACGGACGTCGTTACTTTATGGCAGTGGATTATCGCTTCTGATGAGAAGATGCCCGGCGAACCGGGCGGACTTTCACTTCAGTAAATACTGCGCATGGAAGCGCAGGTGATCCTCTATAAAAGAGGCGATGAAGTAGTAACTGTGATCATATCCCGGCTGAATACGCAGCGTCATCGGCCACGCTTTCTGGCGCGCGGCTTCTGCCAGTACTGCAGGTTGCAGTTGGTCAGCAAGAAACTGATCATTATCACCCTGATCAATAAGCGTCGGGATTGCATCCTGCGCGTTACTGGCATACATCAACGCGCAACTGTCCCATTCCAGCCATGCATTTTTGTCCTCACCTAAATAAGTGCTAAACGCTTTGATTCCCCACGGGACGCTGCACGGATTCACAATTGGCGCAAAGGCGGAAACGCTGGTGTATTTACCCGGATTTTTCAGCGCCATAACCCATGGAATGACCGCTAATAGCGCAGCGGTCGCTGACATTAAATTGCGACTGAACCAGCGCCGGTAATTCATCGCGCAGATAATCATACATCCGGTAATGCGTCGCCCACGGTGGTTGCGTGGCGTTAAGATAAAACCCCGCGCCCTGGCCTAAATCGTAGCCATCGTCGTTGGCAACCTGTTCGCCGCGCGGGCTGGTGTCTGGCATCACCAGTACAATCCCCAGTTCCGCCGCCACGCGCTGGGCACCCGCCTTGGTGGTGAAGTTCTCGTCATTGCAGGTTAATCCGGAAAGCCAGTACAGCACTGGTGGCGGGGTGTGATCACGAGGTGGTGGGAGAAAGATACTGAACGTCATCGGGCAGTTTAAGGTACTGGAGTCGTGTCGCCAGCGTTGCTGCCAGCCTTCAAAACAGCGGTGCTCTTCGAGCATTTCCATGCGTGGCTCCTTGTTGTGTTGTTTGCAATTTCTTCATCATACCGTTTATTCAATGTGCTGTGAGTAACTTTCACTTCCGTATTTGCATAACGATGTTTTAACATCTGCTGATGAAAGGCAGCGGCAATTACAATAATTATCGCTGTGAATACTGGATTATGTGCGCCGCCTCACGCACAATAATCAGGCTGTAAATCAGCTTAATAACTTTGCCCCCACGCAGGGCGGAGGCGTCACACCTGCAGGAGAAATCATAAATGCCATCACTCAGTAAAGAAGCGGCCCTGGTTCATGAAGCGTTAGTTGCGCGAGGACTGGAAACACCGCTGCGCCCGCCCGTGCATGAAATGGATAACGAAACGCGCAAAAGCCTTATTGCTGGTCATATGACCGAAATCATGCAGCTGCTGAATCTCGACCTGGCTGATGACAGTTTGATGGAAACGCCGCATCGCATCGCTAAAATGTATGTCGATGAAATTTTCTCCGGTCTGGATTACGCCAATTTCCCGAAAATCACCCTCATTGAAAACAAAATGAAGGTCGATGAAATGGTCACCGTGCGCGATATCACTCTGACCAGCACCTGTGAACACCATTTTGTTACCATCGATGGCAAAGCGACGGTGGCCTATATCCCGAAAGATTCGGTCATCGGTCTGTCAAAAATTAACCGTATTGTGCAGTTCTTTGCCCAGCGTCCGCAGGTACAAGAACGTCTGACGCAGCAAATTCTCATTGCGCTACAAACGCTGCTGGGCACCAATAACGTGGCTGTCTCTATCGACGCGGTGCATTACTGCGTGAAGGCGCGTGGCATCCGCGATGCAACCAGTGCCACGACAACGACCTCTCTTGGTGGATTGTTCAAATCCAGTCAGAATACGCGCCACGAGTTTCTGCGCGCTGTGCGTCATCACAACTGATTAAAAGGCAGGAACCATGGAGCGCAACGTCACGCTCGATTTTGTTCGCGGCGTCGCCATTCTGGGGATCCTGCTATTAAACATCAGCGCCTTTGGGCTACCAAAGGCGGCTTATCTCAATCCCGCCTGGTACGGCGCTATTACGTCGCAGGATGCATGGACCTGGGCATTTCTCGATCTCATCGGCCAGGTGAAATTCCTCACGCTTTTTGCTCTGCTGTTTGGTGCGGGCCTGCAAATGTTGCTGCCCCGTGGCAGACGATGGATCCAGTCGCGGTTAACGCTGTTAGTCTTGCTGGGCTTTATTCACGGTTTATTGTTCTGGGACGGCGATATTCTGCTGGCTTACGGGCTGGTGGGCTTAATCTGCTGGCGGCTGGTGCGCGATGCGCCATCGGTAAAAAGCCTGTTTAATACAGGCGTCATGCTTTATCTGGTGGGGCTTGGCGTTTTGCTGTTATTGGGGCTGATTTCCGACAGCCAGACCAGCCGCGCCTGGACACCTGATGCATCGGCTATTTTGTATGAAAAGCACTGGAAACTTCACAGTGGTGTTGACGCGATCAGTAATCGTGCCGATGGTGTTGGCAACAGTTTACTGGCACTGGGCGCACAGTATGGCTGGCAACTGGCAGGGATGATGCTCATTGGTGCCGCATTGATGCGCAGTGGCTGGCTGAAAGGGCAGTTCAGCTTTCGTCACTATCGTCGTACTGGTTTTGTGCTGGTGGCGATTGGGGTGATCATTAACCTTCCTGCCATCGCCCTGCAATGGCGACTGGACTGGGCGTATCGTTGGTGCGCCTTCTTACTTCAGATGCCGCGGGAACTGAGTGCGCCGTTTCAGGCGATTGGCTATGCGTCGCTGTTTTATGGCTTCTGGCCGCAATTAAGCCGCTTTAAGCTGGTGCTGGCAATCGCCTGTGTCGGACGGATGGCACTGACCAACTATCTATTGCAAACGCTGATTTGTACTACGCTTTTTTACCACCTCGGTTTGTTTATGCAGTTTGACCGTCTGGAGCTGCTGGCGTTTGTTATTCCGGTATGGCTGGCGAATATCTTCTTCTCTGTTATCTGGCTGCGTTACTTCCGCCAGGGGCCGGTGGAATGGCTCTGGCGTCAGTTAACTTTGCGTGCTGCCGGACCGACAATATCTAAAACATCAAGATAACGATCTGGATCACATTCGTTAACAAAACGGCTGTAACCGTTTCCATTGCTGTGACTCGATTCACGAAGTCCTGTATTCAGTGCTGACAAAATAGCCGCCAGCAAGCAGTCATTTACTGCAATCTCATAACAGGTAGTGAATATGATCACCATTCGTGATGTAGCGCGTCAGGCTGGCGTCTCTGTGGCAACGGTTTCCCGGGTGCTCAATAACAGCACGCTGGTCAGTGCCGATACGCGTGAAGCAGTAATGAAAGCCGTGAGTGAGCTGGATTATCGGCCAAACGCCAATGCCCAGGCGCTGGCAACTCAGGTTAGCGATACCATTGGCGTGGTGGTGATGGACGTTTCTGATGCGTTTTTCGGCGCGCTGGTAAAAGCGGTGGATCTGGTCGCCCAGCAGCATCAGAAATACGTGCTAATCGGCAATAGCTATCATGAAGCGGAAAAAGAGCGTCACGCCATTGAGGTGTTAATTCGCCAGCGTTGTAATGCGTTGATTGTTCACTCAAAAGCATTGAGTGACGATGAACTGGCACAATTTATGGATAACATTCCCGGTATGGTGTTAATCAACCGCGTTGTGCCGGGGTACGCCCATCGTTGCGTTTGCCTGGATAATCTCAGCGGTGCCCGAATGGCGACGCGCATGTTGCTGAATAACGGTCATCAACGTATTGGTTATCTTTCTTCCAGCCACGGCATTGAAGATGACGCCATGCGTAAAGCAGGCTGGATGAGTGCGTTGAAAGAGCAGGATATTATTCCGCCGGAAAGCTGGATTGGCACTGGCACGCCGGACATGCCGGGCGGTGAGGCGGCGATGGTTGAACTGCTGGGGCGCAATCTACAACTAACCGCTGTATTTGCTTATAACGACAATATGGCCGCTGGCGCACTGACAGCATTAAAAGATAATGGCATTGCGATTCCGTTACATCTCTCAATCATTGGTTTCGATGATATTCCCATCGCCCGTTACACCGACCCGCAATTAACGACTGTGCGTTATCCCATTGCTTCAATGGCTAAATTAGCTACCGAACTGGCCTTGCAGGGGGCAGCAGGCAATATTGATCCTCGTGCCAGCCACTGTTTTATGCCGACGTTAGTGCGTCGCCATTCTGTCGCAACACGCCAGAATGCGGCGGCGATCACTAACTCAACAAATCAGGCGATGTAACCGCTTTCAATCTGTGAGTGATTTCACAGTATCTTAACAATGTGATGGCTATGATTGCACCGTTTTAACGTTGTAACCCGTATGTAACAGTGAATAATCACTTTCACCGAGGTAATAGCGTCATAACAACAATTAAAGCCGTTTTCTGGAGCGTTACCGGGCATGGAAGAACGAATTTTAAAAAGTGAGCTTCGGCGTTCAGTAACACTTCATTAACTCTACTGCCCCGCCGAGCATTTATCTCAAGCACTACCCTGCATAAGAAAAACCGGAGATACCATGAATAAGAAGGTGTTAACCCTGTCTGCTGTGATGGCCAGCATGTTATTCGGTGCCGCTGCACACGCTGCTGATACTCGCATTGGTGTAACAATCTATAAGTACGACGATAACTTTATGTCTGTAGTGCGCAAGGCTATTGAGCAAGATGCGAAAGCCGCGCCAGATGTTCAGCTGCTGATGAATGATTCTCAGAATGACCAGTCCAAGCAGAACGATCAGATCGACGTATTGCTGGCGAAAGGGGTGAAGGCACTGGCAATCAACCTGGTTGACCCGGCAGCTGCGGGTACGGTGATTGAGAAAGCGCGTGGGCAAAACGTGCCGGTGGTTTTCTTCAACAAAGAACCGTCTCGTAAGGCGCTGGATAGCTACGACAAAGCCTACTACGTTGGCACTGACTCCAAAGAGTCCGGCATTATTCAGGGTGATTTGATTGCTAAACACTGGGCGGCGAATCAGGGTTGGGATCTGAACAAAGACGGTCAGATTCAATTCGTACTGCTGAAAGGTGAGCCGGGGCATCCGGATGCAGAAGCACGTACCACTTACGTGATTAAAGAATTGAACGACAAAGGCATTAAAACTGAACAGTTACAGTTAGATACCGCTATGTGGGATACCGCTCAGGCGAAAGATAAGATGGACGCCTGGCTGTCTGGCCCGAACGCCAACAAAATCGAGGTGGTTATCGCCAACAACGACGCGATGGCAATGGGCGCGGTAGAAGCACTGAAAGCACACAACAAGTCCAGCATTCCGGTGTTTGGCGTCGATGCGCTGCCAGAAGCGCTGGCGCTGGTGAAATCCGGTGCACTGGCGGGCACCGTACTGAACGATGCTAACAACCAGGCGAAAGCGACCTTTGATCTGGCGAAAAACCTGGCCGATGGCAAAGGTGCGGCTGATGGCACCAACTGGAAAATCGACAACAAAGTAGTCCGCGTACCTTATGTTGGCGTAGATAAAGACAACCTGGCTGAATTCAGCAAGAAATAAGACTGATTGGGCGCAGTCGTTTACTGCGCCCTTATTGTATGGCCAACAAGGTAAAATTATATGGTCAGCTCAACGACTCCGTCTTCCGGGGAATACTTGTTGGAAATGAGCGGTATCAACAAGTCTTTTCCTGGTGTTAAGGCACTTGATAACGTTAACTTAAAAGTCCGACCACATTCTATCCATGCATTAATGGGGGAAAATGGTGCGGGAAAATCAACATTATTAAAATGCCTGTTTGGTATTTATCAAAAAGACTCTGGCACCATTTTATTCCAGGGTAAAGAGATCGATTTCCATTCCGCCAAAGAAGCACTGGAAAATGGTATTTCGATGGTACATCAGGAGTTAAACCTGGTATTACAACGTTCGGTGATGGACAACATGTGGCTGGGGCGATATCCCACCAAAGGCATGTTTGTCGATCAGGACAAAATGTACCGCGAAACCAAAGCGATTTTTGATGAACTGGATATTGATATCGATCCGCGTGCGCGCGTCGGTACATTATCTGTTTCGCAAATGCAGATGATCGAAATCGCCAAAGCGTTTTCCTATAACGCGAAAATTGTGATTATGGATGAACCGACTTCTTCGTTAACCGAAAAAGAGGTCAATCATCTGTTCACTATTATTCGTAAATTAAAAGAGCGCGGCTGCGGTATTGTTTAAATCTCGCATAAAATAGAAAAAATCTTCCAGTTATGTGATGAAGTTACCGTATTGCGCGACGGTCAGTGGATCGCTACCGAACCGCTGGCAGGACTGACGATGGACAAGATCATCGCCATGATGGTTGGGCGTTCTCTTAACCAGCGTTTCCCTGACAAAGAAAACAAGCCGGGCGAAGTGATTCTGGAAGTGCGTAACCTGACGTCGCTGCGCCAGCCGTCGATACGCGATGTCTCGTTTGATCTGCATAAAGGGGAGATTCTCGGTATAGCCGGTCTGGTGGGAGCGAAACGTACCGATATTGTTGAGACGTTATTTGGTATTCGCGAGAAATCGGCTGGCACCATTACGTTGCACGGCAAAAAGATCAATAACCATAATGCCAACGAAGCCATAAACCACGGATTTGCACTGGTAACTGAAGAGCGCCGCTCAACGGGAATTTATGCCTATCTGGATATTGGCTTTAACTCGTTAATTTCCAATATCCGCAACTATAAAAATAAAGTTGGTTTACTGGATAACTCGCGGATGAAAAGCGATACCCAGTGGGTGATTGATTCGATGCGGGTAAAAACACCGGGGCATCGGACGCAAATTGGTTCGCTCTCCGGTGGTAATCAGCAAAAAGTGATTATTGGTCGCTGGCTGTTAACGCAACCAGAAATATTAATGCTCGATGAACCGACGCGCGGTATTGATGTTGGGGCTAAGTTTGAGATTTATCAGTTAATTGCCGAACTGGCGAAGAAAGGCAAGGGGATTATTATTATCTCCTCCGAAATGCCAGAGTTGTTAGGGATAACAGACCGTATTCTGGTTATGAGCAATGGTCTCGTTTCCGGAATTGTCGATACAAAAACAACAACGCAAAGCGAAATTCTGCGTCTTGCGTCTTTGCACCTTTAAGATTAGGGGCTTCCCATGAGTGCATTAAATAAGAAAAGTTTTCTTACTTACCTGAAAGAGGGCGGTATTTACGTCGTTCTTTTAGTTTTGCTGGCGATTATTATTTTCCAGGACCCAACATTTTTAAGTCTGTTGAACTTAAGTAATATTCTCACCCAGTCATCGGTGCGTATTATTATCGCGCTTGGTGTGGCAGGGTTAATTGTCACCCAGGGGACTGACCTTTCCGCAGGTCGCCAGGTGGGGCTGGCGGCAGTAGTAGCAGCGACGTTATTGCAGTCCATGGATAACGCCAACAAAGTGTTCCCGGAAATGGCGACGATGCCGATTGCGCTGGTTATTCTGATTGTCTGTGCCATTGGTGCGGTGATCGGTTTGATCAACGGCTTGATTATCGCCTATCTCAACGTGACGCCGTTCATTACCACGCTCGGTACGATGATTATCGTCTACGGCATTAACTCGCTCTATTACGACTTTGTCGGGGCATCGCCAATTTCCGGTTTTGACAGTGGTTTCTCCACTTTTGCCCAAGGCTTTATTGCGCTGGGGAGTTTCCGTCTCTCTTACATCACCTTCTATGCGTTGATTGCGGTGGTGTTTGTCTGGGTGTTATGGAACAAAACCCGCTTCGGTAAGAACATTTTTGCCATTGGCGGTAACCCGGAAGCGGCGAAAGTATCTGGTGTCAACGTCGGCCTGAACCTGCTGATGATTTACGCGTTGTCTGGTGTGTTCTATGCCTTCGGCGGGATGTTAGAAGCCGGACGTATCGGCTCAGCCACCAACAACCTCGGCTTTATGTATGAGCTGGATGCTATCGCGGCGGCGGCCGTAGGCGGCACCAGGATGGCGGCGTGCGTGGTAGGCGGCGTATCGTTCAGCGGCGGTGTGGGGACGGTAATTGGTGTGGTGACCGGGGTGATTATTTTTACCGTCATCAACTATGGTCTGACGTACATCGGCGTAAACCCGTACTGGCAGTACATCATCAAAGGGGCGATTATTATCTTCGCCGTGGCGCTGGATTCACTGAAATACGCGCGTAAGAAGTGATGTGATTGTGGTCCGCATTCGTTCATAAACGCACATAACATCATGATCTGTGTGGTTTTGTAGTCCGGATAAGGCGTTCACGCCGCATCCGGCGACAGGAACCAAATGCCGGATGCAACGCTGGCGCGTTTTATCCGGCCTACAATGAGCACAACATACTGATTTGTATGGTTTTGTAGGCCGGATAAGGCGTTCAAGCCGCATCCGGCGACAGGAACCAAATGCCGGAAGTGACTCGGGTTCTACAACGTTACCGGGTGTTCTTTCTCGCCTTTCTTAAACTTCACTTCCCCAAGATCAATACAACCTACCGGGCAGACATGACCACAAAGCAGACAACCCACGCATTTCTCGGTATTACAATGCGGTGTGCGGGTTTTCTCGCTCCATTCCATCGCCTGGTGACCGCCGTCGTAACAGGAAATATAACAGCGTCCACAGCCAACACATTTATCAAGATTGATATGGGGATAGACAATATAACTGCGGTCTAAATCTTCCGCCGGGACAATATTGTGATTCGCCAGACCTACCATCTCCTGCAACGAATCAAACCCTTGATCGGCGAGATAATGCGACAACCCGCTTGCCATATCTTCCACTATCCGATACCCGTACTGCATAATGCCGGTGGTCACCTGCAACGTCGCTGCGCCGAGCAATAAAAACTCCGCCGCATCTTCCCAGGTTTCAATGCCGCCGATACCGCTGATCGGGAAATCGCGCAGTTCTGGATGGGTGCGCATTTGCTGAATAAAGCGTAGGGCGATCGGTTTTACCGCTTTACCGGAATATCCGGAAATACTCGATTTACCGTTAACGATCGGCATACCAATTTTCTGATTAAGATCGATATTGGTGATGGATTTAACGGTGTTAATCGCCGCAATGCCATCTGCGCCGCCGCGCTTCGCCGCCAGCGCCACTTCGCACATATCACCAATATTCGGCGTCATCTTCGCCAGCATTGGCAGCGTGGAACCACGTTTTACTGCCCGACAATATTTTTCTACCAGCTCCGGGCTTTGCCCGACATCGCTACCCATCGCATGAGAAGTCATTTGCGGACAGGAGAAGTTACACTCGATCATATCCGCGCCAGCTTCTTGCACCAGACGCGCCAGCTCTTCCCATTGCTGCTCATTTTCGCCCATGATTGAAGCGATCAATACTTTGTCCGGATAATCTTCTTTCAGCCGACGCAGGGCGGCCAGATTCTCTTCCAACGGATGTTCAGCAATCTGCTCCATATTTTTGAAGCCGATAAAACCGGTATCTTCTTTCACCAGATGATCAAAACGCGGCGAGACTTCGTTGGCGATAAAAAAACCGATCGTTTTAAACACCACGCCGCCCCAACCTGTGTCGTAGGCTTTGGCGCACATCTCATAGCAGTTGCCTACCGGCGAAGAAGAAAGGCAGAACGGGTTGGGAAACTTCACGCCGCAAAAAGTAATCGAAAGATCTTTCGTTAACATGAGCAAGCTCCCTCTAAATAGTGATGAATCGCCCCGGCGGCTTCTTTCCCGGTTTTCACTGCATAGACCACGGTTTTGTCACCCTCAACAATATCGCCAGCAGCAAAGACTTGCGGGTCGCGGGTCTGGTAATGTTGCGTTTCGATGGTGTTACGCTGCGGTTCCAGTGCGGAAAAAACAGCAAGTTCGGCATGTTGACCTACAGCGAGAATAATTTTGTCCGCCGCTATCGTTAGTTCACCTGGTAAACGAACATGCTTAAAGGTGACTTTATTGCCTTCCACGGCTACTGGTGTAAATCCATCGATGATCGAAACGCCCAGCTCTCTGGCGCTGGTAAACTCTTTTTCGCTTGCCGGAAACTCATCTAACTCTTCACGCGCTACGCAGGTTACCGCCTGACAGCCGAGAACTTTCAGCGTGCTGGCTACGTCCATCGCGACATCACCGCCGCCGATAATTAATGCGCTTTGTGGAATGCTGATATCGCCTTGCGCCTGTCGTGCACGTTGCAGGAAGTCGACGGCAATCTCAACGTCGCTATGCTCAAACAGCGATAACCCGGAACCGCTCGATAACCCTACGGTGACCAGTACCGCGCGGTTTTCCGCTTTCAGCTGCTCCAGGGTAAGTGTTTTACCGATTTCGTTATTGCACTTAATGGTCACGCCCATTTTTTCTATACGGGCGATTTCTGCATCCAGCACCGATTGCGGTAACCGGAATTGCGGAATGCCGTTACGCAACCAGCCACCGGGTTGTGCTTCTTTCTCATGGATCGTGACGTCATAACCCTGGTTTGTCAGCGTCACACTGGCCTGCAATCCGGCAGGACCTGCGCCAATAATGGCGACTTTGCCGAGCGTTTTAGTACCGGGCTGATAAATTTCCATCCCAGTTTGTTGTTCAAAATCAGTAACAAAACGCTGTAAACGACCGATATCAATGGGAGCATCAACACCGGCACGTGTACAACCGCTTTGGCATAATTTCTCCGTCGGGCACACTCTGGCACAAACGGCACCGAGGGCATTATTTTCGCGAATTGTCTCGGCAGCGCCTTTAAAATTACGAAAGTAGATTGAGCGAATAAATTTCCCCGGATCGGTCTGTGCCGGGCAAGCCTGACTACAGGGAGCGTCATGACATAATAAACAGCGAGAGGCTTCTTTAATCGCCAGTAAAGGCGTAAAAGCCGGAGTGAGTTCATCCAGATAATTTTGTTGCGGCATGTGATCTTCCTTAATGCTATGAGTAATTAAGGCGAACGCTAAATAAATATTGCGTGCTGATATTAAGGCTATGCGCGTGGGGAAATTTAAACTGTGAAAGGATTCACAAATAGCTGCGGTTCAGAATGTGATATCCGCAGCTTATTGAGTGAAGTAATAATTATTCTCAATAATTAACAGAAAAGGGAAAATATTAACGATAGAAAATAAGATAAACAATCATGCCGATAGATAAAATTCCGAAGCCGATATATGCCACCATATAAGCGAAGAAGAGTCCGGGATTTTTCGCTCGCCAGACATACACCGGTTCCGGTGCATTTTTAACCCGTTTATCAATCGCGCCTGCGCGCCAGCCTTTCCATGCTTCGCGGAAACAAAATATCGGGATAAGGAAAAAAACGGCAACGACAAAAAACTGCTGTACATCCATAACTACTTTCCTTGTTTCTTTTGTAATTCAAGTAACTGTTCGGGTGTGACGGCGGGATACCCCTGCGCATCTTCCGGCACCTGGTGCATAGCCGGAATAGGGACCAGCGGCCCTAAAAAACGCGGTTCACGTTTAAAAATATAAAGGTCAGCCAGCGCACCGAAACGGGCGGCAAATTCGCGAATACGTACTGACAGCATATCTTTCGGTGACGGTACGGCATAACACTGAGCCTGAATCCCCATATGCAGCGCAATAAATAATGCCCGCTCACAGTGGAAACGTTGGGTGATAATAATGAAATCATTAGTATCGAAAACTTTGCGTGTACGTACGATGGAATCCAGCGTACGAAAGCCTGCGTAATCGAGAACAATATCTGATGGGTCGACACCGGCTGCGATTAAATCTTTGCGCATGGTCATCGGCTCATTATAACTTTGCAATGCGTTATCGCCGCTCAGTAATAGATAATTTACCTTACCGCTGTTATAGGCATTAATCGCTCCTTGAATGCGGTAGCGATAATACTGATTAATTACGCCAGTCCGATAATATTTTGCTGTGCCGAGCACCACACCGACCTGGCGGTAGGGGAGATCCTGCAATTCGTCGTAGATATAAGGCGCGGTTTTCCAGCTCATCCAGCGATCGAGGCCGAGCACAGTCAACAGCAGCAAGCCGATCAGGACTAACAGGCTGAGGAACACGCGCTTTAACATGCAGGAGACTCGATCTAAGGAAAATTTCCATCAGGCTACTTTACCCGCTGGTTTTGCGCAAGAAACGGCAAACTGTTTGCCGGGATTTTCGACACCAGGAAAGGGCTGGCAAGCCGGACAAGGCGTTCACGCCGCATCCGGCACCAGGCTTAAGCGAGAAGCACGCGGTCGATATTGTGACAGCCGAGAGCTTTCAGCGTTGCGGAGGTGGCATCCCACTGAATCAACGGCGCATCGGCTTTTTCTGCCAGAACCGCGCGCTGGATATCCGGGTAATCATAACCCTTGAGATTCAACAGAATTAACGCCCCCTGCAACGGCGGCAGAGTCGGGTTGAATGCGGCGTTTTCAGCGTAGCTGCCGCTGAAAATACGACCGTCTTTACATTCCAGCGCGACACCGCTTGGCGACTTACTGTAAGGCATGTGCGAACGGTTTGCCGCCGCAATCGCCGCCTGAGAAAGCGCATCACCAGTCAGCGCATAGCCGTGATCCTGCTCGTCCATCAGCAGCGTTTTAATCTCCAGATCTTTCGGCCCAAAGGCATCCGGTAGATAGTCACGCAGCGCGTGTGCCTCGCGTCCCGGAAGATGAATACGCAGATCCAGACCGCTGTTCAGTTCATTCATAAACTGACGGCAGTGACCACAAGGCGTGTAGTTAACGGTGATGGCTGCAAGCGCTTTTTCACCACTCAGCCAGGCGTGGCTGATCGCGCTTTGTTCGGCATGAACGGTTTGCTGCATTGTCGCACCAATAAATTCCATATTGGCACCGAAATACCAGGTTCCGCTCACACCGCGCGCAATTGCGCCAACATTAAAATTCGACAATGGCGTACGCGCACAGGCCGCCGCCAGCGGAAGTAGTGCGAATGCCAGCGCGTCTTCGTCCAGCCCCGTTGCGCTCTTCAGCGATGAGACTTGCTCCCCGGTCAACAAAGCGGGGAAGTACTTGTCTGCCAGAATAGGTTCCAGTGCAGATTGCAAGTTATCCGCAAGTTGGGCAAAAGCGGTTTGAAAACGTGGATGCATGGCGTTGCCTCATAATCATGTAATGGGATAACAGTTTACGAACCCGTTATGGCTTTATATGTGATCTAAATCTCATTAATTATGCAACGCGTGAAACTTACATCAAAAATGCGCGACGCATCGCAAATTTTAGCCCATTACTGCCAGAATAATCGGGAAAAGGAACGGTGCGATCAGCGAAGTAATAATCCCGCATAACACCAGCGCCAGCGAACTAAATGCACCTTCCTGATAATCCAGCTCGGCGCAGCGCGCCGTACCGAGGGCGTGCGAGGCTGTCCCCATTGCCAGACCGCGCGCAGCTTTGGTATGAATACGCATCGCATTAAGCAATGTATGGCCAAACACAGCGCCGAGGATGCCGACGAAAATCACGCAAACTGCGCTGATTGCCGGAATACCGCCAATACTGCCGCCAACTGCCATTGCAATAGGCGTGGTGACTGATTTCGGCAGGATTGACGCGGCGATTTCCGGTGAAGCGCCCATCAACAATGCCACAGAAGTCCCCGTCACCATCGCAACCACGCTGCCGATAAAACAGATGGTGATGATCGATTTCCAGCGCGCGCGGATCTGGTGTAGCTGCTCATATAAAGGATAGGCCAGTGCGACGACCGCCGGTTGCAGCAGATCGTTTAGCACTTCGCTACCTTTAAAGTAGCTGTCGTAAGAGATGCCAGTCAGCATTAAAAAAGGAATGATCACCACCATTGCTACCAGCAACGGGTTAAGCAGGGGAAACTTATACCGTGCCGCCAGTTTGCGGGCGGCAAAAAAGACAATCAACGTCAGCGGTAATGACCACCAGATATTCGCCATCATTCTTCTGATCCTTTCTGACCTACGACTTTACGTTCACCGTGCACCAGTTGTGAACTCCAGCTCACCACCAGAAAAACCACCAGCGTACTGACTGCACAGGAAACCACTACCGGACCAAACTGTGCGCGGAGCAAATCAAAATATTGCATGACGCCTACACCAATCGGCACAAACAATAGCGCCATATAGCGAATCAGTACGTAGCACCCCGGATTGACCCATTTCGCCGGAAGAATTTGCAAGGCCAGCAGGACAAACAGGATCAGCATCCCGATGATGCTGCCCGGAATGGTTACCGGTAGCAGGGAAGCAATGAAAATGCCTGCATACAGGCAGGCATAAATCAGGACGAAAGCGCGTAAATATTGCCAGATAATGTTCAGTGTCTTACTCATAATCAACACCCCAGATGAGATGGATTCATCATACAATTAATTCGTAAAACGTGCTACCGATCACATTAAGAAATCAGCGCTTATTTTTTCGCTCCCCGGTATTACGCAATGCGCAGCGAACTCAGGCATACATCAAGCATAGAGAGGGATTGCAGTTTGCAGCAATCCCTCTTTGCAGACCTTTAATCCGTTGACCGGAGGCGCTAACATAGCGCCTCATTTTTTTGCGGGTGATGATATGCGTGTGTTACTGGCTCCGATGGAGGGTGTACTTGACTCTTTGGTGCGGGAATTACTGACCGAAGTTAACGACTACGATCTGTGCATCACCGAGTTTGTCCGCGTGGTGGATCAACTGCTGCCAGTAAAAGTCTTTCATCGCATTTGCCCTGAGCTACAAAATGCCAGCCGGACACCATCCGGTACGCTGGTGCGCGTGCAGTTGTTAGGGCAGTTCCCACAGTGGCTGGCAGAGAACGCCGCCCGTGCGGTGGAGTTAGGCTCCTGGGGCGTGGATCTTAACTGCGGCTGCCCGTCGAAAACGGTTAACGGTAGCGGTGGTGGGGCAACGTTACTGAAAGATCCTGAACTCATCTACCAGGGTGCAAAAGCGATGCGCGAAGCTGTACCGGCGCATTTGCCTGTCAGCGTAAAAGTGCGTCTGGGCTGGGACAGCGGTGAGAAGAAATTTGAAATCGCCGATGCGGTGCAACAGGCTGGCGCTACGGAGCTGGTAGTACATGGGCGGACAAAAGAGCAGGGTTACCGCGCGGAACATATTGACTGGCAGGCGATTGGCGAGATTCGCCAGCGGCTTAATATTCCGGTGATTGCCAACGGTGAAATCTGGGACTGGCAGAGTGCGCAACAATGCATGGCGATCAGCGGCTGCGACGCAGTGATGATTGGTCGCGGGGCGCTCAATATTCCCAACCTGAGCCGTGTGGTGAAATATAACGAACCGCGAATGCCGTGGCCGGAGGTGGTTGCTTTGCTGCAAAAATATACCCGTCTGGAAAAGCAGGGCGATACCGGGTTATATCACGTTGCGCGGATTAAACAGTGGTTGAGTTATTTGCGTAAAGAATACGATGAAGCAACGGAATTATTTCAGCATGTTCGGGTGTTGAATAATTCCCCTGATATTGCAAGGGCTATTCAGGCCATTGATATCGATAAGCTGCGATAATAGTGGAATCGCAGCTTATCTGAGACAATGAATCGCTTATTCAGCTTCATCATCTTGTTGCGCTCCTTTCATGAGCTAAGCCACATATTGCCACTGGCGCAAGGAGCGCGCAGGGGGAGGACAATCGCCTCCTCCCCCTGCACCCCGGGCTCTGGCGAACAAAATCGCCGCTGCGCGGTACCTTCAGCTTATCCCCTTCGGCTACCGGGTCGGGCGCGAGGTAACATCCCTGTAAAACGCGCCCTCAGCCCACATCCATGTGGGCTGCCCCGGCCTTCGGGGAACGCTTCAGCGATTTTGACGCCACCAACACCGGAGCTGTTTGCAAATCAAGTACACAAAATATCGAGTTACTGACCTGACAACTTATATGCCATATCTGATTTTTAAAATATCATCTTAAATACGCCAGTCACCACCAGTAGCCCAATCAGGAAAATAATCAATACAGCCCAGAGTATAATTTTCATTGGCGTTCCTTTATTTGTGAGTGCTGAATAAGTATAGGAAAAAACGAAGCCCTTTGCCGCTATTCATAAACGATTAAGATAAATCGGGAGATATCATTCGCTTAGTGTATATTTTTCTGGATATGTCGTTTTATTGCCACTGATGTATTGCCACGCGAAACTAAAAAATATATCGCAACACACGGTAATCTCCGCGCACCTTTTCTTACCTGATTATTCCCCCATGAATCGTGATTCTTTTTATCCAGCCATCGCCTGTTTTCCGCTGTTACTGATGCTGGCCGGGTGTGCGCCTATGCATGAAACCCGCCAGGCGTTAAGCCAGCAAACACCCGCGGCACAAGTTGACACCGCATTACCCACGGCGCTGAAAAATGGTTGGCCAGACAGCCAATGGTGGCTGGAGTATCACGATAATCAACTCACTTCCTTAATTAATAACGCACTACAGAGCGCACCGGATATGCAGGTGGCTGAACAGCGCATTCAGCTGGCTGAAGCCCAGGCGAAGGCAGTTGCCACTCAGGATGGTCCGCAGCTCGACTTTTCTGCGGATATGGAGCGGCAAAAAATGTCGGCAGAAGGGTTAATGGGGCCGTTTGCTTTGAACGATCCGGCCGCAGGTACGACCGGTCCGTGGTACACCAACGGTACTTTTGGCTTAACGGCGGGCTGGCATCTCGATATCTGGGGAAAGAATCGGGCGGAGATTACTGCTCGCCTGGGTACGGTTAAAGCACGGGCGGCGGAACGCGAGCAAACCCGCCAATTGCTGGCTGGCAGCGTAGCCCGCCTGTACTGGGAGTGGCAAACCCAGGCGGCGTTAAACACGGTCTTGCAGCAAATCGAAAAAGAGCAGAACACCATTATCGCGACCGATCGCCAGCTATATCAGAACGGGATTACTTCTTCAGTTGAAGGTGTGGAAACCGATATTAATGCCAGCAAAACCCGGCAGCAGCTCAACGATGTCGCGGGTAAAATGAAAATTATTGAGGCACGGTTAAATGCACTCACAAATCACCAGACAAAGTCACTGAAGCTTAAAACGGTCGCGTTGCCGAAAGTGGCAAGCCAGCTTCCTGATGAACTGGGGTACTCCTTACTGGCGCGGCGGGCAGATTTGCAGGCGGCGCACTGGTACGTTGAGTCATCGTTAAGCACTATTGATGCGGCAAAAGCGGCATTTTATCCTGACATCAACCTGATGGCCTTCCTGCAACAGGATGCGTTGCACTTAAGCGATCTGTTCCGTCATTCCGCGCAGCAAATGGGCGTTACGGCAGGCCTGACGCTACCCATTTTCGATAGTGGTCGTCTTAACGCCAATCTCGATATCGCAAAAGCCGAAAGCAACTTGTCTATCGCCAGCTACAACAAAGCGGTGGTTGAAGCGGTGAATGACGTGGCGCGGGCAGCCAGTCAGGTTCAGACACTGGCGGAGAAAAACCAGCATCAGGCGCAAATTGAGCGCGATGCCTTGCGTGTAGTAGGTCTTGCGCAGGCCCGCTTTAACGCGGGCCTCATTGCTGGTTCCCGGGTCAGCGAAGCCAGAATCCCGGCGCTGCGTGAGCGGGCCAATGGCCTGTTATTGCAAGGGCAGTGGCTGGATGCCTCCATTCAACTCACTGGTGCGCTGGGCGGGGGGTACAAACGCTGATGATATGCGCCTTCTATACTTAACGTTTGTTGAGCGTTAAGTGGAGAACTCGATGGCACAGGTCGCGATAATTACCGCCTCCGATTCGGGGATCGGCAAAGAGTGCGCGTTATTGCTGGCGCAGCAGGGGTTTGATATTGGCATTACCTGGCACTCAGATGAAGAAGGGGCAAAAGATACCGCGCGTGAGGTAGTTAGCCACGGCGTACGTGCGGAGATCGTGCAACTGGATCTCGGCAATCTACCAGAAGGTGCGCAGGCGCTGGAGAAACTTATTCAACGGCTGGGGCGTATTGATGTGCTGGTGAATAATGCGGGCGCAATGACCAAAGCGCCGTTTCTTGATATGGCTTTCGATTAGTGGCGCAAGATTTTTACCGTTGATGTCGATGGTGCATTTTTATGCTCGCAAATTGCTGCCCGCCAGATGGTGAAGCAAGGGCAGGGCGGTCGCATCATCAACATTACATCGGTACATGAACATACGCCGCTGCCGGATGCCAGCGCCTACACAGCCGCTAAACATGCGCTCGGTGGGTTAACCAAAGCAATGGCGCTGGAGTTGGTCAGGCATAAAATTTTGGTGAACGCAGTCGCACCTGGGGCGATCGCCACGCCAATGAACGGCATGGATGGCGGCGACGTGAAGCCTGACGCGGAGCCTTCGATTCCCTTGCGACGTTTTGGCACAACGCATGAGATTGCCAGCCTGGTGGTATGGCTTTGTTCGGAGGGCGCAAATTACACCACCGGGCAGTCGTTGATAGTGGATGGCGGCTTTATGTTGGCGAATCCGCAGTTCAACCCAGAATAGCGCAGTGAGGTGCGTGGTTATTTCATTGGGTTAGGCCAGAAAAGACACGCCAGCGTCGCATCAGGCATGGTGCACCGGATGTCGGATGCGGCGCGAACACCTTATCCAGGGCAATAGTTTTACGCCTGATGATCCGGCTTTTTCTTCCCGCTCCGTTTCAGCCACCAGCGCACGCCTACCACCAGAACCACGACCAGAATCAACCAGACCCAGTGCTTCAAATGCTGGTCGAGATTGTGCAACCACGGCGCAATCACCTGCCCACCAGCGTAACCGATAGTGGTAAAAATCAGCGCCCAGGCAAATGCGCCGAGAATATTCAGCGGCAGAAAGATTTTCGGCGGCAGCTGGCTGGCACCAATCAGCGTCGGGCCAATCACCCGAAAGCCATACATAAAACGCGTACCAATGACAAACAGATACGGATGGCGTTGGATAAGTTTCTGCGCCCGCTCAATTTTATCCTGATGTTTCGAGAAACGGCGTAACAGCTTGCCGCCAAAGCGCCGCCCGCACAGATAAAGCACCTGGTCGCCAATCATGCCGCCAAGCGCCACAGAAAGTACCACCAGCGGGAACTTTAATAGCCCCTGATGTGCCGCAACGCCTCCCAGCAAAGTCACGGTTTCACCTTCCGCCAGGCTACCGATCACCAGCGCGGCATAACCATATTGTGAGATGAGTGTATTGAGATCCATAGGACAGTCTGTCTCCCTTTGCTTGACTGTAAGCATACACCCTGTGAATCATTCACGCTGAAAAAGGACGTACATCAGACGGTGCAAATTACATGAGCGAACAAAAAATAATCACAAGCTGACTTATACTTGAACTGTCAGGTTCATGAACTCACAACAAGGGGGCGGTATGAGCCATGTCTGGGGACTGTTTTCCCATCCCGATCGTGAAATGCAGGTGATTAATCGCGAAAACGAAACGATTTCTCATCACTACACCCACCACGTTTTGCTGATGGCGGCGATTCCGGTGATTTGCGCCTTCATTGGCACTACACAGATTGGCTGGAATTTTGGCGATGGCACTATCCTGAAGTTATCCTGGTTTACCGGACTGGCGCTGGCTGTCTTGTTTTACGGCGTTATGCTGGCTGGGGTTGCGGTGATGGGGCGGGTCATCTGGTGGATGGCGCGTAATTATCCGCAGCGTCCGTCACTTGCGCACTGCATGGTCTTCGCGGGCTACGTTGCAACTCCGCTGTTTTTAAGCGGTCTGGTGGCGCTTTACCCGCTGGTCTGGTTGTGTGCGCTGGTCGGCACGGTGGCGCTGTTTTACACCGGCTACCTGCTGTATCTCGGTATTCCGAGCTTCCTGAATATCAACAAAGAGGAAGGACTTAGCTTCTCCAGTTCGACACTGGCGATAGGCGTGCTGGTGCTGGAAGTGCTGCTCGCCCTTACCGTTATACTATGGGGCTACGGTTATCGTTTGTTCTAGAAAGTTCTTTTGCGCTGCATTGCTGGCGTAAATGTCAGCAATGCAGCATTTCCTCACGATTCTTCTTTGACGATCGCACTTTTTGCTCGTTATGATGGCGTCGCTAGCCTCAGTAAATCCTTACTCCGGCGGTGCGCAACCCGTGCGCGTGAACCACTATCTGAATGCTCATCATGCCGAAATTTCGAGTTTCTTTATTTAGCCTGGCCCTGATGCTGGCTGTGCCTTTTGCACCGCAGGCCGTTGCGAAAACGGCAGCCGCTACCACCGCGTCACAACCGGAAATTGCCTCCGGTAGCGCGATGATTGTTGATCTGAATACCAACAAAGTGATCTATTCGAACCACCCGGATCTGGTGCGTCCGATTGCGTCTATCAGCAAATTAATGACCGCGATGGTTGTGCTGGATGCACGACTGCCGCTGGATGAAAAACTAAAAGTGGATATCAGCCAGACGCCGGAGATGAAAGGGGTCTATTCGCGCGTACGACTGAACAGCGAAATCAGCCGTAAAGATATGCTGTTGCTGGCGCTGATGTCTTCAGAAAACCGCGCGGCGGCAAGCCTTGCGCACCATTATCCCGGTGGTTACAAAGCCTTTATTAAGGCGATGAATGCGAAAGCGAAATCGCTCGGAATGAACAACACGCGCTTTGTTGAACCAACTGGATTGTCGGTGCATAACGTTTCAACCGCCCGTGACTTAACCAAACTACTCATTGCCAGCAAACAATATCCGTTGATCGGGCAGTTAAGTACTACCCGGGAAGATATGGCAACCTTCTCTAACCCGACGTATACGCTGCCGTTCCGCAATACTAACCATCTGGTGTATCGTGATAACTGGAATATTCAGTTAACCAAAACCGGTTTTACCAATGCGGCGGGCCATTGTCTGGCGATGCGCACGGTTATCAATAATAAACCGGTGGCGCTGGTAGTGATGCGTTTGGCAAATATACCCATTTTGCCGATGCCAGCCGCCTGCGTACCTGGATTGAAACCGGTAAAGTGATGCCTGTTCCGGCAGCAGCGTTGAGCTATAAAAAACAAAAAGCCGCCCAAATGGCGGCGGCGGGGCAGACGGCACAGAACGATTAAATGAATGACGGATGGCGATACTCTGCCATCCGTAATTATTACTCCACTTCCTGCCAGTTTTTCCGCTTACTGGTTTTACCGATCCCCGGATTCATACTGTTGGTCGGATCGTTCTCGCGATAAAACTTCTGCAACGTTTCCGGTGCTTTATACAAATGACCGACGTTATGCTCGGCAGGGTATTGCGCGCCGCGCTGCTGTAGCAGTTCCAGCATCTGTTCTTTCAACACATGCACATCCACGCCTTTTTTCACGATGTAATCCTGATGGAAGACATAGCACATAAAATGGCCATAATAGAGCTTGTGCACCAGATGGCTGTCGATCTCCGGCGGTAAATGCTCATACCATTCGGTGTCGTTACGCCGCAGAGCGATATCCAGCGCCAGAATGTCTTCGACTTCATCGGAATGCACAGCCTGATAACGAATTGCTGCGCCCGCAGCGGCGAAACGGTGTAAAAACGCTTTGCTGCCTTCCTCCGGCGTACAGACAAAGAAATCGCCCTCGGCCTGTTTGAAATAATCCACTAGCCACGATTTGGCTTCACCGACGCCATCGCCCGCCATTTTTAACAGCAGATGATGCTCGTATTTATCGCGCCAGTTTTTCATGCGCGGCGGTAAATGGCTGGGGAACAGGTGACCGAATTTTTGCATTGCACGGTCGGTAAAATGCGGACGGAAGAATTTCACTTTCTCCAGCATCGCATCGGTGCGTCCCTTGAGATTAAAGAAGAACGGCATCTTGTCGGTGCCTAACTTATCAATCATCAGGAAGGTGTCTTTGCCGTATTTTTCCGCAATATCGTAGATATCCCGGTGCATATATTCCCCGGCAACCGGCAGATTTTCGAAATTAGCCAGAATATGACGGCGGATTTCGGTCAGCACTTCCGGCTGGTTGGTGCCGATATAAAACACCTGCTGATTTTTTTCCGCTTCGAAGGTATCAAGACGTACCGCAAAGACGGCCAGCTTACCTGCGCAACCAGAAGATTCAAATAACCGATCCGGATCGGCGTTATAACGTGCGGGCGTGTCGGCTTCAATATCACGAACGCGGTGGACATAGTCATAATCGTGGGCGTGACGACCATCGTGACGCACATCGTCATCTTTGATGCGATCGTCATCCAGCTTGCTAAGGATCTGCTCCGGCGTTTCGCCCAGATCAATCCCCAGATGGTTCACCAGCGTCAGTTTGCCGTCTTCATTTATACGCGCGAATAATGACATTTCGGTATACGCCGGGCCACGTTGCACCAGCGAGCCGCCCGAGTTGTTACAAATACCGCCGATGACCGATGCGCCTATACACGATGATCCAATCACTGAGTGCGGTTCGCGTCCCAGCGGTTTGAGGGCTTTTTCCAGTGAATAGAGCGTGGTGCCCGGATAGGCCAGCACTTGTTCGCCCTTGCCGAGAACGTGCAGCTTGTCGAGACGCAGGGTGCTGATGATCACGATATCGCGATCATAATCGTTACCGTTTGGCGTCGATCCTTCGGTCAGGCCTGTATTGGCAGCCTGCATCAGAATAATTTTGTCAGCGGTGACGCAGGCTTTCAGCACCCGCCACAATTCTAGTAGTGAGCCAGGGAAAACGACAGCAAGCGCGTCGCCCTGACCAGAACGGAAGCCCTTGCGATAGCGGGCCGTTTTTGCGGGATCGGTGAGCAGGTGTGAATGACCGACCAGACGGGCAAGTTCATTCAAAAAGGCTTTATTATCAGTTGTTGTCATGGAAGACATTTTCCACTCCTTGTGGTGGCGAAAAAATATCACAAACTAGAATAGCGCCTTGTATGACAATTCAGCGAGTGAATATTTTGAAAATTCAGACAATAAACTGAGCATTCTTTTTCTCTCTCCATCATGCTTATGGCAAACTACGGTTTTTGCACCATTTTCGCTGCCTCGTCGGGCAACAGAGGAAGAAAAATCCATATGAAATGGCTATGTTCAGTAGGAATCGCGGTGAGTCTGGCCCTGCAGCCAGCACTGGCGGATGATTTATTCGGCAACCATCCATTAACGCCCGAAGCGCGGGATGCGTTCGTCACCGAACTGCTTAAGAAAATGACAGTTGATGAGAAAATTGGTCAGCTGCGTTTAATCAGCGTCGGCCCGGATAATCCGAAAGAGGCGATCCGCGAGATGATCAAAGACGGGCAGGTAGGGGCGATTTTCAACACCGTAACCCGTCAGGATATCCGCGCCATGCAGGATCAGGTGATGGAATTAAGCCGCCTGAAAATTCCTCTTTTCTTTGCTTACGACGTGCTGCACGGTCAGCGCACGGTGTTCCCGATTAGCCTCGGTCTGGCCTCGTCTTTTAACCTCGATGCAGTGAAAACAGTCGGGCGTGTCTCTGCTTATGAAGCGGCAGATGATGGCCTGAACATGACCTGGGCACCGATGGTCGATGTTTCGCGCGATCCGCGCTGGGGACGTGCTTCCGAAGGTTTTGGCGAAGATACGTATCTCACCTCAATAATGGGTAAAACCATGGTGCAAGCGATGCAGGGTAAAAGTCCGGCAGATCGCTACTCGGTGATGACCAGCGTCAAACACTTTGCCGCTTACGGCGCGGTAGAAGGCGGTAAAGAGTACAACACCGTCGATATGAGTCCGCAGCGCCTGTTTAATGATTATATGCCGCCGTACAAAGCGGGGCTGGACGCAGGCAGCGGCGCGGTGATGGTGGCGCTGAACTCGCTGAACGGCACGCCAGCCACCTCCGATTCCTGGCTGCTGAAAGATGTCCTGCGCGACCAGTGGGGCTTTAAAGGCATCACCGTTTCCGATCACGGTGCAATCAAAGAGCTGATTAAACATGGCACGGCGGCAGACCCGGAAGATGCGGTACGCGTGGCGCTGAAGTCCGGAATCAACATGAGCATGAGCGACGAGTATTACTCGAAGTATCTGCCTGGGTTGATCAAATCCGGCAAAGTGACGATGGAAGAGCTGGACGATGCTGCCCGCCATGTACTGAACGTTAAATATGATATGGGATTGTTTAACGATCCATACAGCCATTTGGGGCCGAAAGAGTCTGACCCGGTGGATACCAATGCCGAAAGCCGCCTGCACCGCAAAGAAGCGCGTGAAGTGGCGCGCGAAAGCCTGGTGTTGCTGAAAAATCGTCTCGAAACGCTGCCGCTGAAAAAATCTGCAACCATTGCGGTGGTTGGCCCGCTGGCAGACAGCAAGCGTGACGTGATGGGAAGCTGGTCGGCGGCAGGTGTCGCCGATCAATCTGTTACTGTGCTAACAGGGATTAAAAACGCCGTCGGTGAAAACGGTAAAGTGCTGTATGCCAAAGGGGCGAACGTTACCAGTGACAAAGGCATTATCGATTTCCTGAATCAGTATGAAGAGGCGGTCAAAGTTGATCCGCGTTCGCCGCAAGAGATGATTGATGAAGCGGTGCAAACCGCGAAACAATCTGATGTGGTGGTGGCTGTGGTCGGTGAAGCTCAGGGGATGGCGCACGAAGCTTCCAGTCGTACCGATATCACTATTCCGCAAAGCCAACGTGACTTGATTGCGGCGCTGAAAGCCACCGGTAAACCGCTGGTGCTGGTGCTGATGAATGGGCGTCCGCTGGCGCTGGTGAAAGAAGATCAGCAGGCTGATGCGATTCTGGAAACCTGGTTTGCGGGGACTGAAGGCGGTAATGCAATTGCCGATGTATTGTTTGGCGATTATAACCCGTCTGGCAAGCTGCCGATGTCCTTCCCGCGTTCTGTCGGGCAGATCCCGGTGTACTACAGCCATCTGAATACCGGGCGTCCGTATAATGCCGACAAGCCGAACAAATACACTTCGCGTTATTTTGATGAAGCTAACGGGGCGCTTTATCCGTTCGGCTATGGTCTGAGCTACACCACTTTCACCGTCTCTGATGTGAAACTTTCTGCGCCGACCATGAAGCGTGACGGCAAAGTGACGGCCAGCGTGCAGGTGACGAACACCGGTAAACGCGAAGGGGCCACGGTAGTACAGATGTACTTGCAGGATGTGACGGCTTCCATGAGTCGCCCGGTGAAGCAGCTTAAAGGCTTTGAGAAAATCACCCTGAAACCGGGCGAAACTCAGACCGTCAGCTTCCCAATCGATATTGAGGCGCTGAAGTTCTGGAATCAACAGATGAAATATGACGCCGAGCCTGGCAAGTTCAATGTCTTCATCGGCACTGATTCCGCACGCGTTAAGAAAGCCGAGTTTGAGTTGTTGTAATTTTCGATGTTTGTAGGCCGGATAAGGCGTTTACGCCGCATCCGGCAAGAAACGCCGGGCAAAATATGCCCTTTAAGTATTTATCTGATTCTGCAACTGAATCCGTCCAGACAGGCTAACCCTGTCATTATCAACTATGCTTTTCTCTTAATTCGCTGAAAACAACAGTAAAAGAATGAGGAAAGCATCATGCCACTCTCAAAGCTCTGGGCAGGTTCACTGGTTTTGTTGGCAGCCGTGAGCCTGCCGCT
>ERZ827423.807-NODE-807-length-35576-cov-6.797275_pt1 | contig 35576 bp, 27 predicted proteins | sample MGYA00519775_ERZ827423 | MGnify/ENA primary metagenome ERZ827423 (study PRJEB31778, sample SAMEA3449296) | human gut metagenome | biome: human gut; feature: human-associated habitat; material: faeces | place: United Kingdom | collected 2010/2012 ... | reverse complement strand
CACTTTTTTTGTCCGATAGTACATACATTGTCAGAACAAGTCTTGACTATTACAGACCTCGATGTCACAGGATAATCCGATTACAATTACCGAAGGCTTTGTCGTATGATAACCGTGTTACCCATAACATTAGGTTCTTTAGTCGACTGGAAACCTGATGTCCGCAGACTTCGGTTATCCGCACCAACAGTTAGACAATCCGAGAGTCCTCGGAAACCTGATGTGCCGGTTATAAGATTAGTCGGTCAATGCTACCGAGATAAACAGTTATGCTGATAATAGGGAATTGAAATGTTTGGGTGGAACGGATGATTTATCTTGGATTTCATTTATCGGGGCTCATGGAGCCTTGGAAATATCTGACGTTTGTTGCCGATAACTCTTTGGTCTCGGGAATGTCGCAATTCGGGTTGTCAAGGTTGGTTCAACCGAAGTTTCGAGGTATCGAATGTTCGGTGTATTTAGTGACCGAAATATCTTGAAATATCAGTTTAATACACTAATAATAAGTGCTTTAATAGTTGTGTATGTCAATATTTTTTTGTAATTTTACAAGAGGGTCACACCTTGAAGCAATGTTGAATTTAACACCTGAAAGCAATGTTTATATCTTACGATATTGTCGTTCTTCTCATACTCTCACCGTTCCTGCTGATAATATGGATTGTGGTGTGGGTTGCCGTCCGTCTTTTCCGTCTGGCTCTTTTCCTTGCTAAATGGGCTGTCATACTTTCATACCGGATGCAGCGTTGGTCGGCTGCCAGGCTTGCCGTTGGTATCGGTTGGCTATGGCGTCGATATGTGGTGTCTCGACTGAATTCCTGACGGGAGGGAAATGAAAAAGCCATGCCGGTTGTGATGACCGACACGGCTTGGTAGGGGGTGTTGCGAGTCTGTTCCCTCGTGTGGAACTTTTCAAACGTTGCTTCGTGGTGGATTAAAATCCTTTTCCTTTTGTTCGCTCATAGACCACTTCCTTTTGTGAGTCGCAGTTGGTGATTCTGAACTGAACTGCGCATCCTGTAGGAATATCATCCGGGAATTGTTCAACAAGCTTGTTTATAACGGAATTTACGGTAGAGAATCCGATATCTGTCAGTTCCGCTATAACCGCACCTTTGAAATATGCTCGACCATGTATCATCATCTTTTTGCTGATACGGAACAGTTTGTCACCTGACTGCTCCAAATCTTGAGCTTTTCCTTGTTTGCTCTCCTTGTTACTGAAAAAGATAAATTCAATTATCTTGGCGTTGAGTTCCCAAGCCGGACTAAAGTCTATACGGACATATCCTCGTGTAACTTTGAATCCACTGCTATGGTTCATCCCAAATGCCACCTCAAAGAGATTAGCCTCGCAATCATTCTGTGCGATTGTTCCCCATGTATGGCGGAAGGTATAAACACAGTAATAGTCTTCCTTTTTCATGCCCATGTCCTTGCATATCTTTCGTATGCCATTGTTGACGTTGGCACTGAAGCTGTCAGAGTCACAATAGCGGAGATGGAAATTGAAAAGAAATTCATCATCATCATCCGCAAGGTATTTGTCGAAAACAGGCTGGATAAAAGGCTCTACACGCATTTCGATGTATGCCTCGTCACTTCTGCTATGACGTGTTTTAGCTCTATTATAGCCAATTACTCCGTTCTTGTAGTTCGACTTCTTCATGTAGAATAAATCTACAGTGTTGATACCACCAAGACAAAGGACGAGTTTCGCCACGTCCCGTCCAAGTTCAGGAAGTGAAGAAATCATTTTGGTCTGTGGTAGTGGTCTGTTAAAGAACTCTCGACATGCCTCTGCACTGATAGCACGCTGTTCGGCCTTATCACTTTTGGGAATTTGAACCTTTAGCCATGGGTTGAACTTGATGCGGATGACTCCTCGTTCTTCATCATTCAATTCCACAAGGGCAGCCTTGAATATCTGGCGAACGCATACAGGATACATTTCCTTGGCTCGCATCTTTTTTGCAAGATGGTCAATCCATTTCTTTAATGTGACAGAGGTAAGATATGAGAACATAATTTTGTTAGTTCCCATATACTGTTCAAGACTTGCAACAGCCAACTTGTAATTTTTGGCGTTTCGTTCGTGACCAGAATTGATCATTCGATTGATGTGCAGTTTGGCATATTCGCTGAAGCTGGCATCGGATTGGTCCGTTGTCAGAAAAGAGATAATCTCCTTCACACTCCATTGAGAAGTGTCCTGCATATTTAGCTTGGCGTTGTACTCACTGATTAATTCGGTGCAATACTTTAATACCATATTATCCCGAATCTCTCGTGTTTTAGTGACCGATTTACGGTCGACCATCTTGTCGGTCTTGATGAAGCCCGACTGCCTGCCATGGATTACCCTGATGTAGACAGGATAGTATCCATCCGAGCGTTGTTTTTGAACGCATACTCTAAGAGTCGTCATACTGTAATTCTTATTATTTGATTAATATTTAATGCCTGTGGGCTTTTTTTTATTAATCAGCAAGTTACAGCCGTTTTGAGACTCTCAACATCGCTCTAAACATGCTCTCAACATACCCCTAAAAAAGTCTCAACTATTTCTCAACATTTACGTTCATTCTGCTCGAATTATGACTCAAAATGAACATGGGGCTTAAGAGTAAATTAGGCCGTAACCTCTGATTTTACAGAGTATTACGACCTAATTGTATATGATTCAGGAACTAAATATTAGTCCTCTATCGCAGCCTGCGCCGCAGCCACGCGTGCGATAGGCACACGGAACGGCGAGCATGATACGTAGTTCATGCCAAGCTTAGCACAGAACTTCACAGAGGAAGGTTCTCCACCGTGTTCGCCGCAGATACCTACTTTCAGGTCAGGTTTTGTTGCGCGTCCTTTCTTGGTACCCATTTCGACAAGCTGGCCTACGCCTTCCTGATCGAGCACTTCGAACGGGTCGGTCTTGATGATGCCCATTTCCTTGTAGTATTTCAAGAATTTAGGAGCATCGTCGCGGGAGTATCCGAATGTCATCTGGGTCAAGTCGTTTGTTCCGAACGAGAAGAAGTCGGCATATTGCGCAATCTTGTCGGCAACAAGAGCCGCACGCGGAACTTCAATCATTGTACCTATCTTATAGGATACGGTCGTTCCTCTTTCTTCGAATACTTTTTCAGCTGTTTTACGGATTACTTCGCTCTGCATTTCCAATTCTTTGACAACGCCAACCAACGGAACCATTATCTCAGGATGCACGTCGATGCCTTTTTCCTTACAGTCGATGGCTGCTTCGATGATTGCGCGCGCCTGCATCTCGGTGATTTCCGGATAGGTGTTGCCAAGACGGCAGCCACGGTGTCCGAGCATCGGGTTGAATTCCTCGAGAGAGTCGCAGATGCTCTTTACCTTTTCTACGGATATGCCTATTTCTTCAGCGAGCTCTTTCTGGGTAGCGAGCTGGTGAGGCACGAACTCGTGCAGAGGCGGGTCGAGCAAGCGGATTGTCACTCCAAGTCCGTCCATTGCCTCGAATATGCCGCGGAAATCGTCGCGCTGCATCGGGAGCAGCTTGTCGAGAGCCACGCGGCGGCCTTCCGTCGTGCTGGCAAGAATCATTTCGCGCATAGCCTTGATACGGTCGCCTTCGAAGAACATGTGTTCTGTACGGCAGAGCCCGATACCTTTCGCTCCGAATTTGCGTGCTACGAGAGCGTCGCGAGGAGAGTCGGCGTTAGTGCGGACATCAACTTTAGTGTATTTGTCTGCAAGGTTCATGATTGCGGCGAAATCGCCGGAAAGTTCAGCGTCTACTGTAGGCACTTGTCCATCGTAAACATCGCCTGTAGAGCCGTTCAAAGAAATCCAGTCGCCTTCCTTGTATACTTTTCCGCCCATCTCTACGGTACGTTCCTTGTAGTCGACCTTTATTTCGCCGGCACCGGAAACACAGCACTTGCCCATACCGCGGGCAACAACGGCAGCGTGTGAAGTCATACCGCCACGTGCGGTGAGGATACCTTGTGCTACGGTCATACCGCGTAGGTCTTCAGGTGAAGTCTCGATACGCACCATAATCACTTTGCGTTTCATTTCAGCCCATGCCTCGGCATCATCTGCAAAGAACACGATTTGGCCGGTAGCAGCTCCCGGAGAGGCCGGCAGACCTTTCGCCACTACTTTCGCGCGTTTCAAATTGTCTTTGTCGAATACCGGGTGAAGGAGCTCGTCGAGTTTTTGCGGCTCCATTCTCTTGAGCACTGTCTTTTCGTCGATTTCACCGGCACGGAGCATGTCCATGGCGATTTTCACCATAGCGGCACCCGTGCGTTTTCCGTTACGGGTTTGCAGCAACCAGAGTTTGCCGTCTTGGATTGTGAATTCGAGGTCTTGCATATCCTTGAAGTAGTCCTCAAGTTTTTGCTGGATGTCAATGAGCTCTTTAGCGCATTCAGGCATCGACTCTTCGAGTGACGGATATTTTGAAGCTCTTTCTTCTTCTGTAATGCCTTGCAAGGCAGCCCAACGGCGTGAGCCTTCGGTTGTGATTTGTTGCGGTGTGCGTACGCCGGCAACTACGTCCTCACCTTGAGCGTTGATAAGATACTCGCCGTTGAACAGGTCTTCACCAGTTGCCGCGTCGCGGGTAAATGCCACGCCTGTTGCCGATGAGTTGCCCATATTTCCGTAAACCATGGCCTGAACGTTGACAGCCGTACCCCATTCTTCCGGGATCTGGTTCATGCGGCGGTAGAGGATGGCGCGCTCGTTCATCCAACTGTCGAACACAGCGTAGATGGCACCCCAAAGCTGTTCCCATGCCGATTCCGGGAAGTCCTTGCCAGTGACGCGCTTAACGGCAGCCTTGAATTTCACGACGAGCTCTTTCAGGTCGTCTACGGTGAGCTCTGTGTCGAGCTTAATGCCTTTTTCTTCCTTAACCTTGTCGAGAATTTCCTCGAACGGGTCGATGTCCTGCTTTGAACTCGGCTTCATTCCGAGCACCACGTCGCCATACATTTGCACGAAGCGGCGGTAGCTGTCCCATGCGAAGCGCGGGTTGCCTGATTTTGCGGAAAGCGCTTCAACCACAGCGTCGTTGATACCGAGATTGAGCACCGTGTCCATCATACCCGGCATGGATACACGTGCACCGGAACGTACAGACACCAATAACGGGTTTTTGGCATCACCGAATTTGTTGCCTGTAAGGCTCTCGATGTGTGCTACAGCTTTTTTTACATCTTCGTCAAGCTGTTTGGTCACAACTTCTTTCCCAAGTTGATTGTATTCCGTACAAACTTCAGTTGTGATTGTGAATCCGGGAGGTACCGGTACTCCAATAAGATTCATCTCGGCGAGATTTGCACCTTTTCCGCCGAGAAGATTTTTCATATCGGCACGTCCTTCTGCTTGTCCGTTGCCGAAAGTATAAATTCTTTTCATTCTTATGAAATGTTAATAAATTATATTGTTTTGGTATTGTAATTTATGTTAAGTATGCAAATATAACTATATAATGTTGAAATACGAAAATACTTTTGATAAAAAAATCAACGTGTAACAATTATTATTTTTATTTTGTGATTGTGTTGTGGAATTGCGTACCTTTGTACGATTGAATTTGTTTTAAAATCATATTGAAAATTGGCACGTAAGCGAAAAGAACTGCCCATAGTAGAAGGAGTAGAGATTGCAGGTGTGGCGGCCGAAGGAAAAAGCATTGCGAGAATCGGCGATTTGGTCGTGTTCATTCCATTCGGCGCGCCGGGTGATATTGCCGACATCAAGATTGACAAGAAAAAGCGCAACTATGCGGAAGGTCATATTGTTAAAATGATTAAACCATCCTTGCGGAGGGTGGAGCCTGAATGTTCGCATTTCGGCGTTTGTGGCGGCTGTAAATGGCAGCATATTCCGTATGATGATCAATTGGAATACAAGCGTAATCAGGTTTGCGACGCGTTGCAGCGCATCGCGAAGGTCGACATTCCGGAAGTAAATCCTATTTTAGGCTCTTCTGAAATATTCCATTACCGCAATAAACTGGAATTTACGTTTTCTAATAAAAGCTGGCTTACTTTCGAGGAGCTTCAGAGCGGCAGGGATTTCCCAGACCGTAACGCGTTGGGCTTCCACATTCCCGGAGCCTTCGATAAGGTGCTCGACATAAAGAAATGCTGGCTTCAGGATGATTTGTCGAATGAAATCAGGCTTTTTATCCGTGAATATGCGCTTGGAAAAGGATATTCTTTCTATGATTTGAAAGCTCAGGCAGGACTGACGCGTACGTTGATGGTGCGTATCGCCTCTACGGGAGAAGTGATGCTTGTCGTCGTGTTCGGGGCGGATGACAATGAAAAGATTACTGACGTTATGAACGCTGTAGCTGCCCGATTCCCGCAGATTACTTCGTTGCTATATGTCGTTAATCTGAAAGTTAACGACACCATAGGAGATCAGGAGATAGTATTGTTCCGTGGCAGGGATTATATCGAGGAGGAGATGGAAGGCCTGCGTTTCCGTATTGGCCCGAAGTCGTTCTATCAGACAAATTCCCGGCAGGCATACGAATTGTATAAGGTTGCCCGCCGTATGGCCGGGTTGACTGGCAAGGAGCTGGTATATGATTTGTATACCGGTACCGGCACTATTGCCAATTTCGTGGCACGGCAGGCACGGCAGGTGGTAGGCATTGAATATGTCCCGGAAGCGATAGAGGATGCGAAAATTAATTCTGCTGCCAACGGCATTGGCAATACTTTGTTTTATGCCGGGGATATGAAAGACATATTGACAGACGGTTTCATTGCAGAGCATGGCAAACCGGATGTGATGATTATCGACCCTCCGCGCGCGGGTATGCACGAGGATGTGGTGAAAGTGATTCTGAACGCCGCGCCGCGCCGTTTGGTATATGTCAGTTGCAACCCGGCTACTCAGGCGCGCGACATAGCGTTGCTTGATGTGAAGTATAAGGTGACGGAAGTGCAGCCTGTCGACATGTTCCCCCATACACACCATGTTGAAAATGTCGTTGCGTTAGAGCTCCGGTGACTTGCCGCCGGCCAGCAGGTGTATGTTGGAATTGTAATACCGGGGGTCGCCAGTGACATTCTTTCCTATGAATGGGGGCAGAGGGTAATCGGTGTCGCTTGACGGCAGTTCTATTTCCGCTAAAGTGACACCTTCCAGCGCTCCTTTGAATTCGTCGATTTCCCATACGAATCCTCCGAAAGGGACGATATGCCTAATCTTCTCGATTGTTGGCGGGATGCAGGCTCTTAATAGCGATTGTGCGTCGGCCAGCGGTATCGGGTATTCGAATTCTTCCCGGGTGTCGCCTGTGGTGCATGTTTTAATTGTCAGGAATGCCGTCCGGTCTTTGATTCTTATCCTTATGGTACGTTGTTTTTCTCGTGACAGGTAGCCTTGGACGATGTGGTATGACTTTTTTGCCATATTGCGGTAGCTGTCATTTCTTAGCAGGTATTTATGCTCAATTTCAAGATTCATGTTGTGAAAATGTTAAGAATAATACAAATAGACTATAAATTAGTCGTTTTAAGACAATCAGTGCGGTTTAAATTATCTAATTTTGCAACAAAACTAATAAATAAAAGCACACGCTTGCGATAAAGCTCGTGAAATTTGTTGTTAATGAATAAGAAAGTTGTTTTCAGGTTTTTGATTTTGATGTGCCTGCTCCTGTGTTGCGCAGGGATTTCGGCACAAAGTCCGGTAAGAACCACATATATAAAAGGTATGGTCGTCGATTCGCTGTCGCGCGAGCCGCTTCCGTATGTGGCCGTATTTCTCAAAGGCTCGGATAAAGGATTGCAGACCGGGGAGGACGGGAGTTTCGAGATAAGCACGAAAGTGAATTTTATAAATCTACAGTTCTCCACGATGGGATATACCACAAAAGAGGTGTTTGTCGACAAGGGAAAGGAAAATGAGATAGTAGTGGAGCTTGTGCCGGCCGGCGTGGCCTTGAAGGAGGTGGTGGTGAAGCCCGGCAAGGAGCATTATTCGAGAAAGAATAATCCGGCTGTGGCTTTTGTGGAGAAACTGATGGACAGGAAAGAAAAATACGACCCTAAGAACCATGATTATTATAGCTACGATAAATATGAGAAAGTGACATTTGCGCTTAACGATTTTTCGGAAGAGCAGAAGGAAAAATGGCTTTTTAAGAAATTCCAGTTCATATTCGATTACCTCGACACTTCCGAAGTGTCGGGCAAGCCGATATTGAACGTGTCGGTGAAGGAAAAACTGTCGAAAGAGTTTTTCCGCAGGAATCCCGGTTCGGAAAAAGAATATGTCACCGGAATCAAGCGGGCCGGCATAGACGAGATTGTCGACGAGGAAAGTGTGCAGCGTTTTGTGGAGGACGTGTTCCGGGAAATCGACATTTTCGGCAATAATGTGACTATTTTGCAGAACCGTTTTGTCAGTCCGCTTTCAAGAATCGGGACAAGGTTCTATAAATATTATCTTACGGATACGCTCGATGTGGACGGAGTAAGATGCATCGAGCTAAGTTTCTCTCCGTTCAACAACCGCTCGTTCGGATTTCTCGGGAGGCTGTATGTGCCTGAGAACGATACTTCAATGTTTGTGAAAAAAGTGAAGTTGAATGTCCCGAAGGCCATAAATTTGAATTATGTAGACAATATTTTTGTCGAGCAGGATTATGAGAAAGCATCTGACGGCAGCCGTTTGAAAGTCAAGGACGACATGGTCGTGGAATTTTCGATAATACCTTCCACGCAGGGACTGTATGCGCGCCGTAATACTACATACCGTAATTTCAGTTTCGAGAAGCCTGCTAACGACTCTATTTTTGAGATGGAGGGAAAGGTGATAGAGGCTGAAAATGCCCGGTATATGCCTGAACAGTATTGGGCTGACAACAGGATTGTGCCGATACGTGAAAATGAAAATGCCATAACGAAGCTGTTGACACAATTGCGCGAAGTGCCGGTTTTCTATTGGACAGAGAAGGTTATTTCGGTGCTTGTCTCCGGTTATATCCCTACTGGGGAGCAGGATTCGAGCAAGTTCGATTTCGGCCCGATGAATACCACTATTAGCGGCAATACTGTGGAAGGGGCGCGTTTCAGGGTTGGAGGAATGACTACCGCAAACCTTAATGAGCATTGGTTTGCAAAGGGTTATCTGGCTTATGGCACGAAAGACAAGAAATTGAAATATGACGCGGAGCTGGAATATTCGTTTACTGAAAAGAAATACCATGCAAAGGAATATCCAATACATTCATTGAGGCTTCACCACCAGTATGATGTGTACCAGCTTGGCCAGCAATATATGTTTACTAATATGGATAACGTGTTCATGGCATGGAAGCGTCAGACTAACAATAAGATGACTTACAGGAGGCTTAGCGAGCTGGAATATAAGAAAGAGACTGTTTCCGGATTCTCGGTGGCGCTCGGATTGAAGCATCAGGTGCAGGAGGCAACAAGGTGGGTGCCTTTTTATGACGGTTACGGGAATTGGTTTGATAATTATCAGCAGGCGTCGGTTAATTTGACATTGCGCTATGCGCCGGGCGAGAAATTCTACGACGCGCGCTTCACGCGCATTCCTATCAATCTTGACGCTCCGGTGTTCGTGTTGTCGCACACTTATAGCCCGAAAGGGCTGTTCAACAGCCGCAACACGGTGAATAAGACAGAGTTCAGCGTGCAGAAGCGTTTCTGGTTCTCTGCGTTCGGTTATACCGACATTATATTGAAGGCGGGCAAGGTGTGGAGCCAAGTGTCATATCCTGATTTGCTGCTTCCTAATGCCAACTTGTCGTATACGATACAGCCGGAATCATACGCTCTGATGAATGCGATGGAATTTGTCAACGACCAATATCTTTCTTGGGATATCACATATTTTGCCAACGGAGCCTTGTTCAACCGCATTCCGCTGATTAAATACATGAAATTGCGGGAGGTGGTGTCGTTCAAGGGCTTGTATGGCTCGTTGAGCGACAAGAATAATCCGGCATTGAATAACAGCCTTTTGCGATTCCCTTCTAATGCGCTATGCCGTGAGATGGACAAGATGCCATATATGGAGATGAGTGTAGGGCTGGACAATATCTTTACGATATTGCGTGTGGACTATGTATGGAGACTTACCTATCGCGATACTCCGGGCGTGGATAAGAACGGAGTGCGTATTGCCCTGCATTTCTCTTTCTGACTTTTTCTTTTCGCGGCGTATTAATTTGTTAAATAATTGTTATATTTGTAACGGCATACTTGCATATCTTTGCGGTATGTTTTGCAGATATGGCAAGTGTCTGCTTTTTGATTAAAAAGAGATATATGGATGCGAACCCGGTGAAGATTTTAGTCGTCGACGACGAAGCTTCTATTTGTGAATTAATGAAGATTAATTTGGAGTTGGCCGGATATGCCGTGGACGTGGCATACTCTGCTGAAAGCGCGCTCCAAATGGATTTGCAGCAGTATTCCCTGATGGTGTTTGACATTATGATGGGGGAAATGAGCGGGCTGGAGCTTGTTTCGGCTGTCAGGGACAATAAGAAAACGGCCGAAGTGCCGATAATCGTATGTACTGCGCTTGGCGAGGAGCAACCGTTGGTTGAGGGGTTTACCCGTGGAGCTGATGATTATATAAAGAAGCCGTTTTCGATGCGTGAGTTCGTTTTGCGTGTGCAGAGATTGTTGAAACGGTTCAATGCCAATCCTCTCGATGTGGTGAAGTTCGGAGACCTTGAGCTTGATGTGGTTTCAAGGTCGTGCACAATCGACGGGGAAGAGGTGATGCTGACTAAAAGGGAATTCGATTTGTTGCACTTGTTTCTTACGAACCGCAATAAGATTTTCACGCGTGACGAGATTCTCCGCAGGATATGGGAAAAGAACATATATGTGGTCGACCGGACGATAGACGTGAATATCAACCGCTTACGCAAAAAGATAGGCAAATATGAGTCGAACATAATCACAAAGCAGGGATATGGCTATGGCTTTAAAGATTAGATTTAATTACCGGACGAAGTTGTTTTTCATCGTCAATGTTTTCTTTTGGCTTTTGGTGGTGGCTTTCATTACCATCCAGTATACACGTGAGCGTGAATACAAGGTGTCGATACTTGACGCGCAGTTGCAGGTGTATAATGACATTATATTAAAGAAATATCAGGAGGACCGGAATCTGTCTGACCCGATGATTTCCCAGATACTCCGTGACGATGATTTGCGGGTCACCATCATGGACCATAGCGGGAATGTGCTTTTTGACAGTTATGACAAGGATTTGGAAAATCACAGTGACCGTCCGGAATTCCAAAAAGCCTTAAAGAATGGGAAAGGGCATACAATACGCAGATTCTCGGAAACGGACAAACGGCATTATTTTTATTCGGCCACATCCGGTGTAGGCGTGGTCGTGCGTACGGCATTGCCTTATAATCTTGAATTGCGCAACGTTCTCAAGGGAGATATGGAATATATTTGGATCGTATTGGCAATTACGGTGATAATCAACATAATCTTGTATTTCGCCATTAACCGTATAAGTCTCGGCGTAAGCAATCTGAGAGAATTTGCCCGGCAGGCCAAGGATGGTGACATACGGAATTTCGACACTTCAAAATTGCCTAATGATGAATTGGGCGAGGTCTCGGTTGTAATAATCAATATGTATAAGGAGCTGAAGGAAGTGGCGGAACAACGTGATAAAAGTCTGGAAGAGGCTCTTTACGAGGAAAAAGAGAAAACAAGGATAAAACATCAACTTACGAGCAATATCAACCACGAGCTGAAAACGCCTGTGCAGGCCATACGCGGCTGTTTCGAGACATTGCTCGACAATAATCTGAACGAGGAGATGCGCAAGAAATTGCTTGAGACTGGTTATAATAATACGATGCGCTTGAGCAATCTGTTACAGGATGTCACCCTTATAACTCGTATTACGGATGAGAAAGAGACCCTTGAGGTCTCGGATGTGAATGTCGGCGATGTCGTAAGCGGTATATGTAAGGATGTCGACGCATTTTCTATAGAAAAGCAGATGCGGATAAATGTGAAGATTCCCGGCAATGTGGTTATAAAAGGTAACCGCCAGCTTATCGACGCCATTTTCCGTAACCTGATAAATAATGCCATTGCTTATTCGGGAGGAAGGGATATATTCATCTCTATGAATAAGGAGACCGAAACGTCGTATTGGTTTGACGTGTATGACAATGGCACCGGTGTGGAGGAAAAGCATCTTTCGCGCATCTTTGAACGGTTCTACCGGATTGACAGCGGACGTTCGCGCAAGAGCGGTGGCACTGGCCTCGGATTGTCGATTGTCCGCAATTCCGTGCTGTTCCATGGCGGTGAGATAAAGGCTTTCAACAAGAAGTCGGCCGGGCTGGAGTTTGTATTTTCATTGCATAAGTAAAAGAAAAAGATATGGACCCTATTTTTACAGTGATTGTTGTGATACTTGCCGTTCTGGCGGTATTGGATTTGATTGTCGGCGTGTCGAACGATGCCGTCAATTTCCTTAACTCGGCATTGGGATGCAATGTCGCCAAGCGTTGGATTATATTGTCGGTGGCGGCTGTCGGCATCATGCTGGGTGTGATTACCTCTAACGGAATGATGGAAGTGGCGCGTAATGGCGTTTTCCATCCGGGGATGTTCACCTTTGAGGAAATAATGGTGCTCTTTGTCGGCATTATGCTTACCGACGTGATTGTGTTGAACACGTTTAATTCGTTGGGACTTCCTACTTCTACCACGGTGTCGCTTGTTTTTGAGCTGTTGGGAAGCTCGCTTGCGGTGGCTTGCTACAAGATTTGGAATTCTCCGGATATGACATTCGCGAATATTGCCGAATTCATAAATGCAGGGAAGGCTATGGTAATCATTTCCGGTATTTTGTCATCGGTGGTCATCGCCTTTACTGTGGGTGCGGTATTGATGTATATCTCCCGTATCATATTCTCGTTTAAATATGCGAAATCGCTGAGGCGGTATGGTGCGGTATGGTGCGGTATCTCGATTGTGGGTATTGTCTATTTCGCCATATTCAAGGGTATGAAAAGCTCCGGGCTTATAACGCCGGAGTTCAACAGTCTGATAAACGATAACATCTATATATCGCTGTTTGTGATTTGGGTTGCGGCATCCCTTTTGTTGTGGGTGATGCAACGTTTGGGAATCAATATCATGAAGTTCACGATTCTTTCCGGCACGTTTGCATTGGCGTTGGCGTTTGCCGGCAACGACCTCGTGAATTTCATCGGTGTGCCTATCGCCGGCTTCGACAGCTACAGTCTTGCGATGGACAGCGGCGATATGTCGATGAAAATGTCGCAATTGGCCGAGCCGGCCCATGTTAATATATGGTTCCTTGTCTTGAGCGGCGTGATTATGTCGGTGACGTTGTTCTTGTCGAAGGATGCCATGAAAGTCGCCGAGACGCAGATAAACTTGTCGTCTCAGAACAGCGAGGATGAGCGTTTCGGCTCTAACCGTTTTTCAAGGGCTTTGGTAAGTCTTGCGATAAATCTCAACAAGGCATACAATTCTGTGATACCGAAACGTGTTCAGGAAAAAATCAATTCACGGTTTGTGCCCGACGAAACGGCGGCAAATGATTCCGCTTACGATTACATCCGTGCCATCGTGAACCTTACGGCGGCGGCAAGTCTTATTTGTCTTGGCACATCGCTGAAATTGCCGTTGTCAACCACGTATGTGATATTTATGGTGTCTATGGGTTCGTCGCTTGCCGACCGGGCTTGGGGGCGTGACAGTGCCGTGTACCGTATTACGGGGGTTATGGTCGTGATAATGGGCTGGTTTATTACTGCTATTGCCGGAATATCCATTTCGTTCGTTGTCGGGTTGATTCTTAGCTGGGGTGGATGGATTGCTTTGGCCGTGCTTTGCGTGCTTTGCGGATATATTCTTTGCCATAATCTTATATTCAAGAAAAAAGACAATAAGGAGGAGCGTCAGACGCTGCTTATTACGGAAAATGCTGACGATTCTGACGCTTTGTACACGTGTACGCAGGAAGTGTGTACGACAATGGAGTCTATTTCCGGAATATACAACCACATGCTTGTCGCTTTGTTTACGGAGAACCGTAGGCTGTTGAAAGAGACCATGATACAGTCGGAAGAGCTTTATCATCAGGCCAATGACCGTAAATATCAGATTTTCCAGACACTTAAGCGCCTGCAGGACCAGAAGGTGGAGACCGGGCATTTCTACATACAGGTCGTGGACTATCTGACAGAGGTGACAAAGGCTTTGTTGCATTGTACGCGTCCGGCGTTCGAGCATATCGACAATCATCACCGCGGATTCACTCAGGAGCAGATTTATGATTTGAAATTGGTGAATGACGGTGTTGACAATATATTCAATAAGGTGAACGAGATGCTTCGCGACAAAGACTTTTCCGACCTCGATGAGGTGCTCGTGATGCGTGACAACTTGTTCACGGTCATAGCAGACGCGATAAAGCACCAGATAAAGCGTCTGAAAGAAGAGCAGACAAGCACGAAGGCAAGTATGCTGTATCTTAACATATTGAACGAGACGAAGACTATGGTGTTGCAGTCGCGTAACTTGATTAAGTCGCAGGCATATTTCTTGTCGCAGATGAATTCTTCGGAGAATGTCGTGGCAGGTACTGCCAAGAATAGTCAGGATTGAATGTGAGTTTATAAAGGAGCCCGGCGCGGATAAATTTGTGCCGGGCTTCTTTTTTGCGGTAAACGTTTGTTAATGATTGTTGGGTTTATATTTGATTGTAAATTAGGATTATATCACGCCGGTTAATTATTGTGAATTTGTAAAATTATTATGGCGTTTAATTTGGATTTGATAAATTTAAGGGGTAGATTTGTTAAATCTAAAATTAAGTGTTATGAGTACATCCAATTTTCAAAAGCGTTTGCTGGGCATGCAGGATAATTTATTGTCGTTTGCCATGAAACTTACCGCAAATTATGACGATGCCCACGACTTGCTGCAGGATACTACCTGCAAGGCGTTGGTCAACGAGAGCAAGTATGTTGACGATTCCAATTTCAGAAGTTGGATATTCACCATAATGCGCAATATTTTCATCAATAATTATCGCCGTATCGTGCGTACGCAGACAGTTGTCGATAAGAGCGATAATTTTTATCAATTGAATCTTCCGCAAGTAGAGACACCGGAAACGCCGGAAAACCATTGCGCGTTGTCGGAAGTGTCGGAAGTAGTGGAAGCGTTGCCGGAGGAATACCGCCGTCCGTTCACGATGCACGTCGACGGTTATAAGTATCAGGAAATAGCCGATGCAATGGAAATTCCTATCGGAACGGTCAAGAGCCGTCTGTTTTTTGCGAAGCGTAAGCTCCAGTCGCAGCTCAAGGACTACCGTTACTAAGCTGTTAAGGACTTTGGATCCGAGGCCCGGTCAGTGTGTTGGTCTATGCGCTGATTGGCAAAAACCGCTAATAATTCTCTGTATGATATCCAACAATTAGAGTGTTGCAGCATGAAGAATAATCTATTAGGGGCAATGTTATTATTGCTTGTCAATTTTAACTCATTCCCGGGAGGTAAAGCTTCCCCTCATTTCAATCAGATTCATGTTGTTGAGATGTCGGTAGATCTTAAGGATAAATGGTTGGCGCAGGATTTTGCCGGTGTTGTGTCTTTAGGGGAGAAAATCGCTGGTATTTTGGAGCAAGAGGGTGAAGCTGGCGGATTATATAGGGCATTATATGTGCCGGTTATGCAATGTGTTGCTGGCGCGGAATTTTATATGGGCAACTATGCTAAGGCTTTAGAAGCTGCTTTGAAAGCGTATGAAACGGCAAAAGAGAACCGTGATGAATGCTATGTGGAACTATGCTTCGATATTGCAAATTTCAATGCTTGCCTTAGCGACTATGCAAGTGCTGTGGAGTTTTCCATTGAAGGGTTGGAGGCTTACAGCACATCATTTGGAGAGGATTCCATATATGCTGGGCATTTGAATGATTTGTCGTATTACTATGCGTCATTGGGGAATTACAGGGAAGCAATAGCAGTCGTGGAAAACGCCATAGAAATTAGCAAAGAAAATAATGGAAGCGTGGACGGCTATATAGAAATGCTAAATTCAATGGCCGCATTCTATTCAGCCGCCGGTAGTGTATGGAAAGCGGTAGAGATTGGAGAAAAGGTTGCCGATACCATCTTGACGAATTATGGTAAAAATGACAGCTATGCCAATTCTCTGAACAATTTGGCATTGTATTATGCAAACGCAGGTGATTATGAAAAATCAATCGAGTTGTGCGAAACATCAGTCGGGTTGCTGCGTTCGGAAAGCAATCTGTATTATGCTGTTTCGGTAAGTACCCTTTCCAGTCTATATGCATACGTAGGGCGATATTCCGATGCTATAAAAATGTCGGACATATCATCGAAAATATATATTGCCCTTTATGGGAAAAGACATCCTTTCTATGCCAAGTCAATCAATATGGAAGCCAGTTATTATGCGTTATCGGGGGACTATTCAACAGCAAAGAGACTTATGGAAGAAGTGCTGGGCATATATGAAAGCTTGTTTGGAAAATCAGATATATACTATGCTTCGGCCTTGCAAGAATACTCAAACTACTGCATTATGTCGTCGGATTTTTCCGAAGCTGGTAAAACAGCAATGGGAGCCGCTTCTATCACAAACGGTATTGTGTTAGACAGGTTCAATAACTTGACAAGTATCGAGCGGCGTGATTTTTGGAATGGTTGCAGGGGGTGGTATGAGGAGATATTGCCTTTTGTCGCATATAAAGTCAGGTCGGATTCGCTGATGTGCTCGATGTACGACGGTGCGTTGCTCAGCAAAGGCATATTGCTTAATAGCGAGATGGAGATGAGGGATTTGCTCTTGGAAAGCGGCGATACGGCCGTGGTAAGCCTTTATGAGCAGATGCGCATTAACCGTAGTATGGCCTACAGGCAGCGTGAAGATTTGGCCGGGCTTGCCGCTATGGATGCTTCTGTAAGAATGGCTGTCAGGCAACGTGCCGATTCGCTGGAACGCATGGCAGACCGTCAGGAACGCGAGTTGGTGGAGCGGAGCAAGGTGTTCGGCGACTATATGCGCAATCTTTCCATCAGTTGGCGTGATGTCCAAAAGATGCTTGGCAAGGACGAAATTGCCATTGAATTCTTGGAAGTTCCGGTGGCGGATGATTCAGCCGTGTATGCTGCTTTGACTTTAAAGTACGATTATGACTGTCCGCATTTCATTGAATTGTTCGATGGCCGGATGTTGACGGAGCTTGACAAAAGCCTGTATTTTTCCTCTCCTGCCTTATATGATATGGTGTGGAAGCCGATTGAGAAAGAAATGGAAAATGTCAGGGCAGTATATTTTTCTCCGGCAGGTGAACTGCACCGTATAGCGGTGGAATATGCTCCTGTCGCCGACGGCGAGTTTATCTGCGGCAAATATGATTTGTACCGGCTGTCATCGACGCGGCAGCTTGTGGCATATACTGGAATAGCGGAAACTGTGCGGGACGGAAATACGGCTGTGCTGTATGGCGGTTTGGATTATGAAGCAGCCCCGTCGGATATAGTTGCTGATGGTAACCGGCATGCCGGTAAAAGCGAGCGTGGCATACACGATTTTTACCCTGCAATTCCCGCAGACTCGCTTATCGCCCGCGGACCGGTGGCAAGTCTTCCTGCAACGAGATTGGAAGTGGACAGTATAAATAGGATTATGGAAAATAGCCATTGGGATGTCAGGACATTTACAGGCTCTTTGGGGACGGAAGCGTCGTTCAAGGCTCTGTCTGGGCAACTGAAAAGCGTCATCCACGTGGCAACTCACGGCTTTTATGGCAAGGACGATAGGGAAAACATCATAATGCCGGAGATATTTAGCTATGGAAACCGTTATGTGGAGGATAAAGCTATGGCACGTTCGGGATTGCTTTTCGCAGGAGCAGCCAATGCGTGGCAGATGCCCGACACGGTAGACAATGGGATACTGACGGCACAGGAGGTGTCGGCATTGGATTTGCGTGGATTGGATTTGTGTGTGCTTTCTGCGTGCGAGACCGGATTGGGCGAGATTTCGGGAGATGGTGTGTTCGGCCTGCAAAGAGGTTTCAAGAAAGCTGGTGCTAAAACACTTTTGATAAGTCTCAACCGTGTGTATGACGAGGCTACAGGCTTGCTGATGACGGAGTTTTACCGGAATTATTTATCTGGTATGTCGAAAGTCGAATCATTGAAATCCGCACAACAATATTTGCGTGACTATGAGAGGACCGTGACAAATAGTGCGGCTAATGCCGCTGTTTTTATATCAAAATCCCGGCAACAGGCAATGGGTCGAAAGAAGGTGAAACCTTTTACCGACCCTGTTTATTGGGCGCAGTTCATTCTTGTCGACGCGTTATAGTTAGTCAGGATTGTCGAAAGGGTATTTGCGGCGCGGGTTGCGCGGGAACCAGCCTTTGCGCACGCGCTCCTGCTGCTGGAAAATTTCGCCGATTCCCCACAGGGCGGAGAATCCCGTGACTCCGAGGATAATCGACCAGAACAGGCTGTCGACATACCAAGCAAAAAATTCACACAAGAGGCCTGCTATCAAGAACACTCTCCATATTTTCACGCCGAAGTGATATTCTCCTTTGATTACAAGGGGATGGAATATCCCTATTATCAGGAATGTGCAAAGCCCGATGGCTATGCCTGTCAGATTATGCGTTTCGAGAAATTCTATCATAGTGTAGTGGTAAGATATGGGTTGATGAACGCTTTGTATAAAATCTGCGCAAGCAGATAAAGAATCACTATGTTATATAGGTAACGGTTGTTGAACCGGATTGTCCGCTGGTTGCGCCAAAGTGTGTATAGCGAAACTGCGATGCAGCATAGCAGCGATATGTTCCATACGGACCATTCTTGTGTATGTGTCATAGCCATGCCTGTAAAGCTGGTGGAAATGCCTGAATTGGCGGCGATGAACATTAAGGCGAGCAGTGCTATAAGTGCTGCGAAAATGCCGCCTGTTATGCGCCATGTGACGGAATGGTTGTGTATTTGCGACAGCAGGAAACTGCTTATTATCGGCATATTGAAATATATCGAGGCAAGCAGCATAACCAATGAAAGACGGTTGACGGCTATCAATGTGGGGATGGATATTATGAATACCAATACACCGAACTGTTTGAAAAGCGACAGCGCGAGGAACTTGTTGCGCAGCCACGACGGGTTACATACAATCCACCCTAAAGCTACTATTATAGGCACTGACCATGGGAATATGGAAAAGACTGTATGCCCTATGAAAGAGTGGAGTTTGCCGTATTCTTCCAATGGGCAGGTGGCTTGCCTGATGCCCAGCACGTTGTCGGCGGATTGCCTGTCGTTGGTGATGAACAGGACAATCAGGTAGGCTATTATTGTGGCGGCGGCAATCATCAGGAAAATTTTTATTGCTCTTGAGAATTTCCTGTTTTCTTGCAGCATAAGGAAGATAATGCCTATAGCGAAAATCGTGACCGGGGCTATGAGCCCTATGAATATTGCCGAGCAGGCTGTGGCTGCTATCAGCCACCATCCTTTTTCGCCTGACGGCTGTTTTATCCAGTGATAGAGTGCCGATAAAGAAAAAATGAAAAACAGTGCCATTATCGTTACGGCATTTGCATGGTAGGCGAGCGTGCTGACCGTGTAGCTTGAAAGAAATAGCAGGGCGGCGAGGAACGCCTTGTTGAGTGTTTCGTTTTTCCCCCGGAACTGGAATAGTCCTAATGTCAGCAACGTTATTATGACGGCCGACGGAAGCCTTACGGCCAACGTATCGGGCAAATATAGCGAGTTCTGGATGAGAGAGACCAAATAGGCATAGAAATTGCCCGGGAAATCAGTCCCGTAGCCGTCGAACACGCTGTTTACTCCCGACGATGAGAATTGTCTCGACAGGTCGGCTATGAGCAGCTCGTCGGGCTGGAGGCCGACACGGCCTAATGCCGGGAAAATCACGGCTATGGCGGTGGCCAGTAGCAGTGCAAGCAGGGAATATTGTGCTTTTACTTGCTGCATTTTTCTGATTTCGTCTTGAATGTGATGAAGCGGTTATAGCAGTAGTTGGCCAATGTGTAGACAACCATACTGATGCACATTGCGACATTTTCGCCCGTATTTTTCATAGGCAGCCATGCTATTTCCATATCTTTTATGCCCGTGTGGGAGAGCAGGTAGTTGAAAAGCGCGAATTGCAGTCCGAAGCAGATGAGAAAACCTATACAGAACAATACGGCTTCTTTCTTCCAGTCGCTCTTTGTCTTGAACACCCAATTGCGGTTCCATAAGAAACTGTTTATCACACCGAGAGCGTATCCTACGGCATTGGCAAAATTCTCCGGCAGCCCTGCAACAGTGTTAAGCAGGTAGAATGCTATGAGTGTGATTAGTGTGTTGCCGGCTCCGATTACGCCGTATTTTATCAGTTGTATTGTTGTCCGTTTAGCTTCGTTCATAGTTCGTTCAATTATTGTGTAATACCGGTATCGACCAGTTGTATTTCACGGCGAGCAGGCGTATCAATATCACAGCCGCCGCACACGTAAGCTGCTGTGCGGCCGGCGATGCGCCTGCCAAAATCATTATCCAGTAAATCAGTCCGCCGGCGATGCAAGCTGTTCCGTAGACATCCTTGCGGAAAATTAGAGGCACTTCGTTGATTAGTATGTCCCTTACCACTCCTCCGAAGGCTCCTGTGATAGTGCCCATCACTACCGCAATCCACATAGGATAGCCGAAAGCTATCGTTTTTTGTATGCCTATCACCACGAACAGGGCGAGTCCGATTGTGTCGAAAAAGAAGAATGTACTGTTGAGCCTTACAAGCTGCTTGCGGAACAATATCACATAGGCGAGCGAAATGCCCGTGACGGCGAGATACCATCCGTTTTCCATCCAGAATGGGGTGGTGTCGAGCAATATGTCGCGCAGTGTCCCTCCGCCGATGGCGGTGACAAGTCCCACGATGTATGCGCCGAACCAGTCGAATTTCTTGGCTGCGGCGAGACGTATCCCGCTTATGGCGAAAGCGATTGTTCCTACGATTTCTATTATCAGCAGCAAAGTGGATTCCATTTTGTGCGGATGTTATTTTTGGGTGTCCAGCGGATGCTCTTTGTAATATTTGCAGAATGGCGTGATGCCACATTCCGCGCATTTCGGCTTGCGGGCCGTGCATACATAGCGTCCGTGCAATATCAGCCAGTGGTGGGCTTTCGGGAGAAGTTCCTGAGGGAAATTCTTCACGAGCGTCTTTTCTGTCTCTAACGGCGTTTTGGAGTTGTCGGTTAGCCCTATGCGGTTCGACACACGGAATACGTGGGTGTCGACGGCCATTGCAGGCTTGTCGAAAACTACGGCGAGCATCACGTTGGCAGTCTTCCGTCCCACGCCCGGCAGTTTTATCAGTTCGTCCATTGTCGAAGGCACTTTCCCTCCATATTTCTCAATAAGCATCTTTGCCGCCCCGACCAGCGATTTCGACTTGTTGTTCGGGAAAGTCACGCTCTTGATGTATTCGAAAATTGTCTCAGGGCTTGCAGCGGCCATCGCTTCCGGAGTAGGATAGTCGCGGAACAGGGGCGGAGTGACGATGTTCACGCGTTTGTCGGTGCATTGTGCCGACAAGATGACGGCTACAAGCAACTGAAACGGATTGCCATAATGCAATTCCGTTTCAGCTACTGGCATATTCTTTGTAAACCAGTTGATTATTCCTTCGTACCGTTCTTTTACAGTCATATAATATTGTATGGACGTATGCCTATATAACCATAACCCCTAACCTTTAAAAGGTCAGTAAGGTCGTATAACCTGTAATCCTTAACCTATAACCTTTATTAATGTACCGCCTCGAATTCGTCAAGGAACCGCACATCGTTTTCGGAGAACATGCGCAAGTCCTTCACTCTGTATTTCAAGTTGGTGATGCGTTCTATTCCCATGCCGAGCGCATAGCCGGAGTATTTTTTGCTGTCGATTCCGCATGCGTCGAGCACATTGGGGTCGACCATACCGCATCCGAGTATTTCCACCCATCCGGTGTGCTTGCAGAAAGCGCATCCCTTTCCGCCGCAGATATGGCAGGATATGTCCATTTCGGCCGACGGCTCGGTGAATGGGAAGTACGACGGACGGAGGCGTATCTCCGTGCCTTGTCCGAACATCTCGCGTGCAAAGTAGAGCAGCGTCTGTTTCAGGTCGGCGAACGACACGTTCTTGTCTATATAGAGGGCTTCCACCTGATGGAAGAAGCAATGCGCGCGTGCCGAGATGGCTTCGTTTCTGTAAACTCTGCCTGGACAGATGATGCGTATCGGCGGTTCGGTCGAGGTCATGACACGTGATTGCACGGATGATGTATGTGTACGCAGCAGCACGTCAGGATTGCGCTGTATGAAGAATGTGTCCTGCATGTCGCGTGCCGGGTGGTCGGCCGCAAAATTAAGCGACGAGAACACGTGCCAGTCGTCCTCCACTTCCGGTCCTTCGGCAATCGTGAAGCCCAACCGTGAGAATATCGATATGATTTCTTCCCTCACTAAGGATATGGGATGGCGGCGGCCTAAGCGCAACGGCGATGCCGAGCGTGTGAGGTCTATTTCGTTTCCGTCATCTTGCTTGTCTTCTACGGCTTCGCGCAGATTGTTGATTTTCTCTGTGGCAAGGTTTTTAAGCTCGTTTAGCTTTTGCCCGATTTCTTTTTTCTGCTCGTTAGGGACATTGCGGAAATCGTTGAACAAAAGTGAAATCTCGCCTTTCTTGCTCAGGTATTTTATGCGCAGGGCTTCCACCTCTTCCTTGTTGGCTGCCGTAAGTGCTTCGATTGCAGCCCTAAGGCTATCTATTTTCTCTAACATTGCTATTTGTTTATTTCAATGTGCAAAGATAGTGAAAGGCGAGAGCAGAAGCAAATGAAAACGGAGTTTTCAGATTCGATTATGCCGAGCCGCCTCCTGTCTTATTTAGAAGATAGTGAAAGTTGAGAGCAATGCAAAGAGCTTGCTGTTGGAGTTCTAATAATTCAGGCCGAACGCCCAAAGGGGGACTACGTTGGCATAGCCGCTTTCTATGTCGTCTTTCACGATGTAGCCTTCTGAGGCGTTCTGTAGTTGTTTCTGCCCTTTTTTACGGCCACCTATTTCAAAAATTTTATTGCCGATTTCAAAATCGGCTGTGGAAGAACTTAGTATTTCGTTCATTACTCTCATTTGGTTCATAAAGAAAGTTTCGCGCACATTGCCGGTATCTGCATTGTCAGGAGCTAACGTGTAAATTAGATTTGTATTGTCGATATAAAGTTTCTCTACTTTACCCAAACTGCGTATGCCGCCTGTGGCATTCCGGAGTTGTGCTATCATACCTACTTTTTCCATATAAGTAAGATAATCTGAAATGTCGTTTCTGCTTATTCCGGTTGTTTCCGCCAATTTTTGCATTACAGGTTTGAAGGGAACGCTTTTTGCGATTACCATCATCAGGCTTTTTAGTTTTCTGCCGATTGATATGTTTGTCCGGAGATATTGCGGAATGTCGGTTTCCATAGTCTGGTTGACGACTTGCATCAGTTCTAACTCGAACTCTTCATCATTCCCGAACGGGTAGTATCCACGTCGAAGATAATCGCGGAAAAGCGGAAGGGGATGGTCAATTCCCGGGAGTGATACTTTATTCGATAGAATTTGGTCGATATTATAGGCAGGTACTTTTATATTATGGAAAAGATGCAGGTATTCGCGGAATGAAAGCCCTTGCATTTCATATACAGGCATACGGCGGCTGAGGTCGGCAAGACCTTTGTAGATGTCGAGGATTGATGAGCCTGATACGACGATTTGCAAATCGTCGAAGCTGTCATAGATTTGTTTCAATTCTCTTGACCAGTCGTTGTATTTGTGAATTTCATCGATGAACAGATGCTTCCCTCCCATTTTGGCAAAATAGTCAGCCAGTTCCACGAGTTTGTGTCTTGAAAAATATAGATGGTCGGCGGATACGTATAAAGTGTCGGCTGTATCGAGATTTAATTTGATGTATTGCAGCAGCATTGTCGATTTTCCTACGCCGCGTGGTCCCACAATGGCGAAAAACCGTCCGTTCCATTTGATTTGATGATATTTATACCGCAGGAATGTTGTCGGCGTTTTGCTCAATTTTCGGTTGAAAAATTCATATAAATCGTTCATATCAGTGTTTGTTTTGTGCAAATATAATTAATTTGCACGTATTTGGTGCAGGAAACTGGCAAAATTGCACAAGTCTTGTGCAATATGCGGCTAATTTTGCACTTTTCTGGTGCGATTTAAGGAGAAATGCGTATGAGGCAGGTGTAAAATTGTGGAATAGGGCGTGTTTTTATAACTTTGGGGATATTTTTGACGAAATGGGTGAAACGGCTATAACGTTATTGGAATTCAACCGCAGGGTGAACCGTTTGTTGCACGACGCTTCGGTGCAACGGTGCTGGGTAGTTGCTGAGACGAGCGATGTGATGGTGCGCAACCATTGCTATATGGAGCTTGTGCAGAAAAATCCTGACAGCGGCCTTACCGAGGCCAAGGCGAGGGCTATAATATGGGCAAGCCGTTTCGCGGTGTTGCGCCATACTTTCGAGGCTGCAACCGGACAGGCTTTCGGCAACGGGCTGAAGGTGATGGTTGAGGTGAGCGCGAACTTCCATGAGCAGTTCGGCTATTCGCTTGTGATAACCGACATCAATCCGACATACACTCTCGGCGATATGGCAAGGCAGCGTATGGAGATAATCAACCGTTTGAAGCGCGAGGGAATCATTAATCTTAACAAGGAGTTGGCGATGCCTCCGGTGCCGCAGCGCATAGCCGTGATTTCGGCCGGTACGGCTGCCGGGTACGGCGATTTTATGGACCAGTTGCATGGCAATCAGGCGGGATTGAAATTCTATACGTGCCTTTTTCCGGCCGCTATGCAGGGGGCGACTACTGCTGTGTCCATAATTGCGGCGTTGAACAGGATATACGCGAATGCCGGTTTGTTCGACTGTGTGGTGATTATCCGTGGCGGCGGGGCTACTTCGGAGCTTAACGCTTTCGACAATTATGAGCTGGCTGCCAATGTGGCGCAATTTCCGTTGCCGGTTATTGTCGGCATAGGGCATGACCGCGACACCACGGTGCTCGACGAGGTGGCTAACGTGAGGGTCAAGACTCCGACTGCGGCGGCGGAATGGCTTGTCGGCAGGGCGCAGTCGGCATTGGACGCTTTGAACGCCGTTTCCGACATGATTGCCGATATGGCATCGGAGATGATTGCGTCGGCGCGCCAGCAGTTGGCTTATTATACGGGTACCATTCCGTTGGTGGCCGGTAACGTGATTGTCCGTAATAAGTCATTGTTGCAGAATTATGTGAATGTCATTCCGCTCCGTGCGCATACGAGGGTGGAATCGGCCAGCAAGGATTTGAAATCATGGGGAGAACGTGTTTCGGTTGCCGCGGGGCAGTGCATGCTTCGTGAACGTATGCGTGTGCAGGCGCTTGAGAAGCAGGTTGAGCTGTTGTCGCCGGAAAGGGTGCTGCGGCGCGGTTATTCGTTGACCGTGGCTAACGGCCGGGTTGTGACGGATGCTTCTTCTCTCTCAAAAGGCGATGTGATTGAAACCCGCTTTGCTTCGGGCAAAGTCGTATCTGAAGTGAAATAAGTTAATGCAATTATATTATGGAAAATCAGGAATTGGAAAAAATGACATATTCTCAGGCGATTGCCGAGTTGGAAACGATAGTGAAAGAGATGCAGGGCGAGAATTGCAGCATCGACAATCTGTCGAAATACACGTCGCGCTCTCTCGAACTTTTGAAAATATGCAAGGCAAAACTCCTTACTACCGACGAGGAATTGAAGAAAATCCTTGCCGAGTTGGAGTCATAGGTCTTATTGTTAGATATTTCGCTTAAATCGGCTTAGAGGTCGGTGTTGCTGATATAGCCGTTCATAATGGCGTAGACGCTGAGGCCTGAGACGCTTTTTATTCCGAGCTTGGCTGTGATGTTCTTGCGGTGGGTCAATACGGTATTCACGCTGATATTGAGATTGTCGGCAATCTCTTTGTTGGTGTGCCCGCTTGCCACTTGAGCCAGTACGTCGATTTCCCGCTGCGACAGTTCGTTGCCTGTGTTCGATGTGTCGTGGGCTTGGCTGATGGCTTCCGTGAGCCGTGCTATCAAAGTGGCCTCGTCAGCGTAGCGGTCAAGCAGCATTCCGTTGCTGTCGTCGCAGATGCTCGTGGAGGCTATTATCAGAGTGCGGCTGCGGCGCGGGATGAAGAATCCCGGGTTTGCAGTGAAGCATTCGCTGTCGGTTATTATGAGGTCGGCATTTGCGAGGTCTGATGTCTCTTTCCCGCTTGACGGACAGGAAACAGAAACCTTGATGTCGAATAGATTGCGTATCAGGTGCTTCAGCCCGATGGCAAGCATCGTGTCGCGTGTCGTTACGGCTATGTTGACGGTTTGCATTTCCGTAATGTTTAGTTGTTTGACGATGCCTTTTTCAACGCCACGGCGAGCGGGTAGAGTATGTGGTTGCGTATGCGGTTGTTCTGGCGTATGTCTTTTTCAAAACTTATTATTGCGAACAACACGGCTTGGCAAAGGTTGCGGTCGTAGTCGCCACGCAGATGTATGACGAACATATTTTTCAAATCGCTCAATTTATCCTCGATTGAGTCGGCCGCGCGGCGGGCATCCGATGCCTCTACTGTCAGTTGGCCGGGTGCTACTCCCTTTTCGTGGCGCAATATTTCCGCGAACCAATGGCGGTTGTCATTGTCGATGCGTTTGTGCATCTCATCCTTTACTTCATTGTAGAGGTTGAGCAGCAATGGCAGGTTGTTGTTTTTGTCGCTGTGGTCGATGAGCGCCTTGAAATGACGCTCTATGTTCGGGAGCTGGTACCTCAGATATGATTGGTCGGTTTTTTCCAAATATCCGATTATCTCTTGTGCGCCGAACGAGTCGAAGCCGTTTTCCGGGAAAAAGGACTCGTAGATATAGGCATTCAGTATCGTCAGGAAGAAATTAGTGTCGATTTCTTTCTGACGGCATATTTCCTTTACGCTTTTGTCGCCTACGCCGAGAGCTATGCCGAAGCGGTTGATGACGGTGATTACGGACGGCTCGTCGAGTATCACGTCGCATAGTTTCGTCTCAGATGTCACTAATGCCATATCGTTATTATTTATGCCTTCAAAGGGCGGATTATTTCTTCGTCGGTTATTATCATATCCATCGTGATGTCGTGAGGCTCGTGTGGCACTTCATCCACAATTTGGCATTTGAATGCCACTCCGATTTTATGGCATTTTGCGTTGCGCAGCAATCGGTCATAGTATCCTTTCCCCCGCCCGAGGCGGTTGCCATAGCGGTCGAAAGCCACTCCCGGGACTATTGCCGCGTCTATCACTCCGATTCCGGAATCTTTACCCATAGGCTCTTCGATGCCGAACGCCCCGGTGGAGATATTGCTGCCTGTAAATTCCACGACTTCCAAGTCGTCGCCCGCCACACGTGGCAGGAATGTCCGCAAGCCTTTTTCTCGGAATGCCTCTATTATGCCGCGTGTCGGAAGCTCGTCGGGCAATGCGTGGTAGAGCAGGATGTTGCGGCAGTTTGCTATTTCATCGCATTGTAGTAGCAATGTGAGGACGCTTGCGGCTGCTTTCTTCCGGTAAGAGTCGTCGAGCGACTTTTTAAGAGCCTTCACATTGCGGCGTATTTCGTTTTTCGATGCCGTCATTTCTTAGCGTTTTGACGGTGCAGCTCTATCGTTACGGGAAACCGTCCCTCTCCTTCGTTAAGAGCTTTTAGCGCGGCTTGCACGGCTTTGTCGCTTTTGTTGGAGAATTCGTATTGCGCCTCCATGCCGAGAATGTCGCGGACAATCAACGCTTTCAGTTGACGTGCGAGAAGTTGTCGCGACTGGCTGATGTAATACCAGCGTACGGGCACGCCGTTGTCTTTTGCGTACATGACGAAATCGTATGTCAAGGCATCGTCCGACGGAAGCATGCGCAACAGATGTTTCAAATCCTTTGCTTTATTGAGCTGTTGGCGGTTGATGTCGGTGTATTTGAACGCAAAACTGTGTAGCAGGCCTTTGTTGAACACGGCGACATAGTAGCTCGATATGCCGGAAGTGTCGTTAGGCACGAATATGTCGGGGATTATGCCTCCTCCGCCGTATACGGTGCGGCCGTTCATAGTCTTGTAAGTTTTGCTTTTGTCTATACGGATGCTGTCGGCATTATAAAGCTCGCCATGCTCATAGCGGTTGTATACTTCGAGGCTGTACGACTCCTCGTCGCCTTTCTTGTAGTCTTTTTGCACGCAGCGTCCGGAAGGCGTATAGTATCGTGCCGTAGTCAGGCGTATCGCGCTGCTGTCGGGCAGGTAGGTCTGTTTTTGTACCAATCCTTTCCCGAACGAGCGGCGGCCGATGATTATGCCGCGGTCGTTGTCCTGTATCGCTCCGGCGAATATCTCGCTTGCGCTTGCTGAATATTCGTCGATTATTACAGCTACCTGAGCGTCGTGGAACGAGCCGTGGTTGTCGCTCCATACTTGCAGATTCTCTTTCGGGTCGCGTCCGAGCGTATAGACTATCAGTTCGCCTTTCGAAAGGAATTCGTTGACCATCAAGGTTGCCATTTCCATAAACCCGCCGGCATTTCCGCGCAGGTCCACGATGTAGCGTGTCGCCCCTTCTCCTTTCAGGAGGTTGAGGGCGTTGAGGAACTCGTCGTAGGTGTTGCGTCCGAATTTGTTTACTTTTATGTAACCTGTGCGTTTGTCAATCATATAGCTTGCGTCGACGGTGTTGATAGGGATGTCGCCGCGTGTAATCTCGTAAGGCAGCAGCTTCTTGCTTGTGCTGCGCTTTATGCCGAGCTTTACTTTAGTGTCTTTCATTCCCCGTATGAGGCTTGCGACTTTGTCCATCGACATTCCCACAATCGACGAGTCGTTCACCGTGACAATGCGGTCGCCCGGTGTCAGTCCCGCTTTTTCGGCTGGCCCGTTGGGAATGATTTCATTGACGTGGGCTGTGTCGTTCATCATAGAGAACGTTATTCCTATGCCGCTTATCGAGCCGTTGAGGTCGTCGTTGACGGCTTTCACGTCCTTTGCCGGAATGTAGTATGAGTGCGGGTCGAGATTGGCTATCAGTTGCGGTATGGCCATCTCGACAAGCTCTTTTATGTCGACGGTATCGACATATTCGCTTTCGATGAAGTTGAGCACCGTGTTGATTTTGCGGTCTTTGTCGAGAATGAATTTCTTTGTCGAGACATGGTTGCCTATGAATATTCCGAACACGACAGAAATCGCAATGACTAACGGTAGCCAAATAATCGGATTATTTTTAACTCTCATTTTTGTATCTGAACTTTTTCGTATCTTCTTTTCTACAACAAATAGCGTGCCGTATGCGCTTTATTCTGCGCTTTCGGCGGAATCGTCGATGTATTCGCATTCCACTCTCGCTTTTTTCAGCAGCTCGAGCCCGTCGGCGATTCTATAATATTCGGAAAATACAACACGCTTTATCCCGGCCTGTATTATCAGTTTTGCGCATTCGATACATGGTGCGGCCGTCACGTAGAGGGTGGCTCCCTCGCTGCTGTTGTTACTGCGCGAGACTTTTGTTATGGCGTTGGCCTCGGCGTGAAGCACGTATGGGAACGTATGTCCGTCGTTGTCCTCGCATACATTGTCGAAACCGGAAGGCGTGCCGTTATAGCCGTCGGAGATTATCATTTTGTCTTTCACTATCAGCGCGCCCACTTTCCGGCGTGTGCAATATGAATTTTCCGCCCAGATTCTTGCCATCCGGAGATAGCGCATATCCAATTTGTTTTGTTTCTCAGAGTTGTCCATTTTTGTATGTCCGCACATTATAAGAATGGTTGTGCTGTATCCACCATTATGAATATCAGTGAGCAAAGGTAGTAAATTAGTGGAACAAATATGGTATGACTTCGGAAATTTTATTTATGGAATATTACGCATACCGGGCTGGGGAGGTTTATGTCGTTTCCGGTGTCGGTAAGCTGTCCGTCAGCGCCTGTTTTGTATACGCTGATTTTGTTGCTGTCGCGGCATGCGCATAGCAGGTAGCGTCCGTCGGGAGTTATGGCGAAATTGCGCGGGTGTACGCCGGTAGGCTGGTATTCTGTCTCTTCCAGTTTGCCGGTGTGCTTGTCTATCCGGAATATCGCTATTCCGTCGTTTTTTGTGCGGTTGCTGGCATAGAGGAATTGCCCGTCAGGCGATACGTGTATGTCCGCGCTGCCGCGTCCTCCGGCCTTGTCGCAGGTGGCTGTCTGTATGTGCCGTAGTTGATTGCCCTTCAACTCGAAAGCCATTACTTCCCCCGATAGCTCGGTAATCAGGTAGGCGAACCGTCCGTCGGGCGAGAATGTGAGGTGGCGCGGTCCTGAACCGGCCGGGAGGTCGTAGGCGGCTGTTTGTCTTAATGTGTCGTTTTCGATGGCAAACCTGTAGATTCTGTCATTACCGAGGTCGGTGGCAAGCAGTGAAGTGCCGTCGGGAGTGAATATTGTGCAATGCACGTGCGCCGACTTCTGCCTGACGGTGTCGGGAGCGGACCCGGTAAGCTCGTACTTGAATTGCTGCGACATCGGGGCGAGCGAGCCGTCAGTGTTTATGGGGAATACAGAAAGGCTTCCGCCGTTGTAGTTGGCTGTCACGGCTATCCGTCCGTTAGTGGCGATGTAGCAGGGGGCTTTGCCGTTGGTTGGCTGGTTGTTGATGATTCTCATTTCCCCGGATTCCGGATTGTAGTCTATTGACACGGCCGAATCTGTTTCCTTGTTCGATTCGTCTACGGCATATATTTCCGTTCCATCGGGCGACAGGGTCACGAACGACGGGTTGGGAGTCTCTAATTCCGATAATTGCACGGCTTTACCGCTTTGCAGGTCGAAGCGGTAAGAGTGGATGCCTTTACTTCCGTTGCCGGTGTATGTCCCGACAATCATATTGATACTTTCCGCCGCGTTGGCTGGAGCGATGATGGTTGTAGCTGCCATTATCAGGGCATATAGTTTGTTCATAGCCTGTCGTTTTTGCAAATTTATGAAAATCACGGAGCATCCGCAAGAATTAAATGAGGGTTATGCGCGTCAATTGGCGCATAACCCTCATTCTCAATATGAAAAATGTAGATTAGTCGTTCATCGTGAGGAGGAGTTCCTCGTTGGTGCGGGTGCGCTCCATGCGGTCCTTGATGAATTCCATCGCTTCCAGCGGTGTGCGGTCGGAAAGGAAACGGCGGAGAATCCACATGCGGTTGATTGTCTCGCGCGAGAGCAGCAGGTCGTCGCGGCGTGTGCTTGATGCCACGATGTCGACAGCCGGGAAAATGCGTTTGTTCGACAGTTTGCGGTCTAACTGCAATTCCATGTTTCCCGTGCCTTTGAATTCCTCGAAAATCACCTCGTCCATCTTCGAGCCTGTCTCGGTCAACGCTGTGGCGATGATTGTAAGGCTGCCTCCGTTTTCGATGTTACGCGCCGCGCCGAAGAACCGTTTCGGCTTTTGCAATGCGTTGGCATCGACACCGCCCGTGAGGATTTTTCCCGATGCCGGCGACACGGTATTGTATGCACGAGCGAGGCGTGTGATTGAGTCGAGCAATATTACTACGTCATGGCCGCATTCCACCATACGTTTTGCCTTTTCGAGAATCAGCCCTGCTATCTTTACGTGGCGTTCTGCCGGCTCGTCGAATGTAGAAGCTATCACTTCTGCGTTTACGCTGCGAGCCATGTCGGTTACCTCTTCCGGACGCTCGTCGATGAGCAGGATTATCATATATGTGTCCGGGTGGTTTTCTGAAATGGCGTTGGCTATGTCTTTAAGCAACACTGTCTTGCCGGTTTTCGGCGGTGCCACTATGAGTCCGCGCTGGCCTTTGCCTATCGGGGAGAACATATCCACCACGCGGGTAGACAGGTTGCATGTCTTTCCGCTCGTGAGGTCGAATTTCTCGTCAGGGAACAGCGGGGTGAGGTGTTCGAACGGCACTCGGTCGCGCACGAATTCGGTGGTGCGTCCGTTAATCAGTTCCACGCTGCACAGCGGGAAGAATTTTTCTCCCTCTTTCGGCGGGCGTATCGGACCTTCCACTACATCGCCTGTTTTCAGGCCGTTCTGCTTGATTTGAGATTGCGACACGTAGATGTCGTCGGGCGAAGGCAGGTAGTTGTAGTCGGACGAGCGCAGGAATCCGTAGCCGTCGGGCATCACTTCCAGAACGCCTGAGCCTTTCACTATGCCGTCGAAGTCGTAGAGCGGCTGTTCGGGTTGGCGTTGCTGCTTGTTGTTATTGTTGTTGCGTTGCTGGTGCTTGTTGTTGTTTTTCTGTTGCTGGCGCGGCTGTTGCGCGGGCTGTGCCGGCGCGGCAATTGCCGTTTCTGCCGGTTGGCTTTGTGCGCTGTCCTGAGCGGCTTGCTCGTCTTTCTGTTTTTGTTGTTGCGAGCGCGGCACGAATTTTTGTCCTTTTCCGAAAAACATGCTGAACGATTCATCCTTGCGTTTCGGCGCTGCTATGGGTTTCGGCTGCGCAGCGGGTTGCTGTATGGTTTCGGGTTGTCCGGTTGGAGTTTCTTCCTGTCCGGGCTTTCCTTCTTGCGGCTGTTGCTGAATGTCGGGATTTTGTGGTTGCTCCTGTATGGGCTCTTTTGCTTCTTCTTTTTCCGGCATGGCCTCTTCTGCCTTTTTCGTGACGTTTTTCTTCTTTGCCGTCTTTTTCTCGGACGGTTGCTCTGTAGTTTGATTTTCAGCTGTTGCGGCAGCCTCGAAATCTATCGCCATTTCTGTAGGCTTGTCGGCCTGTTCAGCCTCGTCGCTCTTTTTTTGCGCTTTTTCTTTGGGCTTTGAGGCTTTTTCTTTCTTGGCGGCCGGCTTTTCGGCTTTATTGTTGTCTTCTGCTTTTTTTTCTTCAGTTTTTTGCTGTGGCTTTTCGGCTTTGGTTTTTGCCTTTTTACTTTTCTTTGCTGTGGTATTGGCTGCGGATTGTGCGGCTTGTTCAGCCTGATGGTCAAGGATGCTGTTTATCAAATCCTCGCTTTCGAGATTGTCCACTTTCTTCAATCCTAAAGATTGTGCCACTTCTTTCAGGGATGCGAGGGGCATTTCTTGAAGTTCTGATAGCTTATACATAAACTTTATTTTTCGTTCAAATTTTGCGGATATGCAACATTGTCGTGCATATCGCCGGTCTAAATGTAAATTGATAAAATGAAATTTGTTTTTGAGAAATAAGCGCGGCTTGAATAATGCGACTATGCAGTGCGCTTATTGATGGGTACAAAAGTATGTAAAATACTTTAAACAGCCAAACTTTTGCGGAATTTGTTGAAATTTGGACGCAAAATATACGCGGGTTAGGGATAGTATGGAGGCTGCGCTTGAAGCGACTATGTTATGGGGGCGACCTATGCGAAGTTTTCTTATCCTCAAAAAGCAAGCTGGCTATTCACTATCCGTTGCAGTGGTATCGGGATGTCTCCCCCTGTTTGCGGAGCTTGCGCAGCAAATAGGGGGAGTGGCACAAAGTGCCGAGGGGGTTGCCAAATCACTGCGGAGCAGTGAAATCCGCACTCTGTCTGTTTTCACCGCAAGACGGTGAATCTGGCACCCCTCCGTCCCGTTGGGACACCTCCCCTATTAACTACGCTCCGCTCCGTGAACAGGGGAGGACACCTCAGGATGTATGGCAGTCTGTCAAATATATAATGATTTGGGTTTAGCGGACGCTGATAGATGCAAAAAGCATTGTCCGTTGGAATCCGGACAATGCTTTTTCCTATGGTTCAGAATGCTCGTTATTCCGCTACTATGGCGTAGGGATAGGTGCTGTCGCCGGTTTCGGAGTATTTGAATCCAGCCTCTGGTGCCCATTCATTACCTGTCGGACCTACAGGCTTTGAGCTGTATCGGCCGCCTTTCAGCACGAATCCGCCGTTCGGATTGAATTCTATATCATCGTTCGACGCCATGCAGCACGGAGTGCGGTCGGAATAGAAGTTACCGCTAACGACTTCGATTATGCCTTTGCTTGCGGCATAGAGTGCATAGAAAGCATCCTGATGCGAGGAGTCGGAGTTGCGTGCTTCGACATTGACATTCTCTACCGTGATGTATGAATTCCCGATGGAGGCGATGCATCCTTGCACTCCTTTGACTGTCGCGTCCTTTATTGTCATTTTGCCACCTTGTTCGGCGCGGATGCAATAGGCCCAAGCACCGTATTTGTTCGACGAGGTTGAACTGATTGTTCCTCCGTTGATGTTGATTTCGCCCGTACCGGCTATTGCAAAGTATGAAGCGTCGACTGTGACATTGTTCAATGTCATCACGGCATCTTCGCTATTGTTCAAGAACGCAGTTCCTTTGTTGTTGACAGTGGTGCTGTATGTCCCGCCGTTTACGGTAAGCGTGCCACGGTTTTCCACAACATTGTTGCCCATTATTGCCGAGCCGTTGCCTTGCAGCGTAAGTTCGCTGTTGTTTATCAATCTGACTGCATTGTTGTTCGAGGTCAGTTTGCCGTCGATTGTTATCGTGGTCGGATGGTTAATAGCAAGGGCGGAGTTCAGATTGGAGATGTCGATTGTAGCCGACGCCGGAATAGTGAGTTCGCCTCCGTTGGCGGCTAACTTCTCGATTGCCGTAGCCAATTCTGCAATGTCGGTGGCAGCATAGCCTTTCACGACTTGGTAAGTGCCGTTGGGCGACGGTTCGTCGCTGATTTTCACAGAAGAGTAGCCGTCGGCTACGAATGTGCCTTTCAGATTGTCGTCGCCGGTAGCCGGGTCGTAGTTCTTGAACGTGCCGCCATATACGGTAATCTTTCCGGGATTTCCGTTCTGCAGGTTGAGCGAAGGATAGATGCTCGTGCCTGTTTGCGGTGCGGCATTCTCGAACGTACCGCCGTAGATTTCCACTTGTCCTCCGTTGGAAGCATATACACAGTTGTTGAAGATGTTGCCTGTGTCGTTGCCGCCTACGGTGATGTTGCCGCCTTTGATTATGATTTTAGCGTTTTCTCCGTGCGCCCACAGGGTGACATGCTCAAGCCCTGCACCGCCTTCTATGCTTCCTGTTCCTTCTGAGTCATCGATGATGATGGTGCCGTCATTCACGCGCAAAGCCCATACGCCGCTTTGTCCGTTGTCGGCTCCGCTGCGTGTCAGTTTCTTGCCCGCGAGGTCGATTACTAAAGTGTTGCCTCCGTCTACTACTACCGGCATTTCGTCAGTGATTGTCACGTCGCTGGTGAGGACGACCTTACCGCCGTTCTTTGCAGCGAGGAGGAGTTCCTGATAGTTGAAGTCCGAGGTGTCGAAGTCAGGGTCGATAGTAATGTCGAAGTCCACGCTTCCGGTGAGCAGCGAGCCGAAGATGTTGGTGCGGTAGTTGCGCTGTACCGGCACGTTGTCGATGG
>ERZ827423.806-NODE-806-length-35582-cov-5.320010_pt1 | contig 35582 bp, 30 predicted proteins | sample MGYA00519775_ERZ827423 | MGnify/ENA primary metagenome ERZ827423 (study PRJEB31778, sample SAMEA3449296) | human gut metagenome | biome: human gut; feature: human-associated habitat; material: faeces | place: United Kingdom | collected 2010/2012 ... | reverse complement strand
CCTGCCCGCCGTCCTGCAGCTCCTGATACGGCATCTTGGTTTCCAGATAGCTGGTCAGGATCTCCACACCGATGACGCCGTACACGGTGCCGTCCGGCAGGATGAGGGGCTGGGAGTAGGCAATGGCCGTGCGCTCGTCACCGGTGAGCTTGTAGGTCTGGGTGAGCCAGCGGCCGTAGTCGGCGGCGTCCAGCTTTTCGTCATCCTCCCAGGCGGTCTGGAACACGGTGCGCACAAAGCTGCCGTTGGTCAGGCCGCGGTAATTCAGGGCGGTGCTCCAGCTTTTGTCGGTGGTGATGCCCAGCGCCTTGACCACCGCCGCGCTGGAACGCTCCAGCATCAGGTCGGTGTTGCAGTCCGAGGGGCGGGCGTCCGGGTCCAGGTCCCGCAGGTACACGCTGGGCATGGGGCTGCCCACTTCCTTTTCCGCAAGGTCGTGGGTGTTGATCACAAGAAAGATGCCGGTCACGGGGCGGGCGCGCAGTGCACTCACCAGATAGGGCGCGGCGACCTCCATCAGGGGGTCAGCGGCCTCGCTGCTCTGGTCCATCGTGTCCAGCGAAATGGTGCCGTCCTGCAGCATCTGCTGGGTCAGGTTGTTGATGGTGGTGGAAATGTCGGTGAGCTCCTGTGCCTTGATCAGCATATCCTGCAGGTAGCTGGCGCGGTTGCGCACCTGCATGTTCACGATCTGCTTGGCGTTCTGGTTCAGCCGCCCGGACACATTGGTCAGGCCGATGCCGGTCGACAGCAGGATCACCTCCGCCAGCAGCACCGCCATCACGGTCAGGCTCTCGTGAACGGCGGCTTTTCGCCCGGTCAATGCATAGCCGACCAGGCCGAACAGCACGGCGGGCACACGGGAGAATCCGCGCATAAAGCGCTGGATGCGCGCCAGCCATGCGCCGCGCACCGAGCGGTACATAAAAATCGTGATCAGGCAGGCGGCGGGCAACGTCAGCAACACCGTCAGCAGCAGCAGCTCCATGGTGCGCAGAAACACCTGCCCGATGCCGGGCAGCACGCCCCAGGAGCGCAGCAGCGCCGTGACCGCTTCGCTCAGCAGCCGGATCAGCGGATAGAAGAGCAGAATCACGCCGCAGGCCGAAAGCAGGATCAGCGCTGCCAGAAAACATTTATTCCACGCCTTTCTTCTTTCCACGCCGTCCTCCTTCCTGGCAATAGGAGATCAGGGCATTGGTTGCCAGCACCAGGATCAGCAGCAGCGCCACCAGCAGCAGCGCATAGCCCGTGTTCACAACCCCGCCCGTGACCCCGACCGCCTTCATCAGCGCCGTGACCAGCGTATCATTTTCCCCGCTATAGGCGGAGAGCACCAGCAGGATCGCCACGCCCTCGCCCATGCTGCGCGCCAGCATCCGCAGCGCGGCATAGAGATAGCTGCGCGCCGCGCGCGGCACCACCACGCCCAGCACGGTTTCCGAAAGAAACGCGCCCAGCGCCTGCGAGGATTCCAACGCCGGCAGGTGCTTGACGTGCACGCGGATCAGCAGCAGCGTCAAATCCATCAGGCTCATCAGCACCAGCGTCGCCGTCACGCCCAACCACGCGCTGGGCGCTTTGGGTGCTAAAAAAGTCAGCCCCATATAGCCGAACACGACCGCCGGGATCGCCGAAAAGCCCGATATTGCCCGGGTCATCGGCATCAGATGCTTCGCGTGCATCACAAAGACCACCATCACCGAGATCGACCAGGCGATCGGGAACACCAGCAGCACCGCCGCCAGCGACGTGGTCAGCGTAAAGCCCGTCATTTCCAGCGCCTTGGGCAGCAGCGCCGACGTTCCTGAAAATGTTTCCGCGGCCTGCACATTTTCAAACAGCAGCGTGCTCAATGCAAACACCGCCGCACAGCCGATGATCAGCACGGCCAGCACGCCGCCCGCCCCTGCGCACAGGCGCATTATGCGATCCAAATTTTTCTTCATGCACCCTCCACGCAATTTCGCTGCGGCAAAAGCCTGCATGACGATTCTTTCCTAATTGTATATGAATTGTGGATATAGGACAATGCGCCCAACGTTAATTATGGGCAAAATCGTTCTGGGATGCGAATTCAGTACAAAAAGAACGGTTCGCATAGCGAAACCGTTCTTTTTGTACTCAATGATGTCTATTTTTCTTCCTGTTTGGGGCCGTACGGCAGCGTCACGGTAAATTCAGTGCCGACGTTCAGCTCGGACTGTACATCGATCTGCCCGCCCATATCCATGACGATATGCTTGACGATGGCAAGACCCAGTCCCGTTCCGCCCATGTTGCGGCTGCGTCCCTTGTCCACGCGGTAAAAGCGCTCGAACAGGCGCGGGATATGCTCCTGCGCGATGCCGATGCCGGTATCCTTGACGTGGAGCAGCACCTTATCCTCCACATGCTCCACCTTGACAAACACCTTGCCGCCTTCCAGCGTGTACTTGATGGCGTTGTCGATCAGGTTGATGAGCAGCTGCTTGACGTGGTCGTCGTTGGCGATGATGAAGGTATCCTCGCCCTCGTCCACGTTCAGCTCGATGTTCTTGTTCTTGGCGCTCTTGTCGAGCATCAGGCAGACATCGCCCGCGCGCTTGCCCAGGCTCAGACGCTCGGTGGGAACGCGGACGCGGCCGTTTTCCATCGAGGACAGGGACAAAACGTCGTTGATCAGGCGGGAGAGACGATCGGTTTCCATGGAAATAATGTCCAGGAAGCGCTTGGCCATCTCCGGGTCTTCAATCGCGCCGGCTTGAAGGGTTTCGACGAAGCCGCGGATCGAGGTCAGCGGCGTTTTCAGCTCATGGGTGACGTTGGCGGCAAAGTCCGTGCGCATCTGCTCCAGATTGCGCAGCTCGGTGATGTCCTCCAGCAGCGCGACCGCGCCGATGGATTCGTCCTCATGCTCCAGCGGAGAGATGTACAGGCGGATGAGCCGGTGCCGCGGTGCGGCGCGCACGGGCAGCTCAAGCGTAAAGAGCTCTTCGTGCTCCATGGCCTCCTGCAGGCCCGCTTCCAGGCGGGAGTTGCCGGTGGCTTCGAGCACGTGCTTGCCCTCGACGTTGCCGGTCACGCCCAGCATATGCTTGGCGGCGCCGTTCATCTGCACGACGTGCAGCTGGCCGTCCACGGCGATCAGGCCGTTGAGCATATGCGCGATGATGGATTCCAGCTCGGCGCTTTTGTGCTGCAGTTTTTCGACAATATCCTGCAAACGGGTATTCATCGATTGCAGTGTGCGCAGCAGCTGGTTGAGTTCCGAATAATTCTCCAGACGGAGATTGACGCCGGCATGCCCGTCAATGATGGACTGTGCCGCGTTGGAGAGCTGGCTGATGGGGGTGACGATGCGCCGCGCCATGACGAAGGAAATATAGATCGCCACGACCAGCAGGATGCACATCAGCGCGGCGAACAATCCCCAATCTCCATTGCGGAACCCCGTCTGGGACTTGGTCAGGCGGAGAATGCTGTCTCCCTGCCGAACGGACACTGCGACCTGCATCTGCGCCAGGCGGCCGGTGAAGGAAATCTCCTCCCCCGCCCCGGTGGAAATGGCGCGGATGACGTCGGGCTGATCGAGATAATACCCCGACTGTCCGCCGGAATCATAGAGCACCTCGCCGGCGAGGGATATCCGCGTGACGCGGGCGCCCATCAGCGCGGCGATGTGATCCAGATCCTCTTCCTTCTTGGCAGACCTTGCGGCGTAGCGCGCGGCCTGCATCAGCTGTTCGCACAGCGCGCCCTGCTCCTCCTGCATCGTGATGCGAATGGAGAAGAAGGAAGCAACCGTCACAATCACCAGCACAAAAACCGACGCAACAACAATGATGCGCCGGTACATGGATTTCACGCTTCCTGCTCCCGATCAACGAAACGATACCCTACGCCTCTGACCGTTTCAATATAAGGCTCCTCACCCAGCTTCTGGCGGAGATGACGGATATGCACGTCCACGGTGCGGGTTTCACCGTAATACTCATAGCCCCAAATGCGATCCAGCAGGAAATCGCGGGTCAAAACCTTGCCGCGGCTGAGAACGAGCACCTTGAGCAGTTCAAATTCCTTGAGGGTCAGCGAGAGCTTTTCGCCGCCCTTAAAGGCTTCATAATTGGTAATATCGATCATGATATCGCCGGCACGCAGGGTCTGCGGCTCGCTCTCCTGCTGAGGCGCGACGCGGCGCAGCAGGGATTTTACGCGGGCGGCCAGCTCGCGCACGGAAAAAGGCTTGGTGATGTAATCGTCCGCGCCCAATTCCAGGCCGAGGATCTTATCGACCTCGTCGCCCCTTGCGGTGAGCATGATGATCGGGATGTTGCTGGTGGTGCGGTCGCCCTTTAAGCGGCGGCAGACTTCCAGTCCGTCGATGCCGGGGAGCATGATGTCAAGCAGCACCAGGGAGGGCTTTTCCACCTCGCAGCGCTTGAGCGCTTCTTCACCCGTGAGCGCTGTTACGACGTGATACCCTGCGGCTTTCAGGTTGAAGGAAATCAATTCAAGAATATGGACTTCATCATCCACTGCTAAGATGGTATCACTGGGCATGCTGGATAACCTCCTTATATGTTGTGGGAGCCGGATTCAGGGTCCGTCTCCGTTTTTTCGTTTTCTTCCGCGCCGGGCTTCCCCAGCAGCTTTTTGAGCTCTTCCATGAAGGTGTTGATGTCGCAGAAGGAGCGGTAAACCGACGCAAAGCGCACATAGGCGACCTCGTCCAGACCCCGCAGCCTTTCCATGACCATCTCCCCGATACGCGCGGAGGAAACCTCCTGATCGAGGGAATTATAGATCTGCGTTTCAACGTCGCGCACGAGCTGATCCACATCGTGCATGGCGACGGGGCGCTTTTCGCACGCCTTAATCAGGCCGCGGCGAATCTTATCCGCGTCGAACGCCTCCCGCGAGCCGTCCTTCTTGACGACCATGACCTGTACGTTTTCGATCTTTTCATAGGTCGTAAAACGCCTTCCGCACTTGACGCATTCGCGGCGGCGGCGGATGGCCAGACCCTCGTCGGTGGGGCGGGAGTCAATCACGCGGCTGTCGGTCGCGCCGCAGTACATACACTTCATATCCGCTTTCAGTCTCCTTGAATTATGAGGGTGTACCCTCCCCGCCGTACAGCTCGGGGACTAGTCTCGCCTCATACTATTATAGCGTCTTTTTCTTCCACCGTAAACCCTTTTGCGGGAACTTTGTTAACTTTTCTACCCCGCGGATGGTTTTCGCCCGTTTTTTTCCGCACAGCGGACAGAAACTCCCCGCTCCGCTGCCCGCCGCAGGAAGAACGGCCGCGCCGTCGCTTTGCAATCCATCTATTCTATAAATATAAAAGAAGAGCGGGCGTTTCGCCGCCCGTCCTCCTCTCCTGCTTCAGCCTTCCTTTCGGCCTCTCCGCCCTGCCTGCGCGGGGAGGTTGACCAGTATCACATCCTCGCCCATCATCGCCACCGCGTCCCAGGGAATGGTTTCGCCCCCGCCCTTGAACATGCCGGAGAGCGAAAAAACCCCCGGCACAATCAGCGCCAGAATCCGCCCGTCCGGCGAAAGATCGAGGTCGCAGACGTTTCCCAGCTTTGCCCCGTCGCAGGTATTGACGACTTCTTTCTGCTTCAGCTGCGTATAGGTCATGGTGCTCTCCCCCTTTTCGCTCAAAAAAAACAGCGCCCGCACAGCATTTCTATGCCCGCAGCGCCTAAATTCATTCGATTTTCTGTCGCTTGGCTCAAACGTATTTGCGCATGTGTTGCAGCGCAGTCTTTTCCAGCCGGGAAACCTGCGCCTGTGAGATGCCGATTTCCTCTGCGACCTCCATCTGCGTGCAGCCGCCGAAAAAGCGCATCCGCACGATCTTCCGCTCGCGTTCGCTCAGGCGATCCATCGCGTTGCGCAAAGCGAGGCTGCGCGCCCATTCCTCTTCGCCGCCGCTTTCGTCCCGAATCTGATCCATGACGTAGAGCGCGTCGCCGTTATCGCGGTTGATCGGCTCGTTGAGGGACATCGGCTCCTGAATGGCGTCCAGCGCCATCACCACGTCCTCTTCCTTCAAATCAAGGCTCTCGGCGATCTGCCGGACGGTGGGCTCCTGCCCCAGCTGCGCGCCGAGCTTTTCGCGCGCCTGCATGGCCTTATAGGCGATGTCCCGCAGCGACCGGCTGACGCGGATGGCGTTGTTGTCGCGCAGATAGCGGCGAATCTCCCCGATGATCATGGGCACGGCGTAGGTCGAAAATCGCACGCCCAAAGTCGTGTCGAAATTGTCGATGGATTTCATCAGGCCGATGCAGCCCACCTGGAACAGATCGTCCATCATCTCGCCGCGGCCCGCAAAGCGCTGCACCACCGACAGCACCAGCCGTAGGTTGCCGCCGACAAACTCCTCGCGCGCCGTTTCGTCGCCCGCCGCGATGCGCTCAAACAGCTTTTTCATCTCCGCGCTCGTCAGCACGGGCAGCTTGGAGGTATCCACGCCGCAAAGATCCACTTTGTTCAGTGCCATCAGGTTTCCCTCCGCCTCTTCTTGTTTTTGCCCGGAGGACGAAGGAATGCGTTTTCCGCAAGCTTCATCTCACCGCCAGCACTGTTATTTTTGTACTTCCTTTCTAATTTTATACGCTGCATTGCAAACAATTCATTGATTTGTCTACATTTTTGCGCTCATCTCACCGCGCAATCGTTTCAAGATGCGCTTTTCCAGTCGAGAAATGTAGGATTGTGAAATGCCGAGGGTTTCCGCGACCTCGCGCTGGGTTCTTTCCTGCTGGCCGTTCAGGCCGAAGCGCATCTGCATGATGCGCTTTTCACGCGGGCTGAGCCGCCCGATGGCCTCGTGCAGCTCGCGGCGGTCGTTCTCCATCTCCAGCTCTCTCCCCACCAGATCGGGATCGGTACCCATCACGTCCGAGAGCAGCAGCTCGTTGCCGTCCCAATCGACGTTGAGCGGCTCGTCAAAGCTGACCTCCTGCTTCGTGCGGCTGTATCGGCGCAGATACATCAGAATCTCGTTTTCGATGCAGCGCGAAGCATAGGTTGCCAATTTGATCTTTTTGTGCGCGTCAAAAGTGCTCACTGCCTTGATCAGCCCGATTGAGCCGATGGAGATCAGGTCGTCCACGCCTACGCCGGTGTTTTCAAACTTTCTGGCGATATAGACCACCAGCCGCAGGTTGTGCTCGATCAGCCCCTCCCGCACACTCTCGTCCCCGCTGCGCAGCGCCTGCATGACCGCTTCCTCCTCCTCGCGCGTAAACGGCGCGGGCAGGCTCTGTCCGCCGCCGATGTAATCCAGCCTTCCGCCGCACAAGAACCGCAATATTTTTCGCCATATCTCCCGAAAAAATCCCTTTTTCACCCCATGCACCTCCCCGGAATCAGCGCGCGCCCTTCGGTGTTGAGCACGCCGTCGTATACCGCCACAAAGGCCTCCACCTCCCGCCCGTCCACGCGCACGCTGTCTGGTGCGAAAGCAGAAAGCACGCCGCCGCCGCCCACCGAGGTGAATGGCACCGCGCGCATCCTGCCGCCCGCAACGCCGGAAAGCGCGTCCTTTTCCACCACGATCACCGGCAGGTTGCTCAGCGGCTCCACCAGCGCGTTGCCCGTGTCCACAATGGCGACAAGGCTCACGCGCCGTCCCGCCCGCTGCACCGTCAGCAGCGCCGTGCGGCTGCTCATTTTTCGGTTGCGCGCCGCCGTCAGCGCAATCAGCGCTCCTCCGCCCAACGCCGCCGTGCCCAGCGCGGCCAACGGGCTGTAACCGCGCGCGCCCAGCAGATACATCAGCCCCGCGCCTGTGCCGCCGAGCAGCGCCGTGGAGATCCAGATGAAGGCAAAGGCGCGCACCGTGCGTCTCCATTCCCGCCCAAGCCGCCCGCCGCACAACAGCAGCGTCATGCCGGCGCAGGCCGCCGTGCGCGGCAGCAGTCCCAGCAGCGGTCTGCCCCACGGCAGATACGCGCACACCGCATATCCGCAGCCGAGCGCTGACGCAAGCCCGATGCGCAGCTTTCCCGCGCGCACGCCCGCCAACCGCGCCGCCAGGATCAGGATCAGCGCATTCATCAAAAGGTTCTGCAACACAAAGCCCTCGATGCTCACCGTCATGCCGCCGCCCCCTTTTGTTTGGTTGTTCCTATCAATATACCCGCATTGCAGCGAATTTTCTGTTGATCCGTTTTGCAATTTATGTTCTATGGCATACAAAAAGACCGCCCCGGCTGCATTTTTCGCAGCCCGAGCGGTCTTTTTAAGTTTTTATAAGGATTTACTCCCAGCCGAGGTCCCATTCAGGGAAAATTGCCTTGAGTTTCTCCTGTTTGCCGTAGTTGTAGTAACTGTTGCCGTTATAGCAGAGCGCACCGCAGCTATCGGTGGCGACGGAGATCGTCAGCGTCTGCCCGTCGTCGCGGGTCACGGTCAGGAAGTCCCCGAAGGGGCAGCCCGCGCCGCCGCCGAGATAGGTCGCGCGGCTGAGCAGTTTTTGCAGGGCGGCAAGGCTTTCCGCATCCGTCACGGTCTGGCCCTCCATCTGGAAATCCTTCTGATTGTTCGCCTGATTAGACCGAATCGCGCCGTCATTCAGTGTGGCCGAGGTGAAGCTGCCTTCGCTCGCCCACTGCGCGATGTCGAGCAGCGGGTCAAACCCGACGCGCTGCTCAAACAGCACCCGCATCCGCTCGACGAGTGCTTCATCCTCGATCACGCCGAGGACTCTGTAATCCTTCGACACGCGGATATACCGGCTGCCCAGCGAATACGTCGCCTTATCGGTGTAGATGTAATCAAAGGTATCGAGATTGTGCTCCCAATCCACCGAGATGCCGTCGGCAAACAGCTTGACCTCCGCGGCATCGAGCGCATCCGCCAGCTCCCTGCCTTCGCCGTCCAGCTCAAAGAAGTAAGTATACGGATCATAAAGTCCGGTTTTCTCCAGGGATTCCTGCGTCAGATAATAGACGGAGGCATAGGGTGTGCTCCGGGGCTGCTCGATGCTCATGCCCATGGTTTTCGCGTAGCGGTAGGCGGAAAGCAGGCCGTTCAGGGCGTAATGCATCACGGGATTGTCGGAGGAAACGAGGATCAGGAAGGTGTTCTTGTTGGGGGCATCGTCGGTGTCGAGCCACACCGCCGCCTGCGCGCCGTCGAGGTGATAGCTGCGCAGATCGTTTACCCCCTCCGAGGTGACGACCGTCTGCGTCAGGATCGCCTCATCGGTCGTATCCTCCGCGCCGGAGGTGTAATAGACGTTCCACAGCATCTCGCCTTCGGCGTTGGCAACGTCCAGCCCCGGCTTGCCCACCGCGATGAGGTAGGTATCGCCCTCGGCGCTGCGCCGCGCAAAGCAGGTGAAATCCCCCTCCAGCGCGGGCACAAGCGTCTGCGCCTCCTCCGAAGAGAGGCTGGTAAAGCCCGAAACCTCCGGCTCTACGGCGGCTTCCAGCGCGTTCATCCGCGCGATCACCCAATCGGGGCGATCGTCTGCCCGCAGAGAAACCGCCGTTTGCAGCGCGCCGTCTGCGTCCTGCACCACATACAGCCGCAGGCTCTCCGAAAGGTTCACGGCAATCTGCGCGCTGCCCACAAGCTCCGGCAGACTCGCGCCGTCCTGCGCTTCACCCAGCAGATAAATCGTCTCCGCACCGGCGGTCTGCCGGCCGTAGAACGTTACGCCTTCCGCTTCGGGCAGCGCGTCGGGAAGCATATCCTGAAAGGTCAGGTTCGTGTTCTCTTCGATGCGCCGCATCTGCGCGCGGATACTGTCGGGAACGTCCGCATCGGCGGACTGCGGCGTTTCGGCGGGAGAAGCCGAAGGCGCAGCGGAATCATGCTGCGCAGGGCCGGTCATGGTCACGGCGCAGCCCGTCAGCACCAGCACAATCGCCAGCACGGCGGCCACAAGCGTAAACTTCTTCTTTTTTGCGATCAAGGAAATGCGCCTCCTCAGCTGCTGCTTGCTCTGCGCCATGGTGGTGGCGGCGTTGACCAGGCTTCCCGCGCGGGGCTTGCCGCGCAGGAAGGAGAGCAGCGTTTTGCCGTATTCCAGCCGCTGATCCTCGCCCAACAGCGCAATGGCGCGCACATCGCAGGCGTTCTCGCTGTCCGCACGGCTGACGGACGCGGCGATCCACACCACGGGATTGAACCAATGCACGATCAGCACGATGCTGCGCAGCACCGCCCACCAGAGGTCGCCCTGCTTTTTGTGGGAAAGCTCATGCGCCAGGACGTGCCGCATGCGGTCCGGGTCGTTCAGCACGGCGGGCGTGACGATGATCTTGGGGCGCAGCGGGTTCATCAGGCAGGGCGAGGGCACTGCGCGGGAGACAAAGACCTGCGTTTTGCCGAGCAGCCGCTTTTCCTGCGGCAGCAGCTCCACCGGCCGCTGCGAGCGGCGAACGCGCCCAGCGAAGTTCGCATTGACCAGCGCGATATACGCCGCGGCAATGGCCGCCCCGAGCAGCCAGACGCACGCCAAAATCTGTGAAAGGGTGGGCATACGGAAGCTATGGGTGTTCAGCGCTTTCTCCGGCGCGGGATCTCCGCCGGAGGACGGCGGGTTTGCGTTATCCCGTGCCGGTGCGGAAGGCTGCGCCGCCGGGGCTGTGGTCACAAATGCAACCGCGCCCAATGTGTTTTCCGATTGCTGCTGCACCGTCTGCACAGTTTGCTCCACGCGCGCCGCGGCGGGCAGGTTGAGCACGCTGACGGTGCTGGGCACGCGCAGCGGTACAAGCAAACACAGCGCCACGGGCAGCCACAGCGCCGCCGTCACGCGCGGATCGAGCCGTTTGCCGCAGGCTGCGCGCACCGCCATCACGGTCAGCGCCAGCAGTCCGCCGGTGACGCTCATCACGAGCAGGGTTTTCATATCGTCCTCACTTTCTGTGCGCTTCGAGGATGCGCATCAGGTCGTCGATTTCCTCGTCGGTCAAATCATCCTGCTGCACCAGTTCGCTGATGAGCAGGGCGCTGCGCCCGCCGAAGATGCGGTTGACCACGCTGCTGGTCTCCTGCCGCACAGCGTCTTTGCGGGAGATCAGCGCGCGGTAGCGCATGGGGCTGGTTTCGGGCACGATCTCGGCGCTGCCCTTCTGACACATGCGCTTGAGGAGCGAGATCACGGTATGCTTGCTCCAACCCGTCTCCTCCTCCAGCGCCCTGGTGATCTGCGTCATGGTCATCTCACCGTTTTTCCAGAGCTGATCCATGATTTTCCACTCGCTGTCGGTCACATTCCGATGTTCATCCATGGGCTTTCCTCCGTTAACAACTTGTCTACCGATAGGATAGCACACGTTAATAAGCTTGTCAACGCATGGGCGCAAAAAAATCCCGCCGCGCAGGAATACTGCGTGACGGGATGGTGAATCAGCTTTTACTTCTTGGGATTGCGGCGCAGGAACGCGGGCACGTCGTTGTTGTAGGAACGGCGCGCGGGCTGTGCGGGCGCATCGGGGATGTCTTCCTCCTCGCCGAACACGCGCTGGCCGCGCATCGGGCGGACGGGCTGAGCGGTCTGCTGCGCCTGATACGCATCAAACGCGGAGACGGGCTGCTCCTGTTCGGCGGGCGCCGCGGGGGCTTCCTGCTGGGGCTCCGCTTCCTGACCGAGGTCACGCAGGCGGCTCTGGCGGGGCTGCTGCGCGGAGCGCTCGTCGCGAACCCAGACGGGGATGCGCTCGGTCACGCCGTCGTTCTGCGCGGGCGCAGCCGGACGGGCGGGCTGCTGCGCAGCGGCGGTGGACTTGGGCAGGTTGTAATCCGCGCCCTCGAAACCGGTGGCGATGACGGTGATGCGCACCTCGTCGTCAAAGGTCTCGTCGATGCCGGCGCCGAAGATGATGTTGGCCTCGGGGTCGGCGGCCTGAGCGATGAGGGACGCGGCCTCGTTGACTTCGAGGATGCCGATGGCGTTGCCGCCGGTGATGTTGATCAGCACGGCCTTCGCGCCGTCGATGCTGGTCTCCAGCAGCGGGCTGGAAATCGCCTGCTTGGCGGCCTCGACCATGCGGTTTTCGCCCTTGCCGATGCCGATGCCCATGTGCGCCATGCCGCGGGACTGCATGATGGTCTTGACGTCCGCAAAGTCCAGGTTGATCAGCGCGGGCACCGCGATCAGGTCGGAGATGCCCTGAATGCCCTGGCGCAGCACATCATCCGCCATGCGGAAGGCGTCGGGCAGGGAGGTGTTCTTGCCCACGATCTGAAGGAGCTTGTCGTTGGGGATGACCACGAGGGTGTCCACCTGCGCCTTGAGCTCCATGATGCCCTTTTCGGCATTGAGCATTCTCTGGCGGCCCTCAAACAGGAAGGGCTTGGTCACCACGCCGATGGTCAGAATGCCCATCTCGCGCGCCAGCTGCGCCACAACGGGCGCCGCGCCCGTGCCGGTGCCGCCGCCCATGCCGGCGGTGATGAACACCAGGTCGCTGCCCTTGAGCATCTTGGAAATTTCATCCTTGCTCTCGTCGGCGGCAGCCTTGCCGATTTCGGGCTTCGCGCCCGCGCCCAGGCCCTTGGTCAGCTTTTCGCCGATCTGGATCTTGTTTTCCGCCTTGGACTGAGAAAGCGCCTGGCGGTCGGTATTGATGGACACGAACTCCACGCCGCGCAGGCCATATTCCACCATGCGGTTGACGGCGTTGTTGCCCGCGCCGCCGCAGCCTACAACCTTAATGCACGCGCCGGCCGCAACTTCCTGTTCAAATTCCAGCACTGAAAATCCCCCTATCCGTTCACGTTAAAATGGTGATTGCTTACTTGGTAAAGAATGCCTTGAAGAAAGAACCGATCTTGCTGGTGCTTTCGGAGGGCTTGACCTCCATCTGGCTAACCGATTCATAGACCAGCTCCAGCAGCCCGATCGCCGAGGAATAAACCGGCGAATTGAGCTTGATGGCGGGCGGCGTGGGCGCCTTGAAAGTGCGCTCGACGACGGAGGAGATGGTCTCCCTGCCGCCGCGCATCAGGATCAGGCCGCCGCCGGTGATATAGAACGTCGAGCGCTGCGAAAGCTCGCTCGCGTACTTTTCAATGGTATCGCGCACCATGTCGGAAAGCTCTGCCACGCGCGGCTCGATGACCGCCAGCACGGTTTCCCTGGGGAAAGAGACGTTCTGGCCGTCCGGGTCGGTGACGGAGAGCTGATCCTGACCGATGCCGAAGGTATATTTGCGCTTGAGCTCCTCCGCCATATCCATGGTGATGGAAAGCTCCATCGCAAGATCCGCCGCCAGATGGCCGCCGCCCATGGGCAGCACCTCGTGGCGAATCAGCGCATCGCCCTGCACGAACATGACCTCGGTGGAAAGATAGCCAACGTCCACCAGCACCGCGACCTTATCGCGCTCCTCCGGCGGGATGAGCAGCAGCGCCTCGCCCAGCGCGGGCGAAAGATAGCCGTTGATGTGGATATCCTGCTCCTCCATGCGGGCCTGCATATCCTCCAGGAAAGTCGCGTCCGCGATGACAAAGGAGGCCATGCACTTGACCACGCTGCCCTTGAGCCCCGTGGGCTCCATGGTCCTGCGGTCGTCCACCGTGAACCACGCGGGGCTGCGGTGGATGATCACGCCGTCCTGCTTATTTTTATAGTCCAGCGCCAGATTCATCACATCGTCCACATCTTCGGGCGTGATGCGGCGCTCGCCGTCCAATTCGAGGGTGACTTCGTTCTGCTCCAGATGAATGAAATCGCCGGGCACGCCGACGTAGATCTCCTTGATCTCCCTGCCGGAGGAAAGCTCTGCTTCCCGCACGGATTTCAGAATCGCCTGATCCACGTCCTCATCCGAGGCGTTCCAGTGCGCGTCGCTGTAGCCGTCGTAGGGTACCACGCCGAACCCCAGCAGCTGCGCCGGGCCTTCGCCGTTCCCCTCCCCGACCACGGTGACGATCTTGGAGGTTCCAAATTCAATGGCTGCTGCCATGCTCTTCACGTTACGTACTACCTCCCAACCGGTTACGGGCATATTGTCTGCACAACTTGCCCATTCTATTTTTCTATTATACTTCAATTTTGCCGCATTGAAAAGGTCTGCGCCGCGCAAAGAGCGCAAAAAGGCAGCGGTTTTTTCAAGTCTTTACGAATTGGAAACATCTTCCGTGCCGCGTAAGTCACTCTTCGGGCTGCGGCGTCGCGTCCGGCTCCTGCGACGCACCGGGATCGGACGTCGCGTCGGGGTCGGCTGCCACATCCGGGTCGGTCGCCGTATCGGGCTGCGCGCTTGGCTCGATGAGCTCGCCTTCGCCGCTGACGGGCAGATAAGAAGCGTTTTTGCCGGTCGAAACCGTGATCACGCCGCCCTGATACCCCTCGGAAACCAACACCGGCTCCACGCCGCGCAGCCAACGGATCTTTTGATCCATGTTCTCAAAGTTGCCCAGACGCACCTCGAAACCGCTGACCGTGGTCATCCAAAGGTCGGATACCGCGTCCAGATTGATTTCGGAAATGAGCTGAGAGGCGTTCTGCTCGTAGAGCTGCGTCAAAATGGCGTGCATCGCGTCGATCTGACTTTCCTGAGAGGAAACGACGGTCTCCCCCACCTTCGTTCCCTCCGTCAGGCGCAGGCCGCTGACCACAGGCAGCGAAAGGTCTCCCATGGTCGGCTGCTTTTCGAGCACAAATCCGGTCTCATCCACGACGAGCACGCCGTCCAGCGTGGAAATCAGCGCGCTGGCGCGGCGCTCGTGTACCGAGATGCGCAGCTTATCCGGAAAGACGTAGCGCACGGATTCCACTTCGTAATAAGGATTTGCGTTGATGCGCTCCTTAATTTGGTCAAAGCGCAGTGCAAAGACGCTCTCCTCGTTGGCGATGCTGGCCAGATCCACGACCTCGGCGGGGTCGTGCACCTCGCAGCCGAGCACCACGACCTCGCGCACGCGCATGGCCTCGCTGCACGCATATCCGCTGCCCGCGATCACCACCAGCAGCAAAAACAGCACCAGATAGATTCTTGCGCGCACGCTTTGTCCCTTCCTTTTGTCCGCTTTTTTATTGTTCTTCCGTTATGCGGCGGATGCTCCCGCCCAACGCCAACAGCGTATCCTCCAATTTGTCATGTCCGCGGTCGATCAGCTCCACGCCCTCGACCAGGCTTTCGCCCTGCGCCGCCAGCGCCGCCAAACACAGCGCCGCGCCGCCGCGCAGATCCCGCGCGCACACCCTTGCGCCGTCCAGTGCCTTCACGCCCCGGATCACCGCCGTGCGGCCGCTGATCTGGATATCCGCGCCCATGCGGCACAGCTCCGCAGCATACCCCATGCGGTTTTCAAACACGTTTTCCACCACGACCGACGTGCCGCGCGCCCGCGTCAGCACCGCGCTCATCTGCGCCTGCATATCGGTGGGAAAGCCGGGAAACGGCGCGGTTTCGATTCTGCGCACCGCACGCAGCCGTTTGGGTGCAATCGCGCGCACGCCGCCGCCCTGCGGCAGGTGTATTTCGCACCCGGTTTCGCGCAGCTTGTGCAGCAGAGCGGACAAATCCTGTTCCCGCGCGTCGCGCACATAGATGTCGCCGCCGGTGATTGCCGCGCCGCACAACAGCGTGCCCGCGCAGATGCGGTCGGGCAGCGGCGCATATGTACAGCCGTGCAGCGGTGCGTCCCGGCCGGAAATGCGGATGCTGTCGGTGCCCATGCCGCGCACGCGCGCCCCGCAGGCATTGAGGAAGCGCCCGAGATCGACGATCTCCGGCTCCCTTGCGGCGTTATGGATCACAGTATCGCCCGCCGCGCCGCAGGCCGCCATCATCACATTCTCGGTTGCGCCCACGGAGGGGTAATCCAGATGCACCTCGCCCCCGTGCAGCGCGCCGCTGCACAGGATGTGCCCATGCTTTTCCTCAATCTGCGCGCCGAGCGCCCGCAGGCCCTGCAAATGCAGATCGATGGGCCGAAGCCCGATCTCGCACCCGCCGGGATAGGTGAAATCCGCCTGTCCGAAGCGCGCGAGCACCGGTCCCAACAGAAAAATCGAGGAGCGCATTTTCTTGGAGAGCGTCTCGGGCATGGCGCCCGCGGCCGCGCCGGCGGAATCCACGATCAGCTCCCGTCCTTCGCGCGCCGCCTTGCAGCCGAAGCTTTCCAGCACCCGGCTCATACTGCGCACATCCGATAGATCCGGACACCCCGAAAGCTTGATCTGCCCGCGCACGAGCATACACGCCGCCATCAGCGGCAGCACGGCGTTCTTCGCGCCATAGACCGCTGCCTCTCCGCAAAGCGGCGCCCCGCCCACGATGGAATACGCTTCCATGGCAACCCCTCCTTCAACGCTGGCAGGATATGCCAAAGCAGACGGAAAGGTTCACATTTCCGGGAAAATCGGCGCTCAGGCCGCGTTTTTTCCCCGCAGGCGGTGCAGCGCAGGCGGCAGAAGCTGTTCGCGCAGCGCCGCAGAGCGCCGCGAGACCGAGACCAACAGCCCCATGGTGGTCAGGAAAATGGCCATCGTGGTGCCGCCGGAGGTAAAAAACGGCAGCGGGATGCCGGTAGTCGGGGCAAAGCCCGTCACGACCAGCACATTAAAGATCACCTGCACGGCGATCAGCGAGGTCGTGCCCAGCGCAAGATAGGTTCCAAAGCGGTCCACTGCATTGACGGCGATGCGCAGACCGAAATAGATCAGCGTCAAAAACACGCTCAGGATCGTCACGCCGCCGACAAAGCCCAGTTCCTCGCCCACGACCGCGAAAATGAAGTCGGAATAGGCGTAGGGCAAAAACAGATGTTTCTGCTTGGAAAGTCCCAGCCCCGTGCCGAACCAGCCGCCGTTGCCCAGCGCGTAATAGCTCTGCACCAGCTGGTAGCCCGTCTTATCGCGCACCCCATCCGCCCAGGGGTTCAAAAACGATGTGATGCGGATCCAGCGATCCTCGATGACATAGCGCGCCAGAACATAGAATCCCGCCACCGCGATCACCAGCAGAATCGCAATCGTCGAGGGCTTCATGCCGCCGGCCATCATCATCACCAGCGTCACAATGGCGATCAGCGACGCGGTGGAAAGGTTGGGCTGCGCCAGCAGCAGCACATCCAGCACGCCCACGACCAGCAGACAGCCGAAATTGTTCTTCCAGAACAGGTGCATGCTGTTTTGCCGCATGTTCATGTAGTAGGCCAGATACAACACCACGGCGACCTTCAGGATCTCCGAGGGCTGGATGGAAATATACGCACTTTTTGTGCCGATGCGCAGCCAGCGGTAGGCATCGTTCAGATACGGCGAGCGGATGAACAGTGCGCCGCTGTTGACAGCCGGAATGATCCTCGCCGCTCTGGGCAGCAGCACGACCAGCGCCAGCATGATGAGGGACGCCAAACAGAGCGTTTTGACGATCCAGCGCTGGTTGAGCCAGCGGTAATCCAGATTCGCGGCGAAAAAGAAGCCGATGCCGCCCAGGATCATGCCCTGCACCTGGGTGTTGAATTCGCTCATCGCGTCGCCGTCGCCCGAAACGCCCATGGCATAGGACGAAGCGGAAAGCACCATCAGCGACCCGACCAGCGTCAGGATGATGGTGCAGACCACCACGCCCCAGTCAACGGGCAGGTGCTTGTGCCAGACCCACATGTTCGCCAACGTCCAACGCTTGGGCGCGGGGTCGTTGATGTGGGAACGTCGATCCTCTGCCTGACGGCGTCGCTTGCGCGTCTCTCTGTCCATGGGTTCGTCATAGCGGCTCATCGTTCCCACTTCCCTTCTCTTCCGAATCAATGCTTACAGGCGGCCCACGATCTCCTTAAAGACGCGGCCGCGCTGCTCATAATCGCTGAACATATCGAAGCTGGCGCACGCGGGCGAGAGCAGCACGTTTTCGCCGGGCTTGGCGCAGGAGCGCGCCAGCATCACGGCCTCCTCAAAGCTGCCCGCGCGCAGGATGCTTTCAAAGCCGACTTCCCGCAGCGCCTTTTCGATCTGGTCGGCGGTATCGCCCAGCACCACGACGGTATGGATTTTGCTGTCCTTGATCTCCTTTGCGAAGGGCAGGAAATCGCAGTGCTTGTCATATCCGCCCGCCAGCAGCACGGTACCCGTCTTCATGGCGCGCACGGCCTGCACGGAGGCGTCCACATTGGTGCCCTTTGAGTCATTGATGTAGGTCACGCCGTCCACGGTGCGGACGGTTTCGATGCGGTGCTCCACGCCCTTGAAGGTCTTGAGCGTGTGGCGGACGATGTTCGCGGGCACGCCCGCCAGCATGGTCAGCGCCGTGGCGGCCAATGCGTTTTCTAAGTTGTGATTGCCGGGGATATAGATTTCCTCCGTAGGAATCACACGCTTCTTTTTGCCGTCCAGCACGAAGACGACCTCGCCGTTTTCGACGCACGCGCCGTTTTCCACCATCTGCTTGCGGGAGAAATAGGCGACATTGCAGTGCACGCGCTGCGCCATGCCGCGGACGATCTCATCGTCGTAGTTCAGCACGGCCCAATCGTCCTTGCCCATGTTTTCAAAAATACGCTCCTTGATGCGGATGTATTCTTCCATGGTGCCGTGGCGGTTCAGGTGATCCTCGGTGATGTTGCACATGACGGCGACATGGGGATGGAAGGTATCAATGGTTTCCAGCTGGAAGGAGGAAACCTCCGCCACCGCCACATCCTCCGCCGTGGCCTTGGCGGCGCACGCGGTGAAGGGATAGCCGATGTTGCCCACGACATAGGCGGTCTTGCCGAAATTCTTGAAGATTTCGCCGATCAGGGTCGTGGTGGTGGTCTTGCCGTTGGTGCCGGTGATGGCGTAAAGCGGCGCGCGGGAAACCTGCGCCCCCGCCTCCAGTTCGCCGATGATGGGCACGCCCGCCTCCTTGGCCGCCTTGAGAATCGGCGCGGTCAGCGGAATGCCGGGGCTGGTCACGACCAGATCGTAGCTTTTCAGATCCTGCGGGATGGCCGCATCGCCCAGGCACCTGCGGATGTCCAGCTTGTCCAGCGGGGCCAGCACGTCCTTGAGCTTTTCCTCCGTTTTGCTGTCCGAAATGCTCACGCGCGCGCCCTGCTCATACAGGCATTGCGCCGCGGCCACGCCCGAGCGCGCCATGCCGCAGACCAATATCTTTTTCCCTTCAAAATCCATGATGATTCACCGCCCAATTCTTTCGGATAGAGTTTTTTGTTTAGCCGATGGTCAGCGACAGCAGCGCGACCACGCAGAGGATCGCCGTCACCAGCGTATACATCGCCACGATGCGGGTCTCCGGCATGCCGCCCATCTCAAAGTGATGATGCAGCGGCGCCATGCGGAACACGCGCTTGTGCAGGAACATGACCGAGAACACCTGAATGATGTCCGAGACGCTGGTGAGCACATACATAAAGCCCATCAACACGATCAGCAGCGGCTGGCGCAGCACCAGCGAGGCCATGACATACGCCCCGCCCAGCGCAAAGGAGCCGGTATCGCCCATGAACACGCGCGCCGGATACGTGTTGAAGCGCAGGAAACCCATGCACGCGCCCGCGGTGGCCAGCGCCAGCACCATCACCACCGATGTGGCCTCCGGGTCCAGCCCCGCATTGTTCATAAACAGCGCAATCAGCCCGAGCGTGACCATGACCACGGTCGTGACGGAAGAGCTCAGGCCGTCCACGCCGTCGATGAGGTTGACGGAGTTGGTGGTAGCCAGGATCACAAACGCGGCAAAGGGGATGTACCACACGCCCAGATCCCACTGGATGTGCGTAAAGGGCACGTAGATGGCCGAGCCGATATACGGGCTCTTATAGCAGAAGAACGCCGCGCCGATGCTCAGCGCGAGCTGAAGCAGGATCTTCTGCCAGAAGGAAAGACCCTCCGGGCGGTGCAGCACGACCTTGATGAAGTCGTCCGCAAAGCCGGTGAGGCTGAAGCCCAGCGTGAACAGCACGGCGGGCAGCATCAGGCTCCAGCGGGTCTCCGCCGGGGAGAACACCAGCGCGACCACACCCAGCGCGAGCATGATCATCACGCCGCCCATCAGGGGTGTGCCGGACTTTTTGTTGTGGGAAACCAGGCCGTAGCTGCGCTCGGTGGCGCTGAAATTGAGCCTGCGCAGCATGGGGATGACGAACGGGCCCATGGCCAGCACCGCGGCAAAGGCGACCAGCAGGGCAAAGAGCATACTTTGCATGGTTGTTTTCTTCCTTTGTATTTGAAAGTTTGGATAGACTTATTCGCGGCCCTCGTCCATTTCGGCAAGGATTTCGCGCACGACCACCTTTTCATCGAAGGGATGCTTCTGCCCGCCGATGTCCTGATAGGTCTCGTGTCCCTTGCCCGCCAGCACGATCACGTCTCCGGGCTGCCCCATCTGCATCGCATAACGGATGGCTTCGCGGCGGTTCTCGATCACGACATAAGGGCCTGTGGTGCGCTTGATGCCCTCTTCAATGGCGCGCAGGATGTCCATCGGATTCTCCAGGCGGGGATTATCGCTCGTCAGGACGGAGAAATCCGCCAGCCGCCCGCTGATCTCGCCCATGATGGGACGCTTTTCCTTGTCCCTTCCACCGCCGCAGCCGAAGACGCAGATGAGCCTTCCGCGCGTGAACTGGCGAATGGTCTTGAGGATGCTCTCCAGCGAGGCGGGGCTGTGGGCATAGTCGAGGATCACGCGGTAGGGCGTGTGGGTGGGCAGCGGCTCGATGCGGCCGGGCACCACCGTGACGCTCTCCAGCCCCGCTTTGACGTCCTCGGGCGAAATGCCCATCTCCAGGCAGGCCACCGCGGCGGCCATGCTGTTGTAGACGTTGAAAATGCCGGAGATGTGCAGGTGCAGCGGCAGCACGACATCCTTCCAGTGCAGGCGGTAACTCACGCCGCTTTCGAGGATTTCAATCTCGTTGGCGTAGGCGTCCGCAGGGACGGAAACGCCGTAGGTCGTGGCGGGGACCCTGCCCAGCATGTATTTGCCCGCCTCATCATCGGCATTGACGACGGCATGGCCGATATAGAAGGGATCGAAGAACTTTTCCTTCGCCCTGCGATAGGTTTCCATCGTGCCGAAATAATCCAGATGATCCTGCGAGAAGTTCGTAAAGATGCCCTGATCGAACTTCATGCCGACGAGCTTGCGCAGATCGAGCGCGTGCGCAGAGACCTCCATGACATAAAAATCGCACCCGGCGTCCTTCATGCGGCGCAGCAGCGACTGCACGTCGATGGGATCGGGTGTGGTCAGGCTTGCGGGCTCCTCCTCTTCGCCGATGTAGGTGCAGACCGTGCCCATCAGGCCGACCTTGTGCCCCGCATGGCGCGCGATGGCGCGCACAAGGAACGAAGTCGTGGTCTTTCCCTTGGTGCCGGTGATGCCCACGCCGTGCATCTCTCCGGCAGGATAGCCGTAGAAGCACTGCGCCATATAGGACATGGCCTCTCTTGCATCCTCCACCAGCACCTGCGGCAGATCCACCGGCAGCTTCCGCTCCACCACGAGCGCCGCCGCGCCGGCATCCGCTGCGGCCTTGGCAAAGTTATGGCCGTCCACGCGCAGGCCGGGCAGGCAGAAGTAAAGGTCTCCCTTTTTCACCTTTCGGGAATCGCAGACAAGCCCCGTCACTTCGGCTTCCGCCGAAACGGACGCTCCCGCGGGAATGCTCCTTGCAAGCTCAGTCAGTTTCAATGAAGTCCACTCCTTCTCGTTGCATTCATATTCACATAAGAGAGATTCTCATAATTGCGCTAATTGAATTCCACCGTCACGGTGGTGCCGGAGGCGACGCGCTCGCCGGCGGCGGGGCTTTGGCTGACGCACACGCCGCTGCCGCTGATCTTCATTTGCAGCCCCACGGCGCGCAGCGCGCGGTTGGCGGGCACGAGGGATTTGCCGGTCAAATCCGGCACATCCACCAGGCCGTCGTCCTGCACCTCGACATCTTCGGTGTAGACCACCACCAGCGACCCATCCGGCACCTCCGCACCCGCGGCGGGCAGCTGATCGGTGATGGTCTGGCCGATGCCGTCCACCATGGTGCGCAGTCCCGCGGCGGTCAGCGTGTCGCTGGCCTGCTGGGGAGACACGCCCGTGACGTCCGGCACGGTGACGGTCTTGCCGGCGATTTCCGCCTCGCCCTCTTCATATTCGGGCTGCACACCCATATATTTTAACGTTTCTTCCATAATCATGCGCGCGTAGGGCGCGGCGACGGTGGAGCCGTAATCGGGGCGGACGGACGGTTCGTCCACGATCAGCAGCAGGCCGATCTCCGGGTCGTCCATCGGCGCAAAGCCCAGGAACGAGCAGATGTGCTTGTCGTGGCTGACCTTGCCGTCCACATACTTCTGCGCCGTGCCGGTCTTGCCGCCGATGCGGTAGCCCGCGATGTAGGCGTTGCGGCCGCCGCCGTTTTCAACGGCGTTTTCGAGCAGCTGACGCATGGCGGCGGAAGTCTCTTCCGAAATCGGCGTGCCGACGACTTCCTTTTCAAAGCTTTGCACCACTTCGCCGTTATCGTCCAGATAGGCACTGATGACGTGGGGCTTGAGCAGCTCGCCGCCGTTGACGGCCGCAGCGGCTGCGGTCAGCAGCTGCACAGGCGATACCGACACGCTCTGGCCGAAGGCCATGCGCGCAATATCGACGTTTTTCACATATTTATAGGCGATCATCTGCCCTGAGCTTGCGCCGGGCAGGTCGATGGGCACGTCCATGCCGATGCCGAAGGCATGCAGCCCGTCGTAGAAGGTATCGATCCCCATGCGCAGCGCCAGGTTGATGAACACCGGGTTGCAGGAATTGGCCACGGCCTCCATCAGCGTTTCGGAGCCGTGCGGATTTCCGGTGCGCCAGCAGGAGATCTTGTCGCCGTCCACCATTTCGTAGCCCTTGCAATAGAAGGTATCGTCCATGTTCGTCACGCCGTTTTCCAGCGCGAGGGCGGTGGTGAGGATCTTGAACGTGGAGCCCGGCTCATAAGCGTCCTGCACGCAGGAATTGCGGATGAGTGCGGATAGCTGCGAAAGATCGTCGCGCGGCGGGCTGTTGAGGTCAAAGCCGGGGCGGTTGACCATGCCGAGGATCTCTCCGGTCTTGACGTTCATCATCACGGCCTGCACGCTCACCGCGCCGTTGTCCTCCAGCGCCTGATCCGCGACCTTTTCCATGATGGCCTGAATGATGTAATCGACGGTCAGCTGCACGGTGTAGCCGTTTTTGGGGACGATGTATTCCTCCTCGCCGGTTTCCATCTTGCGGGAACGCGCGTCAATTTCGGAAACGATGCGGCCGTCGGTGCCCTTCAAGACCTTATCCAGGCTCTTTTCCAGCCCTTCCTGTCCCTCTCCCGAAGCCGTGCAAAAGCCCAGCACCTGCGTCAGAAAATCCCCCATGGGGTAGGCGCGGACGGTATCCTCGGTCACGGCGATGCCGCGCAGATTCGCCGCGCGGATGGCGTCGCCCACTTCGAGCTTGACCTGCCGCGCCAGACGCACGCTGCTCTTGGAGGTATCGGTGATGCGCTCATATATCGTCTGCTCGTCTATCTCCAGCACCTCGGCCAGCTTCTGGGCGGTGGCGCGGATGCGCTCCTGCTTGGTTTCCGGATCCTCGGTGTCCTCACCGACGACGTCCGCGGGGGCGGCGGTGATGGTCACGGCGCTGGCCGACTGCGCCAGCACCTTGCCGTTGCGGTCGGTGATCTCGCCGCGCTTGGCCGTGACGGTGAACGAGCGCGTCCACTGGGAGAGCGCCCGGCTCTGCAAATTCGCGCCGTCGATGATCTGGATGTAGAAAAGTCGTCCTACCATGACCAGAAAACAAACAATAACAAGACAAAAGAGCCACCCGATGCGGTTCTTTGTCTTGTCGGAAGCGGGAATATTGGGCATAGATCGGCAGGCTCCTTTCTGCGGACCGGATGAAAAATGAACGCACCTCTTTCTGTTTTTATCGGTTACGCCGCAAAATGATCTCTTCTCGTTCTGTGTCTTTTGTTCTTGAGGAAAAGCACCCTTACGGCAGAGCGATGACGCGGGTGTTTTCCTTCTGTGCATAATCCATATTCAGGTTCTGCCGCGCATAGTCCTGAATCTGGGCGATATTGCCCTGCCTATTGATTTCGACCTGAAGCTCCTCCAGGCGCTTTTGCTGATCGTCGATCTCCGCGGTGAGCTTGCGCTGCTCCACGATCATCTGCTCGATCTGGGTGTAGCGCACCAGGAGCGAAAAGATGCCTCCCGCCACGGCGACCACCAGCACGATGCTCACAAAGGCGAACAGCGTCTGGATGCGGTGCTGACGGCGGCGGCGCGCTTCTTCCTCGTTTTCGCGCTGCTGGCGCTCCTCCTGCTCGCGGCGCAGGCGCTCCTGCTCGGCACGGCGGAAGGCGTGCTGCTGCACGGTGCGGTGGTTGACCTCGGCGCGGGTGAGGCGCTGGGTAGCGGGTTCCGCGGAATAATACGCTCTGGGCGGATCGGCGCGGCGGCGATCCTGAAAGGACCGGGTGTCGCGCAGGGGCTCCGGGCGGCGCTGCGGACGGATGTTCGCATTTTGCGCGGAACGGCGCTGTGTTGCGGGGCTTTGCCGCGAGGGAAACAGCTCGGCGCGGTTGTCCGGCACGCGGCGGGTGGACGGCTCCTGCACGGAGGAACGCGCGCTGCGGCGAACCGTCGCACCGCTGACGTAGTAGTCGTCCGCGTCCAATCCGGGATTGCGCTTGTAGACCGGCATGGCGTCGTCCTCCTTTTTTTAAACGTTTGATGCAGCCGCTTTGTTGCAAAGCGGGTTTTCAGGCTTCCGGGGAAATCTTTTCAAAAGCGCGCACCTTGGCGCTGTGGGAGCGGGGATTGATTTCGCACTCCTCTTCGGTCGGCAGCACGGGCTTGCGCGTCACCACGAAGCCCTGCGGCTTCTTGCCGCAGATGCACACCGGCGCTTTGGGCGGGCAGGTGCAGGGATATTGCAGATTGTGGAAGGTCTGCTTGACGATGCGATCCTCCAGCGAATGGAAGGTGATCACCACCAGCCGCCCGCCGGGCTTTAAGCACGAAACCGCGTCGCGCAGAGCGGGTTCCAGCAGGGAAAGCTCGGAATTGACCTCAATGCGGATGGCCTGGAAGGTGCGCCGCGCCGGATGGGACACCTTGCGGCGCTCGGCGGCCGGCACAGCGGCGTCAATGACGCGCACCAGATCCATCGTTGTATGTAAGGGGCGCGCCGCAACGATGAACTTTGCGATGCGCACAGCCCACTTTTCTTCTCCGTAGAGCGAGATGATGCGCGCCAGTTCCTTTTCGGAATAGGTGTTGAGCACGATTTCAGCGGTCAGCGGCGCGGTCTGATCCATGCGCATGTCCAGCGGCGCATCGGTGTGAAACGAAAACCCGCGCTCGGGGTTGTCCAGCTGATAGGACGAAACGCCCAGATCCATCAGCATGCCGTCCATCGAATCATAGCCCGCTTCGTGCAAAAGCGAAGCGATGTTCGCATAATTTCCGTGAAGCGGAACAAATCGGTCGCCAAAAGGCGCAAGGCGCTCCCCCGCCGCCCTCAGCGCCTCCCAGTCCCGGTCGATGCCCAGAACCTTTCCGCGCGTGCGCGACAGGATCTCCTGCGTGTGCCCGCCGCCGCCCAGCGTGCCGTCCACGAACACGCCGTCGGGATGCCGGTCCAGCCCCAGCAGCTCCATGCAGGGCTCCAGCATGACGGGAATATGTTTGAATTCCATTTATGTCTCCTCGATAAAGCGGAAGAAATCGTCGCGGTTCCAAACCTCGACGTGGCGGCCTGCGCCGGAGATGACCACGTCCTTTTCCAGCTTGGCGTAGGCCCGCAGCGTGGTGGGGACAAGCAATCGCCCCTGGCGGTCCATCTCGTTATCGTCCACCGAGGTCGCCAACAGCTTTCTCATGCGGTTGTAGGCTTCCTCATCGTTTTCATCTATTTTTTCGAATTTTTCGTATACGGCGTTCCACTCGGTGAGGGAATACAGCTCGATGCAGCCGCCCTTGCCGCGCATCATGGCGATGGTCTTGCCCAGCTGGTCGCGGAATTTGGAAGGGATGGTGATGCGGCCCTTGGGATCGAGACTGTGTTCATAATAACCGGAATAGCGATCGGCCACAGGGTTCATCCTCCTTCCACAGAGCGGCAAAGCGCCGCTTAAATTGAGGGTGCGCTTGCCACGATCTGCCACATCGCACCACTTGAAGGTATATATTCTCCACTTCGACCGTTTTTCCTGCGTGATTTTTCAATCGTCCAAAATTTTTTTGTGAAAAATAAACAGAAAAACCGGTCTGCAATTTCCTACGAAATTGCAGACCGGCCAAGGCTTTTTGATGAAGTTTTTACACCTCTGTCAGCTCCAGCAGGCGGAAACCCAGCCCGTCGCAGGAGGTGCAGGCGTATTTTACACCGTTTTTCTCGCCGTTGAAGGCGGTGCGCAGCCCTTCGCCGTGCAGATGGCCGTAAACACAGGTATTCACGCCGTATTTTTCGAGCAGTTCGGTAAAGCCGCTGCCCTCTTTTCTGTCCCCAAAGGGAGGAAAGTGGAGCATCGCCACGATGGGCCGCCCCTGCGAGAGCTTCTGCGCACTCTGAAGGGAGAACTCCAGCCGCATCAGTTCGCGGCGGTAGATCTTCAGCTCCTGCGCATTGGTCGAATTTTCCGGCACGACCGTCCAGCCGCGCGACCCGGCAAAGACGGCGCCATCGATCGCCAGCGCGTCGTTTTGCAGCGCGTAATTGCCCGCCGGCAGCAACCCGCGCACCCTGGTGATGGACGACCACCAGTAATCGTGGTTGCCGCGCAACAGGATCTTCCGCCCCGGCAAAGTGCAGATGGCTGCAAGATCGGGCGCGGCCTCCTCCAGCGTCATCGCCCAGGAAAGGTCGCCGGGCAGCAGCACCACATCCTCTTCGGTCACGCGCGCGCGCCAATCGGCGCAGATTTTATCGAAGTGTCCTTCCCAATGCGCACCGAAAATATCCATCGGCTTGAGCTGCCCGCCGGGCAGGTGCAGATCGCCGATTGCAAAGATGCGCATGCGTCAGAACTCCTTTACGATTAATCTTTCTTTTCGCCGTCCGGGTCTTCCTCCCCGTCCTCTTCTTCCCCTTCCTCGGCATCGTCGTCCATGCCGAGCTCCTTGTGGATTTCGCTGTATTCAGTGGAAGGAATGTCTTCATCCACGTCGATATCGATCTCTTCCAGATCGCTCGTGGCGTCCAGCGCGGTCACATCGCCCTCTTCGGAGACGACGTTCTCCTCTCCCTCATTGGCTTTTTCGCCCTCCTGACGGGTGAGCTCCTTCAGGCAGGCCGCGCACAGCTCTTCGCCGGGCACAACGGGGTTTTCGCCGCACGCGGAGCAGAGCTCAATTTCGTCGTGCTCATCCTCCCCGCGCATCTCGCGCTTGCAGACGGAGCAGTAGCGCTCCGTGTCGGGCATATAGTTCAGTTCGCAGCGCGGGCACTTGATGTAACCCATTTCGATTCCTCCAGATCCTTTTTTCCATTCATTCAGGCATAAATTGCGGCAGCGTTCTATGATTTTGAGCGCTGAAAAAGCCGTTTTCCCGGCCAATTTTGAATGCTTCGCCGGTCCATGCCCGTTTTTCGGAGAACATTATATAACGATCCGCTGCCATATGCAAGGCAAAGTACGCCGTTTTTAGGAATATTTGCATTCTTAACATTCCCCTCCCGGGCAATTCTGAAAGCCCTTCCGCTTTTCTCCCCCTGTGATTCAATTCGATTATACAATTTGTCCTCTGGGATTAACAAAGAAATAATTGACGACATCCCCCCCTCGTGCTATATTATGTGTAGACAGGTTATCTTCTTTAGATTCATATCTGAAAACTGACACATTTCAGGCTCATTTCAGCTGTATCATCAGCGCATTTCCCTACGCCTATCCAAAGATACCTGTACTGGATGCCGCGGTCAATTGCTATGATTGACCGCATTTTTTATATTTATTCAGAAACGAACGGAAGAGGTGCAGAATGTATCAGGCTTTGCTTTGGAATCAGCCGCTGGAAATCGAAACGACGGAAGGGCTCTTCTCTCCGCGCGGCGCGGACACGGGAACGCTTTCCATGGTTTCCGCCGTGGAACTCGAATCCGGGCAGAAGCTGCTCGATCTCGGCTGCGGCGCGGGGCTGGTGGGCATTGCGGCGGCGAAAGTGCTGGGCGAAGAAAATGTCTGGATGACGGACGTCGATCCGGCGGCGGTTCGCTGCGCAGCTGAAAACGCCAAGCGCAACGGCGTTGAAAACGTGCATCTCTGCTGCGGCGACGCGCTGGACGCGGTGGATGCCTCCGGTTTTGACTGGATCCTCTCCAACCCGCCTTACCACGCGGATTTTTCGGTTGCGAAGAAGTTCATTGAAAAGGGCTTCAACCGGCTGAAGCTCGGCGGCAAACTGGTGATGGTGGTCAAGCGCGAGCTTTGGTACCGCAACAAACTCACCGCTATCTTCGGCGGGGTGCGGATGCAGGAGATCGGCGGCTACTTCGTTTTCACCGCCGAAAAGCGCAGCGAACGCTACGCGCCGCCGAAGCCCAAAGCGCCCAAGACCCCGCCCAGCGCCTCCAAAAAGAAGCGCCGCGCCTGACCGATAAGCGGACTTTCTTCCTTATATAATATCTGATATGCAATAAGGAAAGCTCCGGTTCCGTTTTTCCGCATCGCTCTTCATGCAGCATCTGCTCATAAAAAAACAGCCCATCAACAAGTTCATAAACAGGCAGGCTGCCTGCGGAAGGAATTCCGCCAAGCGGCCTGCTTTCTCTTTCATTCAAACATCGGCTGCTTTTCTCCCCCCTGCCTTTTCAATCAATATAGCATTTCTCTTCTAATTCACTGTAGCTTCGAAATCCCGCTTATGATATAATCTTTTCAGCGTATTGAGATATTCTTGTTCCGACAAAATTCTGCGGAAAGAGTTTCCGTTTCATGCAGAAAAGCAAGCAGCGTCTAAATGTACGATACATTTCGGAGCGCGTTCAGGAAGAGCTTCGGTACATCTCTTCCTGCCCGATCACGGCGGTGGTCGCGCCGATGGGCTACGGCAAAACCACGGCGGTGAACTGGTATCTGGAAGGGCGTGTGCGCACAGAAAACGCCGCTGTGCTGCGCATCAGCATCTATTCCGACAGCCTGGCGGTATTCTGGAAGCGCGTGCAGAACGCCTTCTCGTTTGCGGGGCTGCCGTTTCTTGCGGAATACGATTGCCCGACGGATAAGGGCACGGCGGCGCTGGTGGCGGACGAGCTCTGCCGGGAACTGGCCGGTGAAAAGCCGACCTACATCTTTTTAGACGATTTTCATCTGCTGCGGGATGGACGCGCCGCCGCCTTCCTGTGTACGCTGGCCATGGCGCTGCCGGACAACGTTCATCTGGTTGTGGCCAGCCGCGACCGCTTTTTAGACGGCGCGCAGATCGTGCGGCTGGGCGGGCGGCTGCACCGCATCGGCGCGGATCAGCTGCGGCTGAACCACACGGAGCTTTCCATCTACGCGCGCAAATGCGGCGTGGCGCTGACCGACCGGCAGATGGATGCGCTGCTGCGCTCGAGCGAGGGCTGGTTTTCCGCCATCTATCTGAGCCTTTGCTCCTTTGCGGAGCGCGGCGTGCTCTCGGATGAAAATTCCGACATCTATCAGATGTTTACCTCCGCGCTGATCGATCCGCTTGCAGAAGACGAGCAGGAATTCCTCGCCATGATGAGCCTTGCGGACGAGTTCACCGCCGAAATGGCGCGCCGCATCACGGGGCGGGACGACGTGGAACCAATGCTCACGGGCCTGACCGAGCAGAACGCCTTTGTCACCCGCCTGCCGGACAGCGGCGCTTATCGCTTCCACCACATGATGAAAACCTGCGCCGGGCGCGTGTTTTCCCGTCTGAGTTCTGAAACGCAGCGCAGAACCTACGACCGCTACGGCGCGTGGTACGAGCAGAGCGGGCAATACCTGCAAGCGCTTGCAGCCTATGAGCAGAGCGGCAACCCCGCCGGTTGGCTGTGCGTGGTGGCGGAGGACGTGGGCGTGCAGCTGGCCTCGGCCGACCCGGAGGATGTGCTGCGCGGCCTTGTGCACTGCCCGGACGAGGCGCTCAAAGCCCACCCCCGCGCGCTGCTGGTGCTGATGCGCCGCCTGTTTTCGTGGGGCAAATACGGGCAGATGCTGGCGCTGAAGGAGCTGCTGCTGTGCGCCGCAGCGGAAAACAACGGCCTTTCGGACGAGGATCGCGGCAATCTGCGCGGCGAATGCGACCTCATCCTGAGCTTTCTTGCCTATAACGACATCGCGGGTATGAGTGCCCTGCACCGCAGCGCCTGCCGCCAGATGACGCGGCCCGCCGTCTCCATCCGCACCTACGGTTCCTTCACCTTCGGCTCCCCCTCCGTGCTGGAGATGTTCCACCGAGAAGCGGGCGCGCTGGATGAGGAAGTGCGGCAGATGAACGAATCCATGCCCTATTATTACCGCGTAACGCAGGAGCACGGGGCGGGTGCGGAGCTCGTGATGGAAGCCGAGGCCGCCTATCTGCGCGGCGATTTTCAAAAGGCTCGGCTGCTCGGTTCCCGCGCGCGGTATGTCGCGGAGGAGAAAAATCAGGCCTACATCGCCCAATGCGTGCGGCACCTTTTTCTGCGCTGCGCACTGTTGCAGGAAGATGCACAGCCGCTGCCCGAATCCGCCGACGCACGCAGCGCGCTGCTTCACCGCCGCGATGCGATGCTGCTGCTCACCTTCGACAGTGCGACCGCCTATGCCTGCGCGCTGCTGGGACTGCCCGAGCGCGTCCCCGCGCCCTTCCTCACCCATGAGCTGAATGGCGTCAACATCCTGAACCCCGCCAAGCCCATGATGCAGATGATTGAAAATCAGGTTTATCTCTCTCAAGGGGAATGGGAAAAGGTCGCGGAGCGGAGCGATTCGCTGCTGGAAATTTGCGGCAAAATGCACTATGCGCTGGTGGCGCTGCATCTGCACATTCAGGCGGCGGCCGCCTATGCGGCGCTGCGCAGCCGTGCGCAGGCGATGACCGAGCTGAATGCGGCGCTGAAGCTCGCCGCGCCGGACGGGATTGTGCTCCCCTTTGCGGAAAATTAACGCTGGATCCGCGATTTGCTGGACAACGCGCAGGGCGATCCTGCGCTGCTGGCGCGCATTCGGGAGCTGGGCGCAGAAGCGGAAGCCCGCCGCCGGGCGCTGCTGGCGCGTCTTTCCCGTCCGCAGGCCGCGTCGGATCTGACCGACCGCGAGCTGGTCATCGCGCGCCTGGCGGCAAACCGCGCCACCAACCGCGAAATCGCCGCGCAGCTGTATCTGACCGAGGGCACGGTCAAGCAATACATCAATAAAATCTACGCCAAATTGCAGATCGAGGGCGACACGCGCACCAAGCGGCAGCACCTGGCGGCGCTGTTCCTGCCCGAAAAGGAAAAAAACTAACCATTGGTCAATGGTCAAAAGCAAACTCTCATCGTACAATGAAGGTGCGATGAGAGTTTTTTTATTCATAAAAAGCGAGGGACTGCGGCATGCAAAGACGATACATCTCCTCGGTAACACCGCTGGACGGCCATGTTTTGCAGATTGATTATGTTTCGGGCAGCCGCGTGATGCTGGACATGACGCCGCTGCTGGAAAGCATCCGCTTCCGCCCGCTGAAACGGCCGGAGGTCTGGGCTTCCGCCACGACCAACGGCATTTTTGTGCGCTTCCGCCAGGTCGAGCTGGCTCACGACGAAATACTGGAACTGCTTGAACGCCCGAATGCGAAAGGAGACTAAACTTCCATGAACACCGTAAAAAAACTTCTGAGCCTGCTGCTCGCGCTCTGCCTTTGCCTGAGCCTTTGCGCCTGCACGAAAGCCCCTGCCCAGGACGAAGAAGAGAAAGACCTGGCCGGTGCGGACTGGCGCACCTGGGGTCTGATTGCCGATTACGGCACCATCACACAGGACGGCGCGAGCATGGATCTCGCTCTCACCGTCGAAGCGGATCAAGCGGTGCTCTATCTCGATCAACCCGACATGGTGACCTTCGCCGAACTGCGCTATCCCGTGGCGATCGACGGCGCGGCGGACTGCTATTCCTCCATCGAATTTGTCGATCTGGACGAGGATGGTTATGACGATATCCGCCTGCTGTTCGACTCTGAGACCGACGGCGCGATCCTGCTGACCTACTTCTGGGACGGCGAGGACTATGTCTTTGACTACGACTATTCCAAGCTGCCCGGCCAGAGCGAGGACGACGAGGCGGAGGTCACGCCCGAACCCGCGGTCGAATCCGACGCGATGTATGCCGTGCAGCTCGATCAGCCCTTCTTTGAGGCGGCAGGGCTTTCCGTCAACGCCCTGCCGGACGACGGAACCTATGACCTGCAAAACGGCGCAGCGAGCTTTACCGACGGCTACACCCGCTACTATCGCTCCGACGCGCAGTGGGAAGTGCGCAAGGATTCCGAAACCGACCTGGGCGACGGCACCCGGCAGATCGAATTCACCGCCATCTGCTACATTCCCGATGCGGACATCCCGAACTATTCCGGCGAATACTACCCCAGCTGCTCGATGGAGATGTTCGACTACTACACGGGTCTTTGGCTGGCGGATGCGCAGGTTTACGGCGACACGACGCACGGCGACAACACCTACTATTATTCAATCGAATACAACGGCACGCCCTACGACGTTCTGTACAGCTATTCCACGGATTGGATGCAGCAGGTGGGCGATTATTCCGCCATCCTGATGGTGAACTATCAGGTGGTGATCCCCAACGGCTACGACGGACTGATTTTTGCCGGCGTGCCCACAGCGGTGGACGGCGAGGCTCGTGACGAGCGCGGCTACGCCGTGGATCACTACGCGCTCCAGAACATATTGGAAGCGCCGGATTTTGAGCCCTATAACGCGCTGTTCTTCAACATCAACTGATTTTGCGGAGGAAAAACCATGTGCAAGCGCATCCTCGCCCTGCTGCTGGCGCTGACGCTGTGCGCAAGCCTTTCGGCCTGCGGCGGCAAGCAGGAGGAAGAAGCCCAGCCGGGCGGACATGAACTGGACGAATACTTCGGCTGGTGGCAATACGACGACTATACCTCCGTCATCGCCTTTGCGGACGGAAACGCCTGGTCGATCTACGCGGGCGACGGCAGCCTTTCCTACACAGGGCTGTTTGAATTCGACGGCAGCGGCATCCGCGCACTGGACGAGCAGGGCGAAACCGCGCACTATTTCCTGCTGGACGAAACCGGTACGCTGCTCACGGACGACGACGGCGACACGCTCCGCCCCACGCAGGCGCCTTCGGCGGCGGAATCTCCTTTAGACGAAGAGGACGTCACGCTGGCGGATTACGTCGGCGTCTGGGAATACGACACGTCCTATGCCTGGCTGGCCATCGACGGCGACGGCAACTGGATGACCGTGGACGGCAACGGCGAAATAGCCGAAACCGGCACGGTGGAGGAAGCCGACGCGAACGGTCTGAGCCTGTATCTCCCTTCCGAGGAGGCTTACTGGACCTTTACGCGAATCAGCGCGATGGAAATCAGCGAGGATTCCTCCGGCGAATCGCTCTTTGCGGTGGACGAAATTGCCCTCCCCGGCGTGGAGACGACCGACGGCGAACCCGCCTTTGAAGCGGCGGGGCTGACGGATTTCTGCCCGGTGGACGGCGGCAGCTACCTGCTGCGCGACGGCCTTGCCTGTTTCCCGGAGGACGAATCGTGGTATGAGACCGGCGACGTTTACTGGGAGGTCGCGCTGCACAACGATTTCGTGCATGACGGCATCCGCGAGCTGGAATTTACCGCCATCTGCTACATTCCGCAGGAATCCCTGCCCGACGACGGCGGCAAGGGCTATTACAACACGCTGTTCTGCGAGTTGTATGACTATGATTCCGGCATGTGGCTGACCTCGGTTTCCGCAACCGGCGACAGCGGCCGGGATGAAAATCACTTTCTGCACACCATTGATTGGAACGGCAGCGAGGAAACCATCGAGTTCTTCTTTTCCAACGAATGGGGCGACGAAGGCGATTGGGGGCGCGTACTCTATCGAAGCTACATCGCCTATGTGCCGGAGGACTACGACGGCCTGGTGGTGGGCGCGGCGGCAGCGCCGCTCGATACCGACGAGCTCCACGTCCGCAACCAACTGTTTGAAACCTCGCCCTACTGCACCGTTTCGCAGATGGACAGCATCGATCCCTACACCAGCCTGTATTTCCGCCTGGGCTGATCAATAGAAAAGAGGAGAAAGATCACCATGACGTTCTGGGTTGCCTGCACGCTGTTCGGCGCATCGGCCATCGGGCTGTTTCTCTCGCTGCGCCTGGTTCACCGCCGCGCGCTGCGGCTGACGCTGGTCATACTTTGCACCGTGCTTGCCGCGCTCTTCCTGCTCTACATCCTGCTGACCCTGCTGCTGGTCAGCGCCGTGCGGTAAACCATGCTTTTTCTTTTCCCCCAAAGATGACGCATCCCCCACAGACGAAAATCTGCGGGGGATGTTTTACTTTAGGCGGTGTCATGAAGGCATTCCGCCAGCGCCCTGCACGGTTCAGCTTTGCGCCTTTTCTTCGGGGCAGAGGGCTTCCTTGAGGGTGCGCCAGCCGAGCACGGCGCACTTGACGCGTGCGGGCATGTGAGCAATATCGCGCAGCGCGGAGGCTTCCTCCAGGCTGTCGATCTCCTCCTCCGTGGCCTCGCCCTTGATCATCTTTAAGAAGGTTTCGCCCATCTTCAGGGCTTCCTCCTTCTTTTTGCCGAGAATCATGCCGAGCATGATGTCCGCCGAGGCCTGCGAAATGGCGCAGCCGTCGCCCACAAATGCGCCGTCCGCAATCACATCGCCGTCGAGCTTGAGCTTGAGGAAGATGTCGTCGCCGCAGCTCGGGTTCACGCCCTCGAGCACGATGTCCGCATCCGCAAGGTCGTGCTTGAATTCGGGATGGATATTGTGCTCGGTCAGAATCTCGTTATAAAAGCTCCTATTTTCCATATCCCATACGCTCCCTCAGTGTTTTCAGGCTGTCGAGGAGGCGATCGGCCTCCTCCTCGGTGTTGTAGAAGGCGAAGCTCGCCCGCGCCGTAGACGAAAAGCCCAGATGCTTGAGCAGCGGCTGCGCGCAGTGATGCCCCGCACGGATCGCCACGCCGTCGGAGGCGAGGATCTCGCTGATGTCGTGCGGGTGCACGCCGTCCACGGTGAAGGTGACGATGCCCGTGTGCTCCGCAGGATCGTCAGAACCCAGAATATGGATGTGCTCCATCCGGCGCATGGCCTCCATCGCGCGGGTGGTCAAAGCCAGCTCCCGCTCGTGGATCTTGTCAAAGCCGATGCGCTGCACGCATTCCAGCGCCGCGTGCAGCCCCGCCGCGCCCGCCGCGTTGACGGTGCCCGCCTCGAACTTATGCGGCAGCTCCGCGTAGGTCGCGCCCTCGCGCGTGACGGATTCGATCATCTCGCCGCCGGTGAGGAAAGGCGGCATGGTCTCCAGCAGCGCCTTTTTGCCGTAGAGCACGCCGATGCCCATGGGGCCGTAGACCTTGTGGCCGGAGAAGGCGAAGAAATCCGCGTCCAATGCTTGCACGTCCACCGGAATGTGCGGCGTGCTCTGCG
>ERZ827423.804-NODE-804-length-35698-cov-5.827428_pt1 | contig 35698 bp, 37 predicted proteins | sample MGYA00519775_ERZ827423 | MGnify/ENA primary metagenome ERZ827423 (study PRJEB31778, sample SAMEA3449296) | human gut metagenome | biome: human gut; feature: human-associated habitat; material: faeces | place: United Kingdom | collected 2010/2012 ... | reverse complement strand
CGTTCCGCGCACCGCAGCCGCCGTTTCGGCGGACGCGGCGTGCCCTGCCTCCGGGGTGCGCTGCAACATCGATAGAGGAACCCCCGTCGCCGTTTCGATTGCGAAACGGCGCTTCTTCGTATAAAAGGGGGAGAAATCAGGCAAACTGAGAAGCGGCAAAGGGCTGCAAAAAAATTCGTAAGTTTTTTTCCATAAACGTATTGACAAGTTTTGCAGTTGGCGCTATACTAGCATCATAAGTTAGCACTCGACTAATGAGAGTGCTAACAGGAAGCCCGAAAGGCAGAAAGGAGTCGGATGGAGCATGGATCTGGACGAAAGGAAGTATAAAATCCTTCAGGCCATTATCGATGACTACATCACAACGGCTATGCCCGTCGGCTCCCGCACGATCTCCCGCAAGCAGGGCATGGGTCTTTCCTCGGCGACCATCCGCAATGAGATGAGCGACCTGGAAGAGCTGGGGTATCTGGCATCGCCGCATACCTCGGCAGGGCGCATCCCTTCCTACCGCGCTTATCGGTTGTATGTCGATCAGATCATGCGCGTAGGTTCGCTCCCGCCGACGGAGTATTCGCTTCTGCGGAAGCTGTTCTCCCGCCGGATGGGGCAGATGGAGGACGTGCTGACATCGGCCACGCAGGCGCTGTCGGAGCTGACGGATTATACGTCGGTGATGATCGCGCCGCAGATGCGCAACTTAAAGCGCATCCAGCTGGTGCCGCTGACCGACACCACCGCCTTGATGGTCACCGTCACGGCGGAGGGCGTCCACAAGGATTCCGTCATTCGCATTCCCGCGGGCGTAACGCCCGATCACCTCTATGCCATCAGCAATATGCTCACCGAGAAGCTCGGCGGCCGCGATGCGGCGCAGATTCCCGCCGTGATGCAGGAAATGTGCAGCGAGATGACAGGGCAGAAAGAACTGTTTGCGCAGCTGATCGATCAGCTGCAAAGGCAGATGCAGCCCGATCCCAAATCGGTTCACGTGGCCGGCGCCGCGCGAATGCTTTCCCATCCGGAATACAGCGATGTGGAGCGCGCGCGCAGTCTGCTGTCCACGCTGGAGACGCAGGATAAGCTGGCAAAGCTGCTGACGCAGCGCTCTGGCGTCGAGTTTTCCGTGGCCATCGGCCCGGAGCTTTCCGACGCGGGCATCTCCGATTGTTCTCTGGTCACGGTTTCCTACCGCGTCGGCGGAGGCGTGGGAACGATGGGCATCCTGGGGCCGACCCGGATGCAGTATTCCCGCGTGATCGCCGTGCTGGAAGCCATGAAAAAAGTGATGAATGAGGCGCTGATTCCTCAGAAAGGATCGGCGGATCAGCAGAAAGAGGAGAAAAATGAAGGATAAAGATAATAAGAAGAAAAACGCGCCCGAGGCGGTGCAGCCCGAACAGGCAGCCGCCGATACCGCCGAAAAGCAGGCTGCTGAAAACCAGGCGGCCGGACAGGAAAAGAGCGAAGACAGCGTCACCGTCACCCGTGCGAAGCTGGAAGAGCTCAACGCCTTCGTCAAATCGGCAGAGGCCAAGCGCGACGAATACCTTTCCATGGCGCAGCGCGTGCAGGCGGATTTCGATAACTACCGCAAGCGTAACGCCTCCCTGCGCACCGAGGTCGCAGACGACACTGTGCGCGAAACGATCAAGGAGATTCTCCCCTCGCTGGATAACCTCGAGCGCGCGCTGGACGCCGCAAAGAAGGCCGGCGAGGAGGGCAGCCTGCTCAAGGGTGTGGAGATGACCCTCCGCGGCTTTGAGGAAGCGCTCAATAAAATGGGCCTGGAGCGCGTGGAAGCCGCGCCCGGCACGGTGTTTGATCCTGAAAAGCACAACGCTGTGATGATGACGGAGGCCGACGAGGAACACCCCGAAGGCACCATCGTCGAATGCTTCCAGACCGGCTTTGCCGTCAAGGGCAAGGTTGTCCGCTATGCGATGGTTCGCGTGGCAAACTAAAAATCCAACTTAAAGTAAACAATCCAGTTTTATGGTTTTGAAGGAGGCTTCTTTATGAGCAAGATTATCGGTATTGACCTTGGTACGACTAACTCCTGTGTCGCCGTTATGGAAGGCGGCGAACCCGTTGTCATTACCAACCCCGAAGGCGCGCGCACCACGCCGTCCGTTGTGGCCTTCGCCAAGAATGGCGAGCGCATGGTCGGTCAGATTGCTAAGCGTCAGGCGGTTGTCAACCCCGACCGCACCATTATTTCCATCAAGCGTAAGATGGGCACCAATGAAAAAGTAACCATCGACGGCAAGTCCTATACGCCGCCCGAAATCTCCGCCATGATTCTTCAGAAGCTGAAGGCGGATGCGGAAGCTTATCTGGGCGAGCCGGTGACGCAGGCCGTCATCACCGTTCCCGCGTACTTTAACGACTCTCAGCGTCAGGCGACCAAGGATGCCGGCCGTATCGCCGGCCTGGAAGTCCTGCGTATCGTCAATGAGCCCACGGCCGCTTCTCTGGCCTACGGCATGGATAAGGAAGGCAGCCACAAGATCCTGGTCTACGACCTGGGCGGCGGCACCTTCGATGTCTCGATTCTGGATATCGGCGACGGCGTGTTCGAAGTGCTGTCCACCAACGGCAACACCCACTTGGGCGGCGATGACTTCGACCAGCGCATCATGGACTACCTGGTTGCGGAGTTCAAGCGCACCGAGGGCATTGACCTGTCCAAGGATCGTCAGGCCATGCAGCGCCTGAAGGATGCTGCGGAAAAGGCCAAGATTGAGCTGTCCGGCGTGATGAGCACCAACATCAACCAGCCCTTCATCACGATGGATGCTTCCGGCCCCAAGCATTTGGACATCACCCTGACCCGTGCGAAGTTCAATGAGCTGACCGCTGATCTGGTGGAAGATACCATCAAGCCTCTGCGTCAGGCGCTGTCCGACGCGAGCCTGACCGCCAACGATATCGACAAGGTTATCCTGGTCGGCGGTTCCACCCGTATCCCCGCTGTGCAGGAAGCTGTCAAGGCGGCGACCGGCAAGGAGCCCTTCAAGGGCATCAACCCCGATGAGTGCGTTGCGGTCGGCGCGGCCATTCAGGCCGGCGTTCTGGGCGGCGAAGTCAAGGACGTTCTGCTGCTGGATGTCACGCCTCTGTCCCTGGGCATTGAGACCATGGGCGGCGTGTTCACCCGCCTGATTGACCGCAACACCACCATCCCCACGCATAAGAGCCAGGTGTTCTCCACCGCTGCGGACGGCCAGACGCAGGTCGAGGTCCATGTCCTGCAGGGCGAGCGTGAGATGGCTGCCTACAACAAGACGCTGGGCCGCTTCAACCTGACCGGTATCGCTCCCGCACCCCGCGGCGTGCCGCAGATCGAAGTCTCCTTCGATATCGATGCCAACGGCATTGTGCACGTTTCCGCAAAGGATCTGGGTACCGGCAACGAGCAGAAGATCACCATCACCGCTTCTTCCAACCTGTCCGAGGAGGACATCAAGAAGGCCGTCGCGGATGCGGAGAAGTACGCGGATGAGGATAAGAAGAACAAGGAGAAGGTCGAGACCGTCAACAATGCGGACTCTACCGCTTACCAGATTGAGAAGACTCTGAAGGATCTGGGCGATAAGGTCGATCCCGCCGACAAGGCCAAGGTCGAGGATGCTGTTGCAGAGCTGCGCAAGGCAAAGGACAGCGGCGATGTCGAGGCCATTAAGGCGCAGATGGAAAAGACCAACCAGGTTTCCTACGAAGTCTTCGGCAAGATCTATCAGCAGCAGGCGCCGCAGGACGGTCAGCCGGGTGCGGGCGCTACGAACCCCGGCCCTGACGCCAACGGCAACGTCGAGACCGACTACGAAGTGCACGACGACAAGTAAGAGCTCGAAACGGTAAAGAAGGGAATGGCGCGGAATGACTGCGTCATTCCTTTTCGGGTAAGGAGGAAACACCTTTGGCAAAACGCGATTATTACGAGGTGCTGGGCGTAGAGCGCGGTGCGTCGGATGCCGAGATCAAGAGCGCTTACCGCCGTTTGGCGAAGAAATACCACCCGGATCTGAACCCGGGCGATAAGGCGGCGGAGGAAGCGTTCAAGGAGGTCAACGAAGCATACGAGGTGCTTTCCGATGACCAGCGCAGAGCACGCTACGACCAGTTTGGCCATGAAGATCCCACTGCGGCGGGCGGCAACTACGGCAGCTATACGTCGTATACCGGCGGCGCGGGCGGATTTGAGGATATTTTTGAGAGCATCTTTGGCGGCGGTGGGTTCGGTGGCTTTGGCGGCAGTACCCGCCAGGCGCAGAACGGCCCCGTGCGCGGCAACGATCTTCGCTACAACCTGACCATCAGCTTTGAAGAAGCGGTGTTCGGCTGCAAGAAGGAGATCAACATTGCACGTGACGAGAACTGCGAACAGTGCGGCGGCACCGGCGCCAAGCCCGGCACATCGCCCAAGACCTGCGATCAGTGCCACGGCACCGGCCAGGTGACGCGCATCCAGCAGACCATGCTGGGGTCGATGCGCACCGCTTCACCCTGTCCCAAGTGCGGCGGAACGGGTCAGGTCATCCCGGATCCCTGCCCCAAGTGCGGCGGTAAGGGCACGGTGCGCCGTCAGCGCAGCATCACCGTGACGATCCCCGCGGGCATTGATAACGGCCAGGCGCTGACCCTGCGCGGCCAGGGCGAGCCCGGCAAGCGCGGCGGCGGCGCGGGCGATTTGTATGTCGCCATTTCCGTCAGACCGCACCGCAAGTTCCGCAGAGACGGCGCGAACCTTTACAGTGAGATGAACATCAGCTTTGCGCAGGCGGCGCTGGGCGATGAGTTGACCATCGAAACCCTGCAGGAGCCTGTCAAGCAGACCATCACCGAAGGCATGCAGCCCGGGCAGGTGCTGCGCGTCAAGGGGCAGGGCGTGCCGAGCCTGCGCAATCCGTCGCAGCGCGGCGATCTGTTTGTGACGCTGAACGTCGAGGTACCTAAGCGCTTGAACGAGAAGCAGCGCATGGCGCTGCGCCTGTTCGACGATGCGATGGGCGGCAAGACCACCGGAGCAAACCGCGGCGAAGGCTTTAAGAAATCCGTCAAGGAATTCTTCGATAAGTTCAAAGATTGATGCAGTAAAGTGAGAAAAGGTCCTGCCCGTATGGAAACATACGGGCAGGACCTTTTTGCTGTCTCCGACGGGGGACGCGGAGGAGGAGTACCTCCCCCTCCGCACCACTCCTACGAGCGCCCGCAGGGCGCTGACCCCGACAGGGACGGGCGGCGTGAGCGCCGCCCGTCCCTGTCGGGGAGGAAGCGAGAGGGCCCACGGCCCTCTCGCGCTCTCCCGGGGCTGCACAAACCTTTCCTTGTGCGAAAAGGAAAGGAGGGAGAACGGAGAGCCGCCGCGCGCCCGGCGAAGACGGGCCGCCGGGGCGCGCGCAGCGCGCAACGGTGCTGTCCGCCGGATACGGCGGGCGCGGCGGCTCGGAGAAGCGGTGCGCAGTCAGATGCCTGGGTGGAGAAGTCTTACAGCCGCTTTTCCAGCACGAACTGCGCCTGGGAGATATTCTGAGGATCATTGACGTGAACGACGTGAAAGCCGCAGGTATTGATGTAGAAACAGTGGTTGCGATAGGAGCGCGCAGGCGTTTCCGTGTGCCAGACGCGCACCTGCGGGAACATCGCTTCCGCTTGGAACCAGGCGGCTTTTCCCAGCCCTTTGTGATGATGGGTCGGATTAATGAACAGGCAGCCCAGCATCCCATCATTTGCACAGTCGGGGGGGAGAAAGAGAATGATGCAGCCGACAAGCTCCTGATCCAGCGCCAGCGCATAAGCGTATGCGCCTGATTCCAGTCCCCATTTGCGCAAAAAGCTGCCATCGTCGTAGCCTTCCGGCCCGGCGTGTTCACAGCCTTGATAACGCACTGCGTCGTCGTCAAAGGCGCGGATCATGATCGCGGTCAGCGGCGAAATGTGTTCTTCCCTGAGCGGGATAAAGTAGAGCTTCGGATTCATTGAGATTCCCTCCTTTTTTGAATGGGCAGCAGCAGATCCAGCTGCCCGGTTTGCAGCCTTCCTGCGGCGCGGTCTTGCAGATAGTTCAGATGCTCTTCCAGTGACCCGCCCATGATCTCTGTTCCATCGCTAGTCCAACGGATTTCCCAATCGGGACTTTGTTCCGCCCAGCCGGCCAGCGCCGCCCATTCGTGAAAATCGCCCATCTTGATGGCGTGCGCGGCGGCGACTGTCAGTCGCGGCAGGGAAAGAATGCGAACATCCTGCGGCAGGGAGGGCATCGGCGGGATGCTGTTTTCCCGAGGGAGCAGAATGTCCTCCGGGAGCAGTGGAACCGATTCTTTCCATCCTTCAGAGCCCGAAACGGAAACCTTCTCCTGCAAATAGCGCAGCAGACGGCGCACGGCGGTTAGCTGATCGATTTCCGCATCCATTTCGGCAATGCGGCGGCGGAAAATCTCGATGGCTTCGCGCGTGTCCTCTTCGCGCAGCAGTACGGCAATATCCCGGAGCGGAATGCGCACGCTGCGCAGAAAAAGGATCTGTTCGATACGGCGCACCGTGTCTTCGTCATAGACGCGATAGGCGTAGCCCTCGATGCGTCGGCTGTGGATCAGCCTCATTTCTTCGTAATAGCGCAGTGCCCGCGTGGAAACCGACAGTGCGCGGGAAACCTGGCTGATGGTGTGCGTCATGGCGTTGTGTCACTCTCCTTTTTCTGACTCTTAGTATAAACGGCAACGCCGCGTCAAAGTCAACCGGTTTTGAGTTGAATTTGACAAAAAATACCGCTGTCCCTTTTTTGGCGAAGGAAAAGCGCGGTGTCTTGCTTTGCCAGCATGGAGAAAAGAACGCGCCGCATACTAAAAACGAAAATGGAGTGCAGAAAGGAGAATGCGGAAAATGGCGCAGTATATTCTGAAAAAAAGCCCGGCGCTTTGCGGCGAAGCGTCCGTGCAGCGGTCGAAAAACGCGGTGCTGCCCATGATGGCCTGCTGCCTGATGACGCAAGAACCCATCGAGCTTTGCAATGTGCCGCAGCTGACGGACGTGGACTGCATGGCGGCACTGCTGACCGACTTGGGCGCGAAGGTGACACGGCAGAGAGAAGATGTGACGCTGTGCGGCGAAAGTCTTTCTTCGTGGCAGACCGATGCGCGCTGGGTGGAGCGGATGCGCGCCTCCGTGCTGGCGATGGGGCCGCTGCTGGCGCGCTGCGGCCGGGCGCGGATGCACTTCCCCGGCGGTTGCGCCATTGGATCGCGCCCCATTGACCTGCATCTAAAGGGCTTTGCTGCGATGGGCGCGAGAATCGAACTGGATCAAGGCTGCATCGAGGCGCGGGTGGACGCGCTGCACGGGGCGGAAATCTATCTTGACTTTCCCTCTGTGGGCGCGACGGAAAACCTGATGATGGCGGCGGCGCTGGCAAACGGCACCACGGTGCTTGAAAACGCCGCCAAGGAGCCGGAGATTGTCGACCTTGCGGGGCTGCTCGTGCGCATGGGCGCAAAAATCGACGGCGCGGGGCAGAGCCGGGTGCGGATTGAAGGGCGCAGCGCGCTCCATGGCGCATCCTATACGCCCATGGCCGACCGCATTGAGGCGGGGACGCTGATGCTCTGCGCCGCAGCGACGGGGGGCGACGTGCTGCTGCGCGGCGCGGAGGAGGGCGCGCTTCAAGCCGTGACGGCGAAGCTGCGCGAGTGCGGCGCGGAGGTGACGGGCGATGCGTCGGGTTTGCGCGTGCGTGGGGGCAGACTGCGCGGCGTGGATGTGGAGACGCTGGTCTATCCCGGCTTCCCGACCGATTTACAGGCTCCGATGATGGCGATGCTCTGCCGCGCGGAAGGCACGTCCATCCTCACCGAGCACATCTTTGAGAACCGCTTTATGCAAGTGCCGCAGCTGCGCAAAATGGGTGCGTCCATTGCGGTGCGCGGGCGGAACGCCATCGTGCGGGGGGTGATGGCGCTGCACGGCGCGCGCGTGGCAGCGACCGATCTGCGCGCGGGCGCGGCACTGGTGCTGGCGGGGCTGACGGCAGAGGGGCACACCACCGTGACGGACGTATCGCACATCGAACGCGGCTATGTCGATCTGGCGGGCAAACTGAATGCGCTGGGGGCGCAGGTGGTTCGGCAGGAATGAGCGAAAGCGGGTGCGCGTATACTCTCCTTTGAAGAGGGGAGGGAGCGGCTTTGCGCAGATTGATCGGCATCGCGCTGCTGCTGGCCTTCGCCGTGGGGCTGGTGCTGTCTGGCGGGCGGGACGACAAAATGCCGGTGCCCTCTGCGCAGGTAAGAGATACGGCGGATCCACAGAACCGGGAGCGGATCTGCGTGGAGATCGTGCGCCCTGCGGCAGCATCTGCCGGGACGGCGGTTGTGCAGACGAAACCGGTGATCCTTAACGTCTGCGATGAGGGGCGCATGGAGCGCGTCGCTTTGGAGGACTATCTGGTGAGTGTGTTGGCGGGAGAAATGCCTGCCTCTTACCCCATGGAGGCGCTCAAGGCGCAGGCGATTGCTGCGCGCAGCTATATCGTCTGGAAGCTGCCGCGGTTCGGCGGCAGCGGCTGTTCCCGCGGGGCGCAGGCCGATGTCTGCACCGATTCTAAGCACTGCATGGCCTATCGTTCCGATGCGCAGATGCGGGAGGGTTGGGGCGAAAGCTATGAGGAAAAGCACGAAAAGTTGCTCCGGGCCGTACAGGAAACCGCCGGACAGATTCTGCTCTACGACGGCCGTCCGGCGCAGGCGCTGTTCCACGCTGCGTCTGGCGGACGAACCGAGGACGCGCAGGAGGTCTGGGGCACGGCGTATCCGTATTTGCAATCGGTGGAGAGCGAGGGCGAGCAGGGGCAGACGGCGCAGGTGCGCTTGAGCAAAAGCAAGCTGGCGCAAAAGCTCAATGCGGCTTTTGAAGGCGCAGGACTGACGGCGGCGAACATCGAGCGGCAGTTCAGCATTCGCAGCGTGACGGGCAGCGGGCGAGCGGACGTGGTGCGCGTCGGGCGCGTGACGGCCACGGGCAAGGCGGTGCGCGCAGCGCTGGGGCTGCGGTCGGCGGGTTTTACGATTGCCTTTGAAGGAGACGACGCGATTTTGACCACGAACGGCTTCGGTCACGGCGTGGGGCTGAGCCAGGAGGGCGCGCAGAACATGGCTGAAAACGGCGCGGACTGCGAAGAGATCCTGCTGCATTATTATACCGGTGTGACCATCGGCTCCATACAGGAGATCTCCGGCGCATAGCGTGGCGCGCGGTGGGGAAACCTACCCTCGAATGGGGAGGTGACGCACCGTGAAGCGATTGGAAAAACTCCGGGCGTTCTGGGAAAAACACGGCTATCTTTGCGTGCTTTCGGCCTGTTTTGTGTTGGTGATGACGACGGCGGTGCTGACGCGGAAGCCCGCGCCGCAGCCGGAAAGCCCGGAAACCACGCGCTATGTGCTGGAAAGCACAACGCCTACGCCGCGCCCTGCGTCGGTGCAGAAAACGGTGCGGCCCACCGCGACGGCGGCGGTTTTTGCGCTGCCCTGCGAGGGAAAGACCGGCATGGTCTATGCGCCGGACCGATTGATCTATCAGCAGACGCTGGGGGAATATGCCGTGCATGGCGGCGTAGACTATCTGGGACAGGAAGGCGGTGTGGTGCGCGCGGTGGAGAACGGTACGGTCACGCGCGTTTGGGACGACGCGCTGATGGGGCGTTGCGTGGAGATTTCTCACCGGGGCGGATATTTTTCGCTCTACGCCTCCTTGGGGGAAGAAGAAGTGGTGCAGGCGGACGAGGCCGTCTCCCGCGGGCAGATCATCGGCACGATGGGAACGTCCGCCGCGCAGGAGTGCGGCGAAGGGCCGCACCTGCACTTTGAGCTGCGTCGCCTGCGAGAAGCGCTCGATCCGCAAAAATATTTGAAAGATGCGTCGTAAACTCTGTTTCAGGGGGATAAAAACCGGGTATCTATAAGACAACAAACGAAAAACGAGGAGGCCACTTTTCATGAGCAAGGTTTATGTCTGTAATGTTTGCGGTTATGTTTACGACGGTGATGTTCCCTTCGATCAGCTGCCCGAGGATTGGGTCTGCCCGCTCTGCGGCGTGGGCAAGGACGAGTTCACCGAGCAGGATCAGTGAAAACTTTAGCTGAACCATAGCACTGGAGTTATAAAACAGTGAACCCTCCGTATGGGATGAGAGCATACGGAGGGATTATTTGTATTCCGAAGAAGCGGCTTTCACAGAGCGTTTGGTTCGTCGAAACGGAGCTTCTGAATGTTTTACTTCTAATGATGTGTTTAACAACACCGTTAGGATCGCAGTAAACGATGGGAGAATTGGCAGAATCCGCCTCCCGGATATTGCCCCGCCCCCACATTCCCAACAGACAGCCGTTGGGTTCGCCCAAATCTTCTATTAATAGCGTGTTCTTGTATCCTCGTAATTGCTTTGCGGCATCCTCCCCGCGCTGGTTTTTGCGGTAGAAAACCATTTGTTCTTTGGACGGGTTTTTGCAGGGATAGCCGCAGAACCGGACGGTTAGGCGCCGTGCTGCAATAAAAAGAATTGGAATAAGGAACTTGATCTTCTTTTTCATATACCGTATCCTCTGTTCCGTTTGATTTGTTCAAGGAAAATATATCATAGAAAAAAGAAAACGATCTGTCACGCAGGAAAAGCTCGAAACTTTTTACCCCGCAAAGCGACGGATCATGCAGCAAAACGCGGGGTTGGAACGATTTGATTTGACAGAAAAAGCTTGTCCGTGTAGACTGTTCTTAGTTAGGAAAAGGCGGAGCGTTTACCGCCACGGAGGAGGAAACGGAAAATGTGGTCAAGAAGCACTTTGAAGCAGAACGCCAAGAACGTGCTGCGCGGCAATTATTGGATGGCCTTTTTGGTCTGCCTGCTGGCGAGCGTGCTCACCGGCGGCCTTACTGCCGGCGGCAGCGGAGCACAGGTCAATTATAATGTGACGGACACGGATTTGACGCAGCTGATGAACGGGCAGGTCGATCCTACGCTGATTGCCGCAGCGATCGGCGTGGCCTCCATGGCGGCGGCTTTCGGACTGGTGATCGGTTTAGCGTTCAATTTCTTCGTCTACGGCCCGATCAAAATCGGTCAGATGCGCTATTTTCTGGAGAGCCGGGAAAGCGGGTCTTCCGTCGGCCAGCTCTTTTACGGCTTTAAGGGCGAGTACATCAAGAACGCTGCGGCGATGTTCCTGACCGATCTGTTCACGGCGCTTTGGAGCCTGCTGTTCATCATTCCCGGCATTGTCAAATCGCTGGCCTGGTCGCAGGTGCCCTATCTGCTGGCGGAAAACCCCGGCATGAGCGGCAAGCGCGCCCGCGAACTTTCCGATCAGATGACCATGGGGCATAAGTGGGATCTGTTTGTGCTGGGGTTGTCGTTTATCGGCTGGAATCTGCTGGGTGCTTTGGCCTGCGGCGTGGGCGTGCTGTTTGTTGCGCCCTATGTGCAGGCGACCTATGCAGAGGCTTATGCGTTTCTGCGCGCGCAGGCGCTGGAAAAGGGATTGGCTCTGCCCGGCGAGTTCCCCGGCTTTGCTCAGCAGCGCTAAAAGGATGAACCGCGAAGCCCGCGCGGCGGTTTGCTGCGCGGGCTTCACGGCGCTTTTTCTTGACAAAGGTCTTAAGTTGGGTGTAAAGTATTTGTGTAATCGTTTACACAAAGCAACTGAAGAAGGAGTGGACAATATGGCAACCAAAGCGCTTCCTGTTGTGGAAATTGCAAAGGACACCTATGAAATCGACGAATTCGACTGCGGCTCGATCTTCGTGCTGGTGGGCGCGGACAAGGCGATGGTCATCGATACCGGCAGCGGCATCGGCGATCTGCGCGGCGTGATCGCGAACATTACCGATAAGCCCATCGTGTTGGTCATCACCCATGCGCACGGCGACCACGTCGGCGGTCTGGGTTGGTTTGACGATTATTACATGAACAAGGAAGACGTCGGCAAGTATGCGATGGAGGGCGTGGACTTCCGCCGCCAGTATGCCGGCTTTATCGCCCAGCGCTCCGGCAAGGAATACGCCTATAACGTCGAAGAGGATATCCGCCCCTGGCCCGCAGATGCCAACCCCGTCCGCCACGATCTGGAGGATGGACAGACCTTTGACCTGGGCGGCGGCCGCATCGTCACTGCTATGCGCGCGCCCGGCCACACCCCCGGCTCCATGGTGCTGATCGACCCCACCACCCGCATCCTGTTTGCGGGCGACGCCTGCAACTGCAATACGCTGTTCGGCTCGCTCCCCGGCGATCCCACCTTTGTCAGCGTGGAAACCGCGGGCAAGGCGCTCAAGGACATCTACGCCCTCAAGGGCAAGATGTGGGATAAGTGCTACAACGGCCACCACGACTTCCGCCCGCTGGGCGCGCCGCTGGCCGACGACGTCATGCCCAACCTGATCGACCTGTGCGACCAGCTGGTCTCCGGCAACTACGAGGCCAAGACCGTTCCCGGTATGTTCCCCAATATGCCGGAGCGCACGGTTGTGACCAAGGGCACCGTCATGGTCACCTTCAAGGAAGGCGGCATCCACGAGCCCAAGAAGTAATTCCCGATAATAGAAGAAGCGTCCGGAAAGAGTTTCCGGACGCTTCTTTGCAGTTCAGGAAGGTTACGCAAGCTTGCCGTCGATGGTGACAATCTGCACCTTGAGCGGGATGTCCTTTCCGCAGGCATTCAGCGCGCGCTGCACGGCGTTGGCCAGACCGCCGCAGCAAGGAACCTCCATGCGCAGGAGTGTGATGGAGCGGATGTCGTTGCGCAGGAAGATCTGCGCCAGCTTTTCGGCGTAATCCACATCGTCCAGCTTCGGGCAGCCGATCAGCGTGACACGCCCGGCGATGAAGTCGCGGTGGATGTTGGCATAGGCGTAAGCCGTGCAGTCCGCCGCGATAAGCAGATCGGCGCCTGCAAAATACGGTGCGGAGAGCGGCGCAAGCTTGATCTGCACCGGCCAGTTGAACAGCTGGCTCTCCATCGTGACGGAGGAAGCGGGCGCGGCGGGGTGCAGCGTTCGGGACTGCGCCGAGGGACAGACAAAGGGCGCGCTCTTCTGTTACTTGCCGGCTGCAACCGCCGCCGCGTCATAAGCGGGCGCTTCACGCTCTACAAAGTGAATCGCGTCCGCCGGGCATGCGGGCAGACAGTCGCCCAGACCGTCGCAGTAGTCCTCGCGCATCAGCTTCGCCTTGCCGTTCACCATGCCGATGGCGCCTTCATGGCACGCCTGGGCGCACAGGCCGCAGCCGTTGCACTTTTCTTCGTCAATCTGTATAATTCTGCGGATCATGTTCGCATCGTCCTTTCGGAATTGATTTTACGCTCTGAGCATACTATACTGAAATCAAATTGTATGTTGGAAATCCAACAGGATGCAGAGGGAAATCGAGGAAAAGGAGAAAAATATGAACTGCGAGCTGTTTGACGGGATTGAAGGCGAGGAGCTGGAGAAAATGCTGAAATGCTTGTCGGCGCGGCGGGTAAAGATGGAGCGCGGGCAGACGCTGTTTGCAGAAGGAGAAGCGGCCGGGCAGGTGGGGGTGGTGCTCTCCGGCGCGGTGCAGATCCGCCAGACCGACCTATTCGGCAACCAGACGATCCTGGCGCATTTGACGGAGGGCGGCATCTTCGGGGAGGCGTTTGCCTGCGCGGGCGTGGCGCGCTATCCGGTAGACGCGGTGTGCCAGAGCGCCGGGGAAGCGCTGCTGCTCGAGCGCGTGCCGTCGCCCTGTGCGCAGCCCTGTCCTGCACACAGCCGTCTCATCGGCAACATGATTACTGTGCTTGCGGAAAAAAACGTTCGGCTGATGGATAAAAACCGCATCCTCTCCCGTCGCAGCACGCGGGAGAAGCTGCTGGCTTATCTCGATATTCAAGCGCGCGCTGCGAGCAGCCGGGAGTTTGAGCTGCCCTTTTCCCGGCAGGAGTTGGCGGACTATCTCTGCGTGGAGCGCAGCGCCATGACCGTGGAGCTGATGAAGCTGGACCGGGAAGGGCTGATTCGGGTCAGAGGCCGAAGGATCACACTGGGGAGGAGAGAATCCGACGCATAGCGTGTCCTTTTGGGTGGGAATATGCTATAATAAATCCCAAGTTGACGGAAAGAAGGCGCGCTCATGAGCTATGATATGTATCTATACGGCATGATCCTGCGCACCAACAGTTTTTTGCTGGAGGGTGATTATCCCGAAGCCGATACCTATGCGGAAATTCGGAAGAAATACTCCCTGCCCGGCGGCGAGACGGGCACCTGTGCCGCCGTGCTGCTCGGCCTGGGGCGGTCGGTCAAAATGGACGGCACCTTTATGGGGAAATCCACGATGCCCTTTATAAAGAAATTCTATGAAGGCGCGCCCTGCGACCTTTCCGGCCTGCATCTGGATGAAACCTTTGACGGGTTGGAGGACAACGTGCTGGTGGCGGGCAATACGCGCACGCCGTTCGGCGAGTTCCGAAAGTTTTATTCCGATCCCGTGCACCGCTGGAACGCGCCGAAGGCAGAGGACATCGCCGGGGCAAAGGTCGCGGGCATAGATCCCTATTTCCGAGAGGATTCCGTGCGTGCGGCGGAGATGTGCCGGGAAATGGGCAAGCCCTATGTCACCATCGACTGCGCTTATGACAGCCCCATGCACAGGCTCTCCGCAGTCAACGTCGTGAGCAATGAATTCTATCGCGAACACTATAAGCAAGAGGAGCGCGACCAGGTGCTGCAAAAGTACATGGATGCTTCCGACGGGCTGACCATTTTTACCCTCGGCGCAAAGGAAATCCGCTTCGGCCGCAAGGGCGGCAAGATTCGCTCCTTTGAGCCGTATCAGGTGGATGAGGTGTCCACGCTGGGCGCGGGCGACACCTTCAAGGCGGGCTGCGTCTACGCATTGTGGGCGGGTATGGACGATCTGTCCACCGTGCGCTTTGCCGCCGCCTGCGCCGCCGTCGCCTGCACGCGCTTCCCGCTGCCGCTCAACCCGCCGCAGCTGGCTGAGGTGCTGATGCTGATGTCCACGCGCGGAAACGTGCTTTGACAAAACAGAGAAAGGAATAAAAATGACCATGCAGCAGAAAATCGAACAGTTCAAGGCCGCGCTCAAAAAGATGAAGGCCTGTCAGCACGCCATGGGCGTGATGTTCTATGACTTTGAAACCGTGATGCCCAAAGGTGCGGCGGAGGACTTTGCCGCGCACATGGGCATTCTGTCCGAAGAGGTCTACAAGATGCAGACCGCGCCGGAATTCAAGGCGTTGATCGACGAGCTTTACGAAAAAAAAGACGGGCTGGATCTCGTCACCCGCCGCGAGGTCGAGGTGTTGCGCGAGGACAGCGCCCGTACCGCCTGCATCCCGATGGAGGAATATGTGGACTATCAGAAGGTGCAGTCCATGGCGTCCAGCGTCTGGCACGAGGCAAAGGTCAACAACGACTACGCCGCCTTCAAGCCGTATCTGAAGCAGTTGGTGGATTACAACCGCAAATTTGCGCTGTATTATGCGCCGGACAAGGACCCTTACGACACGATGCTGGATCAGTTTGAAAAGGGCTTGACCCGCAAGGAGCTGGACGGCTTCTTCGGCAACCTGCGCGAAAAGCTGCTGCCTTTGGTCAACGAAACCAGCGCCCGCCGCGATGAGATTGACGACAGCTTCCTGTTCCGCCACTACCCGGTGGAGCAGCAGCGCGCGTTTTCCGATTACCTGATGCAGGTGATGGGCATCGACCGCAATTTCTGCACCATCGGCGAAGTGGAGCATCCCTTCACGACCAATTTCACCAAGCACGATGTGCGCATCACCACGCACTACTATGAGGACGCGGTGGCAAGCTCGCTCTATTCCGTGGTGCATGAGGGCGGCCATGCCCTCTATGAGCTGCACACCGGCGATGAGCTGAACGATTCGCCGCTGGGTACCGGCACGAGCATGGGCATCCACGAATCGCAGAGCCGCCTGTTTGAAAATATCATCGGCCGCAGCGAGGAGTTTACCCGCCTGATCTTCCCCAAGATGGAGGAGCTCTTCCCCGAACAGCTCAAGGGCGTGACGGCATGGGATTTCTACCGCGCGGTCAACAAGAGCGTGCCCTCGCTCATCCGCACCGAGGCGGACGAGCTAACCTATTCCTTCCACATCATGGTGCGCTACGAGCTGGAAAAGCAGCTCATCGGCGGCACGCTGAGCGTGGACGATCTGCCCGCGGCCTGGAATAAGCTCTATAAGGAATACCTCGGCGTGGATGTCCCGGACGACACCCACGGCGTCTTGCAGGACAGCCACTGGTCCGGCGGCAGCTTCGGCTACTTCCCGAGCTACGCCATCGGCAGCGCTTACGGCGCGCAGTTCATGGACGCCATGCGCAAGGATGTGGACGTGGACGCGGTGATTCGCTCCGGCGATCTCTCGCCCGTCGTCGATTGGCTGACCGACAAGATCTATCGCTTCGGCATGGTCAAGACTCCGGAGCAGCTGATCCGGGATACCTGCGGCGCGCCCTTTGACCCGCAGTTCTATGTGGATTATCTGACCGCGAAGTTCACCGACATCTACGGCCTGTAAGAGGCGCAGAATATGCTGGACTTTACTCCCCTGGACGGTAAAGATGCGGTTGCAGTGAACGAAATGTCGCATTTGGCTACGGACATTGTTCGAGAACACTTCGATCCGCTGATCGGCAAGGCGCAGAATGACTACATGCTGGCGCGCTTTCAGACCCCGCAGGCCATCGCGGAGCAGACCGCACACGGCAGCCGATACTATTTTGTTCGGGAAAACGGGCAGGACGCGGGCTTTGTCGCGTTCTATCCTCGCGACGGCAAGATGTATTTGAGCAAGTTCTACCTGAAAAAGGAAATGCGCGGCAAGGGTTACGCGCACGAGATGCTGAGCTTTGTGTTGGACGAGACGAAAAAAGCGGGTCTGCCCGCGGTATTCCTCAATGTCAACCGTTACAACGACGCCTGCCGCGCCTATGAAGCGCTGGGCTTCACCGTCGCGCGCTATGAGGTCAATGACATCGGCAACGGCTTTGTGATGGACGACGCAGTGTACGAATACACGCTGTAAGTCAAACAAAAAAGAAGAACGCTGCAAGCGTTCTTCTTTTTTGCTGTTGATGAAAATCTATTCTTCGACAATGCGGCCGGCATACCAGCCGATGACGCCGTCTTTTTTGCAGAAATACCCAAAGGCGCAGCGCTGCGGATCGATCAGCGACAGTTTGTCGCCCGGCTGCACGGCCAGGCGGTAATCTGTGACCTCGGCGCAGCGCACGGGGGAAGTGCGGGAATAGATCTGAGAGGATAAAATATCCATCTCATATCCGGTGCGCAGGTGACGAATGTGTATAATTCCGTCGTTTTCGCGCAGGATCTCGATTTCGTTGTCGATCCAATGGATGCAAAAGGCGTGCGGAGAGGCCTCCTGTGCGTCTTGCGCGACGACGGTGGGCAGGCAATCAAACGACGTAAAGCGGAAGTCGTCCTGCGCAAGATCCGGAATCATCAGCACGTTGATCTGACCGGAGGCCTTCAGCACGCAGCCGCCGTCGATGGAGACGATACGCTGTTCTTCCCGCACCAGCGGATTGCAGCAAGAGCGCTCGCTGCCGTAGAGTGCCGCGGGCCAGTGCCCGCAGACCACCCATTTGTCAAATTTCCCTCCGCTGTCCGCAAAGGCGTCCATACGGAGAAATTCCGCTTGCGGATGCCGCTCCCATTCGCTTTCATCGGCGCAGGGCAGCGCCGCGTGAACGAACACATAGTTCCGCGCGATCAGCACCATGGGCATCTCTTTTAGGAAAGCGATCTCCGACGCGAAGCGCTGTTGCACGGCGGCCAGCGCATCATGATCCTCCGGCGAAAGTCCCAGCGTGCGCAGCATCTCCGCCGGAAGGCAGCCGTACCAGTCCTTGCGGCTGTCGATGTAGCGACAAAGCGCTTCCCGCGCCTGCGGATCGGCCGGATTGCCGGTGAGCGCACGCAGCGCCCTTTGATCGCAGTTGCCCAGCAGACAATGCACCTCCATGCGGCGGGAAAGCCCCATCAGCAGGCGCAGCGTGCCCAAACTGTCCGGTCCCTTTTCGGTCAGGTCGCCGCAGACGATGAGCCGGTCGGCGGGGGTGAGCCCTGCGGCTGTCAGCGCGCCGGTGAGCATTTCGCTGTGGCCGTGGATGTCGCTCAGCGCCAGCGTGCGCCGCCCCGGGCGCGGGTCGATGCGGCGGAGAATGGGCTTAGCCATGGGCTTGTTCTTCGTCCAGATCGGGATGATAGAGCTTGCGGCCTTCCAGCGCGCGCACGCGGTCGGAGAACGCGCCGCGCGGCGTGGCCAGCAGCGCCTCGTGCATGCAGTACATCCGCGCGTCCATCATGTCCAGCAGGTGCAGCATCTGCGCCTCAGGGAAGAGCGGCGGCTTGGGAGAGCCGTATTCCGGCGTTTCGTGGTGGGAGAGCACCATGTGTTCCACGAGCAGCTGCGTCTCCTGCGAAAGCCCCAATTCCTTGCAGACCTCCGCGATGTGCGCCACACCCTCGACGATGTGCCCCAGCAGGTTGCCCTCTTTGGTATATTCCGTCGCGATACCGAATTCCGCTGCGCCCAGCTCGTCCATCTTGCAAAGATCGTGCACGATCACGCCGCACAGCAGCAGGCTGCGGTTGAGGTAGGGATAGATGGGCAGCAGCGCTTCCGCCGCGTGCAGCATCGTGGTGGTGTGGTGCAGAAGCCCGGAGCGTTCCGCGTGATGAAAGCTCACCGCGGCGGGCCAGAAGAGCAGTTTTTCCCGCTTTTCCTCGATCAGGTGCACAGCCAGCTTGGAAAACTCCTCATTGCGCAGGGATTTGGCGCAGGCGAGCAGCTCATCATACATCTCCTGCGGGTCGCGCGGCGCGGTGGGCACGAGGTCCTCCCAAACGATCTCCTCCGGCTGCGCGGCGCGGATGCGGTCGATGCGCAGCTGTAATTTTCCGTTGAACTCCGTGATCAGCCCCTTGACGCGCACCGGGGTATTCACCGGCGGCAGCGCCGCGCCGTCCTGCCAATTCCAGGCTTTGGCGTTCATCTCGCCTGTGGCGTCCATCACCGTCAGATCCAGATACAGCCCGCCGTTGGAGGACTTGCGCGCCGCTACCGTCTTGACCAGCATCACGCCGTCGAGCAGGTCGTCCTTGCGGCGGTAGGCAAGATTGATTTTTTCCATGAATTTCGTCCTTTCGCGTTTCCAAATGGAAGATGCTTATGCTATACTCTATGATAACATAAAAATGCCCCGAGAACAAAGGAGAGCGTGTAATTTATGAAATATGTATTGGTCATCGGCGACGGCATGGCGGATTTCCCGGTGGAAGAGCTGAGCGGCAAAACTCCGTTGCAGGCGGCGAAAAAGCCTGTGATTGACCGCCTGGCAGGGCAGGGGCTGGTGGGCGAGGTGCGCACCGTGCCGCGCGGCGTGCCCGCGGGCAGCGATACCGCCATTTTGAACATCTTCGGCTATGACCCGCGCCTGGTCTATACCGGCCGCTCCCCGCTGGAGGCTGCGGGCTCCGGTGTGAAGATGGAAAAGGGCAATATCTCCTTCCGCTGCAACCTGGCGGCGATTACCGAGGACGGGGACGAATACGAAGGGCAGACCATGCTCTCCCACAGCGGCGGCGCCATCGACGGGCAGGACGCGATGCAGCTGATGAACGACCTGATCGCAGAGCCTTCCTTTGCAGCGCTGCTGGAAAAACACGGCATGAGATTCACCGTCAATCCCTCCTATCGCCATATCGCGGTGCTCAAAACCGGCAGCGACAAGGTGGAAACCACGCCGCCGCACGACATTTTGACCCGACCTATCGCGCAATACCTGCCCAAGGGCGAGGGCGACAAAATGTTGCGTGAAATCATGAGCGCATCGTGGCGTATTCTCAAAAAGCACCCCATCAACAACGAGCGCCGCGCTGCGGGCAAGATGCCGGCCAATTCTCTCTGGTTCTGGGGGCAGGGCAGCGCTGTGCAGCTGGACGAGTTTGAAAAGAAATACGGCCACAGCGGCGATGCGATCACGGCGGTGCCGCTGGTGGCGGGCATTGCGGAGCTGGCAGGACTGAAGCATACGCCGGTGGACGGTGCGACGGGCGAGATCGACACCAACTATGTCGGCAAGGTACAGGCGGCGCTGAATGCCCTCAAAAAGTATGATTTTGCCGCGCTGCACATCGAAGCGCCCGATGAATGCGGCCACGCGGGAAACGCAAAGGAGAAGGTGCGCGCCATTGAGCTGATCGACAGCGAGGTGTTCGCGCCCCTGCTGAAGGGATTGGACAACATGGGGGAGCGCTACCGCATCCTGTTCCTTTCCGACCACTATACGCCCATCTGCACCCGCACGCACGACGGCACGCCCGTGCCCTATCTGCTCTATGACAGCGGCGTGAAAACCCAGCGCGGACTGCCTTATTGCGAGGAATCCGCCGCGGCGGTGGGCAACCGTCTGGAAGAGGGCACGGCGCTGATGCCGCTGCTCTTCGGGCTGTAAGCAAAAGCAAACGGGCGCGGGGGCGAACGGCCTTCCGCGCCTTACTTTGACAAAAGGGGAGGGCATGGCCTTGCGAACTTTGTATCTGACCGATCTAGACGGCACGCTGCTGGGACGCGGCGCCCGCCTTTCGGCTTTCTCCCGTGCCGGGCTGGAAAGGCTCTATGATGCGGGCGTTGCCGTCACGGCGGCGACGGCGCGCTCCTGGTCGGCGTTGGATGTGTTGCAGGGGGTGCGCTTTCGCGCGCCGATGATTCTGCTGGGCGGCGCGCGGATTTACGATGCCGAAAGGCGAAAAATCCTCTTTGAGCAAACCCTGCCGGAGCAAAGCGCCGCTGCGGCGCTGCACCGCCTTCGGGACGCGGGACTGTCACCGCTGATCTATACGCAGAATGCCCGTGACGAGCAGAAAATCTATTACGAGGACGGTGCAGATGAAGCGCTGCGCGGCTATGTTTCGCAGGCGACGAGCGGCGGCGATAATCGTTTTGCGCGGGCGGAGCGCTTGGAAGAGCGCTTTGGTGAAAAGCTGTTTTATCTGACGGCGCGCGGCGAAGAGGGTAAGCTGCGCCCCATTGTCGAGGCGCTGAAAGAGCAGGGAATCTATGCGCACCTGTATTTCGACGTGCGGCGCGCGGACATCTGCTGCATCGAGGTGTGCGCGGTGTCCAAAGCGGAAGGCGTGCGGCAGCTTCGGCGCATCACGGGCGCGGAGCGCATCGTCGCCTTTGGGGACAACGGCAACGACCGGGAATTGTTCGCCGCCGCAGAGGAGCGCATCGCCGTGGGAAACGCCAGGCCGGAATTGAAGGCCATGGCGAATTGCGTAATCGGGGAAAACGAGAGCGACGCCGTTGTGCGAACCATATTGGAAAGGGAAGGCCTGTAAATGACGGATCTGATGATTGTGGGCGGAGGCGCGGCCGGGCTGATGGCGGCGATCTGCTTTCTGGAAGAATGCCCGCAGGGAAAGGTGAAGCTGCTCGAGGCGGGCGAGCGTGTGGGTAAAAAGCTGCTCAGTACCGGCAACGGCCGCTGCAACCTGACCAATTTGCGCGCCGCGGCAAGGGACTACGCCCCTGCGGACGTTTCCGGCGTGCTGAATCAGCTGCCGCCGCAGCGCCTGATCGAAAAGATGGAGGAGATGGGCCTGCCCTGCCGAGAGGAAGGCGAAGGGAGGGTCTACCCTGCGTCGGACGCGGCCTCTTCCGTGCTGGATACCCTGCGGCTGACGGCGGAACACTTAGGCGCGGAGGAAGTTACCGGCTTTGAAGCGGTGCGCGTCCGCCGGGACGCAGAGGGATTTGTCACGGAAGCGGCGGATGGACGGCGCGAACGGGCGAAATTGCTGTTACTCACCACGGGCGGCAGGGCGGCCAGTAAATTTGCGGGCTACGATTTGGCGCGTGCGTTGGGCCACAGCGTCACGCCCCTGATCCCTGCGCTGCTGCCGTTCAAAACCGACGCTGCCGCCATCAAAGGATTGAACGGCGTGCGCTGCAAGTGCGCCGCGACGCTGCTCTGCGGCGGAAAGCACATTCTGCGCGAGGAGGGCGAAGTGCTCTTTAAGGACTACGGCCTGTCCGGCATCGCCATCTTCCAGCTTTCCCGTGCGTTGGCACGGCAGAAAAAGGACGTCCAAGCGGAGGTGGAGCTGGATCTTCTGCCGGGAATGACCGACGCGCAGGCGGAAGCCTTTCTGTTTGACCGCGCGGAAAGACTCGGCTGGCGGCAGACCGATGCTTTCTTCCTCGGGATGTTCCATAAGAACATTGCCATGAACCTGCTGCGCGCCGCAGGGATCGGCAGCGGCATGGTGGAGGATGTGACGACGAAGCAGCTCAAAGTGCTGGCGCATTTGCTCAAGCATTGGGGACACCGCGTGCTGGGCACGCAGGGCGGTTTCCAGAGCGCGCAGGTGACGGTGGGTGGCGTGCCGCTGCGCGAGACGGACGGTGAGAGCCTGGAATCGAAGAAGTGCCCCGGCTTGTATCTGGCGGGCGAGCTGCTCGACGCGGACGGCCCCTGCGGCGGCTACAACCTCACCTGGGCGTTTGCCTCGGGCGCCGCGGCGGGAAAACACGCAGCGCAGGCACTGCGGAAATAAAGGAGATAAGCAAGTGATCCGGATCAATCATCTCAAACACGGTGTAAAAAAGCCGCAGGACGAAAACGCGCTCAGGGCGCTGGCGGCGCGTGCACTGCGCCTGCCGGAGGAGCGCGTGACGCGCGTTGTGATTCTCAAGCGATCGGTGGATGCGCGCGATAAGGGCGATATTCTCTATGTCTACGCGTTGGCGGCAGAGGTGCAGGGCGATGAAAAGCAGATTCTTGCCCGCTGCAAAAATCCCAATGCTGCGCTCTATAGGCGGCCGGAGCCGCTGGAGATCCCGAAGGTTTCTGCGCCAAAGAAGCGTCCCATCGTGGTGGGGCTGGGGCCTGCGGGACTGTTTGCAGCGCTCTATCTGGCCAAGGCGGGTCTGCGGCCGCTGGTGGTCGAGCGCGGACGCGAGGTGGAGCAGCGCCGCGGGGACGTGGAGCGCTTCTGGCGCGGCGGGGAATTTGATCCGCGCAGCAACGTGCAGTTCGGCGAGGGCGGCGCGGGCACGTTTTCCGACGGCAAGCTTACCACGGGCATTTCCAGCCCGCTGTGCGCCTATGTTCTGCAGGCGATGGCCGCGCACGGCGCACCGCAGGAGATTCTCTATCAGGCCAAGCCGCACATCGGCACCGATCATCTGACGCAGATGGTGCGCAGCATCCGGCAGGAGATCGTACGCCTAGGCGGCGAGATTATGTTTGAAACAAAACTATCTGATGTTCGGATCGAAAACGGCGTGCTGTGCGGCGTGGTGCTGGAAGGCCCGCAGGGCTGTGAAACGCTGCCTTGTGAGCGGCTCATCCTTGCCTGCGGGCACAGCGCACGGGACACCTTTGCCCTGATGCGTGATCTCGGCGCACAGATGCAGCGCAAGCCCTTTTCCATCGGCGCGCGCATCGAGCACAAGCAGGAAAGCATCTCCCGCGCACAGTACGGAGCGATGTGGAAATCGCTGGGAGCGGCGGATTACAAGCTCTCCTGCCACCTGCCCACGGGACGGTCGGCGTACACCTTCTGCATGTGCCCCGGCGGGCGTGTGGTGGCGGCGGCCTCGGAGGAGGGCGGCGTGGTGACCAATGGCATGAGCGAATTTGCCCGCGACGGCGAAAACGCCAACGCTGCGCTGCTGTGCAATGTCGAACCCGAAGATTTCGGCGGGGAGGACGTGCTGGCGGGCGTGGAGTTCCAGCGGAAATACGAACGGCTGGCCTTTGAACTGGGGGGAAGAAATTACCACGCGCCGGCGCAGACCGTGGGCGATTTTCTGGCGGGACATGCATCAACCGCGCTGGGGAAGGTTGCACCCAGCTATGCGCCCGGCGTGACGCTGACCGATCTGGCCGGGTGTCTGCCCGGTTTTGCCGTGACGACGCTGCGCAGCGCGATCGTGATTTTTGATAAGCGCCTGCGCGGCTATGCGCAGGAGGATGCGGTGCTCACGGGTGTAGAGACACGCTCCTCTTCGCCTGTTCGTATTCTGCGCGGAGAAAACTGTCAGTCGAATCTAAAGGGGTTATTTCCCTGCGGCGAGGGCGCGGGCTATGCGGGCGGCATCATGTCCGCCGCGGTGGACGGTCTGCGCTGCGCCATCGCCTTAACTCAAAGCCTTTGACCCTAGGAAAGCTGTGCGCAAAAACGCGGATGCGGACAGGGAAAACGCGCTATACTTCGGGCAGAAAGGGGTGGTTTTCTCATGGAATGGATGGAACGGATGAACCGGACGATGGATTACATCGAAGAGAACCTTTCCGGAAGCATTGATCCGGAGCAGATTGCGCGCATCATGGCCTGCCCGTATGCGGTGTTTCAGCGCGGGTTTGGCCCGATTGCGGGCGTGCAGCTGGCAGAATACATCCGCAGGCGTCGGTTGAGCTGCGCGGCCTATGATTTGCAGCATACCTCTCTGCGCGTGATCGATGTGGCCGTAAAATACGGCTACGATTCGGCGGACGCTTTTGCGGCGGCTTTCCGGCGGATGCACGGGTTGCCCCCGCAGGAGGCGCGCAAGCCCGGCGCAAAGCTCAGCTTTTATCCGCGGCTGACGTTTTCGCTGCGCATTGTCGGCACGGAGAAGATGCGTTATGAGGTCTGCGAGCTTCCGGCATTTTCGGTGCTGGGCATCCGGCGCACAACGCCCTGGGGCGGCGGTACCTGGGGTGTCATCAAGCAAAACGGGCAGATTCACGACATTGAGCGAGTTTGCGGGCATGCCTGTGATCTGGGATTGTGCTTCGGTTTTGCGGAGGACGGCAGCAACGATTATTTCTGCGGCGCGCGCTACGCGGGCCCGGATGTGCCGGGCTTCGACCGCACAGAGCTGCCGGAGGGGCTTTGGCTGAAGTTCTTTGCGGAGGGCAGAATTTCAGCCGGCGTGCTGGGCGAAACCTGGAAGCGCATCTACGGCGAGTTCATGCCGCAGAGCGAGTATTGCCAGATCGACCTGCCCACCATCGAGCGATATGTCCGCTGGGATGAAGCTGCCGACGACTGCCTGGTGGAGATCCTGATCCCCGTGAAAAGGTCGTAAAGGGGCGGCGCTTCTGCGGAGAGTGCGGGGAATTTCCGTGCGAAATCCTCATGGAGTATGAAAAACAGCCGGGCAAGGCGGAATGGGTGAAGGCGGCGCGGGCTGGTGTGGATCCTGTGTCGGTCTGTGGACACCACTGCGATTTTTGTTTTCTGGGGCAGTGGTGCGGTGGCTGCCGCAGCGGATATAACTGCTGTTCCTTTGCCACCATCAGCCCGGACGGCATCTGTCCGCAGGTGAAGTGTGCGGACGAAAAAGGGCTGGAAGGCTGCTGGCTTTGCACAGAATTGGACGGTTGTGCAAAGGGATATTACGGCAATCAGGACGAGTATGTTGCCAAGGCGACGGCGATGTTTATCCGAAAGCACGGTAAGGAGACTTACACAGAAGCATTGTGCCGCGCTGTGGAAGCGGGGGAGAATTATCCAAAGAGCTTTGACGCGCAGGGCAGCGTGGAGGCGGTGTTGCGCTTGTTGGAGCAATACCGTTAAGGGGAAGTGCGCGCTCCTCCTACCCTTCAGTCCCGGCCTTGCGGTCGGGCCAGCTCCCCTCAAGGGGAGCCTTTGATTCGGAAAAACGTGAGGTGCCAAGCCTCCCCTTGAGGGGAGGTGTCAGTCCGCCTTGGCGGGCTGACGGAAGGGTGGGCGTGGGGACGAAAAAAAGAACTGCAAAAAAACGACAAAACGGACGTTCCGGCAATCGGAGCGCCCGTTTTGTTGATTCCCTTGCGTGAGCAGGGGGAAACGCGGTATAATCCCCTCGTATGGAAAGAAAGGCTGGAACCTTTGATTTATGAAGATTGATTTTCATGTGCATCTCTTCCCGGATGCGCTGGCGGTGAAAACCATCGAAAAGCTGGCGCGCATCGCAGGAGACGAACACGGCGACGCGCCGCATTATACCGATGGCACGCTGCGGGGAACGCTGGAAAAGATGGATGTTTGGGGCGTGGATCGTGCTGTGACGCAGCACATCGCCACTTCCGTTCACGCCATGCACAAGGTCAATGACTTTGCCGCATCGGTGCGCAGCGAACGGCTCTATGCCTTCGGCTCGGTGCATCCCGATGCGCCAGATGCGCTGGAGGAACTGGAACGCATCCGTGCGTTGGGCCTGGACGGCGTTAAGCTCCATCCGGATTATCAGAATTTTTTCGTCGATGAGGAGCGCATGGCGTCGATCTATGAGAAGATGGCGCAGCTGCATCTGCCGGTGTTGTTCCATGCGGGGTGGGATCCGCTCTCACCGGAATTGCTGCACGCAGAGCCGGAGCGCCTCGCTCGCGTGGCGGAGGGCTTTCCGGAGCTGACGATCATCGCCGCGCACCTGGGCGGTATGCGGCGCTACGATCAGGTGGAAAAGCATCTGCTCGGCCGCAAAAACGTCTATCTCGATACGGCGATGACCGCAGCTTATCTGCACGACGAAGCACAGTTTGCCCGCGTCTTGCGCGGACATGGGCTGGATCGCGTGCTCTTTGCCACCGATTGCCCCTGGTCCAACCCGGAACGGGAGCTGCACCTGCTGGATAACGCGGGATTGACGCAGCAGGAATATGACGCGGTGACGTATGGCAACGCATTGCGCTTGCTCAGCTCCAATCGGCCTCAATGAACCAGAGATCCCGGTCGTGGAATAGATAAATCTGCTTGCCCTGCACGCGGCAGGTGTAGCGCATTCCATGCCCGCCCGTTCGCTCGGAGGCCGCGGGGCGCACATCGGTGATCCGGTCGATCAGATAGGTTTCGCCCTCCGCTTCCCGGAACTTCAGCGGCGTGATCTTTCCGCCGATGTCGTGGTCGGCGCGCACTTTGACGAAGGCTTTGCGCGCACGGGGTTGGGTGTATCGCTGCATGAAGATCCACGTCCTCTCTGATCATGTACATATATTCCGGCTACATGAGTTCGTCTAATTGACTTTAAAAAGCATAACATAAGAACGCTTGTGCGTCAATAGCCCGAGCGGATTTTTGGCATGGAAATTTCTGCAAAAGGGAAAAGAGCGTTTTTTGTCGAACCATCAGATAAGATCAAAAAGGAGGGGGGAAGCATTATGCCGAAGAACGACAAGCAGGGCGTCCGCAGCGGTCATGAAGGGCATCGAAAGCGGCTGCGCCAGCGGGCACGCGCCACGCAGCTGGAAGGTTTTCAACCGCATGAGGTGTTGGAGCTGCTGCTGACCTACGCCATTCCCCGGCAGGACGTCAATCCCCTGGCGCACGCGCTGATCGATCGGTTCGGCTCGCTTTCGGGCGTGCTGGACGCGAGTGCGGCGGAGCTGGAGCAGGTACCCGGCATGGGCGAAAGCGCCGCGGTGCTGCTCTCGTCGCTGGTAGGCGTGTTCGCAGCGTATCAGAAGGATCGCTGGGGTGAAAAGCCGCGTCTGACCAATCGCGCGTTGGCGGGAGAATACTGCACGGCGCTCTTTGCCCGCCAGCAGGTGGAATCCATTGTGCTCATCTGTCTGGATGTGCATAAAACCGTGATCGCTGCCGAAACGCTGATGCGCGGCACGGTGGACGAAACGCCGCTTTATCCCCGTTCGGTCGTCGAGTGCGCGCTGCGCCATCGGGCGCATTCGGTCCTTCTGGCGCACAACCATCCCAGCGGCGTGCTCACGCCGTCGCGAGGAGATATCGACGTTTCTATCCAGGTCGGCAACGCATTAAAGCCCGTGGAGATCGAACTGCTCGACCATATCGTGGTGGCGGGCAGCGAATATTGCAGTTTATATGCGCTGGGTTATCTGGGCGGAGGAATGCAGCTACATCCCGTGGGAGGATACCGCCGTGCGGCGGATGCGGACGGATCGCTTCACGATTCCGATTGAATGCCGCCGTTTAGCCAGCGCTTGGCCAGTGCGGCGTTTTCCGCATCGAATGCGGAGAGAAAATCCTCCGGCGCGGCCAGCTTGAAACGGTTGCTCTTGTAATAGCTCCGCAGGGCGGTCAAAAAGGCTTCGTTGCCCAGGTGCGCGCGCAGGTCGTGCAGCATGGCCGCGCCCTTGCGGTAGACCAGCGCGTCGTAAACCGCTGCGCTTTCAAAGCGGGAGAGCTCCTGCGCAATGCCCACGCCGCGCAGCGACGGATTGTCCACGGCGGGGCGCACCATGTTTTGATAGAGAGAATCAAAAGAATCTGCACCGTAAACCGATTCGTAATACAGCAGCGTGGAATATTCCGCCAGCGCTTCATCCTGCCAGGGGGAAGCGATCTGGTCGCTGCCCACGGCGGCATACCACCATTGATGGGCCGTCTCGTGCGCGACGACGAATTCCAGCATGCCGTCCTGCGCGGTATAGAGGCGTTGATCCACTATCGCCAGCGCAGGGTATTCCATGCCGCCGACGTAGAAATCCGCGGCGCAGACTGTGAAATCCGGATAAGGATAGTCTCCGAACCATTCGGAATACAACCGCAGCGCCTGCGCGGCTGTGTCCAGCGCCTGCTGCGCGTCTTCCTCCGTGAAGGCGAAGGAGCGGATACATATGCCGTTCTGCTCGGTCTGCGCAACTTCATAGTCCTTGCTCAGCAGCAGCGCGAAATCGCGCTGATTCCGTGTGCGGAAGGTCCATCGGCCGTCCTCCGCACGCACGAGTCCCGGCCCGGCGGCGACATAGCCGCCCGGCGCGGTCAGCTCCACATCCCAGTCCGCGCATTCGCTGAGAAACGGATCGCCGATCGGGGTGTAGTCGTCTGTGCGGAAAGCACCGTCCTGAAAGATACAGAGCGTCGCCAGCACATTGCACAGTCGCACGTCTTTGGTCAAAACGCCGGTTCTCAGCCGGTTGCGGGAAAGCGCTGCGTCATAACGCAGCGTCACTTCTGCGCCGCCCTGCGGCCGCAGTGAAAACGGCAGCTGCACGCGCAGCACCGTGCGTTGCGCGCCTTCCAGCACGAAGGGCGCGTTCTTGCCGTTGACCTGGACGGAAAGGTTGGAAACGCCGCCGGACGCGAAGCCTTCCGGATAGGCGATGGAAAGCTCGTTGTCCGGCACGGGAACAGAGCGCTCCTCGGCAAAGGCATTGGGATAGAGCCGGAGGCAGAGATGATCCAGCGATTCTCCTGCGCGATTGGTGAGCCGAATGGTTTCCTGCACGGAAAGCGTCGCGTTTTCCTCCTGCCAGACCGCCTGCACCTGATAGTGGTCGCGGCGGTGCGCGTTCCCTGTCAGGATCAGGCAGAGCGTCAGCAGCAGCACAGCGCCCAGGAGCGGCAGTTTGTATTTTTTGATTTTTAACCATACGTTTTGAAGCACGGCAGGCAAGCGTCATCCCTCCGGTCGTTTTTTTCCTTTCATGGGTATGACGCAGAAACCTTTATTATTCGGGAAAGACAGAGGATTTGTATTATGGCGATGTGTTCGTTTGCAGACCGGTTTTCCATGTTTGACGTAACACCGGTGGAAAACCTGTTTATCGAGGAATATATGCTCCGCGCGCCGGGAGATTATGTGAAGGTCTATATCTACGGCCTGCGGCTATGCTATCATCCGGTGAAGGAAGCGTCGGTTACCTCTATCGCCCGCGCGCTGGGGCTGGAGGAAAAGACCGTCATGGACGCCTTCGCCTATTGGGAGCGCGTGGGCGTGCTGCGCCGCACCGGCGACAATCCTCCGACGTACAGCTATTTCAACCTCAAGGAAGCCATGATGACGGGCAAGGCCGAGGACGATGTGACCAAGGCCGATCGCAGCTTCAACACCGCCTTGCAGGATCTTTTCGGCACGCGGCTTTTGCAGGCGCAGGATTATGAGCGCGTCTACGGCTGGATGGAGGATTTGCAGTTCAAGCCGGAGGTCGTGCTGATGCTGGTTCGGCACTGCATCCAGACCAGCGGCAAGGGCACGAACGTGACCTTTGCCTCGATGGAAAAGGAGGCGCTGCGCTGGGCCAAGAAGGGCGCGACCAATATGCAGGCGGCAGAGGACTATCTGCGCACGCTTTCCGCCTCCTATGAAGGGGCGCAGAAAGTGGTGCGCCAGTGGGGGCTGCGCCGCGCGCCCACGGTGGATGAGGAAGCGCTCTATACCAAGTGGTCGCAGGAGTGGGGATTTTCGTTGGACGCGATCCTCTATTCTTGCCGCGAGACGACGAAGATCTCTCAGCCGAATTTTGCCTATCTGGATAAGGTGCTGGAAAACCGCTATAAAAAGCAGCTGAGCACCGCGCGAGAGATGGAATCCGCCGAACGCAGCCGCACCGACGCGATGCGCCCTGTGCGCGAGGTGCTCGAAACCCTCGGCACGCGGGGAACCGCGCCCACGGAGGATCTGGCCATGCTCTATGCCGGCTGGTTGCGCATGGGCTTTACCCACGAGGCAATTCTGCTGGCCGCGCGCCACGCGCTGCGCCAGGGAAAAAACAAGATGGAGGATGTGACGCGGTATTTGCAGTCCTGGGCGAAGCAGTCGCTCTATACCGCCGAGGCCATCAACGCCTATCTCTCCCGGCGCAGGCAGAACATCCAGCGCTGCTACACGCTCTTTGAGGCGGCGGGGATCTCCCGCGAGCCGACCAACGGCGATATCCGCATGATGGAGCAGTGGCGTACGCAGGGCTATGAGCCGGAGATGCTCGCCATTGCCGCGGAGAGCGCCAAGGGTGCGGGTAACCCCATGGTCTACATCGGCCGCGTGGTCGAAAACTGGGCCGCCAAGGGCATTTCCACGCCGGAGGCCGCCAGAGCCGAGCATGAAAAATGGGTGGAGGGCATCCGCCAGCGCGCCGAAAGCCCTGCGCAGAACGCGGATGCGCCCCGGCAGTCGGCTGTCAGCCGTCCCTCCAAGGAGGTGGGCGCGCACCGCTTCTCCCAGAGAAGCTATACCGACGAGCAGCTGGATGCGCTGCTCTATACCGATCTGGACGAGCTCAATTCGTAAGGAGAAAAACATATGGATATCGTTTCCCGCAAGGCGATTTTGCGCCAGCTGCTGGCGGAAGCCCGCGCTAACAAGGAAAGGGCGGAACAGGACGCCGATCGCGTGCGCCTGCGCGTGGCCGAAAAGGTGCCGGTCTATGCCGACATGAGCGGCGCGATCAGCCGCATCCTGATCGGCGCGTCCCGCCGCGTGTTGGAAGATCCCGCCCATGGCAAGGAGATTTCCGCAAAGGCGCAGCGGGAGGTGCTGGAGCTGAAAAAGCGCTCCGAGGAAGCGCTGCGCGCTGCGGGTTACACGCCGGAAATGCTTGCGCCGAAATACCATTGTCCCATCTGCAAGGACACCGGGTTTGTGGGCGAGCCGATTCACGAATACTGCTCCTGCATCAAGACCGAGTTGGCGCGGCGGATGTACGACCAGGCCAATGTGGGCGACGAAACCTTCGAGCACTTTGACCTGAACGTGTTCTCCGACGCGGTCGATCCGGAAACCGGGCGCTCCCAGCGGCAGGTGATGCAGGCCTTCCGCCAATACTGCGAAAATTATGCCGATGCTTTCCCGGAGGTCAAAAAGCGCAACCTGCTGCTGCTCGGCCACACGGGGCTGGGCAAGACCTATATGCTCAATTGTATCGCGGCGCGGGTGCTGGAGCGCGGCGTGTCCGTGCTGCGCATCACGGCCTACAAAATGCTCGACGCGATGCGCCGCTACCACCGCGGGCAGGAGGACGGCGGGCTGGAGATGATGCTGAATGCCGAAATGCTCATCATCGACGACCTGGGCACCGAGCCGATGCTGGAAAACATCACGGTGGAATATCTCTTTACGTTGCTCAACGAGCGGCGCAGCGGCCGCCTGCCCACGCTGATCGCCACCAACCTCACCCCGCGGGAATTGCAGGCGCGCTATACCGAGCGCATCTTCTCACGCATGGTGGACAGGAGCGATACGGAACTGCTGCACTTCATCGGGCAGGACGTGCGCCTGACCCGGCATTAACGGAAACCGGGTCTCATATCCATGTCCTTACAGGAGGGATGGAGATGGGGCTTTCGGTTTCGTGGGAGGTCGTGCTGTTTTTCGCGCTGGGGATGCTGCTGCTCTACGGCGTGGGCTGGCTGCTGCTCGTGCCGCTGAAGAAGGGGCTGTGGTTTCTGTTTAATTCTCTGGTGGGCGGCCTGCTGCTCTGGATTGCGCAGCTGGCGGGCGGTGGCTTCGGTCTGACCGCGGTCATCAACCCGTTTTCTGCTATATTGACGGGCTTTCTGGGACTGCCGGGCGTGGCGCTGGTGCTGTTGATTCAGAACCTGCTTTGAAGCGAAAAAGAACAAAGGGGGGGAGCGCATGGAAGAGGTGGAAGCCCGGCAGCTGATGCAGAGCTGCACCGGCGAAGGCTGGTTCGGTCATAGCTGGAACATCAATCTCTACCGGGGGTGCTGCCACGGCTGTATTTATTGCGACAGCCGCTCCTCCTGTTATCAGGTGCATGAATTCGACCGCGTGCGGTGCAAAAAGGATGCGCTGAAGCTGCTGGAAAGTGAGCTGCGCAGCCATACCCGCAAGGGCGTGGTGGGCATGGGCGCGATGAGCGATCCCTATAATCCCTTTGAAAAGGACAAGTGCTTGACGCGCGGCGCGTTGGAATTGCTGCTGCGTCACGGCTATGGCGTGTCGATTGCCACGAAATCCGATCTGATTGTGCGGGATGCAGATCTGCTTTCCGAAATTGCGCGCTTTCACCCGGCGCTTGCGAAGATCACCGTCACGGCGGCAGAGGACAAGCTCTCGCGCCTGGTGGAGCCGCACGCTCCGCCTTCCTCGGTGCGATTTCACGCCATCGAACAGCTGAGCAAACGCGGCGGCATTTTCCCCGGCGTGCTGCTGATGCCTGTGCTGCCCTTCATCGAGGACAACGAGCGCAACCTGCGAGGCATCGTCGCCCGCGCGGCGGATTGCGGCGCAAGGTTCATCTATCCGCAGATCGGTGTGACGCTGCGCGCCAACCAGCGGCAGTGGTATTATGAGCGGCTGGACGAGCGCTTTCCCGGCCTGCGGGAGAAATACGAGGAAACCTACGGCGAGCGATACGATTGCGCTTCCCCGCGGGCGGCGGAGCTTTATGCCGTGCTGGAGGATGCCTGCCGGGAGCGCGGGGTACTGCTTCATATGCCGGAGATCATCGCCGCCAGCCGGAAGCCGTATGGCGTGCAGCAGCTCAGCCTGTTCTGAGAAGGAGGCTAAAGATCACAGGAGAGTTGTCGAAGCTGCCCAATACCGGGAACTCAATGGAGGAAAAGCTTGCGCAGGCGGGCATCGTCACGGCGGATGAGCTGAGGAAAAATGGAGCAAAGGCGGCCTGGCTGAAAATCCGGCAGATCGATCCTTCTGCCTGCATTCACCGCCTGCTGGCGCTGGAGGGCGCGATTGAAGGCGTGCAGAAATCTCTGTTGCACGGCGCGGTGAAGGCCGACCTGAAAGCCTTTTATCAGCAACATAAAATGTGAGTTAACCCTTACAGGTGTATTTACAGCAGACAATTCATGGGCTATACTTTTCCTCAAGGTATATGGCCGCAAGGAGGAGTTTTTGCCGTGACGCAGAAAAAAGAAAAAAGAACCTTTTTTGGCTGGCTCAAATGGGCCGGCACCCGGTATTTCATCCGGGCGATGTCCTCGATGGCGCTGGGGCTGTTTTCGTCCCTGATCATTGGGCTGATTCTGTCGCAGCTATCCAAGCTGCCGTTCCTTTCATGGCTGGCCCCGTTTGCAGAGGTCGTATCCGCCTCTTCACCTGTGGTCGGCTCGGCCATTGGCGTGGCGGTGGCACACGGTCTGGGCGCAAAGCCGCTGGTGATGTTTTCTTCTGCCGTGACCGGCGCGGTGGGGTATAATCTGGGCGGCCCGGTGGGCGCGTTCCTGGCCTCGGTCGTGGGCGCGGAGCTGGGCGGACTGGTCGCTGGGCGCACGCCGGTGGACATCGTGCTGGTGCCTGTGGCGACGATTGTGACCGGCGGCCTGACCGGCACGTTCGTAGGCCCCGGCGTATCGGCGCTGATGACGGGCCTGGGCGATTTCATCAACCGCGCGACGCAGCTGGCCCCCGTGCCGATGGGCATTGTGGTGTCTACGGTGATGGGGCTTTGCCTGACCGCACCCATCTCCAGCGCGGCCATTGCGATTTCGCTGGGGCTGGATGGGCTTGCCGCAGGCGCGGCGGCGGTGGGGTGCTCGGCGCAGATGATCGGCTTTGCCGTCGCTTCTTATCGGGAGAATAAGCTCGGCGGGCTGGTGGCGCAGGGACTGGGCACCTCGATGCTGCAATTTGGCAACATCTGCCGCCGCCCGCAGATCCTGATTGCGCCGACGTTGGCGGGAGCGATTCTGGGGCCGGTGTCTACGGCGGTGTTCCACATGGTCAATAACCCCATGGGCGCAGGCATGGGCACGAGCGGGCTGGTCGGACAGTTCGGCGCGTACAGCGCGATGACGGCGGCGGGCTTTACCCCGGCGGCGACGCTGGGGCTGATCGCGCTGATGCACTTTGTGCTGCCCGCAGCGCTGACGCTGGGCATCAGCGAGGTGCTGCGCCGCATCGGATGGGTGAAATTCGGGGATCAGAAACTGGATTTGTGATCGAAGAGCGGATCTTTTTGCAACAAACGGGCCCGCTGCTTCGTCGCATAGGAAAGAGGTGCGTTTTTGCACCGATCAGAAGAAGGAGTGAGCCTCATGGCTGGAAAAAAGAACAACAAAACACTCTGGACGATTGTGGCCATCGTTTCGGCGATTGTGCTGGTGGTCTGCGGCGTGTCCATCGTGCAACGGATTGCGCAGGATAACGAAGCCAACCGCGAAAACCAGGAAATGGCGGAGCTGGCCTATACCATAACGCCTGTGCCGACGGCTACGCCGGAACCCACGCCGGAGATGACGGCGTCCGCCGAACCCGCGACCCCGACGCCCTCTCCCACGCTGCCGCCCGTGCCGCAGGAAATTGACTTTGCCGCGCTGCACGAGGAGAACCCGGAGATTTTTTCCTGGATCAAGGTGGACGGCACGCAGATCGACTATCCTGTGCTTTGCCGTGTGGGCGACGATGCATATTATCATACCCATACCGTCAAAGGCAAAAAGGCTGTTGCCGGATCGATCTACATTCAGGCAGGTTGGAATAAGCAGGACTGGTCGGACTTCCACACCGTGATCTATGGCCACAATATGCGCAACGGCAGTATGTTTGCCAATCTGCACAAGTTCGAAAAGAAGAAATTCTTCGATGAACATGATACCATCGTGATCTATACGCCGGAAAAGAAACTGACCTACACCATCTTTGCGGCCTATAAGCGCGACGATGCGCACATGATGAAGAAATACGACTATGCGACCGAACAGGGCAGACAGGCCTTTATCGACGATATCTATACTCACGAGGGCAATTTCCGCGAGGAGGTCAAACTCACGACCGACGACCACATTATTTCTCTGGCAACCTGTGTGGGCGGTGAGGATGATAAGCGTTATATCGTGCAGGCGGTGCTGACTAAGGAGGAAGCGGTCATTCAGGAAGACTGACCGCGCCGGTTTTTGACTTGTAGGATTGTCAAACAAATTGGACAGTGAACTCGTTGGGAGAAAGCCAGTGAA
>ERZ827423.802-NODE-802-length-35830-cov-8.125898_pt1 | contig 35830 bp, 38 predicted proteins | sample MGYA00519775_ERZ827423 | MGnify/ENA primary metagenome ERZ827423 (study PRJEB31778, sample SAMEA3449296) | human gut metagenome | biome: human gut; feature: human-associated habitat; material: faeces | place: United Kingdom | collected 2010/2012 ... | reverse complement strand
CTCTCAGTCACCTTCGGTGACAGCTCTCCCAGAGGGAGAGCCAAGGGGCTGTACCACGTTACATAAAAATGGAGCGTATCTGTACCGATACGCTCCATTCGCTGTTTTACGACTACCATCCAAAATCATGCCGGTTTGTTTTATTCCGTTACGCTGTCATGGAGCAGGTCCGCCAGGGTGATTCCCTCGAAGAACCCGTCGATCATCCTGTCCAGCTTGTCCCACATGGGCTTGGCCTGGCAGCACTCCGTCCGGGAGCAGGCCGACGCGCCCACGGAGGTGCAGGACACTGCGCTTAAGCTCCCCTCTGTCAGCTTGAGGATGCTGCCGATGGTGTACTGCTCCGGGGGACGGTTCAGGCGGTAGCCGCCGCCCTTTCCGTGGACGGCGTCCACGAACCCGGCCTTGGACAGGGTCGTCATAATGGCTTCCAGATATTTCTGGGAAATGCCCTCGGACTCCGCGATCTCCTTCAGGGGAATGTACTCGTTCCCGCCCCGCTGGGCAAAGCAGACCATCACCCGCAGAGCATAACGCCCCTTCGTGGATACGATCATACGCTCTCGCAGTGGGCGCAGTGTTCGCAGGCGGGGAAATCCTTCTCGTCGTAGGGAATGCCGTTGCGGTCGAAATAGTCCTGAAGCGCCTTCTTGATGGCTTCCTCTGCCAGGACGGAGCAGTGGAGCTTGTGGGCGGGCAGACCGTCCAGCGCCTCCGCCACGGCCTTGTTGGTCAGCGCCATGGCCTCGTGGATGGACTTGCCCTTGATCATTTCGGTGGCCATGGAGGAAGAGGCAATGGCGCTGCCGCAGCCAAAGGTCTCGAACTTCACGTCCTTGATGATGTCGTCCTCGATTTTCAGGTAAATCTTCATGATATCGCCGCACTTGGCGTTGCCGACTTCGCCGACGCCGTTGGCGTCCTCGATCACACCCACGTTTCTGGGGTGCTGAAAATGATCCATTACTTTTTCACTGTACAGTGCCATAATTCCATTCTCCTTATCCATTTTTCGCGGGAACAATTACAGGATATACTGCCGTTTGCCGGTCTGCAAATCCCGCCACACGGGGCTCATGTTCCGCAGATATTGAACGACCTCGGGAACGACCTTCAGAATGTGGTCGATCTCCTCGTCGGTGTTATACTCGCTGAGAGACAGCCGCAATGAGCCGTGGGCAACGTCGTGTACCCGGCCGATGGCCAGCAGAACGTGGCTGGGGTCCAGGCTGCCGGAGGTGCAGGCGGAGCCGGAGGAAGCGCACACGCCCTTCATGTCCAGAAGCAGCAGCAGGCTTTCGCCCTCGATGCCCTCAAAGCAGAAGCTGACGTTGCCGGGCAGACGGTTCACCGGGTCACCGTTCAGGGCGCTGTGGGGAATTTTGCTCAGTCCCTCGATCAGCCGGTCCCGCATGGCGGCGACTCTGGGCATGTTCTCGTCCATGTGGTCGCAGGCTTCCTTCAACGCTGCCGCCATGCCGCAGATACCCGGGATGTTCTCCGTACCCGCGCGCTTGCCCCGCTCCTGCGCGCCGCCCTCGATGATGCTTACCAGGGGGAAGCCCCGGCGGACATACAGCGCGCCCACGCCCTTGGGGCCGTGGAACTTGTGGCCGGACAGGCTGAGCATGTCGATGTTCTGCTCCTTGACGTTGATGTGCAGGTGGCCGACGGCCTGAACGGCGTCGGTGTGGAAGGGTACGCCCGCTTCCTTACAGACGGCGCCGACCTCCGCGATGGGCAGAATGGAGCCGATCTCGTTGTTGGCGTACATGGTGGTGACCAGGCAGGTGTCGGGGCGGATGGCGTCCCTCACCTGCTGAGCGGTGACGTTGTGACCCTTCCGGACGTCCAGATAGGTAACTTCAAAGCCCTCTTTTTCCAGCTTCGCCAGGGTGTGCAGCACGGCGTGATGCTCAAAAGCGGTGGTGATGATGTGCTTCTTGCCCTTCTTCTCGCCGTAGCGGGCGGCGGAGATGATGGCCTGGTTGTCGGCCTCGCTGCCGCCGGAGGTGAAGATGATCTCCCGAGGCTCGCAGCCCAGGCACTGGGCGACCGTCTCACGGGCGGCGTCCAGGGCTTCCTTTGCCCTCTGACCCACGGAGTGCAGGCTGGAGGGGTTGCCGTAGATATTGTCGAGATAGGGCAGCATGGCGTCGATAGCCGTCCGGCTCATGGCCGTTGTTGCCGCGTTATCAGCATAAACTTGCATATTGTTAATTCCTCCCGAGGTATTTACCTAGTAAGTCTATGGGTAATATAGCATCACCAACCTACTTTGTCAATAGGCAAAATAAGAAAGAAAAATCCGCCGCGGCGGTACGGGGCAAATTTCAAAATAAAAACGATGATCAAGTCAAAAAACGCCAAAGCCCCCAGTCTGTTCCTCATTTTTCGACATTTACTGCGGTTATGTTTCTCTGCCCGGGTCATATTAACAAGGCAGGCACGAACATGAGGAGGGCTGAAAAATGAAACGAATCGGGAAATTTCTGGCAATTTTTGCTGTCACGATGACGCTGCTTCCTATAAACGCCCGGGCGACCGAGCTTCTGATCCCCGTGGGAAAAATCGTGGGCTTGCAGCTCAGCGACAATACCGTTACGGTGGCTGCATTTGATGATATTCTGGGCGCCGAGGCCAGAACCGCCGGGCTGAAAATCGGTGACGAGATCATCCAGATCGACACGACCGGCATCGGCTGTGCCGAGGATGTCCGCCGGGCGCTTGAAAACTGCGACGGAGACGCCGAGCTGATTGTCCGCCGGGGAAACCGCCGCTGCACCGTGACCGTTCCCACCCGGCAAAGCGACTCCGGGCCGCGGCTTGGGGTGTATCTGCGGCAAGGCATCGCGGGCATCGGCACCATTACCTTTTACGACCCGGACACCCACAAATTCGGCGCGCTGGGGCACGGCGTCAGCAACACCAAGGGAAGTCTCTTGCACATGAAAAGCGGCGACGCCTATGACGCAGCGGTTCTCACCGTGAAAAAGGGCAAATGCGGGGAACCGGGGCAGCTGAAAGGCACGGCGAACACGGATACCGTCATCGGGCAGCTTCTGCGCAACACGCCCCAGGGTGTTTTCGGCGTGACGAAGCGGGGCTGGAAGGGCGAGCCGTTGCCCACCGCCTCCGAAGAGGATATCCGCACCGGCAAGGCCGCCATTTTGTCCACAGTCAGCGGCGATACGCCACGGGAGTATTCTGTGGAAATTCTGAAAATTTATCCAAAAGACCGGACAGACGGGCGAAATCTGCTGCTGAAGGTGACGGACGAAGCACTGCTGGAATCCACGGGAGGCATTGTGCAGGGCATGAGCGGAAGCCCGATCATCCAGGACGGCAAACTGATAGGCGCGGTGACCCATGTGTGTGTACGCCCATGATACCACCACCCAAAAAGAAGTGTTTCCTCAACTTTTTACCACAGTTAATCGAGCTTTGCAAAGCAAAACAGGAAAAAAGCACGTCCTTCGTGATGTGCTTTTTTCTATAACAAATTAAGGCAACGCCGCACAATTGTGCCTGCGAGCCTCAGCCGTCTTTTTGCCCCACTTCTTCAGTTCGAAAAATGGGAAATACATACAGTATTCCTCCATTTTTCAAACTTTGAATTGGGACAAAAATCCTGGCTGAGTCTTCTTGTCAAATTGTGCGGTATTGCCCAAGAATATCCACAGCAAGCAGAAAGAAAAAAGCACGCTGAAAAGCGTGCTTTTTTGTGGCGACCCGGAACGGACTCGAACCGTCGACCTCCAGCGTGACAGGCTGGCGTGCTAACCGACTGCACCACCGGGCCAGATAAATGGTGGGAACAACAGGGCTCGAACCTGTGACCCCATGCTTGTAAGGCATGTGCTCTCCCAGCTGAGCTATGCTCCCAAACAGCGCCGCCTGCGGCTCTTCACCTCAGCGACGTGGTTCATTATACACAGAAATCCCTTTTTTGTCAAGCTTTTTTTCCGTATTTTTCTACGGAATTTTTCTCGTGGATATCTGGCGTTTCCCACCACTTTTTCCCTGTAAATCAAATCTTTTCCAGCAGTTTCTGAATATCCTCCGGCGTAAAGCTGTAAACCGCGTCGCAGAACTGGCATTCTACCGGGAAGGTCTTGCCCTCCTGCCGGATTTCCTCCAGTTCCTTCCGCCCCAGGCTGATCAATGCGCGCTCCACCCGCTCCCGGGTGCAGTAGCATTTGTACGCCACCTCGGTGGTTTCCAGAAACGCCACGCCAAGGCTTCCGCAAACCTGCCCCAGAATGTCCTCGGGGGTCATGCCGGCTTCCAGCATGGGCGTTACCGCCCCCGCCCGGGAGATTCCCTTTTCCAGAACATCGATCACCTCATCCGGCGCGCCGGGCAGCAGCTGCAGCAAATACCCGCCCGCCACCTTCACACTCCGGTCGCGGTCAACCAGCACACCCAGGGCGCAGGCCGTAGGCGTCTGCTCGCTTTGGGCGAAGTAGGCTGTCACGTCGTCCCCGATCTCGCCGGAAACCAGCTGGGTCGAGCCGATATACGGCTCCTTCATTTGCAAATCACGGATGACCGTCAGCGTGCCGTCGGTGCCGACGGTCGCGCCCACGTCCAGCTTTCCCGGATATTTCTCCACCAGGGGCACCCGCGGCTCAGTGACGCAGCCCCGGACGTTGCCCACGGAATCGGACACCACGGTGATAGTCCCGATGGGGCCGCCGCCCCGCACCTGCAGCGTCATGGAGCCGTCCTCCACCTTCTGCATGTTGCCCATCATGGAGGCCGCCGTCAGGCAGCGTCCAAAGGCCGCAGTGGCGTTGGGCGACGTTTTCTGAATCTCGGCACCCCGGCGCACAAGCTCCGTGGAGCGGATGGCTACGGCCTTCACAAAGCCGTCCATGCTCATGCCCCGGACTAAGTAATCCTTCATTTTATCTTTCCCTTTCTCGCACTAAAAAATACCCTTTGCTCCCCTGCCCCGGGTGCTTCAAACCGGCGGTCGGCGTAGACCGCGATGTGGGTGAAGCCCGCCGCTTTCAGGTAGGCCGTCAATTGCTCCTGAGAGTAAGCGTACTCCTTGTGTTCCTCGAAGGAGCGAACCCAGACTGCTCCCCGGCGCTGGAACAAATCCATGCCGTAGGAGCAGATATTGCTTTCTTCATCAAATTCTCCCCGCCAGACGCAGTAGACGTCGTCGTCCTCGTCCAGAAACACCTGGCCGTCCATGGCGCGGAGCTTTTCCGGGGTGTTCACGTCGAAAATGAACATTCCGCCGGGATTCAGCGCCCTCCAGACCCGCCAGATGGCCTCTTTGCAATCCTCCGGGTTTGTGATATAGTCCAGGCTGTCCAGGGCGCAGACGGCAAGGTCAACGCCCCTGGGGAGCCACAGCCTTTGCAGGCTCTGGCGGACGAACCGGGGCGGATTTTGGAGCTCCGCGCATTTCTGCTGGGCGGCGGTGAGCATTTCCTCGGACATGTCCACGCCGATGACGGAAAGTCCCTTCCCGGCCAGAATCGCCGACACCGAGCCGGTGCCGCAGGCCAGGTCGACTGCCGTGCGGGGTTTCAACCCCTCTTTTTTCAGGATTTCCTCGTAAAAGGCCACAATTGCCCCGTAGTCCACGTCATTGGTCAGGCGGTCGTAGCTGGCCGCCAGCGCTTCATAAGCACCCATAGCTTTTCTCCCCATTACGCAAAGCATCCCGTCCCGAAGGGGACGGGATGCGGCGCGTTCTCCCAATTGTATCAGCGCTTGAAAATGCTGAAAATCTCGTCGATGTCGCTCATGTCCGCCGGCTTGGTGGGCTGCTTGGAAGCGGCCACGGGGGTGTCGATGTCGTCGGGAACAAAGCTGGGCTTGCCGGGGCGGGCGGCCTTGTCCGCGCCGGCGCTGGGGGCGAAGCTCTCGGGCTTCATCTCGAAGCCGGTGGCAATTACGGTCACGCGCATTTCATCCTGGAATTCATCGGAAATGGTGGCGCCGAAGATGATGTTGGCATCGGGGTTGGCAGCCTCCTGCACGATTCCGGCGGCGGTCTCCACATCGTCCAGGGTCATCTCGTTGGAGCCGGTGACGTTCACCAGCACGCCGGTAGCGCCGTTGATGGAGGTCTCCAGCAGCGGGCTGGAAACGGCGGCGGTGGCGGCCTGCTCCGCCTTCTCCCTGCCGGAAGCGGTGCCGACGCCCATGTGGGCGCGTCCGGCGTTCTTCATGACGGCGGACACGTCGGCAAAGTCCAGATTGATGATGACGTTCTTGCAGAAGCCGACCAACTCGGAAATGGAGGTCACGGCCTGCTTCAGCACGTCGTCGGCAATACCGAAGGCGTTGGCGAAGGTGATCTTCTGATCGGTGACGTATTTCAGGCGGTCGTTGGGAATGATAATCAGAGAATCGACCTTGCCGCTGAGGTCGGTGATGCCCTGCTCGGCCTGACGCATCCGGTTCGCGCCCTCAAACTTGAAGGGCTTGGTGACGACACCGACCGTGAGGATGCCCGCCTCGTGAGCCAGATCCGCCACGATGGGAGCCGCACCGGTGCCGGTGCCGCCGCCCATACCGGCGGTGATAAAGACCATGTCCGTGCCTTCCAGCGCCTTGGAAATGGCAGCCCGGGATTCCTCGGCGGACTTCTTGCCGATTTCGGGTCTGGAGCCTGCGCCCATGCCGCCGGTCAGCTTCTCGCCGATCTGGATTTTGTTCTTGCAGACGGACTTATTCAGATCCTGCTTATCGGTGTTAACGGCGACGAAATCCACGCTGTTCACACCGGCATCGATCATGCGGTTGATAACATTGTTGCCGGCACCGCCGACGCCGATCACCTTGATTTTCACAACGCGATCCTGTATAGTTTCGGACATAATCTCTTCCTCCTATGTATCTTTCGCAGACACGGCGGAGCCGTCGCTGCCTGAATTTTGTATCTACATTCTCCTATTCTATCCTGAAAACACGATTTGGTCAATAGAAATTCTGGTATTTCGGCAAATTATTTACAAAATAATAACATCATGCGAAGGGCGTATAGCCCACCTGATTCGGCCAGATGGTGAAGCTGACATCCAGAACACCGCTCTGGTAGTCGCTCATCTGCAAAATAGCGTCGTTCATGCAGTCGATTTTGTAATCGAGACGGGACGTATCGCCCAGATTGACCTGATAGCGGGTGCCGTACCAGAGGATGATGTCCTCGGTGCTGGTCACGTCCACGCTGGCGGCTTCGCCCACGATGTCGTTGCTTTCCAGCGCCTTGAAAATTTGCAGCGCGGCGGTGAGGCGCTGAGCGCCGGTGGTCGTCACCGGGATCAGTTCTCCCAGCTCGTTGGTCTCGCTGGGGGTCATCTCCGTGGCGATGCCCTTCTGGTTGACCGCGGGGGCCTCCAGGGTGACGCCCAGAAGCTGGGTGGCCGTGGCCGCCTTGGCGTTATTCGCCTGCTCCACGACCCTTCCGTCGGAGTCCATCATCCACCACTGTCCGTCGCTGGACTTGACGGCATAGACCACGCTCTCTTCTTCGATCATAATATTGACCGTATCTGGCAATTTTATACCAATCCGCACACCCTTGACGTAGGGCAAATTTGCCATAATCTGGCTGGCGGCACGGATTTTGCTGAAGGTCAGGAGCTTGTCTCCCTCGGAAATGCCGGAGGCCTCCCGCACCGCCCAGGCGCTGTAGGTATCCGCGCCGGTAACCGTGACGTTTTTTACTTTGAAGAACACCGACAGTCCCATAACGATGGCCAGCACCACAGCCGTCACCGTTATCAGCTGGACGATCAGCCGGTCACGGTTGAATGGCAGGGGCTGGGTATAGATCACAGCGGGTGTGGGTGTCTTCGGGCGGCTGTTCTCGCTTTTTCGGGGAGTACGCTTCTTCGGTCGGTTTTTTGCGCTCAGAAGCGTCTCGGCCAGCATGGCCAGCGCCGATTTCTTTTTTGGCTTGCTGTTTCCGTAGGCGCGCTTTCTGTTGGGGACATCGTCGTCCGCGGGCTTGCGGCGGGGGGCGCTTCGCCGGGAATCGGCGGGCTGCTTCGTCCGCTGGCGGGTCGCTTCTTCTCCGGCTCTCTGCCGGGGCTGTGCTTCCCTTCTGGCCGGACGGTCAGGCTTCTCCTGCCGGGCGGGGCGTCTCTGAGCGTCCTGTTCCGCCGAACGGCGGGGACGTTCCTGAGCGCTTTGCTCCGGCGCACGGCGGCGCTGTTCCGGAGCGTTTTGCTCTGCTGCACGGCGGGGGCGCTCCTGAGGGTTTTGCTCTACCGAACGGCGCGGGCGCTCCTGAGCACCCTGTTCCGCTGTGCGGCGAGGGCGCTCCTGGGTGCTTTGCTCCGGCGCACGACGCGGACGCTCCTGGGTGCTTTGTTCCGCTGTACGGCGGGGACGCTCCTGAGCGCTCTGCTCTGCCGGGCGGCGGCGCCGCTCCGGGGTGCTTTGTCCGGGTCGTTGGGAAGCGCGATTCTGCCCATCTGTCTGCGGGCGGCGCTTTCCGCCGTTTTCCCGGCTATCCTGTGTTGTATCCATAGTGTTCCTCCTGGGGTAAGGCGGGTTATTTTTTGCACGGGGTCAGCTGCTCCACGATATCACAGATCCGCTCTGCGGAATCCAGCCGAACCATCGTGTGCAGCTTCCGGGACATCTCCCTGCGGCGGTCTTCGTCCGCCAATAGCGACCGGATCAGCTCATACAGCTTCTCGGGCGTGCAGTCCTTTTCCAGCACCACCACCGCGCCGCCCGCCGCTTCCAGTACCCGGGCGTTCTTTTCCTGATGGTTGTTCGTCACATTGGGCGAGGGAATGAGAATGCAGGGCGTGCCGGAAGCGCCGATCTCATTGCAGGTGGCGCTGCCCGCCCGGCCGATGATGATATCCGCCGCCGCCATGACGGTGGGCATGTCGTAAATATACTCCCGGATGTCCAGCGCCGGACAGTTCTTCCAGTCCACGCCGTTGTCCAGGACACGCTTAGGCATCCACTCCTTGCCGAAGCTGCCGGTGGCGTGGATGTGGTGGAAGGGGAAGCCGTCGGCCTGCTCCAAAGGTATCATGTCCGCGACTGTCTCGTTCATGACCTTCGCGCCCTGACTGCCAAAGGCGGAGACGACCACGAAGCCGCTCAAGCCCAGCTCCTTCCGCGCATCCTCCTTGGTGTCGAAAATGAACTCCCTGCGCACGGGCATCCCCACGACCTCTACCTTTTCCGGGTGCTTGTAGTGGCGGACGCTTTCCTCAAAGGCCACCAGCACCCGGCTGGCCTTGTTTGCCGCCAGACGGGTGGTGACACCGGGGACGGCGTTGCTCTCGTGGACGCAGGTGGGAATGCCCATGGACTGGGCGGCGTACAGCGCCGGGAAGCTGGCATAGCCGCCGGTGCCGATGACCACGTCGGGCTTAAATTCCCGGAAAATCTTCTTGCACGCCTTCACGCCCTCCCGCACGCATTTCACCGCGTGGAGATTCTTTTTCATTGCGGCCAGATTCTTTCCCCGGCTGAGGCCGGAGCCTTCCAGGCATTTGAGATCATACCCTGCCTGGGGTACCAGCTTTTCCTCCATATGGCCTTTTGCGCCGATAAAGAGGATGCTGCAGTCCGGGTGGCGCTCCCGCATCATATTGGCAACCGCGATGGCCGGGTTGATGTGTCCCGCCGTGCCGCCGCAGGTAAAAATCAGATTCATAGGTCAAGCCTCCTGTATTTTTCTCCGGTTTCGCCCTCTGGAAATGCCCAGAACGATGCCCATTTCTCCCAGATTCACCGCCAGCGCCGTGCCGCCGTAGGAAAAGAACGGCAGCGCAATGCCGGTGGAGGGGAGCAGATTGGTGACCACGCACAGATTCAGAATGGTCTGCACTGCGATGAGAGTCACCAGCCCCGCCGCAAGAACGGTGGAAAACCGGTCACGGGCGTTCAGCGCGATCCAGTAGCCCCGCAGGATGGTGACGGCAAACAGCGCAACGATTGCCATCGCGCCAACCAGTCCCAGCTCCTCGCAGATCACCGCAAAGATATAGTCGTTGTATTGAAAAGGCAGATACAGATATTTCTGCCGGGACTTGCCATAGCCCAGTCCGAACAGGCCGCCGGAGCCGATGGCGTACAGCGACTGCAAAATCTGGTATCCGGTGTCCCCCGGGTCAAGCTCCGGGTGGAGCCACGCGGTGACCCGGTCGCCGGCGTAGCCCATAAAGCTGATGTAGACGACCACGAACACGGCGGCGGCGCCCGCCCCGGCCAGCAGCCATCTGGTTCGGGTGCCTGCCACGAACATCATCACCACCGCCACCATGCCCATGAGCATGATAGCCGACAGGTGCTTTTCCAGCGCCAGGGGAACCAGAATCCCCAGCAGCGCCAGGCCGAAGCCCAGAACGCCATGTCGGAAGGTTTTCGCGTCCTGCCCATACAGCCGGGTCAGGCGGGCGAACAGCAGAATCATGGTGAATTTCGCGATCTCGGAGGGCTGAAACTGAATGCCCGCCAAGTTAATCCAGCGCCGGGCGCCGTTGACCTCCTCGCCGATGACGAGGACGCTCAGCAGCAGCGCGATGCTCACGCCGTACAGCGGCCAGGCGAACCGATACCAGACACCCGCGGGAATCCGGCTGAAAAAGAACATGGCCGCAAGGCCGATTGCGGCACAAACCGCCTGTTTTTGCAGATATTTTGTGGAAATTTCGTAGCCGGTGTCATATTCGCTCTGGGCGTAGCTTGCCGAATACAACATAGCCAATCCCACCGTCAGCAGCAGAAGCACCAGCAGCAAAAAAGGGTAATCAACGCTTTCCCCCGTCCGGGAAAGCCCCGGGCGGCGTTTCTCTTTGGCATGGAGGTCACGCTCCGACGCCATAAGATACTTCCTTTCAGGAGTGGATAATTAACCGACGAGACCGGCGATGCCGAACCAGGCCAGCACGCACATGGCTGCCGTCACACCGGCGAATACCAGCACGATTTTTTCTTCCTTCCAGCCGCACATTTCAAAATGGTGGTGGATGGGCGCCATCTTGAACAGGCGCTTGCCGTGGGTCGCCTTGAAATAGGAGACCTGCAAAATATCGGACATGGCTTCACAGACATACACGAAGCCAATCAGAATCAGAATCAGTGGCATTTCCAGGGCAAAGGCCATGGCGCACACCACGCCGCCCAGGAACAGCGATCCGGTGTCTCCCATGAAGACCTTGGCAGGATGCCAGTTATAAAAAAGGTACGCGACCAGCCCGCCCGTCAGAGCCGCGGGCAGCAGCGCCAGATCGTACTTGCCCATGGCAGCGGCAGCGGCGGTAAAGAACACCATCACAGGCAGGGTGACGCTGGCACACAGGCCGTCCACGCCGTCGGTGAGGTTCACTGCATTGTCCGTTCCCACCATAACAAACATGGCGAAGAAGATATAGACGATGGGGTGCAGTTGGAAGCTCACATTCACGAAGGGAATGTACAGATGGGTGTCCATAAAGCCGGAACGGTACATGGCGTACAGGAACAGTGCCGACACCGCCATTTGCAGCATGGCCTTTTGCAGCGTTGTCAGCCCCAGATTCCGGTGAAATTTGACCTTGGTAAAATCGTCCAGGAACCCGATGAGGCCGAAGCACAGGGAAAGCGCCAGCACGTAAAAGGGGGAATTATCGCTCATGGCGGGGAAATTGCCCACCAGGCAGAGAATTGTCCCGAAAATAAACATCAGTCCGCCCATCATGGGGGTGCCGGCCTTGGTGTTGTGCCAGGTGGGGCCGATCTCCCGAATGGACTGTCCGGCTTTCAGCGCCCGCAGTACAGGCAGCAGCAAGTAGCCAATACCGCCGGTCAGGATGCAGCCCGCCGCCGCCGTAATCAAGATTCTTGTCATGACTTCTTCCTCCGTTACTTCTCTTCCCCTAAGAACTCGTCCAGAACCTGTTCCAGATGGATGCCGCGGCTGGCCTTGAACAGCAGCACATCCCCGGGCTTGGCCGTGCGTTTCAGCGCCGCCACCAGCTCCTCCCGGTTCGTAAAGGCTCTTCCCCGGGCCTCCGGCATACCGCCGGTAATCGTTCCGCTGATGATCCGCCCGGAATTGGGGCCGTAGGCAAAGACGTAGTCCGCTTTTTCCGCGGCAATTCTGCCCACCCGGTAATGCTCCGCCTGAGTGCAGTCCCCCAGCTCCAGCATGTCACCCAGCACGGCGATCCGCCGCCCCTGCTTCTTTCCAAGGACGGCCAGCGCCGCCGCCATGGACTCGGGGCCTGCGTTGTAGCAGTCCTTGATGATGGTCATGCCGCCGGCCTGGATGATCTCCTGACGGCCGGAAATGTTCCGGAACTGGGATAGTCCCGCCTGAATTTTTTCGGGCAGCACCCCCAGCTTCAGGCCGACCGTCACCGCCGCCAGGGCGTCGTTGACGTAATGCTCGCCTTCCAGCAGCATCTTTACCGGGAAGGACAGCCGCCCGGCCTCCACCCGGAAGTGCAGATAGTCGCCGTCCTGATTCACGTCAAACGCCCGGACGGCACAGCCTTCGGAGGAACCGAAGTATGTAACCCGCTGCTGCGGCTCCTTGTCCAGATTGCGCAGGAGAAAATCGTCGCCGTTCAGCAGAAGCATCCCGTGAGGGGTCATGCCCTCCACGATCTCCATTTTCGCCTGCCGGATCCCCTCCTGGGTACCCAGAAACTCAATATGGGCGGTGCCGATGTTGATGATCACGGCCACGTCCGGTCTTGCGATCTGGGACAGGTAGGAAATTTCGCCGAAATGGTTCATGCCCATTTCCAGCACCGCGACCTCGGTATTTTCCGGCATGGCAAGCACCGCCATGGGCATTCCGATGTCGTTATTGTGATTGGCCGGGGTCTTGCTGGTGACAAAGGCCTGTTCCAGCACGGCGGCGATCATTTCCTTGGTGGTGCTTTTGCCCACGGAGCCGGTGACCGCCACCACCTTGGCGCCAATGCGTTTCAGCTCCTCCCGGGCGATCTGCCCCAGAGCGATGCGGGGGTCGTCCACGTAAATTGCGGGGTAATCCCCCACCTTGCGGCTGCACAGAGCCGCCGCAGCCCCCTTGTCCATGGCCTTTTGGATGAAGTCGTGGCCGTCCCGGGCGCCCTGGAGCGCGATGAACAGCTGCCCCGGCTGCATGACCCGGGTGTCGTTGGCAGCGCCTAAAAATGCAATATCCGCGTATTTCTCTTCCACCACGCCGCCGCACCACTCGGCGGCCTGTCTGAGCGTTAATTTTCCCATGCTGTTTCCTCTTTTTCCCGCAGGTGGGCGGCGACCTCTTCCCGTTCGTCCAGGTGGCGCTTTACGCCGCCGATGTCCTGATAGGTCTCATGCCCCTTTCCTGCCAGGACAATTATATCATCTTTTTTCCCAATGTCCATAGCATATCTGATGGCCGCGCGCCGGTCTTCGATCACAATATATTCCCCGTCTTCCTGTTTTACCCCTGCCAGAATGTCCCGGATGATGGCCATGGGGTCCTCCGTGCGGGGGTTATCCGAGGTGATGACGGCAAAATCCGACAGCTTCACGCCGATGTGCCCCATAATGGGCCGCTTCATGGGGTCCCGGTCGCCGCCGCAGCCAAATACCGCGATGACCCGGCCCTTGCAGAAATCCTTCACGGAGGAAAGCACGTTTTCCAGTCCGTCGGGGGTGTGGGCGTAGTCGATGAGGATGCTGTAGGGCTTTCCGGGGGTGGGGACGACCTCCACCCTGCCCTTGACGCCGGAGGCCGTTTTCAGAGCGGCGGCGCAGTCCGTCAGGGAAATGCCCAATTGTCTCGCAATGCCCATGACCGTCAGGGCGTTGTAGACGGTGAACTTTCCGGGGATGGGCAGGGACACCGCCGCCCGTTCCCCGCCGGATACGGCAGTAAAGCGAATGCCCTGTGCCAGGAGTTCCAAGTCCTCGCCCCGAAGATCGGCGGGATGGTGTACGCCCGTGGTCAGCACCGGGCAGGCAGCCGCCGCGAGAATCCTGCCCGAATAGCTGTCGTCCGCATTGACGACAGCCAGACGGCAGCGGCGGAACAGCTCGGCCTTGGCTTCGCAGTAGGCGTCCATGGTCTTGTGGAAATCCAGATGGTCTTCCGTCAGATTGGTAAAAGCAGCAACGTCAAAGCGGATGCCGCCGATTCGCTCCAAGGAAATGGCGTGGCTGGAAACCTCCATCACCACGTGGGTGCATCCCGCGTCCCGCATTCTGGCGAACAGCGCCTGCAATTCAAAGCTTTCCGGGGTGGTTCGCTCGGTGGGAATGATCTCCTGACCGATCATGTTGGCCATGGTGCCGATTAAACCCACCTTCGCCCCCAGACAGGTTTCCAGCACCTGCTTTAATAGAAGCGTGGAGGACGTTTTTCCGTTGGTGCCGGTAATGCCGATCATGGTCATCTGCTCCGCCGGGCGGCCAAAGAAATTGCGTCCCAGCAGCGCCAGCGCCAGCCGGTCGGATTCCACCAGAACATAGGGAACATCCCCCTCCGGCTTTTTCGCCGTGACCACCGCCGCCGCGCCCTTTTCCGCGGCCATGGGAATAAATTTATTTCCGTCGGCGGCAAAGCCGGACACGGCCACAAACAGGCTGCCCGGGGTCACCTTCCGGGAATCGTAGAAAATCTCTTTGATTTCAAGCTCCGGGTCTGCGGTGCATTCCAGCACGGAAATGCCCGTCAAAAGTTCCTTCAGCTTCATATTCATCCTCCGTTGTCAGTCTCTGGCCGCGGTATCCGTAAATTCCAGCGTGATCGTCGTTCCCGCGGGAACCTCGGTATCCTTTGGGGCGCTCTGCGCCGTCACGGTTACGCCGGTGGAGATTTCGTCGTTCCCCGTCACCAGAATGTACAGCCCCAGCGCCCCTGCGGCGTCGCTGGCCTGCTGACGGTTCATGCCGTAAAAATCGGGAACCTTCACCGTCTCCGGCTCCGGGGTTTCTCCAAAGAATAAAAGCACCCGGCTTCCCCCGGGGACGGTCTGCCCGGGAGACGGAATCTGTCCCGTCACCGTTTCGCCGCTGCCGGAAATTGCCGCCGTCAGCCCCTCTTTTTTCAGAAGCGACTGGGCGTCCTTCGCCGTCATGCCGGTCAGGTCTTCCATGGCGATCTGCTTTCCTGCCAGATCATCCTCGGAAAAGGACTGCTTCACGCCTAAGTATGGCAGCACGTCCGCCATCACCGCGCCCACAGTAGGCGCCGCCATGACGCCGCCGGAAATGTAAATCCCCGTTGCCCGGGACGGTGTATCCAATGCGGCAAGTATAATATACTCCGGATCGTCCATGGGCGCAATCCCCACAAAAGATACGATTTTATCCTGGACGCGCTGGCCATTCTCGTCAAAAACGTCAATTTTTTCGCTGGTTCCGGTCTTTCCGCCGATGGAAAACCCGGCAACTCTGGCATTTTTTGCCGTTCCCTCCGTGACGACGGACGCAATGAGGGTGCGCATGGTGTCGGAAGTCTCCCCCGAAATGGTTCTGCGCACCACCGTCGGCTCCGCCTTCATCACCGTGTTGCCGTCGGCGTCCAGAATTTCCGAGACGATGTACGGCTCCAGCAGCTGCCCGCCGTTGACCACGGAGGCAATCGCCCGCACCAGCTGCAAAGGGGTGATCTTGAAGGTCTGGCCGAAGGAGCCGGAGGTCAGGGACGCCGTCCCCCATTTGTCCGTGTCCGTGACCAGGGCTTTGTCAAAAAAGACGCCCTTGCTCTCTCCTGCCAGGTCGATGCCGGTTTTTTCCAGCACCCCGAAGTTCTTGACATACTCATAAAACCGCTCCCCGCCCAGCTTCAGGGCGATGTGGGCGAAGGCGATGTTGCAGGAATTTTGCAGCGCCTGGGGCGTCTTTTCCGCCCCGTGCCCCGTGGAGCGCCAGCAGTGAAGTTTTTGGGCACGCCCCGGAATCTGCTCGGAGCCGGAGCAGTGGAAGGGGGTATTCAGGTCGATGGCGCCGCAGTCCAGCGCCGCCGACATGGTCAGCACCTTGAAGGTGGAACCCGGCTCATAGCCGTCGGAGATCACCCGGTTGCGCCACTGCTTCAATCGGGCGGCGGAGAGGGCTTCCCCGTAGGCCGTCTTCCCAGCCTCGTAGGCTTCGCTCCCCTCCGGCTCGGCGAGGTAGACCCGTTTCATTTCTTCCAGCTGCGCCGCCGTTCCCTCGTCGGCGATTTCCAGATAGTTGTTTGGGTCATAGCTGCCCAGCGTAGCCATGGCGATGATTTCTCCCGTCTTGCAGTTCATCACCAGCCCAAACGCGCCGTTCTGGACATCGTAGCGAGCAATGGCGGCGGAAAGCTGTTTTTCCAGGCACGCCTGCACCGTGGCGTCCAGCGTCAGGATCACGCTGTTTCCTTGCTGGGAGGAAACGTAGTTTTCATAGGAAAAGGGCATATCCATTTCGTTATTGCCCTTGGTGGTGATGACTCTGCCCGTGCTGCCTGAGAGGAAGCTGTTGTAGGCGGCTTCCACCCCCTCGCAGCCTTCGTTGGAAGCGTTGGTGAAGCCGACGACCTGGGCAGCCAGCGTCTCATAGGGGTAGACCCGCCGGGAGGTGGGTTCCAGATGGATGCCGGAAATGCCCTTTTCATTGATGTAATCCCGGATGATTCCGGCGGTTTCCTCGTCAATGCGGGTGCCGACCTGCTTGTAGCGCCGCCTGATGTCCGCCGCCTGCTCCTCGATCCAGGCGGGGTCTTTTCCCAGGATTTCCCCCAACGTCCGGGCAATTTCGGGGATGTCCGCCTTGGACTGCTTCAACTCGTGAGGGTCGAGGTACACATTCTCCACGCTGACGGAGGTCGCCAGAATGTTCATGTTCCGGTCGAAGATGTCCCCCCGGTCGGCGGTCACCGTCGTCGTGCGGGTCTGGTTTCGCAGAGCGAGGGAGGAATAGTAATCGTAATTCGTCACCATCAGGCTGTACAGCCGAAGCCCCACCGGCAGGAAGGCCAGCGCCCCCAGCAGCGCGGCTACCAGCATGATGCGCCTGTGCTGACCGCTGTCCAACCGCAGGCGGTTAAATTCCCGCTTCTTCCTCCCCATAAGCCACCGGCCTTTCCGTCAAGATACAACTTTGGGCAGCAAGGGAACCCCTCGCCGCCCAGTGCAGCTGCTATCTTACTTTATGAGGAAGGGCGGACTTTATGCAGGGGAACCGCTTTTTCCGCTCATCCGAAGGAAGCGGCTTCCCCGTCCCCGAACAGGCCGCCAAAGAACCAGACGATGTCGTCCCAGAGCGTCCGTTCCGGCTTCGGCTGGGAGATCGTGACGGTGATGGTTCTGCTCGGCACTTCCTCCACCGGCACCATGCCGAGAGCCAGCGCCTTGTCCCGGATGTCCTCCAGGTCATAGCCGTCCCGGTAGGTGCGTTCCAGCTCGGCGTTGTCGCGGTTCAGTTGGGAGACGTAGTTGGACATTTGCTCATACTGCGCCCAGTCGCTGCGCAGCTGCAATGCCCCCACTACCATGACCGCCAGCATCACCACCGCCACCGTGATGCCGATCAGCGCCACGGGGTCGATATAGATTGCCTTTACCTGCTCCTGCTTTGCGATCGGGAGCTTTGTTTTGGCCTTTTTCTTCTTTTTCTTCGGCGCAAGCACCTGCGCCTCGCTGCCGGGGACGTAGAACTGACCAATGTACTGAATTTTGGGCTTTTCCGTCATCATTCTATCCCCTTTCCGGAAATTTCTGCCGATTATAACTTCTCACAAATCCGCAGCTTCGCGCTGCGCGCTCTGGGATTCCGTTCCAGCTCTTCTTCCCCGGAAACAATGGGCTTGCGGGTCACGATCCGCACCTGAGGCTTCTTGCCGCAGACGCACACCGGGAAGCTGGGCGGGCAGGTGCAGCCCTTCGCCGCCTCTGCCATGGCGTTTTTTACAATGCGGTCTTCCAGAGAATGGAAGGTAATTACCGCCAGCCGCCCAACCGGATTCAGCAGCGGAACGGCCTTTTTCATCACCGTTTCCACCGCCCCCAGCTCGTCGTTGACAGCGATGCGGATGGCCTGAAAGCTTCGCTTGGCCGGGTGCTGCTTCTCCCGCAGAGCGGAAGCCGGCATGGCGCTTTTGATCACGTCCACCAGCTCCAGGGTCGTCTCGATAGGCGCCTGCTCTCTGCGGCGGCAGATGGCGGCGGCGATCCGGGGCGCAAAGCGCTCCTCGCCGTAATCATACAAAACACGCTTGAGTTCCTCGTAAGACCAGGTGTTTACGATCTGACGGGCGTCCCGGGTATCCTCGCCGTTCATGCGCATATCCAGCGGCGCGTCCGTCATATAGGAAAAGCCCCGCTGCCCGTCGTCCAGCTGGGGAGAGGAAACCCCCAAGTCCAGCAGAATGCCGTCCACCTTGTCGATGCCCAGCCCTTGCAGCGCCTGATCCATGTCGCAGAAATTGGCGTGAACCAACGTGACTCGGTCTTCAAAGGGTCTTAACCGTTCCGCCGCCGCTTCCAGCGCCACGTTGTCCCGGTCAATACCGATGAGCCGTCCGGTGGTGAGCTTCGCGGCAATGCGGCTGGAATGCCCCGCGCCGCCCAAGGTTCCGTCCACATAAATGCCGTCTGGCTTGATGGCAAGCCCCTGAATACATTCCTCTAACAGCACGGAAACATGATGAAATTCACTCATAGGCCGATCGCCTCCAGGGACGCCAGCAGCTTCTCCGGGGTCAGGTTTTCCCGCTCAAAGTCGGCAAATTCCTTCGCGTCCCAGATCTCCGCCTGTCCTGCCCGGCCGACGATCATGACCTCCCGGTCAATTCCGGCGTAGCTCAAGAGGAACTGGGTCAGGCTGAACCGATACTGCTTATCCGGGCTGCATTCGGCGGCGTTCATAAAAATCAGGCTGGTTGCGCCGGAGCGCTGGGAAATGCTCATGGCGTTGTAGTTATCCGAAAGGCGCTTCCACTCCTCGGCGGTGTAAACGGTGAGACAGCGGTGACCGCAGTTGACGCCCAGTGTGACAAAAAAGGTATCCCCCAGCTCCGTCCTCAGCTTGGACGGCACGAACAGACGGCTCTTTTCGTCCAGCTTTGCAGGATATTTCCCGATCACGGTGCTCACCTCCCTTCTGCTCCACTTTACTGCCCTTTTACTCCATGTAGAGACAGTATACTACCCGCGAGGGAAAAAATCAATCTTTTTCTCAGGGATTTTTCGATTTCCGCCAGAAATCGGGGGATATTCGCATATTTGTTCTAATAAAACAGACAATTTCTCAGCTTCATTTCAGCTAACCGCGCCCCAGACCGTCAAAAAAACAGCTTTCCGTCCTCCCATTTGGGCTTCACCCGGGCAGGCTTTTTTCCGCAGCGCAGCAGGTAGCTTGCCAGCGGCCCCTCCACCTCGGTCTGCACAAGGCGGCGAATCTGCCGGGCGCCGTCCTTTCCGGGACGCTTTTTCAGAAGCTCCGCCGCCAGCTCCGGGGGCAGCAGCAGCTGGGTTCCCAGCGCCGCCGTCCGCTCCTGAAGCTGCCGCAGATATTTCCAGGTAATGGCTTCCAGCGCGCCGGCTCCCAGAGGTTCAAAGCACACCGTCTGGTCGATTCGTCCCAGAAATTCCGGGGAGAAGGTCTGCTGTAACGCTTCGCCGATCTCCGCGCTTCGTCCCCCGGCACAGAAGCCCAGGCCGTCGCCCCGAATCTGACCGCCCACATTGGAGGTCATGACCACGATGGCGTTCTTGAAGCTGACATGCCGCCCTGTGGAATCCGTCAGCGTTCCTTCCTCCATGATTTGCAGCAGGATGCCCAGCACGTCCGGGTGGGCTTTTTCCAGCTCATCCATCAGCACCAGACAGTAGGGACGGCGGCGCACCGCCTCCGTCAGCTTGCCGCCTTCCTCATAGCCGACGTACCCGGGAGGTGCGCCGATCAGGCGGGAGACCGACTGCTTTTCCATATATTCCGTCATGTCCAGCCGGATCATGGCGTCCCGGCTGCCGTAGACCTCCTGGGCAAGCGCCCGGCACAGCTCCGTTTTTCCCACGCCCGTCGGCCCCGTGAACAGCAGACACGCAATGGGCCGCGACCCGTCCCGGATGCCGCAGTAGCCCCGGCGCACCGCCTCGGCCACGGCGCTCACCGCTTTGCTCTGCCCCACCACCTGGGCGGACAGCAGCCCTTCCAGCCCCAGCAGCCGTTCCCGTTCCCCGGCGGTGAGCCGCCCCACGGGAATCCCCGTCCGGGCGGAGACCACCCAGGCGATGTCCGCCCCGGTGACGCACCGGGCGCGTTTTCCGTCGGCGGGCTTTGACAGGTGCTGCATTTTGTCCCGCAGCTCCGCGGCCTTCTCGAATTTCCGCTCCCGTACCGCTTCGTTCAGCTCCTGTTCCAGCTCTTTTCTGGCAGGGCCGCCCCGGGACAGCTGCATTTCCTCCATCCGCGCCCGGGCTGCGCCTTCGTCCAGCAGGTCGATGGCTTTGTCCGGCAGATACAGGTCGGGCAGGTACCGCCGGGACAGGCGCACCGCCTCCTTCACCGCTTCCTCGGAAATCCGCAGATGGTGATGCCGCTCCAGCCCCGGCTTCAGCGCCCGGAGAATCGAAAGCGTTGCCTCCTCCCCCGGCTCCTCCACCACCACCGGGCGGAAGCGCCGTTCCAGCGCCGCGTCCTTTTCAATATATTTCCGGTATTCCTCCCGGGTCGTCGCGCCCAGCATTTGCAGCTCGCCGCGACCCAAGGCGGGCTTGAAGATGTTCGCCGCGTCAATGGCGCCCTCGGCCGCCCCCGCGCCGACGATGGTGTGCATTTCATCCACAAAGAGGATCACGTCCCCGCTGCGGCGGATTTCCCCCAGCACGTCCCGCAGACGCTCCTCGAACTCGCCACGGTATTTTGTTCCTGCAACCAAGGACGCCATGTTCAGGCTCACCAGCCGTTTGTCCTTCAGCTGGGGCGGCACATTGCCCACCGCCATCCGCTGAGCCAGGCCCTCGGCAATGGCGGTTTTTCCCACCCCCGGCTCGCCGACCAGAGCGGGATTGTTCTTATTTTTCCGGCACAGAATGCCGATGACCGTGTCGATCTCCCGTTCTCTCCCGATCACCGGATCCATGCTTGACGCCTTGAGAATCAGATCTTCACTGAACTGCTCCAAAAGTTTCGTTGTGACCGCCTCCTTTTTTCCTCTCACGGGAGCGCCCTGCTCCCAGTGCAGATAGTCCACCGCATGGGTAAACAGCTCGTCGGTGCTGATGCCGTTGAGCTTCAGCAGCTCATATGCGTCGCTGTTTTCCCGTCTTGCCATCGCCAGCAGCAGATGCTGCGGCGTAATTTCCCGGCTGCCCAAAATCTTTGCTTCCCGCGCCGCCCCCCGGAGAAGTGCCCGGGACTCCCCGGTCAGCCCCTGGGGCAGGGGCAGCTCCGGCGTCCCCATTCCGTAAAGCAGCCGCGCCATCGCCTCCGTCAGATCCGGGTCCATGCCCAGAAGCCGAAGGGTCTGCCCCGCCGCCCCGGGTTCCCGCGCCATCACCAGCAGCAGATGGGCAGAGCCGACATAGCTGTGTCCCAGGGATCTGGCCAATTGGGCGGCGCGCTGGATCAGGTCGGACGTCAGTATATCGTAATGCACGGTATCCCTCCCGCGTGATTGTTTTGCCTTTCCTTTTCCGGAAAATTTTCACCACCCCCGGCAAAAATTATTCAAAAATTTTTATAAAAAAGGAATTGCTTTTTTGGGAAACCATGCTACAATGGGGATACGCTGGTTGTGGCGTGCAATACATATTAGATAAATTGGAGGTAACACCATGGCTTACACGATTACTGACCGCTGTGTCGCCTGCGGCTCCTGCGCCGAGCAGTGCCCTGTCGAGGCTATTTCCGAGGGTGACGGCAAGTACGAGATCAACCCCGATGTCTGCGTTTCCTGCGGTTCCTGCGCCGATCAGTGCCCCGCCGACGCGATCGAGGAAGGCTAATCTTTCTCAGACCCGAATTGGCCTGCGCAAATGCTTGCGCAGGCTGATTTTTTGTTGTATAATGGTGCAAACATCATTCGGAGGCATTCATGGAGCAGTTACCCAACGGAATTACCCTGAACCTGCCGGAAGGCGCTTTCCCCTTAAGCACCGATTCCATGGTGCTGTCCCATTTTGTCCGGCTCCCTAAGAATGCCCGGGTGCTGGATCTCGGCTCCGGCTGCGGCACGCTGGGACTGCTGCTGTGTGCCGTGAACGAAGACTGCCGCGTCACCGGCGTGGAGCTGTCCCGGGATGCTCACCTTGCCGCCCTGGACAACATCCGCCGTAACGGTCTGACAGCCCGCATGGAAAGTATATGCGCCGATGTGCGGCAAGTTCCCGGCAGGTTTCCCCCGGGGAGCTTTGACGTCTGCGTCTCCAATCCCCCCTATTTTTCCGGCGGCCCCGCCAGCCGCAGCGCCGCCCTCGCCCGCCGGGAGGACGCCTGTTCCCCTGCCGACCTGTTCGGGGCGGCCGCCTGGGCGCTGAAATACGGCGGCGACTTTTTCCTCGTCCACCGTCCGGAACGGCTGGCAGAGCTGATCATCCGGGGTTCGGAGGTCAATCTGGAAGCCAAGCGGCTGTGCCTTGTGCGCCATCGGGCGGATTCCCCGGTGAATCTTGTTCTGCTGCAGCTGCGCAAGGGCGGAAAGCCGAGCCTAAAGTGGGAGGAGATCGTCCTCCACGACGCAAGCGGCGCTCCCACGGAGCAATACCGCCGAATTTACCATCTCTAGGAGGTTCCACATGGCCGGAATGCTGTATCTTGTCCCGACCCCCATCGGCAATCTGGGGGACATTTCCCTGCGCTGCCGGGAAACCCTGGAAAGCGCCGACTTCATCGCCGCCGAGGACACCCGGGTAACGCTGAAACTACTCAACCATCTGGGCATCAAAAAAAGCCTTGTCAGCTACTACGAGCATAACAAGGCCACGAAGGGCGACCGGATTGTTGACCGCATTCTCGCCGGGGAAACCTGCGCGCTGGTTTCCGACGCGGGCAGCCCCGCCATCTCCGACCCCGGGGAGGATCTGGTCAGGCAGTGCGCCGAGGCCGGTATCACCGTCTGCGCCATCCCCGGCCCCTGCGCCGCCATTACGGCGCTGAGCATTTCCGGGCAGTCCACCGGCCGGTTCTGCTTCGAGGGCTTCCTCTCCACGGCGAAAAAAAGCCGCCGGGAGCATCTGGACGCCCTGCGCACCGAGACCCGGACGATGATCTTCTACGAAGCGCCCCACAAGCTGGTGTCCACCCTGGCGGACATGTCGGAAGCCTTCGGCGATGACCGCCCGGTCAGTCTGTGCCGGGAGCTGACGAAGCTCCACGAGGAGGTCGTCCGCACCACCCTGGGGGAAGCCCTCATAAAGTACACCGAAACGCCGCCCAAGGGCGAATTCGTTCTCATCGTCGCCGGCGCGCCGGAAACCGTAAAGGAATCCGCCTCAGAGGGCGACGCCGCCGCCCGGGTCGCCCAGCTGATCGCCCAGGGTCTCAGCCGCAAGGACGCGGTCAGGCAGACCGCCGCAGAGCTGGGACTTCCCAAAAATGTCGTCTACGACATTGCGTTAAAAGACCCCGAATGACGTTACATCATTCGGGGTCTTTTTCAATATTCCGTCATGTTTTTGACGCATTCCTGGCAGATGTTCTTCTTCCGGTAGGAGATCAGCCCTCGGGAAGAACCGCAGAAAATGCACGCCGGCTCGAATTTCTGCAAGATAATGCGGTCACTCTCCATATAGATCTCCAACTCGTCCCGCTCCGCGATGTCCAGTGTGCGGCGCAGTTCAATCGGCAGCACGATTCTTCCCAGCTCGTCCACCTTCCGGATAATGCCCGTAGACTTCATTGCGGTCAGCTCCCTTCCTTACCTCTCCAACGGCTTATCAGCATTATCATTATACTTGTTTTATCTACTATAGTCAAATACTTTTTGTAAGAAACCAAAAATTTTGTCGATTTTTTCCTGTTCTTTTCCGTTTCTTATCCGCATACCATGCGTTAAGGCGTCTCTGATACTAGTTTTCAATAAAACGGTTAAAAACCGTTTTATTCGGCTGCTGTTTCAGCAGCCAGCGGCGTAGCCGCAAAAAACGTAAGTCCATACATTTCTCGCCGCCACCGGCGGCCTGCGAAGGATTCGCAGGATAAAATGGTGTTAACCATTTTATCGAGAAATAGTATGATACAATCGGCGAGGGCTGGCGGCAGGAGCATTTGCCTCAGCCGAACGTACGGAAAGGGGGAGAAATGCCCATGGTCATGAGCTGGATATGGACGGGCATTATTCTTACAAGCATTCTCTGCGCGCTGATTCTGGGCAACGGCGGCGCGTTGGCGGCGGCCACGGTCAGCGGCGCCCAGGCCGGGATACAGCTTGCCCTGTCCATGGCAGGGAGCCTGTGCCTGTGGACGGGGGCGGGGCGGCTGATGGAGCACGCCGGAATCACCCGGATGCTCTCCCGGCTTCTGCGTCCCCTTCTGCACCGGGTATTTCCCAGCACCAAGGAGGACGCCGTCCTGGCAGGAAGCCTGAGCGCCAATATCTGCGCCAATTTCCTCGGTCTGGGCAATGCCGCCACCCCCATGGGCATTCAGGCAGCGCAGCGGATGAAGCAGGGCGGCACCGCCACGGATGAGCTTTGCCGCCTGATCGTGCTGAACACCGCCTCCATCCAGCTGATCCCGGCGAATGTGGCGGCTGTCCGCGGCGCTCTGGGCTGTGGGACACCCTTCGACATTCTCCCGGCGGTATGGGTCACCAGCTTTTGCTCCGCCGGGCTGGGGGTCACGGCGGCCTGGGTGCTGGGAAAGGTCTGGCGGAAATGACGGATTACATCGTTCCGGTGCTTCTGTTTCTGGCAGCGGCGCTGGCGCTGGGGAAGCGGGAAAATGCCTATGACCTTCTTCTCCAGGGCGGCGCGGATGGGCTGAAGCTCCTTGTAACCATTCTCCCGGCGCTGGTTCTGCTGCTCACCGCCGTTCACATGCTCCGGGCTTCCGGGGCGGTGGCGCTTCTCAGCGGTTTTTTCGCTCCGGTTTTTTCCTTTTTCGGCATTCCGCCGGAGACGGCCATGCTTGTCCTCATCCGCCCCATCAGCGGCAGCGCCGCTCTCGCCGTCGGGGCAGAGCTGATGGCGCAGTACGGCGTGGATTCTCAAATTGGCCGCACGGCGGCGGTGATGCTGGGTTCCACGGAAACAACCTTTTACACCATCAGCGTCTATTTCGGCGCGGCGGGCATTAAAAAGACCCGCTACACCCTCCCGGCGGCACTGTTCGCGGACTTTGTCGGCTTTCTCATGGCATCGTGGACGATAAAATGGTTCTTCTGAAAACACTTAGGCGCACCCAAAGCGGGTGCGCCTGTTCGTTATTCTTCCTTGCTTCCCTGCTTTGCAGCGCTGCTTCTTCTGCGCCGGCGGCGGGGGCGGGGCGTTTCCTCCGGGTCGGCCTTTTCCGCACGGCGGGCGTAGGCTTCCGCCGCTTCGGAGGTAGCCTCATAGGTCAGCCGGCTGACCCGGGTCAGGCCGTCGGGCTGCTGGGAAAGCCGTACCCGAATGAGGAATTTCCCATGCTCCGGGCAGGCTGCCAAGTCCATATACCGGTGACCGGGCTGGGAAAACCACCGGGAGCCCAGCATCCGCCCGCCGCAGACGGGACACTTGTTCTCCTCCCCGGACATGGCGGCCAAGGCCTGCCGCTTGTCGGCATAGTCGTAGAATACCTTCCGGGCAATACAGCCGGGAAGCTCTGCGCCGTGGAAGCCGTTTTCGTGGCTTTTCAGCGCCGCGTCATACTCCCGCGCGCCCTTTTTCAAATCCAGCATGGCGCAGATCAGCGCCGTATGGTAGGCGTCGCCCAGGGCGTCGTGGGCAGGGCGGGTCGCCTCGATGCTGAACATTTCCATGGCGGTTTTCAGCGCCTTCTGGGAGGTAGAGCCGTCGGTCTGGGCGTTGAAGATCATCTGGGCGTTGTACCATTTCTCCGTGAACCTTTCGTCCAGGCCGAAAAGCCGCAGATTTTCCCGTAGAATGCCGATATCGTCAAAGCCCCAGGTCAGAAACACCACATCGTCGCCGCACCATTCCCGGAACTTCCTGATCGCCTCGGGAAACGGCACGCCCACATCCCGCAGACGGGCTTCCTTGATGCCGGTGAGCTTGCTGACCCGGCGGTTTAAGTGCCGGTAATATTTGGGCTTTACCATGATCTGGAATTCATCCTGAACGAACTGCTCCTCCGAGACCCGGACGGCGCCGATCTGAATGATCTCCCCCCGGATGTCCACGGGCAGCACCTTTTTGGAGGAAGGCGACCCCGGCCAGGGCTGGTTCCATTCCATGTCCAATACAATATAATCCATCGCGCGTAACCTCTACTGTTTATGATACTACGCGATATCATAACACACAAACCCGGCATCTGTAAACAGGAAGTTGCAAAAGTTCTGACATTATCCTATGTAACCCCCGTTTTTCAGGGGGCAGGAAACATTTCAGGTGCGCATCTCCTTCTTGTCCAGCTCGCCCTCCTGCCATCCGGCGCTTTTGCCGCAGACGGGACAGGGGTCGCAGGCGCGGGTGCTGTCGTAGGTGTAGCCGCAGTTCAGGCAGCGCCAGCGGATGGGCTCCTGCTTTTCCGTCAGCTCTCCATTGGTCAGCTGCCGCTCAAGGGATTGGAATTGGTTGTGGTGAACGCCCTCAATCCTCGCAATCTGCATCCACAGCCGTGCCGCGTCGTTGTAGCCCTCCCGCCGCGCCATCTCCGCAAAGCCGGGGTAAACGTCGTCATGCTCGTCCTTCTCCCCGTTGGCGGCGTAGGCGAGATTTTCCGCCGTGGTTCCCAGCTGGAAGGGATAGCCCGCGCCCAAATCCACGTTTTCGGCGCAGCCGCCCAGGCGTTTCAGCATTTTCAGAAATTCCTCCGCGTGGACGGTTTCGTTCGCCGCCGTTTCTTCAAAAATTCTCGCAATCCACTCGAAGTTTTCCTTCCGCGCCACCCCGGCGTAGACGGTGTAGCGGGTTCGCGCCTGAGATTCCCCAGCGAAGGAACGAACCAGATTTTTCCTGGTTTCCGAATTCAAAAAGTCCATAATCTGTGGCTCCTTTCTTTGGAAAGGATACCCGTTTGGGGGAAAAGTATGCAAAACTGTCCCGGAACGGCAAGCCGTTCCGGGACAAAGCATATCGTGTATTACAGCAGATCCTTCACCAGAGACAGAGCCGCCTCGTCTGCCACCAGGGTGAAGTCGGGGTGCAGCTGGAGAATGGAGCCGGGTGCCTGGGGCTTGATGGGGCCAAAGAAGCAGTCCTTCACGGCCTGCGCCTTCTTCTCGCCGTTGACCACCAGCAGAACCCGCTTTGCCTTCATGATGGAGCCGATACCCATGGTGTAGGCATGGGTGGGAACGTCGTCCCGGGAAGCAAAGAAGCGGGCGTTGGCGTCGATGGTGGAAGCGGTCAGCGCCACCTTGTTGGTACCCTTGACGAAGGCGTCCGCAGGCTCGTTGAAGCCGATGTGGCCGTTGGGGCCGAGACCCAGCAGCTGCAAATCCGCGCCGCCGAAGGCGTCGATGACGGCGTCGTACCGGGCGCACTCCGCCTCGGCGTCGGGGTTCATGCCGTTGGGGATGTTGCAGTTATTTTGATCGATGTTCACATGGTCGAACAGGTTGGTGCGCATAAAGTAAGCGTAGCTCTGGTCATGATCCTTGGTCAGACCCACGTACTCGTCCAGGTTCACGGTTCTGACCTGGGAGAAGTCCAGATCGCCGGCTTCATACTTGGCAATCAGTTCCTTGTAAGTACCCACGGGGCTGCTGCCGGTGGCCAGACCCAGCACGCAGTCGGGCTTCAGATAAATCTGGGCAGCGATAATATTGGCGGCCTTGCGGCTCACGTCGTTATAATCCTTGGCACGAATCAGTCTCATTGGTAAAGTTCCCCTTTCGTAATTGACTGACGGTATTATACCATCCTTTTCATTTTCTGTACAGTGCTTTCGGGGATTTTAGTTTATTTTGGTAAATCCATTCGTATTTCCTGCCCCTGTTTCATCTGGCCTTATTTTATATCATAATTTTGGCACTATATTTATAGCCAGAACTTGCTATACTACTTCCATACCAATTCGGGAGGTAATTCAAATGGAAAAGAAAAACACCCTGACCACACGGAAAATCGTATTCACGGCGCTGATGGCGGCCCTGACCGTAGCCGGTTCCGCGCTTCGCGTCACCCTGCCCCTGGACATTGCGGGAACCACGTCCTTCCATCTGGGCAACATCATGTGCGCCCTCAGCGGCATTCTGCTGGGTCCCTGGCTGGGCGGTCTGGCCTCCGGCCTCGGCTCCGCCATTTATGATATCATGAACCCGCTGTACATCTCCGAGTGCTGGATCACCTTCCTGACCAAGGGTGCTTACGGCTTGGTTGCGGGTCTCATCATCCGGGCGGGCGGAAAGAAATTCGGCTACGTCAAGGCGCTTCTCGCCACCCTGGCCGGAGCCCTGACCTACGCGGCGCTGTACCTCGCCAAGAGCTATTTCTACAGCGGTCTGCTCATCAAGGGTCTGACCCCCGACGCGGCGCTGCTGAATGTCGTCGCCAAGCTCCCCGCCACTGCCTTCAACGCCGTGGTTGCCCTCATCTTCGCCCCCATCCTCGCGGTGGCCCTTCAGAAGGCGCTGGAGGAAAACCATCTGACGGTGGAATAACATCAGAATTTGCGGGATGCAGAATTTTCTGCATCCCGTTTTTTATGGCAGCGCCTTGGGGTATTCTTCCCAGTCCAGATCCTGGTAGGGGTATACCCTGCCCCAGCCGTTTTCCGTCCGCTGAATGCTGCTCCTGTGGCCGGACAGCAGCCGGACGATATCGTAGACATTGATCCAGATTTCCGAATTGCATTCCTTCTGGCTCTCGTCGAACACCAGCTCCAGGCCAAAGTGCAGATGCACCGTCTCGATATTGTTGACGTTTTCCCGGTCGGAATAACCGGTTCTGCCCATGAAGCCGATAACGTCCCCCGCCTGCACGATGTCCCCCTCGGCAAGTCCCGGGGCGAAGGGCGTATCCTTCTGCAAATGGGCGTAATAATAGTAGCGGCGGCTGTCAAAGCTGCGGATGCCCACCCGCCAGCCGCCGTACCGGTTCCAGCCCATGGCCTCCACCACGCCGCCCTCCACCGCCACGACAGGCGTTCCCAACGCGCCCATCAGGTCGTTGCCCAGGTGCTTCCGCCGGAATCCGAAGGAACGCGCCACGCCGAAATCGTCGCAGTGACTGTAGCCGTACCCCGCCGCAATGGGGGAAAACGCCTTTAAGCCATAGGTCGCCACCCACTGCCCGTCCTTTTCGATGGCGTAGCTGCCCACAAGCCCGCCCAACGCGGCTGTGTACGCCCGGTGATAATAGTCATAATATTTGTACAGATCACCCAGCAGCTGTTCCGGGGATTCATCCTTTTTCAGATCGGAAACCGCCTGTCTGACCGAAGCAAGTCCGCACTTCCCCCCGGTGCGGCAGGCCGCCAGCGCCAATATATCAATCCAGGAGATGTGCTTTTCCTGATCGAAGGTTGCAATGTCCTGTTCCAGCGCATATTTCATGGACTCGCAGGACACGTTAAACTCCACCCATTTGATACTCTCCGCCCGAACCGGCAGCACCAGCATGGGCAGAAGCAATATGGACGCCAAAAGCCGCTTCATATTCTCACCTCTTGGGTTAGAATATGAAGCGGCCGATTTTTTATCAATGGAAGTAAATGGACGTTACGTTAAATCCCGCACTACGTCCTTCGTCACCCGGTAAATATCCTCCATGGTGGTCAGGGATGAAATCTGGTTTTTATAGTATCCGCTGTGGGGAACGCCCTTTAAGTACCAGGCAAAGTGCTTCCGGGCTTCCAGGCAGGCAATGTGTTCGCCGTGGTCTTTCTCGGAAAGTTGGAATTGCCGCACCGCCACCGCCACCCGGTCTTTGAGACAGGGGCGTCCGGCGTAGCTTTCCCCGGCGAGAGCGGCGTTGACCTCCTCAAAAATCCAGGGGTCGCCGAACACACTGCGGCCGATCATCAGTCCGTCCGCGCCGGTGCGTTTCAGGCACCGCACCGCCGCCTCGCCGCCTGTAATATCCCCGTTGGCAATGACGGGGATGGTCAGCTGCTCCTTGACCTTGCGGATGGCGTCCCAGTCGGCGGTGCCGCTGTAGAGCATACTCCGGGTGCGCCCGTGTACCGCCACCATGGCCGCACCGCTGTCCTCCATACGCCGGGTAAAGTCCAGCACGTTGATGCTGCCCTTGTCCCAGCCAAGGCGGCATTTGACGGTGACGGGCACGTCCACCGCTTTGACCACGGTCTCCACGATTTTTCCCGCCAGCTCCGGCGTGCGCATCAGGCCGCAGCCGTCGCCGTTGTTCGCCACCTTGGGCATGGGGCAGCCCATGTTGATGTCCAGAAAGTCGCAGCCGGAAATTTCCAGCGCCAGCCGCGCCCCCTCCGCCATGGTGTCCGGGTCGTTGCCGAAAATCTGTGCGCCGCAGACGCTGCCCGGATTTTTCCGGAGCAGTTTGGCGCTTTTGGAATCCCGGTACACCAGCGCCCGGGAGGACACCATTTCCGTCACGGTGACGCCCGCCCCCAGCTCGGCGCAGACGGTGCGGAAAGCCCAGTCCGTGACCCCGGCCATGGGCGCAAGGAACACGGGATTTTTCACTTCGATCGTTCCGATTCGCAATACCCTCACCTCATCCGCAGGGAAAATTCCCCTCTGGGCGGCACCTCGCCGCCCGCAGCAATATGGGGAATTGTATCACAGATCGGGTCGTTTCGCAACCTTAAAACAATACCGTAATGAGCCAGGTAAGCCCGGTCAACAGCGCGCCGCCCGCCGCCCACACCGCGCCGTAAAGGTACAGGTGCCGCTTCTTTTTCGTCCGGTCGCCGGTGTGGATGGCCTTCTGGGCTTCTTTCAGAAGCGCCTCGTCGGTGACCCCCTCCCCCACCGCGTTGTCCTTGAGAATGAAAATCGCCTGTTCAAACAGCTTCGGGTCGGGCGAATGCACCACGATCACCTGACGGGAAATGCCTTTTACCATAATTTACCGCCTCCTTATGGAAAAGTTTTCCCACAAGGAGGCGATTTATACCATCACGGTTTATTCTTCGTCCTTCGGCCGCTTATACCGCCCCTTCGGCTCCCAAGCCGCCAGCGGGTAACGCTGCATGGCGCCGAAAATCCGCTCCTTCAGATCGGGATAGGTCTTGCTCAGCTCAAAAATCAGCTGCTTGACCTCTCCCCGCTTCGTGACCTTGTCCACAGGACAGCGGTTTTGCAGCACCGGCAGGTTCATCCGCGCCGCGAAATTGTCCAGCGTCTTTTCGTGAATGTACAGCATAGGGCGAATCTGCACAATGCCAGTTCTGTCCAGATTGGTCACCGGCTGGAGACAGTTGATGCGCCCCTCGAACAGCAGGGACATGAGGAATGTCTCCACCGCGTCGTCATAGTGATGTCCCAGCGCCAGCTTGTTGAAGCCCTTGTCCAGAATCGCCTGATTCAGCGCCCCCCGGCGCATTTTGGCACACATGGAGCAGGGATTCTTCTCCTTGCGGTGGTCGAAAATAATGGGCGCGATCTCCGTTTTCACCACGGTATAGGGCACGTTCCACTGCTCGCACAGCGCCGCGACCTGAGAATAGTCCATCCCCAGCCCCATATCAATGGTGATTGCTTCCAGCTCATAGGGCTTATTAAAGTATTCCCGCAGCCCCGCCAGCAAAATCAGCAGGGCGAGAGAATCCTTCCCTCCGGACACGCCCACGGCAATGCGGTCCCCCGCCTCGATCATATGATAGTCGTCCACACACCGCCGAACCAGTCCCATCAGCTTTTGCATAGTTGCTTTTCCTCCGAAATCCGCTTAAAATAGGACGTTAGAAATTGAGAGCATTCGCGAGTATTTTCGAGCATTTTGAAGATCATTCAGGATTTTATAAATTTTCTCAAAAATGCTGTTGACATTTGATTTTTAATATGGTATAAAATTCAGGCGTCCTGGAGGCAATTATACTTCAAGCGCCTGAGAATGTCAAAATATTTTAATCCAATTGGAGGAAATCATAATGTCCACTACTCTGCTGAAAAAGGAGACCCTGGAGCGCAAGTGGTATGTGATCGACGCTGCCGGTAAGCCCCTGGGCCGTACCGCTGTCGCCGCCGCTAACCTGCTTCGCGGCAAGCACAAGGTCGACTTCACTCCCAACGTTGACTGCGGCGATAACGTCATCATCATCAACACCGACAAGGCTGTTCTGACCGGCAAGAAGGCCGAGCAGAAGAAGTACTACCGTGTGTCCGGCTGGATCGGCGGTCTGAAGGAGACCAAGGCCCGCGACATGATGGCTGCCCGCTCCGACTACGCCGTTGAGCTGGCCGTCAAGGGCATGCTGCCCAAGAACACCCTGGGCAAGAACGCTCTGACCCGTCTGCACCTGTACAAGGGCGCCGAGCATCCCCACGCTGCCCAGAAGCCCGAAGTTTGGAATCTGGACTAATTTGGAGGTAACTTAGAATGTACGAGAGCAAGAAGAAGTATTTTTACGGCACCGGCCGTCGTAAGTCCTCCGTTGCCCGTGTTCGCGTTTACGAGAACGGCACCGGTTCCATCATCGTCAACGGCCGTGACATCGACGAGTATTTCGGTCTGGACACCCTGAAGCTGATCGTCCGTCAGCCCTTGGTCACCACCGATCTGCTGGGCAAGGTTGACATCGTTGTCACCGTCGCCGGCGGCGGCGTTTCCGGTCAGGCCGGCGCCATCCGCCACGGCATTTCCCGCGCCCTGGTCACTCTGAACCCCGAGTACCGCGCCTCCCTGAAGGCCGCCGGCTTCATGACCCGCGACCCCAGAATGAAGGAAAGAAAGAAGTACGGTCTCAAAGCAGCTCGTCGCGCTCCGCAGTTCAGCAAGCGATAATCGACTGCTCAGACTATATCAAAATGGTTCAAAAAGCCCGGAAAATCAAGGTTTTCCGGGCTTTTGCTATATCTAAACGGGCTGATATGGTTTGACCAAATTTGGCAAAACGAGAGCCGATTTCACCCAATTTTTAGTGGTTAAATATAGGACAACCGGCAAAAATGGGGTCAAAAAACGGCCTTAGTGGTTAAAAAATAGGACAACCAGAGAGCAATTTCGGGGGTATTTTTGAGGGTGATTTGGCACTCTCAGACACCGGATTTTTCGCTGGAGGGTTTGGCATAATCTGACCAAATCTGAACAATTAAATACGATTCTAATGCAGGCACTCAGTAACAAATAACTGGGTGCTTTTTTGTTTCAGAGATTCCGGCATTAGAAAGGGCCGTCACTTTATGATTTTGAAGTGGCGGCTTTTTCTATTTCCAGAAACAACAGCAACAATCAGAAATGAGGTGAAGTCATGAACACACAAATCATCGCCATCGCCAACCAGAAAGGCGGCGTTGGCAAAACAACAACCTGTGCGAACTTGGGAATAGGTCTGGCACAGGCCGGAAAGAAAGTGCTTCTGATCGACGGGGACCCGCAAGGAAGCCTGACAATCAGCTTGGGAAATCCGCAACCGGACAAGCTGCCATTTACACTGTCGGATGCAATGGGCAAAATTCTGATGGATCAGCCTATACGCCCCGGAGAAGGTATTCTGCATCATGCAGAAGGCGTTGACCTGATGCCTGCGGATATTCAGCTTTCCGGTATGGAGGTTTCTCTGGTAAACGCCATGAGCCGTGAAACGGTTTTACGGCAATATCTGGACACACTGAAGGGACAATATTCCCATATCCTGATTGACTGTCAGCCCTCGTTGGGGATGCTTACGGTCAATGCGCTGGCGGCTGCGAACAGGATCATAATTCCCGTTCAGGCAGAGTATCTGCCCGCCAAAGGACTGGAACAGCTTTTATCTACGGTCAGCAAGGTAAAACGGCAGATCAATCCAAAGCTCCAGATTGACGGTATCCTGCTGACGATGGTGGATAACCGCACCAACTTTGCCAAAGAGATTGCTGCTTTGCTGCGGGACACCTATGGAAGTAAAATCAAAGTCTTTGGAACGGAGATTCCACACTCTGTCCGTGCAAAGGAAATCAGCGCAGAGGGAAAAAGTATTTTCGCCCATGACCCTGGCGGCAAGGTGGCAGAGGGGTATCGAAATCTGACGAAGGAGGTGTTGAAACTTGAAAAGCAGCGCGAAAAAAATAGAGCTGGCCTCGGTAGATGATCTGTTCTCCACCGAAGAAGGCCGTCAGGATGCAAAGCTGGAAAAGATTCAGGAGATTCCGCTGTCTGAACTGCATCCCTTTAAGAACCACCCATTCAAAGTCAAGGATGACGAAGCCATGATGGAGACCGCTGACAGTATCAAGCAGTATGGCGTTCTGGTTCCGGCGATTGCTCGACCGGACCCGGAGGGCGGTTATGAGCTGGTAGCCGGACACAGGCGGCACAGAGCCAGTGAGCTGGCAGAAAAGGAGACCATGCCGGTCATTGTTCGGGATTTGGATGATGATGCCGCCACGATCATTATGGTTGACAGCAACCTGCAACGAGAAAGTCTGCTCCCCAGTGAAAGAGCATTTGCCTACAAGATGAAGCTGGATGCCATGAAACATCAGGGAGAGCGAGTTGATTTAACTTCGTCCCAAGTTGGGACGAAGTTGCGGACGGACGAAACGGTGGCGCAGGGCTTTGGTATTGGAAAGACCACCGTACAGCGATATATCCGCCTGACCGAGTTAATCCCGCCGATTTTGCAGATGGTGGACGAGGGGCAGATTGCCCTTACCCCTGCGGTGGAACTGTCTTTTTTGAAGAAGGACGAGCAGGAAAACCTGCGGATTACGATGGAGAGCGAGGACGCTACTCCCTCTCTTTCGCAGGCGCAGCGCATGAAAAAGTTAAGCCAGATGGGGCGGCTTGATATGGATACCATCTTTGCAATTATGACCGAGGAAAAGGCAAACCAGAGGGAAACCGTGAAAATCGGTATGGACAAACTGCGGAAATATTTCCCCAGAGGTACAACGCCAAAGCAGATAGAGGATACCATTCTCCGACTTCTGGAGCGTGAATTACAGAGAAAACGAAACCGTGACAGCCGATAATCTTTTTTTTCGGCGGGTAACAGACAGAAAGGACAGGTCTTTGATGAAAGAAATCCAGTATGAAATCGTAAAAGAAATCGCTGTCCTCTCCACGGGCGACAGTGGCTATACAAAGGAAATCAACCTGATTGCGTGGAACGGGAACGAGCCGAAGTACGACATCCGCAGTTTTTCCCCTGCCCGTGAGAAATGCGGCAAGGGCATTACGCTGACAAAGGCGGAGGCGGAGAAACTCCTTGCGGCTCTGAAAAAGGAACTGGAACAGTGAGATTTTGAAGGGAGGTATGCCTATGGCAAAGACAGCGGTGCGCCCGAAAATCATCGTGCAGGCGGCTTACACGGGCGGCGCAGATATGCGGGAATTATTTATTTCCCTGCTTGTAAACGAGGTGCGGAGGGGAAAATCCTCTCCCCGCACCTTTGAGATAATCAAACTTCCGCAATACAATGAGGGCAGTACAGATACAAAGGAGGCGAGCTGAATGGCAATGTTAAGGGCGGCTCTGTACTGCCGCTTATCAAAGGACGATATGCTGCAGGGCGACAGCGAGAGTATCAAAACGCAGAAAGCCATGCTGACGCAGTACGCAAAGGAGCATGGCTTTCTGGTGGTGGAAATCTATGTGGACGATGGGTACAGTGGCTTAAATTTTGACCGTCCGAGCTTTAACCGTATGCTCGATGACATCGAGGCGGGAAAGATTGATGTGGTCATTACGAAAGATTATTGTGCGATAATAGGACTAA
>ERZ827423.798-NODE-798-length-35915-cov-10.630145_pt1 | contig 35915 bp, 35 predicted proteins | sample MGYA00519775_ERZ827423 | MGnify/ENA primary metagenome ERZ827423 (study PRJEB31778, sample SAMEA3449296) | human gut metagenome | biome: human gut; feature: human-associated habitat; material: faeces | place: United Kingdom | collected 2010/2012 ... | reverse complement strand
AATAATTTCTTTAGTTTTCCACTTGACAGGTTTTGGCTGACTGTGAATAGTAACGGCGGATGCGAAAAAGATGGTGTTTTTATGCGCGCTCTGGTGAAAATATAAAGGGAATCTGCTATAATTACATACATGAACCTGAAGGGGAGAGTGGATTGTATGGATCTGAGAGAGTATATCGTGTCAATTGAGGGGTTTCCAAAGGAAGGCATCATCTTTCGGGATGTCACGCCGCTGCTGGCGGATGGGGACGCTTTTCATGATGCCTGTGACCGGCTGATCGAGTTTGCCCGCAGGCTTGAAGCAGATGTGATCGTGGGTCCGGAATCCCGCGGCTTCATGTTCGGCTGTCCGGTTTCTTATGCGCTGGGCGTCGGCTTTGTTCCGGTGCGCAAGCCCAATAAGCTGCCGCGGAAGACGCTGTCCTGCTCCTATGACCTGGAGTATGGATCAAATACGCTGGAAATGCACGTGGACGGCATCCGTCCGGGACAGCGCGTGGTCATCATCGATGATCTGCTGGCGACCGGAGGAACCGTGGAAGCGACGGTAAAGATGATCAGGGAGCTTGGCGGGGAACCGGTGGGCTGCGCCTTTATCATCGAGCTTAGCGATCTGCATGGCCGGGATGCGTTGTCCGGCATGGAGGTCTTGTCTTTGTTGACATACGAAGGTGAGTAGTGCTCACCTTTTTCGCTTGAATGGGAGGTGATCTTATGGTCAACAAAAAGTCTGTTACGTTTGAAGAAGTGCTTGAGGAAGTCAAAAAATATATACACAAGCCGGAAAACATCGATCTGATCACAAGAGCATATCTGTTTGCCAGGGATCAGCATGAGGGGCAGTTCCGCAAAAGCGGAGAGCCGTACATCATCCATGCCATTCAGGTGGGATATACGTTGGCGCTGTTGCGCACCGGCCCCAAGACGGTCGCGGCCGGGTTCCTGCATGATACGGTAGAGGATTGCGAGGCGGAGACCGAGGATATCGCCAGGCTGTTCGGGGATGAGGTGGCTTCCCTGGTGGAATCGGTCACCAAGATCGGCGCGCTGAAATTCAAGGATGAGAAGGAATATCTCGCCAGCAATCACCGCAAGCTGCTGATCGCGATGGCCAAGGATGTCCGCGTCATCCTGATCAAGCTGGCCGATCGTCTGCACAACATGCGTACGCTGCAGTACATGCGTGAAGAAAAGCAGAAGAAGATCGCTGGTGAGACGCTGGAGGTCTATGCGCCGATCGCCCACCGCTTAGGTATGAGCGAGATCAAGAACGAGCTGGAGGATCTCAGCTTCAAATACCTGAACCGTGAAAAATACTTTGAAATTGCCAAGCTGGTGGAGAAGCGCGAATCAGAACGCAATGCGCAGGTCCAGGATATGATCAATGAGATCAGCGATATGCTGCATTCGCATGGCATCATGTCTTATCGGATCTTCGGCCGCAGCAAGCATCTGTACAGCATCTATAAGAAGATGGTGACGAAGAACAAGCGGTTTGAGGAGATCCTGGATCTGCTGGCGATCCGCATCATCACCGATACGGAAGTCAGCTGCTATGAGATCCTGGGCTATATCCATGCGAAATACCGCCCGATCCCCGGCCGCTTCAAAGATTATATCGCTATGCCGAAGGTGAACATGTATCAGTCCTTGCACACGACGATCATCGGCGAGGACGGCAATATCTTCGAGGTGCAGATCCGTACGGAGAAGATGGATGAGATCGCCGAGCGAGGTGTCGCCGCGCATTGGCGTTACAAAGAAGCGCAGTATGGCGGTCAGGAGCGCGAACAGAAGGAGATCGAGGAACAGCTGCATTGGTTCAAGGATTTCTCGATGATGAGCGATGAGGAAAGTGACGATCCGCTGGAATACATGAACGTCGTGCAGCGTGATATCTTCGAGGCCAATGTCTATGTGCTGACGCCTAAGGGAAAAGTCATCGCGTTGCCTAATGGCGCCACGCCGATCGATTTTGCCTATCGCATCCATACCGAGGTCGGCCATCATACCGTCGGCGCGACGATCAACGGCGCCATCGTACCGCTGAACACCCCGCTGAAGACCGGAGATGTCGTCAGCATCCGCACCAATAATCAGTCGGCGGGACCAAGCGAGGACTGGCTGAAGATCGTCAAATCTCCGCATGCCCGCAACAAGATCCGCTCATTCTTCCAGCGGCAGGAAAGTGAGAAACGCCTTGACCTCATCCATAAGGGCGAGGCGATGCTGGAAGATGAGGCGCGGCGGCGGAATATGGAGGATGTCACGCATAAGCGTTTGGAACAGATCATGGGCTCGCTGTCTTTCAGCAGCGTGCAGGATCTGTTCGTGGCCATCGCCAACAAGCAGGTTTCCTTGCAGGCCGTCATGGAACGGCTGCAGAAGCACAAGGTGACGACGCCCATCGACAATGCGGACCTGCTCAAGATGTTCAACCGCACCGAGGCCCGGCCGAAGAAAAAGTCAGCTTGCGGCATTCATGTGCCTGGCATCGAGACGATGAAGGTGCAGCTGGCTTCCTGCTGCTCACCGGTGCCGGGAGATGAGGTCGTCGGTTATATCACCAAGGGTCAGGGCGTGCGCGTGCATCGTGCGGACTGTCCGAATATCGCCAGGGAGAAGCAGCGGCTCATCCATGTCGAGTGGGAAGAGGACCTGGAAGAGAAGAACTATGATGTCGATCTAATCGTGCATTCCAACGACCGCAGCTATCTGCTCAGCGATATCGTCACGGTCGTCTCGCAGTGCAAGGCCAAGCTCAACAAGGTCGATTCCAAAGTCAATGAAGACGGCATCACGGCTACGACGAAGCTGACGGTCGGCGTCAATGATGCAGAACATCTGCGCACGCTGATCGCCAATCTGCGCAAGGTCAACAGCGTGAATGATGTAGAGCGCGTCATTCATTAAATCATCAGGGACGGGATCTCGTCCCGTTTTTTGAAGGGAGAGTTGCAAATGGCGTTATATTTGCAGAAATACCGCAGTCTTTGCATCTTGTGCTTGTTCAGCTTGATCGTCCTTTTGGCGATCTATATCTTTTTGCGTCAATCAGGTGATCTTGAACAGTCACTGTACCCGCTGTTTGGCAGCATCGTCTTGCTTTTCCTCATCGTGTTTATCCGGATCCAGGATGCCAGGATATTCGGCGAGCTCTCCAGACAAGTGCGCGGCGGACAAGTGCTTTCCAAGACACAGCTGGATGCGCTCGTGCAAAAGAAAGCAAGAACAGCTTCTCTGCTCCTGGAACTCAAAGGCATCCAGGCTTTTGCACAAGGAGAACATGAGGGAGGCATCCGGATGCTTCAGGAAGCTTGGGCGAAGATACAGGATAAACACGGGAAGGACTGGCAGCGGATAAAGGCGCGCATCGGCTGTTACTTGCGGCTGTGTCAGATGGTACGAGGACAGCCCTTCTATGATCAGCTGGCCTTGGAAGATCGAGACAGCAAAGCATTGAATGACATGCAAGACTGGAAGATGCGCTGGGAGAATGGGCACGATGAACGGGCGCTGTGGGAGATGCAGGCCTGCGCGGAACAGCTGCGTGAGCCATATCTGCGCGTGTATGCGCTGCTCATCTGCATCCGCTCCATGAAGCAGAAAGAACAAGACCAGGCGATATCGCTGTGCGAAGTGCTGACTGCATGCCAGCTTCCGGATGTTGCCCATCAGGCAGCGTGTCTGCTGGAGGAAATGAAAGGGGGCGCATATCATGATTGACCGTCTGCTGCGCCGCCAGCGGTCTTTCTTTCTCTTGCTGGCAGTGATGCTTGTGATCGGCTTTCTGGCTTTTGAATTCGCATCCTCCGCAGAGGTGGCCCTGGCCATCCTGCTCATCCTGGAAGAAGTACCGCTCATCATGCTGTGGGTCTTCATCACAGCGTCGCGCCTGCGTCTGCAAGTGCAAGATCAGTTTGTTTCCCTTCTTGATGATGAGCTCGATCCGTGGCAAGCCCGGCAGCGTCTGAAGCAAGAGCGTCTGGAAGATCTGCTCGATGCGCAGAACATGCTCTCGCTCTGTGATCTGCTGGAAGGAAAGGAACAAGCGGCAATCGATCGTCTGCAGAGGGCGCTGTGCCAGCGCATGCCGAAATCGCTGCGAATACAGCTTTTGCTGAATCAGAGCGTCATGCAAGTGCTTGTCGGACAGAGCAGAGAGGCCAAGGACAGCTTGCAGCAGGCACAGCAGCTGCTCTTTGCATGTAAAAAAGTCAGCCTGCAGATCAGCCGGGCACGGGACACCAGTGTGCTGCTTGTCGCACATGCATCGGGCGAACAGGATGACGCATCCTATATGAACATGCTGCGCCGGATGATCGTGATCGAATCGCTTTCGCTGCGTTCACGCATGATGTATCGGTATTTGCTGGGCATGTGCGCGCTGCGCCATCATGACCAGCGCTGTGTGCTTGAACAGCTGGCCTGGCTGGAGCGCTTTGCCCCTAAGACCTGCTTTCCCGCGCGTCTGCGCGCCGCGATCAGCGAGGCAGGAGGTGAACGGGCATGAAGACCCTGAAGCTTTTATTCGGCTTGTGCGTCATGCAGCTGGTGATCGTGGCTTGTCTCGCCATGCGCCCCAGTGTTCCTGTATCGGATGGCTCAGCGCCATATTCGCCCTTCTCTGCAACAGACCCTGATCCTTCTGATCCTGAAGGCAGCCTGATCGATGATCCTTCTGCCGTTTCTGATGAAGGTCAGACAGGCATCAATTATGCGGAAAGCGGGACGATGGCTGATTTTCGCATCGTCTCTGGCATACCGCAGTATACAAGAGATGGCGGCGCGACCTGGGAAGAGCTGCCAGTCTCTGCTGATCTGCTGCAAAACGAGTGGCAGGATTATCTGAAGATGGGGCCACAGAGCTACATCATCACAGATGATCAGATCATCCTTGCCTATACTGGCGTTAATGGCGATGCGAAGCTGCTGGTGGGCGATGCGCAAAAGACATGGGAACAAGTTGGCATCGACCTTGACGGGCAGCAGGCCCTGCAGATGTCCTTGTCGCAGGATGCGCAAGGCATATACCGGCTCGCCATCCTGGGCAATTTTCAATCCTTTGTCTGCGGTACGAGCGAAGACGGCATCAACTGGACATTCGGACATGCCGTATCTGCTTCAGAAGATGTACTGTTCAACGGAGGGCTCAGCTTTTATGCGATGCCGCTTATGGATGATGGAACGATCATGCTGGTGTATCATAATGATGTGGCCATCAGCACCAACGGCGGCAGTTCGTTTTATCGCATGAGCGATACTGCCCCGCAGCTGGCAGAACAAGTCGATGCCGGTGCATTGCCTTATGATGATCATGAAGGCGGGTGGCATGTCCCGCTGCGAGATGGCAGCGAAGCCGTCAGCACCGATAAGCTGTACTGGTCGAAATGATGAGAGGAGCATGGATATGATCGAATGGAAAGACGTGACCGACACTTTTTCAGAAGAGCGAAGACACTATAATGGGAAATATCTGGAACAAGATGAAGTATATGGGGATGAGCTTGAAGTCAGTATCTTTTCCGCGCTTGAGGAAGAATGGGAGATATACTTCAGCTTTGGGATATTTTATGGGATCGTCTACGCTAAAGCGGATCAGGTCTATACGCTCAGAGATGAGATGAAGCAGATCCTGCAGGCAGAATGCGACAAGGCGGGAGAACCAAGCGATGAATTCATCGGTTGGTTTGTCGAGAAATTTCATGTCTGCATGCCAGATGATATTGTGTTCAATTTTGACTTGGAATCGTTTCTTGAACAGATGCCATGGTGATGTCATCCGCTTAAATCCGGATCATTGGCATAGGCGGAATGGATGTTAGGCTGGTGTTCTTGTTCAAACTGCCTGAGCTTAACGGACAGCATCGTTTTGATCTCACAAAAAGCGAACAGGTAAGATATACGTGGTGCTGAGCTGATCGCAGATATGGGAGCTTTTCTAGGCCGACAGTTTGATGGGAAGCGACCCTCAGCACAGTACGAGGTTCATCCTGCGGCCGGATCATCTGCGCCACCATCAGTTTTGTATCAAACCATGGTGATGGTCAAACCTGACAAATAAGCAATAGAAGAACGATAGAGATCATGGAAGGAACAAGGGGAAAAGCAAAAAGGCCGGTTCAGCGCATTTGCTGTGCCAGCCTTTCATCGTATATCTGATTCAATGTTTCTTCCATTTCAGCTTCAGCTCTGTCCACAGGCATTTATACATGCAGAACCATTCCTGGGGCCAGTGCTTCAGCTTGTCTTTCTCGCGGTATACGCTGACGCAGTAGTCATCAAAGTAGCGCTTGGCGAAATAGTTGGCGCGGCGGGCGTGGAAGGGGGAAGTGATGATGATCGCACTGCGGCAGTGGTGCTTTTCCCATAGCGGCTTTGCGCAGGTGAAATTTTCATAGGTGTTTCTTGCTCTGGTCTCGCACTCATGCGGGATATCTTCCTGAGCGAGCACATGGGCCATCATGTGTTCGGCCTCGTTGTATTTGTTCTTTACGCAGCTGCCGCTGATGATGAGCAGGCGATAGGCATGCTGGCGGTAGAGCCGGAGCGCATGATCGCTTCGCCTTTTCTGCATGCGGCTCAAGGCGCCGTCGTCCTTGCATGGGCAGCCCAGCACGAGCGCCAGATCGTAGGTCTGATCCTTTCGTTTCGGCGGCTTGGGGAAGAAGATGAACAATGGCAGGATGAGCAGGAACAGGATGATGAGCAGGCTAATGAGCATGATCTTCATAAATGGGAGCCTCCACTTCTCTTTGCATGAGCGCCTTGCGCGCCTGAACGTCTGCGTAAGTATATAATGCGGCCGCTTTCAGCTCGCTGTCGCGGTAGAAGGCGGGAAGGTCGGCAAAGCGGGAAACGACCTGCACATCGTGCTGCCGCAGCGTTTTCAACAATGCCCTTGCCCGCTCGTTGAAGGCGAGCGGCCGCAGATGGGTGATGCGGCGGTGCGCATCTGCCTGCGCCCGGTCTGTCTGCAACAGATAATGGATCAAGGTGCGGCGGATGCGGCTTGCCGTGCAGCGTGCGCTGGTGCAGCGGTCCAGAAAAGCGGCGTAGGTCTCTTCTCTTGCAGCCTGTTTCAGCAGATGCTCGATCCCTTCATCCATCAGCAGGCATCTCTTCATGGCCGCTGGATCATCCAGCAGCAGCCGTGTCTGTAAATAAGGATAGAGCTTTTCCATCGTGCGCTTTTTGTTCATCGCATCCTGCATGGGCGTATAGGCGCTGATCTCCTCGCCGCGCAGGAAATGGCTGCGGATGGCCGTGGCGGAGGCGATCGGACCGCGTATTATTGTGTCGTGATAATCGTTGGTGCGCTGGATCGTGCAGATGTGCAGCCCGTGTCTTCGCGCGGCCTGGATGTAGCAGAGGCCCAGGATGTCGTTGGGGGACATGGGGCCGGCCTGCTGCGCATACTGACGCACGGTGCTCATCCTGCCTTTTTCCGGCTGGAAACCAGAGAGGTCGTCGGCCATCCTGCGCAGACGATCCAGGTCGTTGCTCTCGCTGCCGAACGCGATGGTGTCTGCGCCGGCGAGCGCAAGGATGTCGATGGCGGCGGAGGCGAAAAACTGCGCGCTTTGCACCGCGTGGATGGTCGGCAGCTCCAGCACGAGATCCACTCCGTGATGAAGCGCTGTCCTTGCCCGGCTCCATTTGTCCGCGATGGCCGGTTCTCCGCGCTGGACGAAATGCGGGCTCATGACCGCGATGAGCAGATCGCATCCGCTCTGCTTGCGCGCCTGATGGATATGATGGATGTGTCCGTTGTGAAAAGGATTGTATTCAACGACGATGCCGCAGACGTTCATGGCTTCACCTCGATGCCATTAATATAGCATAAAAGCAAAGGGAATGATATAATTTTGAGGGAGTGATTTGATGAGACAGGAACATCTGCACATGCCTTCTGATGAAGACGGCCTCATGCTGCACGGTCTGCTGCAGCTGCCGCAGGGCGAGGTGCGCGGCATCCTTCATCTGGTGCATGGCATGTGCGATCACAAGGAACGATATCAGCAGATGCTCGATTTCTTCAGCGAACAGGGCTACGCTGTGGTGATCTTCGATCTGCGCGGACATGGGGAGAGCGTCCGTGACCGCGATGATCTGGGATACTTTTATGATGCCAGCGGCGTTTGGCTCGTGCGGGACATCCATCAGGTCGTCCATCGGATGAAGGAGCGCTTCGGCGATGTGCCTTATTTTCTCTTCGGCCACAGCATGGGTTCGCTGGCCGTGCGCTGTTATGTGCGTCATTATGATTATGAGGTCGACGGCGTGATGCTCTGCGGCACGCCCTGTGCGAATCCGCTGGTTCCGCTGGCGATGATGCTGTGTGCGCTGATGCGGCGTTTCCAGGGCGATTATGCGCACAGCCGCCTGTTCCATGCATTGACCCTGGGTCCGTATGAAAAGGCGTTCCCTCAGGGCAGGCATGCCTGGATCTCATCGATGGAAGATGCCGTGAAGGCGTATGAGGCAGATCCGCTCTGCTCCTTTACCTTTACGCTCAATGGATATCAGAATCTGTTCGCGCTCATGTACGATGCTTATGATGAAGAAGGCTGGCTCTGCCGTCAGCCGGATCTGCCATTCTTCTTCGTGGCGGGAGAAGAGGATCCGGTGATCGGTTCTACGCAGGCGTGGACGCGTTCCATGCAGCGGCTGAAGAAAAGCGGCTATGCGCGCATCGTGAAGAAGGCGTATCCGCACGCCCGCCATGAGCTTTTCCATGAGCGCTGCGCGCAGGAAATGATGCAGGATCTGCTTTCCTGGATGGAAAGCATGCGCCCTTGGGAAGGCTGATCCGCGCGGTTTTGTGAATTTTAAAATATTCTTGACTTTGATCATCTATTTCTTTATAATGTTTTCGTTGACATGAGGTGGTGAAGTCGGTGAGATATTCCAAAGCAGATTTCCTGCAGGCTGAGAACAATACCATCGCGTTGGACGAGGACATCAGTTTTGAGCCTGAGGCGTTTGCCCGGATGCATCACATCCGATCTGTTCCCCGCGTTCATGTGAGCGGAGAAATTCATTACGATGTTGTAAGCGAGCGCGTATATGCGGATCTGTCGGTTACAGGAGTGATGATTGTACCGTGTTCAATAACTCTGGAAGACGTTGAGGTTGAGTTCCACTCGGAATCATCCGAACAGTTCTCTTTCGTCAAGAGCGAAGATGCGGATGTGCATGAGACAAAAGGTGATGTCGTTGAGTTGTTGCCGGTTATCTTTCAGCTGATCCTCATGGAGGTTCCCCTGAAGGTCGTAAAGCCTGGGATTGGGGAATATCCGCAGGGAAAGGGCTGGAAAGTAATCAGGGAAGAAGATCTCAGAAAAGAAAAAGAACAGGAGATCGATCCCCGTTTAGCAAAGTTGCGAGAATTCAAAGTGGAAGATTAAGTAGGAGGTGCGAACATGGCTGTACAGCAGAGACGTAATTCAAAAACGAGAAAAGCAAAACGCAGAACTCATTACAAGCTGGCTGCGCCGACACTGGTGAAGTGCCCTGCATGCGGTGAGTACAAGATGGCACACAAGATGTGCGAATGCGGTGAATACAACGGAAGGACCGTAGTTGAGAAATAAGAAGGCGACTTCTTATTTTTTTTCTGCCTGATGGCGGAAAATGCGATTTTTCGGTTGCGGACGGCATGATTCTGTGATAAACTGAACATGTACGTGAACGAGGAGTGGGTTATGCCCACTCCTTCATTATGATGAGAAGGAGAAGTGTTATGGACCAGATTTCACAGATCAGGACGATGATTCAGCCGGTTCTGGAACAGAACGCATGTTCTCTGTATGATCTGCGATGGGTGCAGGATGGAAAGATGCGGGTGCTGCAAGTCTCCATCATGCACGCGGACGGATCGATGGACATAGACACATGCGCGATCGTTTCAGAGGGCATATCAGCGCTGCTGGATGAAAGCGACTTCATTTCCCATGAGTATTTTCTGGAGGTCTGCTCTCCAGGGGCGGAACGCGAGCTGCGCACGCCGCAGGAGATCGCCGCTGCCGTGGGAGAATACGTGTTTGTCAAACTGAAGGATCCCAAAGCCGGAATGGACAGTGTCAAGGGAACCATGACCGCTTATGATGAGGATGGGATCGTGGTGGAGTATATGGCCAAGGCCGTCAAGAAGAAGATCACGATCGATCCGGAAAATATCGCATTGATACGCTTATCCGTTAAAATATAGAGAGGAACAGGAAGATGAAACTGAAAATGTTTATGGATGCCATGCAGGCGATCGAGAATGACCGCAAGCTGACCAAGGAAATCGTGGTAAGCGCGCTGGAAGAAGCGCTGATCAAGGCTTACCGCAAGCACATCGAGATCCCGGATGCGCTGGTGCGTGTCGACATCAGTGAGAAGACCGGCGCGATCAAGGTGTTCCAGGAACGGCAGGTCGTGGAAAATGTGGAAGACGACGAGATGGAGATCTCGCTGGAAGACGCACAGCGCATCAACAAGAACTATCAGCTGGGCGATCTGGTGGATGAGGAAGTCAATATCCAGGAATTCGGACGTGCGGCGGTCGTCCTTGCCAAGAACGTCATGAAGCAGAAGATCCGCGAGGCGGAAAAGCAGATCGTCTATGAGGAGTATTGCGATAAGGTGGAAGAGATGATCACCGGCACCATCGAGACGGTCGAGGAGAAGTTCTGCATCGTGAACATCGGAAAGACCTTGGCCATGATGCCGAAGAACCAGCAGATGCCCAATGAGAAATATCGCGAAGGGGAGCGCATCCGCGTGGTGATCATCGAGGTCAACAAGGAGACCAAGGGCGCGCAGGTGCTCGTATCCCGCGCCGACGCGACGCTGGTCAAGCGTTTGTTTGAGAAGGAAGTGCCGGAGATCTATCAGGGCATCATCGAGATCAAGGCAATCGCCCGTGAGGCAGGAGAGCGTACGAAGATGGCGGTGTATTCGCATAATGAGAACATCGATCCGATCGGCGCCTGCATCGGGCCGCGCGGACAGCGTGTGCAGGTGGTCATCGACGAGCTGCACGGAGAGAAGATCGATATCTTCGAATGGAGCGAGGATGTCAGCGAGCTGATCAAGAACGCGCTCTCACCGGCAGAAGTGCTCGGCGTCATCCCCAGCGAAGAGAAGAAGGGCGGCCTGCTGGTCATCGTTCCGGATCATCAGCTGTCGCTTGCGATCGGTAAGCGCGGAAAGAACGCCCGTCTGGCGGTCAAGCTCACCGGACGCAAGATCGACATCAAGGCCGAGAGCGAAGTGAACGAGGCCGGCATCGACTGGCGCGGCATCGCGGCAGCGCAGCATGAGGAATTCCTGCGCCGTCAGGAAGAGGAGCGCATCCGCCGCCAGCAGGAGCTGTTCGCCTCCAGCAATGAGGACAATGAGATCGCCAGCGTAGAGGATGCGGACTTCGATTACAACGATGAGCCTGTGGAAGAAGAGATGACGCCGCAGGAGGAAACGCCGAAAACGAGCGGACCGATCCAGGAGGAGCCTGAGACAGAACCGGTGCAGAAGCCGCAGGTCAAGGAGGAGCATCCTTCCGATGACTTTGAGGAAGCAGCCCGCATCGCTAAGGCAAAGCAGAAGGAAAAAGGACTCGACCTGCGCGAAAAGCAGGAATTTACGTCCAAGTTCGAGGCATTGGCGGATGCCAGCGCATCTCATGCCGGAGAAAGCCGTCCGAGCCGTCCGAGCCGCAAGAAGAACGATCGGGATGAAGAGAAGCGTCGTCCGACCTTCGATCCGTCTAATCTGGAATATGAGTTCAAGCCGATCTATACGGAAGAGGAGCTGGCAGAGATCGAGCGCCAGGAAGAGGAAGAGCGCGAGAACGACTGGATCAACAATGATATCGACTTTGATGAATATGACAAGTATTACGATTAACTGAGGTGATAGCATGCGTAAGATACCGATGCGCAAATGTGTGGCCACGCAGGAGCAGCTGCCTAAGAAGGAGCTGATCCGCATCGTGCGCACACCGCAGATGGAAGTCAAGATCGACGAAAGCGGAAGGATGAACGGACGCGGCGCCTACCTCAAGCGCAGCGTGGAAGCAGTGGACCTCGCGCAGAAGCGCAAGAGCCTCGCCCGTTCGCTCGAGTGTGAGATCCCGCAGGAGATCTATGAACAGCTCCGGGAGATGTTCGGAGGCAAGAGTGCATAGATGGCAGAGCACGCTGGGGCTCGCGATGCGCGCCCGCAAGGTCGTCATGGGGGACGCGGTGCTGAAGAGCATCCAGAATGGCCAGGCATGCCTGGTCATCCTCGCGGATGACTGCGGAGAAAACCAGCGCAAGAAGATTTGCGACAAATGCGCTTTCTATGATGTCCCGCTGATGCGGGTGGAAAGCGGCAGCATGATCGATGCGGCAGTGGGGGAATATAACCGCAAGGCCGCGGTGATCATCGATCAGGGGTTTGCGAAAACGATACAATCGTACATGAAAGGCTAGGTGATTGGTATGGCCAAACCACAGAGAAGAGGGCCGAGGAAACCTGGAAAAGGTGGAAAACAGAAAAACTTCACACCGCGCAAGGAGCGTGTCGAAGTCAAGGAGATCACGTATCACGGACCGATGAGCGTCGGTGAGCTTGCGGAGAAGCTGAACCGCAATGCGAGTGAGATCATCAAACTGCTGTTCATGATGGGCACGATGGTGACCATCAACTCCACACTGGATGAGGAAAACATCGAGCTGGTCTGCATGGAGTTCAATGTGGAATGTCACAAGGAAGTCATCATCGAGGAGGAGGATCTGGAAGAACAGATCAACGCCATGGAGGAGGATCCTTCCAAGCTGAAGCCGCGTCCGCCGGTGATCACGATCATGGGACATGTCGACCATGGCAAGACGACGCTGCTGGACACGATCCGCAAGACGCATGTGACCGAAGGCGAGTTCGGCGGGATCACGCAGCACATCGGTGCATACCAGGTCAGCGTCAAGGGAAGAAAGGTCACCTTCCTGGATACGCCGGGCCATGAGGCGTTCACCGCCATGCGTGCGCGCGGCGCGCAGGTGACGGATATCGTCGTCATCGTTGTCGCTGCGGATGACGGCGTGATGCCGCAGACGAAAGAGGCCATCGACCATGCCAAGGCTGCCGGCGTGCCGATCGTCGTGGCCGTGAACAAGATGGATAAGCCGGGCATCAATCCTGACCGGATCAAGAGCGAGATGGCGGATAACGGCGTCATGCCGGAAGAGTGGGGCGGAGACACCATCTTCGTGCCGATCTCTGCCAAGTTCGGCGACGGCGTGGACGATCTGCTGGAAACGCTGCTGCTGGTGGCGGATATGGCCGAGCTGAAGGCCAATCCGGATCATCTGGCGACCGGTACGGTCATCGAGGCCAAGCTGGACAAGGGACGCGGACCGGTATCCACGCTGCTGGTGCAGACCGGAACGCTGCGTACCGGAGACGCGCTGGTCGTCGGTACGGCATACGGCCGTGTGCGCAAGATGGTGGATGACCGCGGGCGTGAGATCAAAAAGGCGCTGCCTTCCACGCCGGTGGAGATCATCGGCCTCAACGATGTCCCGATCGCCGGCGATGTGTTCAAGGCGTTCGACGATGACAAGAAGGCCCGTCATGTCGCAGAGGCAAGACTGCAGAAGCGGGTGGAGAAGGAACGCAATTCCACCAGCGCCATGTCGCTGGACGATCTGGCCCGTCAGATCGAGCAGGGCGATGTGCAGGACATCAACATCATCATCAAGGCAGATGTGCAGGGAAGCGCAGAGGCCGTGAAGGCAAGCATGGAGCGGCTGGACGTACAGGGCGTGCGCGTCAATGTCATCCGGTCCACGGCCGGTCAGATCACCGAGTCCGACATCATGCTGGCGAGCGCATCCAATGCGATCATCTATGGCTTCAACGTGCGTCCCAACGCGATGGTGCGCAAGAAGGCGGAAGAAGAGGGCATCGAGATCCGTCTGCACAACATCATCTACAAGGCGCTGGAGGAAATGGAGCTTGCCATGAAGGGCATGCTTGCGCCGGTCTATGAGGAAGTCGTCATCGGACAGGCTGAAGTGCGTCAGACGTACAAGGTCAGCAAGGTCGGCACCATCGCCGGCTGCATGGTGACCGACGGTGTCGTGAAGCGCGACAGCAAGGTGCGGCTGATCCGTGAAGGCGTCGTCATCTACGAAGGCAAGCTGGGCAGCCTGCGCCGTTTTGAAAACGATGTCAAGGAAGTGCAGAACGGCTTCGAGTGCGGCATGACGATCGCTAATTTCAACGACATCAAGGTCGGCGACATCATCGAGCTGTTCGAAGACCAGCAGGTGGAAGTCGAGTAACATGAAGGGCAAGAGTGACAAGATCGCGGCCATCATCCAGCGTGAGGTTTCCTCCATCATCCAGATGGAGCTCAAGGATCCCAAGGTCGGGTTCATCACCATCACGGATGTCACGGTGACCAATGATCTTTCCATTGCGAAGATCTATGTGACATTCCTGGGCAAGCAGGCACGCATCGATGCCGGCATGAAGGCGCTGGAGCGCAGCAAGGGCTTCATCCGCTCACAGCTGGCAGGAAGGCTCACTATCCGCAAGGTGCCGGAGCTGATCTTCCTGTATGATGAGTCGCTGGAAAAGGGCAATCAGATCGAAAAGATCATCAAAGAGATCAATCAATGACAGTAAGGGAGAACGCAAGACGAAACATGTCTTACGCTCTCCCTTTTTTGCTGTTTCAGCATCAGTACAATTTTTGTCATGAAATATTCCGTGTTTTTTGAATTGTTTTATCCTGCCCGTTCCTCTAGTATGAAAGATGGAAATGGAACATATCGTTTCAATTCAAGCATTTTTTTCATGAAGAAGGAGGGAAAATGAAATGAAAAAAATCACGACTGTGGCAGCGGCACTCGCTTTGATGACATCATCGCTGCTGCCGACAAGCGTCCTGGCGCAGGAGGGACAGCTGAATCTTCCGGAATTTCAGGATCTGGGAGATGGCAGCGAGAACCTCGCGCTGAATATGAAGGTCTCTGCCTCATCCAATGAGGGGACTGCTGGACGTTTTGAAAATGCCGCTGTGGATGGCAACATGTCCACGCGCTGGGCTTCCCGCGCCGGCACCAATGACAGCGATGTTGATCAGACATGGTATTGTGTCGACCTGGGCAAGGTCATGGACATCAACAAGATCGACATTCACTGGGAATCCAGACCGAATAAGTTCAAGATCCAGATCTCTGAGGATGGCGAGCAATGGAGCGACCTGGGCGAGGTGATCGACAATGGCGAGCTGCAGGAGGGAGAACCGAATGCCAAGCTCAACACATTGGATGATTTCGGCACGGTCAAGGCGCGTTTCGTGAAGATGCAGGGCATCGAGCGCCGCCGTCATGAGACCAACGGCAATACCGGCTATTCGATCTATGAGATCGAGGTGTATGGACCGGCATGGAGCGACGAGACCTTTGTCAATGAGTATCTCGACCAGCTCAGCGTACCGTCCCGCATGACGCAGGATACGCTGCTGCCGATCGCGGATGATGATTACGGCGTCAATGTCAGCTGGGAGTCTGACAGCGATGCGCTCACCATCGACGCGCAGGGCAATGTCAGCGTGGTCCGGGGCGAACAGGAACAGAAGGTGACCCTGAAGGCGATCGTGACCCGCAATGAGGCGGTCGCAGAAAAGGTCTATGAAGTGACGATCCCATCAAATCAGCCGGCGGACTACAGCATCTACCCTGTGCCAGCCAGCATGAAGGAGAAGGATGGCACCCTGATCCCGGATCAGGAAGTCACGCTCGTCATGGAGGATGAGGTCGACGATTATACGAAGCAGCATATCTACCGCGTGCTGGAGGAAAACGGCATGTCTTACAGCATGGCGGCTGAGCCGGACGCAGAAGGCACCAATGTGATCCTCGGCGTCGCGGATGGAGAAGGCGCTGCCGATGATTACTTTGCAGAAGTCGACTATGATCGCAGCATCTCTACCGACAAGAGCGAAGGCTATGTGCTCGATGTCGATGAAGAGAAGCATACCATCGCCGTCATGGGCCATGAGAACACCGGAACGTCTTACGGTCTGGATACGCTCGATCAGATGCTCGATCAGGGCGAAGGCGAGCTCAAGGAAGTGCTGATCGAGGATGCGCCGGAAACGGAATTCCGCGGCTTCATCGAAGGATTCTACGGCGAGTGGACACATGAGAACCGCATGGACCTGATCCGTTTCTGCGGAGAGAACAAGATGAACACCTACATCTATGGTCCGAAGAGCGACCCGTATCATACGGCGCAGTGGCGCGATCCATACCCGGCAGAACAGCTGGCACAGCTTGCGGAACTCGTGGAGACCGGTAAGCAGCACAATGTGGAGGTCGTCTGGGCCGCACACGTCGGCGGACATATCGACATGGGCAGCGACGCGGATATCCAGGCGCTGATGGACAAGTTCGATCAGCTCTATGACATCGGCGTGCGTCAGTTTGCCGTGTTCTTTGATGATTCCTCGACAGATAATACGCATCTGGTCGATTTCCTGAATACCATCCAGCATGATTATGTGGACGCTAAGCGCGATGTCAAGCCGCTGATCATGTGTCCGCAGTATTACAACAAGAATCAGGGCGGCGTCGATTACCTGCGCAGCCTGTCACAGAGCGATGAGCGCATTCAGATCATGTGGACCGGCGACAATGTCGTTTCTGAGGTCAACCAGAGCATGATCGACTACATCACCGATCTGATCGGCCGTCCGGTCTATGTCTGGTGGAACTACCCGGTCAATGACCTGGGCAGATCACACTTGCTGCATATGGGACCGACAGAGGCGCTGCAGCCGGGCATCGAGAACATGAGCGGACTCGTCTCTAACCCGATGATCCAGGCACAGGCCAGCAAGGTCTCTCTCTTCAGCATCGCGGATTACACCTGGAACAGCGAAGCATATGACAGCCAGCTCAGCTGGGAGAATTCCTGGGCGCGCATCATCACCGACGATGAGCAGGCGCTTGAGGCGTTCAAGATCTTCTGTCAGAACTGTGCTTCCGCCCCGATGTCTTTTGCGCAGACCGATGAGTCAGTTTATCTGATCCCTTACTTTGAGGCATTTGAGCGCAAGCTGGCCGCACAGGAGGATTACACGGCAGAGGCAGCTGCGCTGTGCGAGCAGTTCCAGCTGATCATCGACGCATGCGATACGCTGGATGCTTACCAGGGCACAGGCAATATCTCCGCAGAGATCCGCAACTGGGTCGACACGCTGCGCGATGTCGCCGAAGTGGGCAAATATGTATTTGAACAGCTGCAGACACTTGATCCGGTATCCAAGGATGATGATCAGAGCATCATTGCGATGATCAACTTCATCAACGATGCCTCGAAGCGGCTGAATGACACGAACGCGCATACCCAGAAGGCTGCGCAGAAGCGCATTTATCCGTTCATCGAATCTGTGCTCTCCGCTATGGCAGAAACGATGTATCCGGCGCTGGGCTTCCCTTGCACAGCGGCAGGATTTGGTTCGGCCAATGCGGATTACAGCGCGATGACCGACGGTCAGAAGGACACATATGTCGAACTGGGCGCACAGGTGATCGATGATCATTTCGGCATCGACCTGAAAGCGGTCAGCCGCGTAACCGACATCCATCTCACGATGGGAGAGAGCGATGAAGAGGGCAAGCAGTCTTACTACAAGGAAGGCGTGCTGGAATATTCCGCAGATGGAAACACATGGACGCAGATCGGCACGTTCGATACGCCGCAGATCGATGTGACAGACCTGGCTATTCAGGCGAGATACATCCGTTACCGCGCGACGGCGATCTTCGAGGACATCACCAACGGTGTAAATCTCTCGAATATCCGTGTCATGGAGATGAGCGTGAATGAAAGCACGCCGGCAGCGGTCTATACCAATGCTTCCGGCCTGGATGCGTTGTCTGTCAGTACGCAGGACGGACAGGTGACACTGACAGGCAGCGAGCAGATCACGCTGCAGCCGGGTGAATACGTCGGCGTACAGTATGATGTATGCAAGACGCTGTATGGCATTCAGACGCCGGAGGCACTGACGAGCGTCAGCGTATCGACAGACGGTGAGGAATGGAATGCCGCAGAAGGAACAGATGCGCAGAACGCCAAGTATATCCGCCTGATGAATGAAGGCGAAGAAGCCGTGACCTTTACGGCCGCAGACTTCACGTATCGCTGCGGCGGCCGTGCGCCGGTCGTTTCCGCGACCAACAGCGGCGGCAGCATCTACTCTGGAAACGCGTCGAATACCGTGGACGGCGACGCTTCTGATGGTTCGGCCATCTGGTACAGCAACGCGAACTACGCGACCCTCGAATACACCTTTGAGACCGCACTGCCGCTGGCATCGGTAGAGATCACCTGCACCAAGGACGTGCTGGACAGAGGTCATATCGACATCAGCGAAGACGGCGAGACCTGGCGTACGGTTTCGACATTCACGACAGCAGGCAATGTGAACACGCTGACATTGAGCGGCGACAAGGCATTGAAGATGCGCCTTTGCATCGACAAGAGCGGCTGGGTAAAGATCAGCGAAGTGAACATTCAGGTCAAGGAAGACATGAGCGTGCTCAGCGGTGATTCTGACCAGCTGACCAAGGCGATGGACGGCAATCTGCTCACGTCTTATGACACCGGAGAAGCCGCAGGCTCATTCATCTACAACAACGTCAACAGCACCGAAGAAAATACGCTCGTCCTCGTCAAGGATCCGGATACACAGATCCGCGTGGAAGGCATGATCGACGGCGAATGGCAGGATATGGGCACATACAGCGGCGTATACAACGAGATCCGCTATCCGATCCCGACCGCATCTTTCCGTATCTCTTGGGATGAAGGGGAAAATGTATCCTTCTATGAGCTGATGAGCGCATATGTGGAAGAAGATGAGGAGACCGCAAGCGAAGCAGCCATCCAGGCTCTGCGCAACATGGTCGATAAAGCCAATGCGCTGGGATCAGATGATGAAGCGCTGAAGGCAGCGATCGAAGCTGCACAGGCGGTCCTGGATAAGGATGCGCCGACCTCTACTGAAGTCGTCACTGCTCTGCTCGATCTGAGTGAAGCAATGCAGGCGCTGAACACCGATGAAAGCACGGACGCCTTAAGAGCAGACGTACAGGCGACGATCGACTTCATCAACGAACACATCCTGACCAACGTGGACAACGTTCGTCCAGGCAAGGTGCAGGCGCTGAAAGATGCAGTTGCCGCAGCAGAAAAACTGCTCGCTAACCCGGATGCAACGGCAGATGAGCTGAAGGCAGCGAACAAAGCGATGACCAAGGCAGCGCAGGAGCTGTGGGAGATCGTGACGAAGGACGAGCTGGAAGCACTGATCGAAGCCGCAAACGGCTACCTCGATGGCGGCTACACGGCAGAAAGCCTGGAGGCATTGCAGGCAGCGATCACCGCCGCACAGGCAGTGGCAGAGAATGATGATGCCACGACGGCAGAAGTCACAGAAGCCATCACGAACCTGAGCGATGCGATCGCCAGCCTGGAGAGCATCAAGCTGGATACGAGCGCGCTCGTGCATGAGATCGAGCTCGTGAATAAGATGCTCGCGAACATCGGCAACTACATACCGAGCAGCGTAGAAGGCCTGGCAGACAAGCTGGCCGATGCGCAGAACGTGCTGGAGAACGCAGCGACACAGGCAGAGATCGATGAAGCGGTGAAGACGCTGAGAGAGGCACGCCTGAACGCGCGTACGAAGGCAGACGTCAGCGCGCTGGAAGAGCTGATCGCGTATGCGAAGAGCCTTGATCTGAGCGGCTACACGACGGAAAGCGCACAGGCGCTCATCCAGGACATCGCACGTGCAGAAAACCTGATCGCTGACCCTGAGATTACCCAGGAAGAAGCAGACAGCATGGTCAAGGAACTGCAGGCATCTGTGGACGAGCTGGTCGAGGTCAATGAGCGCACAGGCGCTGCGGATTCGACGAATACCGCTGCAGCTGCACAAACCGGACTGTTTGCCGGCGTGCTGGCCGCTGCAGGCGCGGCGCTGATTGCTGTATCTCGCAGAAAGAAAAAGCATTCATAATTGCTTGAAGGTGTCCGCTTTCCTGAGCGGATGAGCGAAGAATCAACAGGCCTGTTTGACGGTCGGGGGAAGAGATCCCCCGGCCGGCTGACCGGCCTGTTTTCATCCTGTGCGTCCGCACAGATGGAATTTGCCACGAGATGTGAAAAAAACATTAACAGCGCTTACACATGCTGGTATCATTACGATGTAAGCAGAAATGTGATTACTTCGGGTAAGCATGAACTGCGGGATAGACAACTGGATGGATGTGATCACAGCGATGTGAGCAGGACCTATTTACTGAAGTGCGGTAGATAGGGATTTTTTTTTAGGAAGAAGGTGACTTATGAAGATCAAACGGGTACTGAACAACAATGCCGTCATTTCTTCCAACAGTCAGAACGGAGATGTGCTGCTGCTGGGCAGCGGGATCGCTTTCCAGAAAAAGGCCGGACAGGAGGTAGATCCTCAGCGGGTGGAGAAGACCTTCCTGCTGAAGGATAAAGAGGTCCAGAACCGGTTTACCGAATTGATGATCGATGTGCCGATGGCGCATATCCTGGTCAGTGAGAAGATCATCAATTACGCCAAGATCAAACTAGGGCGTCCGCTCTAGCTTTCACAGCCGGATGCAAAGGCGGTGTAGTGGCGCGGATCGTCGACCGGATCGAGTCTATCGTGAAGGACTATTACCATACCGAGTTTGATGATGAATCGCTGGATTACTATCGCTTCATCACGCATCTCAAGTTCTTTGCCCAGCGGCTGCTGCGCAAAGAGCATTACGATGATGAGAGCGAGGAGTTCCTGGAAGCCGTAAAGGTCAAGTATCCAAAGGCGTATCAGTGTGCGGAAAAGATCCGCGCGTTCATCGAATCGGAATATGGCTATGAATTCGACCGCAGTGAGCTGCTCTATCTGAGCGTGCACATCAACCGCATCGTCAAGAATCTGTAAACAGGGTGTGATCAACAAGCATGACCTGAAAATGCATCGTATGGTGTCTTTTCAGGTCTTTTTTTGAGGAGGAAAACAACATGAATTATGAATCGAGCGCAAAGCAGATCCTGAATGTGCTGGGCAAGGACAACATTCAGTCTGCGACACACTGCATGACCCGTCTGCGCTTTGTCCTGAAGGATGAAGCTGGCATCGATGATGAACGAGTCAAGAAGATCCCCGGCGTCATGGGCGTCATGCGCAAGGGCGGACAGTATCAGATCATCATCGGCAACGAAGTGGCAAAATGCTTTGCAGAGCTGAAGAAGCTGGGCGTCGCGTCCAGCGATGAACCGGCGGAAAAGCCAAAGGAGAAGATGACGCTCAAGGGCGTCGGCAACGCCATCCTGGACTATATCTCCGGAAGCATGTCCGCGCTGATCCCGGCATTGATCGAGGGGGCGGAATGATCCGGGTGCTGCTCATGATCCTCTCCTTATGCGGAGTGATCAATGAGAGCCATGATCGGCGGCGGTGTCGCCGGTGTGCTGATCGGGCTGTTCTCCCTGGAGGCGTATACATTTGCCGTTCCTTCGCCGCTCTCGCTGCCGCAGTTCATCTCTGAATCCGGCGGATCGAATTTCACCCATGCCCTGATCGTCACTGCGCTCATCACCTGGTTCACCACCGATCCGGAGGACGGCAGCGAGCCTTCGCAGCCTGAGATCGAGGAAGTGACACCGCAGGCGGAAGCTGGCTTCCACGACACCAGAAAGATTGCCAGCCCGCTCAGCGGATAGATCATCCCGCTCGCTCAGGTCAATGACGCGACATTTGCCGAAGAGATGATGGGCAAGGGAATGGCCGTCATCCCGGATGAAGGCGTGGTCTATGCGCCATTCGACGGCACGGTGGAGGCATTGTTCCTGACCGGCCATGCCATCGGACTGAAGAGCGAGGGCGGCGTGCAGCTGCTCATCCGCTTTGACCTTGACGTGATCAGACAGGCAGGGTATGATGTGACCACACCTGTCATCGTCACCAACAGCAATGACTATATCGATGTGATCGGCAAAGAGGGCGCGCATGCAGATGCGATGCAGCAGCTGCTCTATGTCATGTAAAGAGGAGGAGAATGATATGACATTTCCAGCAAATTTTCTTTGGGGAGGCGCAGTGGCCGCCAACCAGTGTGAAGGTGCGTATGATGAAGACGGCAAAGGATGGAGCACGCAAGATCTGGCGCCCAAAGGAGTCGTCGGCGCGATCACGGATCATCCTACCGAAGACAATCTGAAATTGAAGGGCATCGATTTCTATCACTGCTATCGAGAGGATATTGCCATGCTTGCCGAAATGGGCTTCAGCGTGTTCCGCTTTTCCATCGCCTGGAGCCGCATCTTCCCCAATGGGGATGAAGAGACGCCTAATGAAGCCGGGCTGGCATTCTATGATCAGCTGATCGATGAATGCCGCCGCCATGGCATGGAGCCGCTGGTGACCTTGTCTCACTATGAGACGCCATATCATCTGGCCAAGACTTGCGATGGATGGTGCAGCCGGAAGATGATCGATTTCTTCAAACGGTATGTCAACACGGTGATGAAACGCTACAAGGGAAAGGTGCATTACTGGCTGACGTTCAATGAGATCAATTCCATCCTGCATAACCCTTATCTCAGCGGCGGCATCCTGACGCCGAAAGAGCAGCTGTCGAAGAGCGATCTGTATCAGGCGATCCATCATGAGCTGGTCGCCAGCGCGCTGGTCACCAAGATGGCGCATGAGATCGATCCGGACAACAAGGTCGGCTGCATGGTGATCGGCATACCGAGCTATCCGCTTACGCCGAATCCGGACGATGTGATCGCCAACATGGAGCAGGACCGCCACAACCTGTACTTTACCGATGTGCAGGCCAGAGGGGCCTATCCGAAGTATCTGAACCGCTATTTCAAGGAAAACGGCATCCAGATCCAGATGGAGGAAGGGGATGAGGAGATCCTGAAGAACAGCGTGGATTTCATCTCATTCAGCTACTATATGAGCACTTGCGGATGTGCGGATCCCGATGCGCATCCCCAGGCGGCGGGAAACATCATCCCGGGCGTGGCCAACCCGTATCTGCGCTCTTCCCAATGGGGATGGCAGATCGATCCGAAAGGGCTTCGTTATTTGCTCAATCAGTTTTACGACCGCTATCAGAAGCCGCTGTTCATCGTGGAAAACGGTCTGGGCGCGCGGGATGAGCTGATCGAAAAAGACGGCGTGCTCACCGTAGAAGATGATTACCGCATCGAGTATATGCGCGAGCATCTGCTGCAGGTGGAAGAAGCCATCGAAGACGGCGTGGAAGTGCTGGGATACACATCCTGGGGATGCATCGATCTGGTGAGCGCTTCGACCGCGCAGATGAGCAAGCGCTATGGGTTCATCTATGTGGACCGCAACGACGATGGCAGCGGGACGATGGCGCGTTACCGCAAGAAGAGCTTTTACTGGTATCGCGATGTCATCGCCTCCAATGGCGCATCACTGAAATAGCGATCAGGAGATCATGGCAGTGCCTGGTCTCCTTTTTTTTAGAAATGATGGGCAAAGCGGCAGAGAACCGCTATAATAGATGAGAAAGGTTGTCGGAATATGGATATTGTCATGATCGGGATCAGTGTGGAGAATGCGGACCTTGCGCTGTTGGGCAGCGTTTCTTTCACCGATACCGCAAAGCTGGAAATGCTGAATCTGCTGGGCGGGCTGGATATCGCTGCCGGGGTGATCCTTTCCACCTGCAACCGCAGCGAGATGTATCTCTCCTGCGATGCACACAGGGCGAAGGAAGCGGCTGATCTGTATCGGTCGTTTTTTCATCTTGGCCAGGAGGACAAGGTCCGCGTGCTGAGCGGGAAGGCGGCGTGCAGATGGCTGTTCGAGGTGTGTGCGGGCCTGCGCTCTCTGGTGCCGGGCGAGGATCAGATCCTGGCGCAGGTGCGGGAGGCCGTGCGCTTTTCTCAGTCTGCTGCAGCGATGGATAAGCCGCTGCATCTGATCTTCTCGCATGCGCTCTCTTGCGCAAAGCAGATCCGCAGCGAGCTGCGGGCAGGGGAACGCCCGCTTTCCATCGCCTCGCTGGGCATCAAGATCCTGAAGGAAAAGACGGCGCTGGCCAATAAAGCGGTGCTCGTGCTGGGCGCTGGCAGGATGGCTCAGCTCGCGTTAGCTTATCTGCGTGACAGCGGGGCACGGATCACGCTGGCCTGCCGCAGCACGGCCAAGATAGAAGCGCTGCGTGAGGCATATCCGGGCTTGCGCTGCATCGCATTTGCACATCGCGCGCAGGCAGTCAGACAGGCAGAGATCATCGTGAGCGCCACCTCGGCCCCGCATCTCATCGTGCGCAGGGATGATCTGGACGAGGACAGGCGGCAGTTCTTCCTGGATCTCGCTTCGCCCGCTGATATCGATCCGGCAGTCGCCAAGATGCCGGGGAAGACGTTGATCGATATGGATACGCTGAAGCAGGTGTCTGAGCAAAACCGGCAGGAACGCCTGCAGCTGATGCGGAAAGCGCAGGATCATCTCGAACCCGCCTTGTGCCGGTGCGAACAGGAGCTGGCGCGGCTTTCGATGGATCCGGCATATGCCGGCATGCAGGCAAGATGCGAAGAGATCAGCGAACAGGCCTATGCGTTCCTGATCCATCGTCTGCAGCTCAATGAGCGCGAGCGTCATATCCTGCGCAAGACGATCCGCGCATCGCTGTTCCGCCTGATGCGCGAACCGTTTGAGGCCATGAAGCAGCTTGACCCGCAGGAACAAGAGCAATATACGGATATGCTGAGGAAGCTGTTTGAAGGAGGAGGGAGAGCATGAACATCCGGATCGCGACGAGAGGATCGCGGCTGGCGCTTTGCCAAAGCGAGATCGTCAGGAAGAAGATCATGTCGCTGGATCCATCTGCGCGCTGTGAGCTGGTGATCGTGCGCACCGCGGGCGACCGCAACCAGCATGCCCCTTTGCATGCGCTGGGCGGAAAGGGCGTCTTTGTCAGAGAGATCGAGGAATGCCTGCTGAATGGTGAAGCCGATCTGGCTGTCCACAGCATGAAGGACATGCCTGCCGAGCTGCCGCAGGGACTGTGCTTTGCGGATGCCTGGGAAGGAGAGGATCCCCGCGACGCGCTGGTGCTTCGTCAGGGGATCGACGAGCAGACGCTTCACGCGCGCCCCTGTGTCATCGCCACCGGAAGCCTGCGCCGCGCGGCACAGCTGAAGCGGCTGTATCCCAAAGTGACCTGTGTCGATATCCGCGGCAATGTGGAGACCAGATTGGCCCGGATGGAGGAGCGGCAGCTGGATGGGCTCGTGCTGGCGGCAGCCGGGTTGATCCGGCTCGGCCTGCGCTCTCGCATCGCCCGCTGCTTCGATGAGGAGGAGATGGTCCCTGCGCCGGCCCAGGGCATGCTCGCGCTGGAATGCCGCACGCAGGATGAAGATTTGCTCGCGCTGCTGAGGCGCGGATCGGATGCGCGTGCCAGAAGCAGGGCATACATGGAGCGCGGTTTCCTGCAGGCGATGCACGCAGACTGCCATCAGCCGGTGGGCGCCTGTCTGCGCCATCAGGGCAGCCGGCTCATCTTTGACTGCATGTGGGGGAACGCCGGCGCCGCTTCTTTTGCCAAGGCGCAGGTGAGCGGAACATGCGGCATGGAAGAAGAGCTGCTGAATGAGGCAGTGGACATCATCGAAAGACAGGTGCGCGCATGGGCAGAGTAACGCTGGTCGGCGCCGGGTGCGGCAGCTATGATCTGCTGACGATCCGCGGCAGAGCGATGGTGCAGGAGGCAGACTGCATCTTGTATGATGCGCTGATCGATCCGCGCATCCTGTCCTTTGCCTCCCCGTCATGCGAGCAGATCGCCGTGGGCAAGCGCAGCGGTCATGCGCTCATGAGCCAGGATCAGATCAATGCGCTGCTGCTGCAGAAGGCGGGGGAGCATGCGCATGTGGTGCGCCTGAAAGGTGGCGATCCGTTTGTGCTGGGCAGAGGCGGAGAAGAAGCGCTGTTTCTGCGCAGACATGGCGTCGATGTGACGTTCGTGCCAGGCATCAGCTCGGCCATCGCCGCGCTGGAGGCGGCAGGCATCCCGCCTACTCATCGGACGCTTGCCTTCGGTTTCCATGTCATGGACGGTCATGATCCCTCGCGCATCGCGTTTGATGCGCTGGTGCAGGATGGGAACACCTGTGTGTTCCTCATGGGGCTGTCGCATCTCGATGAGATCGTCCAGGGCCTGCTCAAGGCAGGGATGGATGCGCAAGTCCCTTCGGCCGTCATTTCTCAGGGCGCTAAGCGCGGTCAGCGGGTGCTCTGTGCGCCGCTGCATGAGCTGCCTCAGCGCGTGCATGCCGCGAAGCTTTGCGCGCCGGCCATCATCGTGACGGGAGAATGCGTGCGTCTGCATGCGCAGCTTTCTGTCCCCCGGCCGCTGCAGGGCGTTCGCATCGGCATCGCTGCATATGGCAGCGGACAGAAGCTGGAAGATCTGCTGGAAGCGCAAGGCGCGCTGACCACACAGCTTTGCTCTGCACAGGTCAGCTTCTGCTTGGACGCGCTGGATGCGCTCTGCCTGGATGCGTATGACTGGCTCATCTTGACGAGCCCGCGTGCGGCCAGCGCCTTCGTTCGCTGGATGCGCTCGCGGCAGATCGATCTGCGCCGTCTGGCGCATCTTAAGCTGGCCGTGGTCGGCAGCGCCTGTGCGCGTATTTGTCAGGATGTGCTGCTGCAGCCGGATGTGGTCGCCGGCATCCAGGACAGCGCACATCTGGGGGATGCGCTTGCGCAGCAGGTGAAGGAGGAAGACACGCTGCTGCATCTTTGTGCCGAGGAGCACGGAGATGAGCTGGCGCAGCGCTTTGGCGCGCAGCTGAAGACAGCAGTGGTCTATCATATGGAGCGCAGAGCATGCCCTGTCACAGAAGGGGAGCTCGACCAAGTCGTCTTCACCTGTGCTTCCGCCGCCAGAGACTGCGCGCATCACGTCGGTTCGGCATATGCGGTGGCCATCGGCCAAAAATGCGCGGACGAGCTGCGCCGTCAGGGCGTGCAGCGGATCATCACGGCAAGCGAGCATTCGCTGCAGGGCTGCGTGGAGGCGCTGATACAGAACTGGGAGGAGAGAACATGAGCTTTTACAGAGGGAGAAGGCTGCGCCGCAATGCCGCCATCCGCGCCATGATGCGCGAAAGCGTGCTGCAGCCGCAGGATCTGATCTATCCGATATTCGTCGAGGAGGGCAGAAGCGGGAAACAGCCGATCGCGGCCATGCCCGGCATCGCTCAATACGGGCTGGATGCGCTGCATGAGGTCGTGGAGGAGATGCGTGCGTGCGGGGTGCGTGCCTGCATCTTGTTCGGCATCCCGAAGCATAAGGACCATGAGGGAAGCAGCGCCGCTGATCCCCATGGCATCGTGCAGGAGGCGATCCGCACATTGAAGCAGCTGGATCCGCAGCTGTATATCATCGCGGATGTGTGCATGTGCGAATATACCGATCATGGGCACTGCGGCATCCTCGACGCACAGGGAGAGGTCATGAATGATGTGACGCTGCAGCATCTGTGCCGCATCGCGCTGTCATACGCGCAGGCCGGCGTCGACATGGTGGCGCCCAGCGACATGATGGACGGCCATATCCAGGCACTGCGCAGCGCGCTGGATGAAGCCGGTCATGTCAGCCTGCCGATCATGGGATACAGCGCTAAGTACGCTTCTTCTTACTATGGGCCGTTTCGGGAAGCCGCACATTCTGCGCCGGCGTTCGGTGACCGGCGCGCGTATCAGATGGATATGGGCAACCGCCGTGAGGCAATGCGGGAGATCGCTGCCGATATCGCAGAGGGCGTTGATATCGTCATGGTGAAGCCGGCGATGCCTTACCTGGATGTCATCCATGAAGCGGCACAGCGCTTTGACCATCCGATCTGCGCTTATCATGTATCGGGCGAATACAGCATGCTGCGGATGGCGGTCGATCAGGGGATCATGGGCGAAGAGGTCATCCTGGAGTCGCTGCTCGCCATCAAGCGGGCCGGGGCAAAGCTGATCATCACTTACTTTGCGTTAGACATCGCCCGCAAGCTGAAGGAGGATGCGCGATGAAGCGGGAACGAAGCGCTGCGCTGTTTGCTCAGGCATCACGGCGCATGCCCGGAGGCGTCAATTCCCCGGTGCGCTCTTTCGCGCATGTGGGCGAGGTGCCGGTATTTGTCAAACGGGCGTATGGCAGCCGCGTAGAGGATGAGGACGGCAATGTCTTCATCGATTACGTCGGGTCCTGGGGACCGCTGATCCTCGGCCATCGGCCGCAGTGTGTCGTCGATGCGCTGCATGAGGCGCTCGATCAGGGAACAGGCTATGGGCTGCCTACGGCGGCAGAGAGCGAGATGGCGCGGCTGATGATCGACGCTTATCCTGGGATGGAGGAAGTGCGGATGGTCAATTCCGGCACGGAAGCGGCCATGAGCGCGATCCGCCTTGCCCGCGCATATACCGGCCGGGATGACATCATCAAGTTTGCCGGCTGTTATCATGGACACAGCGATTCGCTGCTGGTCAGCGCAGGCTCAGGCGCATTGACCTTCGGCGTGCCCAGCAGCCCCGGCGTCCCGCACGATCTGGCCGCCCACACGTTCGTCTGCCGATATCATGACCTTGAGGGCGTGCGCGCGCTGCTTCAGCGTCATGAGATCGCGGCGCTGATCATCGAGCCGGTCGCAGCCAACATGGGGCTGGTGCTGCCAAAGGAGGGATTCCTTTCTGCGCTGCGCGCGCTTTGCGATGAATATGGGGCATTGCTGATCTTCGATGAAGTGATCACCGGCTTTCGGCTCAGCTATGGAGGAGCTGCTCAGCTCTTCGGCGTGACGCCTGATCTGGCCTGCTTCGGCAAGATCATCGGCGGAGGCCTGCCGGTGGGCGCTTATGGCGGAAAGAAGGCGATCATGGAGATGATCGCGCCGGCGGGGCCGGTCTATCAGGCTGGCACGCTGTCGGGCAATCCGCTTGCCATGCACGCCGGGCTGGCGCAGCTGAGCTGGCTTCGCGATCATCCTGAACTCTATGATGATCTGGCGCGCAAAGGGCAGTTTCTGAAGGAGCGTGCCTTGGCAAGTGCAAGACGGCATGGCATCCCGCTTCAGGTGCATCAGATCGGTTCGCTGCTCTGTCTGTTTTTTGCGGATGGGCCGATCTGCTGTGACGAAGATGTCATGCGCTGTGATACGGCGCGCTTCGGCCGCTTCTTCCATCTGATGCTGGAACAGGGCATCCTCATCAGCCCGTCTCAGTTTGAAGTGCTGTTTTTGAGCGCTGCGCATACGCAGGATGATCTGAACAAGACGGCATGGGCCATGGAGCGTGCGATGAGCGCGCTTGGGGCATGAGCATCGCCATCGCCCTGCATTTGCAGGGCAAGCGTGTGCTGATCATCGGCGGCGGGGCCGTCGCGCTGCGCAAGGCACGGCAGTTCACTGACGAACAGGCGCTGGTCACGGTGCTGGCCCCATCGTTCATCTCAGCGTTTGACGCATTGGCCGTACGGCGGATCAGCGCAGGCTATGCGCGGGCGTGCCTGCGGGGATACCTTCTGGTCTATGCGGCCAGCGATGACGCTGAGCTCAATGCGCAGATCGTGCGGGATGCCGGGGAAGAGGGCATCCTCTGCGGCAGCGCCACACAATGCGCGCACGCAACGTTTACTTCCATGCGTCAGGCAGATGCGCAGACGTATACGTTGGCGCTGTCCACGCATGCGCATGCCATCGCGCTGGGCGGGCAGATGCTGGCGGATGCGCAGGCATCGATCGATGCGCGTCATGGCTCTCGCCTGGCTTTGCTTGCTTTTCTGCATGAAGCCATGGGTGAGCGGTATGGTCCGATCCGCGCTTTGCTGAGCCGGATGGAAGAGGAGAAGCTCGCCTTGTTTGCTGACATGCTCAGGAAGGGAAAAGTACAGGTGTTCGTGTTCCATGGCACGGATTCGCCGCGTGCGCTCGCTCATCTGCGGCAGACGTTTCAAGGCAGCGACGCGGATCATGTGCGTTGTTTCTGCTTTGCCAGCCGACGGGTCATCGCACGCTGTCCGCAGGTGCTCAGCCTGGATGAGCTGACCGCGTTCGTCAAGGCGGCGAGCGGCCTGCTCGCCGTTCATGTTCAGCTGGCATTCGTCCAGCGCCGTCAGCTGTATGCGCAGGCAAAGGACGCGCTGAGCGCTTTGGGCGAGATCGCGCCGTTTTGGCTGGATGAGGAAGCGCTGGAGGAGATGGTGCGCTATGCAGAGCAGAAGGCGTCCAAAGCGCGCTGTCTGTTCATCACGCATCATCCCTTCGCTCAGCTTTCCGCCATGGCAAAGGCACATGGCGCGCTTTGTCTTTCTCTGCGTGATCCGCTGCCAGCGGTGCAGGGAGAGATCATGCTGTTTCCTGTGTTCATGACTTACGGCGAGCATGTGCGGAACGATCTGTTCGCGGGGGAACGCTCGATCGCCGCTGTGCTGCGTGGCAGAGGGTGCACGGTGCTCGCTCACGATCAGGCGCTTAGCGAGCAGGAATGGGCGATCCGCCGCCTGCTGGCTCTGCCCGCATGCACATAAAAACCAGGCAGCTGCGGTCTGCCTGGTTTTTATGTGTGATAAATGTGCTTGATTCAGCCTGCTGTCTGGGGGATGTCTCCTTCATGCGGCATCGTCTCGATGTATTCGCTGGATACCGCAGGGACGTAGAAGGCGCCGTAGCAGCGCATGCCTTTATCTTCCCCGATATCGACCAAGAAGCGGTAATACGGCATGAAATAGCGGTCGAACTGATCGTGGCGGTAAACGAGCTCGCCTTTTGCGATCACATCTTCTTCGCTGATGGCATAGGGGACATTGCTCAGGTAGGTCCCTGCCTTGAGGAGCGATTCGGCTTCCTGCATGGAGATGATCGGATATTCACCGCATTGCTGGGAAAGATCGGGATCATGGATGCGGATGATCCACAGCCTTCCTTCGTCATCACAGGAGAAGACGGCGGAGCGGAATTGCTGGTTGAGGAGGTCCTCTGCAGCAGTTTCGCCTTTTTCATACATGGTGATGGCATAACGCTGGACGCCGTCGATGTCCCGGTCGCCGCCGATGATGGCAATTTGCGGATCCTGCATGCCGACCACGCCGGCATAGCGTTCCTTCAGGTATTCGCTGACCTTCAGACATTCCGCATAGGAAGCGGTATAGGTGAAATGAAGGTCGTCTGGCAGCGTGATGCTGGGCTCGAAGGTGATGGTGAGGGTCATTGCTCGATCGACCTGCAGCTCAACGCCTTCGCTGCCGGCATACAGACAGCCGGAATCCGCATCCTCGTAGAAGCGCAGCTCATCCGGATCGAGGCCGAGCCGCTCTGCTGCTGCGCTCAGCATCAGTTTCATCTTGCTTTTGTCTGTGTCTTGGAGACCGTAGTCATCATCAGTGAATGGATCAGGGTTGACATAGACCGGCAGCGCATCGATCTGTGCATCTTCGCTCCAGGGGCTGACGCTGCGCAGCTCTTTGACATCATCTGCCATCAGGATCTCAGCGCCGCTTGCGCCGAAGGATCCCGGCGTGATCTGCAGGAGCTGTTTTGGCTCATCGGGCGCTGGCTGGACAGGCGGCGATGCCGGGATCATCAAGAAGAGCAGGAGCAAAGCGGCGGCGATGAGCCCTCCGCCAAGAAAGCGCAGATGCCGGTGCGGCCTGAGCCGCATGGCGCGGAAATGGTTGGCTTCATGAAGCAGGTCATCGTCGAGCAAGCCGATGGCATCGCAAAGGTCTTCTTTTTTCATGGTGCATATCCCTCCTGTCTTAAATATCCGCGCAGCCGTTCCCTGATCCGGTGCAGCATGCTCTTGGTCTTGGATTCGCTCATGGCATGCCGCCTGGCGATGTCCTTGATCGGATCCATGTAGAAGTAGCGTTCCACGAATACGCTGCGCTGCAGGGAGGGAAGATCACGCAGGAAGCGGCCAATCGTCTCAGCGAGCAGCTGCGCGTGCACTTGCTGGCTGACGCTCGTGCCATCTGGTATGCATTCCTCCAGCTCGCTCAGGGAACAGGCGTATTCGCTCGATTGTCTTTTGAAGCGCTTGCGTGTGCGGAAACGGTCGATGGCCGCCGCCCTGGTGATCTTGGCCAAAAAAGGGGAAAGGACCTGCGGGCGGTGAGGCGGCATGGACTTCCATGCCCTGAGGTAAGTGTCACTGACGCTCTCTTCGCTGTCTCTGGGATCGTGCAGGATGTTGTGGGCGATCGTGAACAGATAGCGCCCGTATTTCTGCCTGGTCTGGCTGATCGCCTGTTCATCGCGCTGCCAGTACAGGTCGACGATTTCTTCATCGATCATGCTCATCTTCACCTTCCTTTCACCCTATATCCCGATAATGTTCATCATCGGTTGCGTTTCATTTGGCAAAAAGGACGGAAACTGCTCATTTCCGTCCTGTTGTCGATCATTTTCTGATGGAGAAGACGATGTGCGGCATGTCGATGCCGTAATAGTGCTTGACCAAGGTGAAGCGCGGCTCCATACCGATCCGCTGTGCCACACGCTGAGAGGCGGTGTTGGTGTCGCGGATGATGGAGAACACTTCGTTGAAGCCCAATCGTTCAAAGGCATAGGCGCGGCAGGCCATGGCCGCCTCGCTGGCGTGTCCCTGATGCCAGCAGTCTCGGCGCAGCAGCCAGCCGATCTCCGGCACGCGCTCATTTCCGCATTCCTGCATGGTGATGCCGCACTGGCCGATGAATTCACCGTCGCTCTTGCGGATCATCGCCCACAGGCCGAATCCGTCATGGTCATAGCGATGCATCTGGCGATCCAGCCAGTCCTTTGTCTTTGCATCGCTGAAGGCGTGCTCGTAGGCGTACATGACTTCGGGGTCCTGCAGGATGGCGCACAGGGCAGGGAAGTCGTCCGGGGTCATCGTGCGCAGCAGATGGCGCTTGGTTTCCAGGATATCCATATCGGTTCAAAAAAAGGCGGAATCACTTCCGCCTGTCATGCCGATCAAGGGCGCTTGACGATGACTGCGCAGCCCTGTCCGCCGCCGATGCACAGGGAAGCAAGTCCCATCTTGGCATCGCGCTTGATCATTTCGTAGATCAGGGACACGAGGATGCGGTTTCCGGATGCGCCGACCGGATGGCCCAGCGCGATGGCGCCGCCGTTAACATTGACCTTTTCCTTGAACTGCTCCAGGTCGATGCCATGCTCTTCCTGCAGTTCGTGGAGCACGCCCAGAGACTGTGCGGCGAATGCTTCGTTGAGCTCGACCAGATCCATGTCATCGAGCTTCACGCCGGCATAGTTCAGCGCGTTGCGGATGGCCGGGGTCGGACCAAGACCCATCGTCAGCGGATCTACGCCGCCCTGTCCGATACCGATGATCTCGCACATCGGGGTCAGGTTGTATTTCTTGACTGCATCTTCGCTGGCAACGAGCACGAAGCTTGCGCCGTCGTTGATGCCGGATGCGTTGCCGGCAGTTACGGTGCCGTCCTTGACGAATGCCGGACGCAGCTTTGCCATCTTTTCCGGCGTGGACTTGCGGTTAGGATGCTCGTCGGTGTCGAAGATGACATCCTGCTTCTTCAGGTGAACGGTGATCGGAACGATCTCGTCCTTGAAGCGTCCGCTGTCTACGGCTGCGATCGCCTTCTGCTGGGAAGCATAGCCGAACGCGTCCTGTTCCTCGCGGGTGATGTTGTATTTCTTCGCGATGTTCTCCGCGGTCACGCCCATATGGATGTTGGCGCGGGCATCGGTCAGCGCGTCATAGATCATGTGGTCAACAACGGTGAAGTTGCCCATCTTGTTTCCGGTACGCGTATTGGCCGGGATCAGATAAGGCGCTCCGGACATGCTCTCTACGCCGCCGGCGACGACGATGTCGTTGAAGCCGCACTGGATGGACATCACTGCCTCCATGACGGTTCTCAGACCGGATCCGCAGACCATGTTCACGGAATGTGCGCATACGGTTTCCGGAATGCCGGCTTCCAGCGCGATGGTGCGGCCGATGTTCTGGCCCAGTCCTGCACCCAGCACGTTTCCGCAGATGACCTCATCTACGTTTTCCGGTGCGACGTTTGCGTCTTCCAGCAGAGCCTTGACGACTGCGGAACCCATGTCCTTCGGTTTAACGGTCGCTAACCCACCCAGGAAGCTGCCGATTGCCGTACGTTTTGCACTTACGATATAGGATTTTCTCATGTTCTTTACCTGTCTTCCTCTCTTCTTGCGCGCTCTTGACGCGTCTTACATGTTCAATAGTACCGAATTGTGAATGTTTTGTCAAGCAACGGGAGACGGTTGCCGGCAAAAATGCACGCAGCGGGAAAAAGAAAAGACCGGCGATGCCGGTCTTGGGGATCAGGGGCGCTTGACGATGACTGCGCAGCCCTGTCCGCCGCCGATGCACAGGGAAGCGAGCCCGATGTGCAGGCCGCGTTTTTCCATTTCATAAAGCAGCGTGACGAGGATGCGGTTTCCGGATGCGCCGACCGGGTGGCCCAGCGCGATGGCGCCGCCGTTGACGTTGGTCTTGGCCATGAATGCTTCGCGGTCCATGCCGGTCGCTTCTTCGAGCTCGTGGATGACGCCCAGCGACTGTGCGGCAAATGCCTCGTTGAGCTCGACGAGCTCCATGTCCTCGATCTTCATGTCCGCATATTTCAGGGCATTGAGGATGGCCGGGGTCGGGCCGAGTCCCATCACGCGCGGGTCTACGCCGCCCTGGCCGAAGCCGATGATCTCTGCCATCGGGGTCAGGTTGTATTTCTTCAGCGCGTCTTCGCTGACGACGATGGTGAAGCTTGCGCCGTCATTGATGCCAGAGGCGTTGCCGGCAGTGACGGTGCCATCCGGCGTGAAGGCCGGACGAAGCTTTGCCATCTTTTCCATGGTCGTGGTGCGGTTAGGATGCTCGTCCGTATCGAAGATGTTGACCGTGCCTTTGCGTCCTGGCACTTCTACCGGAACGATCTCGTCCTTGAAGCGTCCGCTGTCGATCGCGGCGATGGCCTTTTGCTGGGAAGCATAGGCGAATTCATCCTGCGCTTCGCGGGAGATGTCATATTTCTTGGCGATGTTGTCGGCAGTGACGCCCATGTGGATGTTGTACATGCCATCGGTCAGTCCATCGTGCAGCATGCTGTCGATGAGCTTCATGTCGCCCATCTTGACGCCGTTGCGCACTTTGCTCGGCACTAAGAAGGGGGCGTTGGTCATGGATTCCACGCCGCCGGCGACATAGACGTCTCCAAATCCGGCCTGGATGCGGATGGCGGCTTCCATGACGGCCTTCAGCCCGCTGCCGCACAGCATGTTGATGCTCTGGGCGCAGACTTCCACCGGGATGCCTGCGGCGATGCTGACCTGACGGCCGATGTTCTGGCCGAGGCCTGCGGCGATGACGTTGCCCACGAGCACTTCGTCGATGTCTTTCGGGTCGATGCCGGACTGCTTGATGGTCTCTTTGAGGACCGTGGCGCCCAGATCGACCAGCTTGATGTTGGTGAGACCGCCCATGAAGCTGCCGATGGCGCTTCGCTTGGCGGCTACGATGTACGCTTTTCTCATTGGGATGACCTCTCTTTCTTGGCGGACTTTCGTCCTTCGCGTTCAGTTTACTATACAGGCCGAAGGCAAGTCAATGAACAGGGGGAGAAATCGAAGCGGTTACATCATTTCCCTTATAATAGGAAAGCGCGGAAAATCGTATGGAAAATCGTCAAAAAGGCCGGAGAACAGGCAGAATCGTCCACTTGTGAAAGAATTGGCAAAACGTACGTTACTATTCACAGTCAGCCAAAACCTGTCAAGTGGAAAACTAAAGAAATTATT
>ERZ827423.797-NODE-797-length-35919-cov-16.696158_pt1 | contig 35919 bp, 30 predicted proteins | sample MGYA00519775_ERZ827423 | MGnify/ENA primary metagenome ERZ827423 (study PRJEB31778, sample SAMEA3449296) | human gut metagenome | biome: human gut; feature: human-associated habitat; material: faeces | place: United Kingdom | collected 2010/2012 ... | reverse complement strand
CGATTTATGGCAGCAGTTACCCTGCCCACACACTATCGCAACGTTTTTGCGGAGCAGGGCTATGCGCAGGCGGAGATCGACGCACGCATTGAAAATGCCAATTATGGGAGTGCCATCGACCATCTGAAATACCGGCACGATGAGTTTCATCTGGTTCCCGTTCTGGATGAAAGCGGGAATATAGCTGGAAGAAATTTTATAGAGAACGCACGGACGAAAAATATTCCGGAAATTCATGTACAAATGATGGCGAACGGCAACCGAACAACAGACAGCACAAAAGCACCCCCTGCACCAAAAGCACAATGCTTTCCGGTGCAGGGGGTGTTGTGGTTCAGTTCAGCCGGTCAGCCAAAACCATCAATCTTCGATCGTGATTTTGGTGATGACAGGCATCTGTTTGGGCTTGTTCCAGGTTTCAGGGCCGTAAGTGGGCTGGTTGGCAATGGCGTCCAGCACATCAAAACCGCTCTCCATTTCGCCAAAGGCGGCGTAACGGCCGTCCAGCTTGGCAGCATCCTTGTGAACAACAAAGAACTGCGTGCCGGCGGTATCAAAGTCATCATCGCGCGCCATAGAAAGGGCACCGCGGATATGCTTGAGCGGGTTGTTGACGCCATTTTCCGTAAACTCGCCCTTAATATGCCAATCACTGTCCGTCATGATGTCATTGTCCGGCGAACCGCCCTGAATGACATAATCCTTAACGATGCGGCACCAACACAAACCATCATAAAAACCGCTGCGTGCAGTTTTCACAAAGTTTGCCACGGTGAGGGGGGCATATTCCGGGTACAGCGTAAAAACCATAGTACCAAAGTCCCTGGTTTCAATCGTGCAGCGCATTAGCCGACCTTCACATCCTTGAAGAACAGGTTGCCGGAAGCAGTCATGTAGAAACCGCTGATGTTGTCATGCATCAGGTAGTTGTTGGACTTGTAGTACAGGGGCAGAACAGCGTAATCGTTGGAAACGATAGCGTCAGCCTGCAGGGTCAGCTCAGCAGCCTTGGCCGGATCGTTCTCAGCCTTGACCTGATCAACCAGAGCGTCATAATCGGCGTTGGAATAGAACAGGTTGTTGGAAGAATCGCCGGTCTTGCACAGGGGCAGGAAGCTCATGGGGTTCACGTAGTCAGCGCTCCAGCCCATGGCAGCAACCTGATAGTTGCCTTTCTGAACGTCGTCATAGAAGATGCTCCACTCGTTGGAGGAAACTTCAACATTGATGTTCAGGTTGTTCTTCAGCATTTCAGCCATAGCTTCAACGACCTTCTTGACGGTGTCGTTGTCGTAGTAGCTCAGGGTCAGAGTGGGGAAGCCTTCGCCGTTGGGGTAGCCAGCCTCTGCCAGGGCAGCCTGGGCGCCCTCAACGTCAGCGGTAGCGGACAGGCCAAAGCTTTCGCGGCCTTCGGTGATATCCTTGCCATCAACAGAGTAGCCGGGGGCCAGGAAGCTGTAAGCGGGCTGTGCATCGACCTGCACAACGTTGTCGATGATGGACTGACGGTCGATGGCCAGGCAGATTGCCTTGCGGACCAGAACGTTGTTCACAGGCTCGGCAGAGCAGTTGAAGTCATAGTAAACAGTGCCGTAGCTGGGGCTGGTCTGCACACCGGCATTCTCGGCCTTCAGGCGGGCAAAGTCAGAGGAAGGAATGCTGGCAACGCCGTCAACCTCGCCGGACTCGTAAGCGGTCAGAGCAGTTGCCTGATCCAGAACGTAGCGGAAGGTGACCTTCTGCAGGGAGACATTCTCAGCATCCCAGTAGTTCTCGTTCTTTTCCAGAATGACGTTTTCGTTCATGCTCATGCTGGCGATCTTGAAGGGGCCGTTGCAGATATAGGTATCTGCTTCGGTGGACCACTTGTCGCCGTTGGCTTCAACGGTGGCTTTCTGAACAGGGGAGAAGGTCCACATGCTCAGGATGTCGATGAAATAGGAGGTGGGCTGGATCAGGGTGATCTCCAGGGTCTTGTCGTCCAGAGCCTTCACGCCCAGGTCGTCAGCGGTGGCGGTGCCGTCGTAATACTCCTGAGCATTCTTGATGTAATCGGTAGCCATGCTGACGTACTGTGCGGCGGTGGCCGGGGTCAGAACGCGCTGAATGGTGTAAACGTAATCTTCAGCGGTCAGGTCGCTGCCATCGCTCCACTTCAGGCCGTCACGCAGGTGGAAGGTGTAGGTCAGGCCGTCGTCGCTGATATCCCAGCTTTCAGCGTTGCCGGGAACCAGGGTGCCGGTGCTGTCATAGGTAACAAGGCCTTCGAAGCAGTTGATCAGAACATACTGTGCGAAGGAGTTGTTGGTCACGCTCGGATCCAGGCCGTCGGGAATGTTGCTCAGAACAAAGGTCAGTTCCTGGGCGGCATCACCGGTAGACTCGGAGGAAGCGGTGGTGGAAGTTGCTTCGCTGCTGGCAGCAGAAGAAACATCGGAGATGTTCTGGGGCTCATTGGAAGCGCCGCAGGCGCTGAGCAAGGAGACCGCCAGCGTGCCGGCAAGAGCGGCACTGATGACTTTCTTTTTCATGTGTATCCCCCTCGAAAAGAAAATAATGTATGTTTGCCGTTCCTTTGCACCGGCAGGGCGCAGTAAACCGGGCAGGGGAGCCAAAACGGAACACCACCGTGTTGCATATCCCGCTTTGGCCGCCGGTACCCGTTTGCGGCAGGCTGCCGGAACAAGAAACGGAGAAACCAAAAGAAAAAGGCTTAATACAGGTGGCAGGCCACAAAATGGCCGGGTGCGGCTTCCTTCATGGTCGGGGTCTGCTCACTGCAAATGGGCTTTGCATAGGGGCAGCGGCCACAGAACCGGCAGCCGGGTTTCGGGTTGACCGGGCTGGGCAGATCGCCCTCCACACCGGCGCTCGCATGGGCGCGGGCCAGCTTGGGGTCCGCGATGGGAATGCAGCTCAGCAAGCCCTTGGTGTAGGGGTGCAGCGGGTTTTTGTAGATCTCTTCGGAATCGCTGCTTTCCACCAGCTGGCCCAGGTACATCACGCCGATATCATCCGAAACGTAACGCACCATCGAAAGGTCGTGGGCGATAAACAGGTAAGAGGTACCTTCGGCCTGCTGGTAGTCACGCAGCAGGTTGACGACCTGCGCCTGAATGGAAACGTCCAGTGCGGAGATGGGCTCATCACAGATGACCAGCGCGGGGTTCAGCACCAGGGCGCGGGCAATGCCGACGCGCTGGCGCTGGCCGCCGGAAAACTCGTGGGCATACCGTCCGGCGTGTTCTGCCGTCAGGCCAACGCGGTTCAGCATGGCAAAGACTTTTTCGTCAACTTCCTGCTTGCTTTTGCAAACATGGTGGGCTTTCAGCGGCTCGGCAATGATATCGCGCACCGTCATGCGGGCGTTCAGCGAAGCATACGGATCCTGGAAGATCATCTGCATGTTGCGGCGCACCGGCTGCATCTGGCGGGGCTTGAGGTGGGCGATATCCTGCCCGTTGAAGATGATCTTGCCCTGCGAAGGCTCATAAATGCGGATGATGGTGCGTGCGCAGCTGCTTTTGCCGCAGCCAGACTCGCCAACCAGGCCAAAGGTGCGGCCGCGGCGCAGCGTAAAGTTGACGTCATCTACTGCATGAACTTCCGCGTGCGGGCCGACAGAAAAGAATTTTGTCAGGTGCTCTACCTGAAGAATGGGCTGTTCCATTAGTGTGCCTTCCTTTCGGCTTCTGCCAGTTTTTCATGCAGAGGATTTCCCTCGGCCGGGGCGTCCGGCTGCAGCAGCCAGCAGCGTGCCTGACGGCTGCCAACCTGGACAAACGGCGGGCACTCGGCTGCGCAGATGTTGCGCGCAAACTGGCAGCGGGAAGCAAACGGGCAGCCCTTGGGGGGCTTGGTCATATCCGGCGGGCTGCCGGGGATGGACTGCAAGCGCTCGCTCTTATCCTTGGTCAGGCCGGGGATGGAGGCCAGCAGGCCCATGGTGTAGGGGTGCAGCGGGTTTTCAAACAGATCGTTGATCTCCGCTTCCTCCATCACAAGGCCGCCGTACAGAACAACAACGCGGTCGCACAGCTCAGCCACAACGCCCAGGTCATGGGTGATAAAGATGATGCTGGTGCCGTATTCCTCCTGCAGGGAGCGCATCTGTTTCAAAATCTGGTGCTGGATGGTCACATCCAGGGCGGTGGTGGGCTCGTCCGCAATCAGCAGGTCGGGGTGGTTGGCCAGCGCCATGGCGATCATGACGCGCTGGCGCATACCGCCGGAAAATTCATGCGGGTAGGATTTCAGCCGCTTTTCGGCTTCGGGAATACGTACTTCGCGGAACAGCTCCAGCGTGGCAGCCTGCAGCTCGTCGCGCTTCATCTCCGGGTGGTGTACATGGATCATTTCGGCAACCTGTTTGCCAACGGGAATCAGCGGATTCAGGCTGGACATGGGGTCCTGAAACACCATGGCGATCTTCTGGCCGCGGATTTCGCGCATCTGCTTATCGCTGACTTTGGTCAGGTCGGTGCCTTCAAATTCAATTTTGCCGTTTTTAATGCGGGCAGTATCAGCCAGCAGGCGCAGGATGGACATGGAAGTAACGCTTTTGCCGCTGCCGGATTCACCAACGATACCAAGGATCTCGCCCTTATGCACTTCAAAGCTGACGCCGCGCACAGCCTGCACTTCGCCGGAGGAAGTCATAAAGGAGGTTTTCAGATCCTCTACCTTCAAAATTGTCTCGCTCATTTTGCTCTCCTTACTTCTTCAGCTTCGGGTCCAGTGCATCACGCAAACCATCACCGACAAAGTTAAAGGCAAACATGATCACACAAATCATCAAAGCAGGGATCAACAGCTCGTGCGGGCTGGTGCGCAGGTTGGCAGATGCATCGTTGCACATGGTGCCAAGGCTGGCCAGCGGGGGCTGCAGGCCGATGCCCAAATACCCCAGAAAAGCCTCCATAAAGATGGCAGAGGGGATGAGCATGGTAATGGTAACAAGGATGGAGCCGAGCGCGTTGGGAATCAGGTGGTCAAACAGAATCGTTGTGGCAGAGGAACCAATGGTCTTGGCGGCAAGAACGAATTCCTGCTGCTTCAGGCTCAGGATCTGGCCGCGCACAACACGGGCCATATCCACCCAGTACACGCTGCCCAAGGCAACAATGATGCTCTGGATACCGGCACCCAGCACCTGCATGATCAGGATAACATACAGCGTCAGGGGAATGGTGGAGATAATATCCACAATACGCATCATAATCATATCCACGGTGCCGCCCAGGTAACCGGAAATACCGCCGTACAGAATGCCGATGATGAGGTTGACGAACGCAGCCATCAAGGCAACCAGCATGGAAATGCGGGTGCCGTACATCAGGCGGGTCAGCACATCGCGGCCCAAGGCGTCAGTGCCAAGGATGTAGGATTTGTTCAACATCGTCTTGGACGGGTAGATGCTGCCGGTGGCTTCATCGGCAATGACATAGGGGCTGCCGCCGTAATACAGGGCAACCTCGGTGCCGTCGGCATCAAAGATGGTCATGGATTTATCGGATTCATCGCGCACCTTGCGCAACTGGCCGCTCAGTTTGCCATCCGGGGTAACGGAGATGACTTTCAGGGCGGTGGTAATGTACAGGTAGTCGCCGTTGGGGATCTGGTAAACCTTCATGACCGGCGGAACGTTGACAACTTCCAGATTCTGCACGGAGTAATCATACGGGGTAAACAGGGGGCCGACCAATGCAAAAAGCGTCAGGGCGATAATAATTACAAAACCGGCGATGGCCGTCGGCTTGCGGCGGAAACGGAACCAGACGTCACCTGCAAAGGTGCGGCTTTTGGACCAGATTTTTTCACGGTCGCTGTTATCGGTAGCAAGCGGTTCCCACTTGTTCTGTGCGGTTAAATCTGCCATAAGTGTTTTCACCTTTCCTCAACAATTACGCGTCAAACTTGATTCTGGGGTCGATCAGGCAGTAGAAGATATCGACCAAAAGCACCATTGCCATCAGGAACGCAGCAAAGAAGATGGTAACGCCCATGATGGTGGTGTAGTCGCGCTGGGTCACGCTGTTTACAAAGTAATAGCCAATGCCGGGAATGGCGAAGATCTTTTCTACAACAAAGCTGCCGGTCAAAAGGCCAGCCACCGTGGGGCCAAGCACCGTGATGACGGGGATCAGCGCATTGCGCAGGGCATGCTTGGTAACAACGGCGAACTCGGTCAGGCCCTTGGCGCGGGCGGTGCGGATGTAATCCTGGCCCATAACTTCCAGCAGGCTGGAGCGCATCAGGCGGGCCAGGTAGCTGACGGAATAGCCGCCCATGGCGATGACGGGCAGGATGTAGCTCTTCCAGCTGTCCAGGCCGAAGGTAGGCAGTACGTTCAGCTTAAAGGAGAATACATAAATCAGCATGGAGGCGATCACGAAAGACGGAATGGTAACGCCGATGGTGGCAATGGCCATCAGCAGCATATCCTGCCATTTTCCGTTTTTCAGCGCGGCCAGTATGCCCATGGGGATGGAGGTAAGCAGCACAAACACCAGGGTGACAAGGCCCAGCTTGGCGGATACCGGCGCACCAGTGGCAATAAAATCGTTGACGGTTTTGCCGGTATATTTATAGGAAGGACCGAAATCGCCATGCAGCAGGCTGCCCAGATATTTGACAAACTGCACCGGCATGGGCTGGTCCAGGCCGTACTTGGCTTCCATGGCCTGGGTAACTTCTTCCGGCACGCCCTTGGTGTTGGTGAACGGGCCACCGGGAATGGAGTGCATCAGGGTGAAGGTGATCAGAATAATCATGAACATGGCAATGATCATGGTTCCGATGCGCTTCAGGATAAATTTAACCATTACGTTTTCCTTCTTTCGTGTGCACGGCCGCCGCACAGGGAATGGCGCCCCGACGGCTGCTCTGTGGCCATAGTGTGCACATGCGTTGTTCCTGGCGGCGGTACAGACTGACAATCCAGCCGCCTTATAATTATCTTATTATATAGCGGCAGCTTGCGGTTGTCATCGATTTTTATTCATATTTTTTTCACCTTTATAAAAATATCTGATTTGCATACAAAACAAACGGCGACGGTGAGAAAATGTGTAGAATAAGACCATGGATTATGAGGGAAAAAGCGATGAACAAAGCAAATGTGTCCTTGTGATGAGAACAAAAAAAGAGAAAATATGGGAATGAATGCAGTATTGCCGACCCGGAAAGTTGGAAATTCCAGCGGGGCGGGCTTTGTATGGGTGGTTTAACGGTTTAACGCTCTAGTGAATCGCTGTGATGCTTGAAACAAAGCGCAATGCTCTGCCGCTGGAACGTGGGAAAGCGCTTCCGGCGCAAAATCGTGGGATCACTGCGGAATGGCAGGGAAACAAGCAGCGTACAAGGGGATGTGGTGGACTGTTTATGTGCGGAAAAAGGAAAAGTGAGACGAATGGAGGCGGACGGAGAACATACATAAGCCCAAAGGGATGCCCAACTCATCAAGTGAAACACGGCACGGAAAAGCATAACGGCCACAGCGAGATGCCCGAACCACAGACCGAAACGCAAAAAGGCAGTGGAAACGCAGCAAAATAGCAGAGGTGAGGAACAACAGAGCAAAATATCTGTCCTTGAATGGAATACACAAAATACAGGGAGTGGAAACGGCGTATGCAAGCTCGCCAAAACTGTATATATAACGCAAAAGCTCGAATATATATACAGTTTAACGGTAAAGACTCCTCCAATGATAAAAGCGTAAAAATCGGCTATCCATGGCACAGGAAGCCAGGATGGCGGCAGGCGCTGCAAAGTCAAAAGGTGCAGAATCTTTCCCGATATGTCCTCTATTCAAAAACATTTTTGCTCTGCATCCCCGATTCCCGCACCCGTTCGGGGGGAGTTTTGGTATTTCCGTATCAGATAGAAAACAGCAGGCCTGTGCTGCGGCAGTACAGATTTGCGGGGCGTTCTGCTTTCCCTATACCGCAGGGGGGCTGCATATTGCAGAAAAATTACCGTTTCCCCGGTGCAGAATGGATGGCATATTCATTTATAGTGTGATAGAACGATTTCATTAATTTAGTTAAAACTAATGTGGCAGCAAAGAGCAGCACCACGAAAGAATGGCTGCCGGAAACCATGCCGGAACCCACGGTCCACAGCAGAATGTTGAACACCGTCACAAAAGCGCTGGCATGAAGTGCAACGGTTATAAAGTTATAATCAGCCTGAAGACATTGCCGCACATGGTGCCGGGAGAATCTTTAAGTGATTTAAGGAGATTCAGAGATAGGAATGGGGCGATGGGCAGAATGTTTAAGCCAGACATGTAATTTCGCTAAAGCCCGGTTTAGCGAAATATAGAGGAGAGCAGGTCAATGCCGTCTGCCAGAATGCCGCCAGAAAAGCTGGCGTGCGCCGCGGCACAGGCTGCGCTGGCTTCGTCACCATCAGCATTATGCTTTTGATGGACCCTGCAGTGGATGCAGTGGGCGGCTGGACAACGCGGACGATGTATCAGAGATCATGCAGCGCTCACCTGTCGGTTCCCGTTTTGCCGTATCATTCTGCTGCTTTAACAAGAGCGAAAATCTTTACGGCGGCAAAGAAATGCTGTATACTAAGGTGTAAAGACACCTTGGAGAAAATACTGTGGACAGGGAGCAAATGCTATGAATGACGAAAAAATCACCCTTGATCTTGTGATTGATGTTCAGAAAGATTTTATTACCGGGGCACTGGCCAACACACAGGCGCAGGCCAATGTGGCGCACCTGGCAGAGACCGCGCGGGCACACGCGCAGGCCGGGCACTGGATGTTCTTTACCCGTGATACCCACCAGGACAACTACCTGACCACGCGGGAGGGCCGCAGCCTGCCGATCGAGCACTGCATTGAGGGTGAGGATGGCTGGAATTTTGCGCCCGAACTGGAAAACGTCATGGCGGACACCGAGCCGGAAGTGTGCCACATTGTGGACAAACCCACGTTCGGCAGTTATATGCTGCCCAGTGAGATTCTGGATGAACTGATGGCACACAACAAGGCTGTTGAAGATATTGAAAAAATTGTTATTTATGGCTACTGCACCGATATCTGCGTGATTAGCAATGCCATGGTACTGCGTGCAGCTTTCCCGGAAACAGAGATCGAAGTTTTGTCGGACTGCTGCGCCGGGGTAACGCCCCAGAGCCACCAGACCGCGCTGGATGCCATGCGGGCCTGCCAGTTTACAATCATATAATAGGTGATGAAATAAAAAATACCGTGCAGCTTTTTTTGAACTGCACGGTATTTTTATCTGTTTGTCAGCTGACGCAGCTGGTTCAGGTCCTCCCGCGTATCCACATCCCTCAGTTCGGCATCGTTCCGGGCGGACACAAGGCAGACGGAACCGGGGTGGGCCCGCGCAACGGCATTGCCGCCGCGGCCATCCGGCAGGTGAAGCAGCTCCGAAAAATAATCCGCGCCGAACAGCACTGGGCTGCCGGGGGTGCCATCGGCAGCGCACAGCCGCACAATGGCATCGGGGGCCGCTGCCAGCGCCAGTGCTTCCACACTTTGCTGCGTGAGCAGCGGCTGGTCCCCCGGCAGAAACAGGCAGCCGCGCAAAGCGGGCTCTTTTCCCAGCAATGCCGCCAGCCCCAGCCGGACCGTATCGCTGCGGTAGGGCTGCGCGTGGCGCAGAACGGGGACGCCCTGCGCGTTACAGAGCGCCTCAACCTCTTCCGAGCGGGTCACGACAATGCGGCAGGCCAGCAGCGGCAGGGCGGCTAGAGCCAGCGCATTGGCGATCAGCGGTGCACCGCAAAAATCCGCCATCAGCTTGTTTCCGCCGAACCGCCGCCCCAGCCCGGACGCCATGACCACGCAGCCGAGAGCGGGCGCGGGATCGTCCAAATCCACCACAAAGGCATCCTGCCGGGCGCACAGTGCGGTTAAAAATGGGGTATCCTGCTTACGCACAATAGCGAGAACGCGCTTTGCATCCAGCAGCGCTTCCACTGCCTGCCGGAATTCGGGGCAGCTATTTTCCAGGTAACCGAGTTCATCCAGCACCGCCCATTTGCTCTCCCCTGCCGCCATGCGGTGCAGGGCGGGTACTCCCAGCAGCAAAAAGCCGTCCGCCACGGGGCGCATCCGGTTTTCGCCTGGGGGCAGTGCCGGGTCAAAGCGGCCGATCACCGCTATTTTTCCGCCCACACTTTCTCGAATTTCCACACGGTCCGCAGGGTACACTGCTGTGGTAATTTCCTGTGCCCCGGGGCAAAGCAATGGCACCAGCGCACGCAGCAGGGTGGTTTTTCCCGTACCGCGCCCGCCGGTCAACAGCAGGTGGCGCTTACCGCTCACCCGGAAAGAACTTATAATAGAGCTCGCGGTCAGTCTGTACACAGGCATCACGGTAAGCCTCATACCTTTCCATAAAATTGCGGGCTTCATCCGTCAGGGTGCTGCCCCCGCCGCCGCGCCCGCCAATGGTTTTGCGGGTCAGCGCAAAGCCCAATTCTTTTTCCGCCCGCTTGACCATGCGCAGCGCTTTGGAGTAAGAAAGCCCCATGGCCTGTGCCGCCGCCCGCAGTGAGCCGGTCTCTTCAATCCGGTGCAGCAGGCGGCAGGGGCCTTCGCCAAAAAAGCGCTCGCCGATATCATCGCAGAGCATCACATGAATCTTCGGTTTCATTTTTCTTTCCTCATAACGGCAGCAGCGCCAGCCGCACCCGGCCCGTGCGGTCGGTCACGGGCACCAGTTCCAGCGGGCCGTATACTGCTGCCAGCGCGGATTGCAGCGCTTCAACCGGGTCGGTTCTGGGGTACAGCATGGCTCCAACCTGCCCGTTTTGCAGCACGATCAGCGTATCGCACCAGTCCAGCATCAGCATGGGGTCATGCAGGCAGATCAGCGCTGTTTTGCCGCTTGCATGCACAAATTCTGCCAGCAGCGCCGCCATATGGCTGCGGTTGGCAAGGTCCAGGGCGCTGTCCGGTTCATCCAGTAGCAGCAAAGGCGCATCCTCCACAAAGGTACGTGCCAGAATACAGAGCTGGCGTTCGCCGCCGCTCAGCGTCAGGTAGTCCTGCTCGGCTTTATCCGCCAGGCCTACCGTGCGCAGGGCTTCTTCCGCTGCCGCACACATGGCAGCGGTGGGGCTTTGCAGCACGCCAAGGCGGGGGTTGCAGCCCATCAGCACAACTTCCCGTGCAGACATGGACACCGAAATTCCGCTTTGCTGCGGGATGTAACTGACCGTTTGTGCCAGACACCTGGTAGAAAGGCTTTCCAGCGGCACACCATCCATCAGGCAGCACCCCGTATGGGGCAAAAGCCCGGCCACTGCGCGCAGCAGGGTGGTTTTTCCGCTGCCGTTCGCCCCCAATATTCCCACCAGCTGGCCGGGGGTATCTATCGTAAAATGAACATTTTGCAGGATGTTCTTATCGCCAAGACGGACGGCCAGATTCTCCACAGTGAACATTACCGCGTCTCCCTCCCCGGCTTTATAATAAGATAGAGCAAAAACGGAACACCCAGCAGCGAGGTGAAGATACTGACCGGCAGTTCGGTTGCCGCCACCGTTTTGGCAATGGTATCCGCCGCCAGCAGCAGCGTGCTGCCCACCAGCCCGCTGAGCAGGCTGGTGGAGCGGCGGTTGTGCCCCGCCAGCAGCCGCGCACAGTGGGGGGCCAGCAGCCCGACAAAGCTGATCAGCCCAGTCACGCTGACAACCGCGGCCACCACCAGCGTTGCCAATGTCAGCAGCAGAAAACGCATCCGCCCCACCGGAACCCCCAGCAGCCGCGCTTCATCCTCTTCCACGGATAAAAGCATCGCCTGACGGTGCAAAGCAAAAATTACGGCGCAGCAGGAAATAACCATTGGAACGGGGAACCACACCCGGCTTTGCGTTACCCCCGCCAGGCTGCCCATGATCCAATATTCAATGCTGGCCAGCTCTTTTTCCGGGTCAGCGGTCAGCTTTAGCAGCATCAAAAGAGTTTGCGCCAGCGCATGTACGGCAATGCCCGCCAGCACCAGGTTCATCTTGCTGCGCCCCGGCGCGGCGGCCGCCAAGCCAAGCGAGAGAAACACCGCTGCCAACCCGCCCGCAAAGGCGCATACCGTGGTGCCCAGCATGCCCGAAGAGACAAACAAGATGGCAAATGCCGCGCCAACGCTGGCCCCCGACGATACCCCAATGATATCCGGGCTTGCCAGTGGATTGCGGAAAACAGTCTGGTACACAAAGCCCGCCACGCCAAGACCGAACCCGCCCGCCAGCGCCATTACGGCACGGGGCAGGCGCAGCACCGTAAAGGTGCGCACTGCCATAGCGTCCCCCGCCAGCAGTGCCTGCAGGGTTATGGGATAACGGCCGAAATAAAGTGCCGCACCAAAGGCCATAAAAACGCAGAGCGTTGCGCCCAGAAGGCACAGCGCCGTGCGTTTGCGGTTATTATTCATAAGATTCGGGGGTAAAGCCATAGAAGCTACCATAGAATTCATCGGCAGCGGCGTGGTAATACTCCTCGGTCACCTGCTCCGGGTGCAGCACGCTGGCAAGATAAACACTGCCAAGGAAGCTGGCCGGCACGGGGGAATCCACAGCCTCAACAGCGTGGGGCAGCTGGTAAACATGGCTCTCCTTGACGGCGGTGCAGTCCGCCAGGGCGGCATCGTTCAGAACAGAATCAACGTCATATTCAGCATCGGATGCCAGAATGATGTAATCGGGGTTCCAATCCAGGATCTGCTCATAGGAAACTTCGGCCCAGTAGGTATCTTCCACGCTGGCGGCGGCGTTTGTGCCGTTGGCGTTTTCGATCATCGTGTTCTGATACATGGCGGGGCCTGCGGTTTCCAACACGGAGCTATTGCCTGCCAGGTAAACGCTGGGGGCATCGGTGTCGGCAACGGCTTCGGCCAGGGCGGCCAGGTTGCTGTCAATGGCCATTTCCAGCTCCTCGCCGCGGGCGGTGGTGTTGGTTGCCTGTGTCAGCAGCTCGATCGCGCCGAACAGGCCGGCCTGGTTTTCCGGCTTAACAGCCAGCACAGTCAGGCCCATTTCCTCCATCTGGGGGATGGAATCCTTGAGCTTGGCGGGCACGATGACAAGATCCGGGGCCAGCGCAGCGCAGCCTTCCAGGTCAAACTCTTTGGCGGTGCCAATGCTGGGCAGGGACTGGATCTCCGGGGCGGACAGGCTGTAGATGTTGCGTTTGTCGGCTTTGGCTTCCACGCCAACCAGCTCGTTCTGCACGCCCAGCGCAATCAGCAGGCTGGTGGAAATGTAGTAGCCGCTGGCAAGGGTTTTGGGTTCTTCCTCAATGGTAACTTCGCGGCCCAGCTGGTCGGTAACGGTCAGCGGGTAGGTAACCGCCGTTTCGGCGGCAGGTTCTTCCGGTGCAGCAGTGGCTTCCGGGGCTGCGGTAGCCTCTGCGGAAGCAGCCTCGCTGGCTGCGGTACTGCTGGCAGCAGCGGTGCTGCCGCAGGCTGTCAGTGCCATAGCGGCGGCCAGCAGCAGGGCGGTCATTTGGGTCATTTTCATGTTTCTTACTTCCTTCTAAAACCAATATTCCGTTATGTTTTTCAAACAACAACGGAATTATAGCAGAATTTGTGGTAAAATAAAAGTGGTACTACGCAAAAGTATGATTTTACCCAAAAACGGAGAGCATTCTATGATAACGATTCGAGAATATGCCCGCCCCGCCACACTGGAAGAAGCATGGCAGCTGAACCAGAAGCGCCCGAACCGGGTGCTGGGAGGGATGCTGTGGCTGAAAATGGAAAAAATCAGCGTTGGCACAGCCATTGACCTATCTGCGCTGGGGTTGGATACCATTGAAGAAACCGATACCGAATTTGCCATTGGCGCCATGGCAACGCTGCGCAGCCTGGAAACCCACGCCGCGCTGAACGCGGCCACCAACGGCGCCATGCGGGAGGCCGTGCGCCATATTGTGGGGGTGCAGTTCCGCAACTGCGCCACCGTGGGCGGCAGCGTGTACGGGCGGTTTGGCTTTTCAGACGTATTAACGCTGCTGCTGGCGCTGGACTGCGATGTGGAGCTGTACAAAGCAGGCCGGATGCCCATTGCACAGTTTGCCGCCCTGCCCTATGACCGTGATATTTTGACCCATGTTTACATAAAAAAGACGCCGGGGCTTGCAGTGCATTACCAGTCTGTGCGGGCCACCCAGACGGACTTCCCGATTTTGACCTGCGCTGCTGCACGCACGGCGGATGGAGCCTACCGCTTTGCCATCGGTGCACGCCCCATGAAAGCCATGCTTGTCTGCCCCACGGCCGCCCCGGATGAGCTGCCCGCCGCCGTACAGGCTGCGGTGCCCACCGGCAGCAACCTGCGCGGCAGTGCCGCCTACCGCACCCATCTGGTGGGGGTGCTTGTCAAGCGTGCCGTACAGGCACTGGGGAACCTGGAGGTGCTCTGATGCAAATTCATTTTACGTTGAACCATAAAAAAACAGCTGCTGAGATCGCCCCCGATACCCTGCTGATTGATCTGGTGCGCTCTTTAGGCTGCAAAAGCGTCAAGCGCGGGTGCGAAACCGCCAACTGCGGGCTGTGCACCGTGTTTTTGGACGAAAAGCCGGTGCTTTCCTGCTCTGTACTGGCGGCGCGGGTGGATGGCCGCAGCGTTACCACGCTGGAGGGCCTGCAGGAGGAAGCCGCTGAGTTCGGCGCGTTCATCGCTGACCAGGGGGCCGAGCAGTGCGGCTTCTGCAACCCCGGCTTTATCATGAATGCGCTGGCCCTTTTCCGCGAAAAACCCGACCCCAATGAGGAGGAGATCAAGGAATACCTTGCGGGCAACCTTTGCCGCTGCTCCGGGTACGAAGGCCAGCTGCGCGGGATCCAGAACTTTTTGGCGTGGAAAAAATCAAAGGAGGCTGCCCAATGAAAACTGTGAACCAGCCTGTGCGCAAGAAGGACGCCATGCAGCTTGTAACCGGCCAGCCTGTGTACATGGATGATGTTATCCCGCAGGACTGTCTCATCGTCAAGCTGCTGCGCTCCCCCCACGCCAATGCGATCGTCAAAAATATTGATACCTCCCGCGCCATGCTTGTGCCCGGCATGGAGGTGATTTACACCTGGAAAGATGTGGACCAGAACGCCCGCCGCTACACCCAGGCGGGCCAGACCTACCCCGAAATGAGCCCTTACGACCGCCTTGTGATCGACCGTCATGTCCGCTTTGCCGGGGATGTTGTTGCGATCCTTGCGGGCAAAGACGAAACATGCGTCGATAAGGCGATGAAGCTGATTCAGGTGGAATATGAAGTTCTGCCCGCGGTGCTGGATTTCCACACAGCGCTCGATAACCCTACTCTTGTGCACCCGGAGGATAACTGGGAAGCCCTTGTTCCCGGCATCGGAGCTGACAAGAACCGCAACCTCTGCGCCCACGATGAATCCGGCGAGGGTGATATTGAGGCGGTGTTGGCTGGGTGCGATGTGGTCATTGACCACACCTACCACACCCGCGCCTGCCAGCAGGCCATGATGGAAACCTTCCGCACGTATTGCAGCATTGATGCTTACGGGCGGCTGAATGTGCTCAGCTCAACGCAGATCGTGTTCCATTGCCGCCGCATTTTGGCAAACGCCCTGCACATCCCCAAATCCATGATCCGCGTTGCCAAGCCGCGCATCGGCGGCGGGTTCGGCGCAAAACAGACGTCAGTGTGCGAGGTTTACCCTGCCTTTGTTACCTGGAAAACGAAGAAGCCCAGCAAGATCATCTATACCCGCTTTGAAAGCCAGACGGCTTCAACCCCGCGCCATGAGATGGAGATGCACGTGCGGCTGGGCGCAACAAAGGACGGCATCATCAAGGGCATTGACCTGCATACCCTTTCCAACACCGGCGCTTACGGTGAGCACGGCCCCACAACGGTGGGGCTTTCGGGCCACAAGTCCATCCCGCTGTACGGCAAGGCCGAAGCGTTCCGCTTTGTCAGCGATGTTGTTTACACCAACCACATGTCATCGGGTGCGTACCGCGGGTACGGCGCAACCCAGGGTCTGTTTGCGGTGGAATCCGCTGTGAATGAGCTGGCCGACAAATTGGGGATGGACCCGTTCGAGCTCCGGCAGCGCAACATTGTCCATGAGGGCGATGTTATGCCCGCCTACTATGGCCAGGTCAACACCAGCTGTGCGCTGGACCGCTGCCTGAAAACCGTGCATGACAGGATGGATTGGGACCATAAGTACCCCGTGCGCGAGGTCGGCAACGGCAAGGTGCGTGCTGTTGGCATGGGCATGGCCATGCAGGGCTCCGGCATCGACCATGTGGACGTGGGCAGTGCCACGCTGAAAATTAACGATGACGGGTTCTATACCCTCTCCATCGGCGCAGCGGATATGGGCACAGGCTGCGATACGATCCTGGCGCAGATCGCTGCCGAAGTGCTGGAATGCCCGCTGGAAAACATTGCGGTTTTGGGCGCAGATACCGATTCTTCCCCCTATGATTCCGGTTCCTATGCGTCCAGCACAACCTATGTGACCGGCAAGGCCGTGGAAAAGTGTGCGCTGGAACTGAAAGATAAGATCTGCACCCTGGGGGCACAGCTGCTGGGGCTGGACAAAGCCGCCGTGCTGTTTACCGGCGATGCCGTGACGAGCGAGGATGGCACCCAGCGCGTGCCGCTGGCCAGCATTGCAGCGGCATCCCAGTGCGGCAACACGGTGGCGCTGGAAGCCACCGTGACCCACAGCTCGGAGATTTCGCCCCCGCCGTTTATGGTTGGCGCCGCCGAAGTGGAAGTTGACCTGGAAACCGGCGAAGCCCAGGTGGTGAACTATGTGGCCGCGGTTGACTGCGGCACCCCTGTAAACCCGAACCTGGCCCGCGTGCAGGCCGAGGGCGGTATTTTGCAGGGCATCGGCATGGCACTGACCGAGAATGTGACCTACAATGACCGCGGCATGCCGCGCGAAAGCTCCCTGATGCAGTACAAGATCCCCTGCCGCACTGATATTGGACATATTGACGTAAGTTTTGAGAGCAGCTACGAGGGCACCGGCCCGTTTGGCGCAAAGTCCATCGGTGAGGTCGTCATCAACACCCCGCTGCCCGCCGTGGCCGATGCCATCTACCACGCCACCCACAAACGCTTTTATGAGCTGCCCATCACCCGCGAGCAGATCGCAATGGCGGTGGAAAAGTGAGTGACGGGGGGCTTGCGCCAGGAGATGCAATGGCGTTCGCTTTATAAGCATACGGTTTGCTTCATTTTTTCCCTATCATAATCAAAACGCAGAAGCAATACAACAGCCACAACGGGCAAGCCCGCTGTGGCTGTTGCTTTTGGTGCCCTTTTTCACGCGGTAAGAAGAGCGTTCCCATTTATTTTGATTGTATCGTTGATACTGCCATTATAATGCCGCCGTGAGATAACAATAGCCCGGTATCCGCTTTGCTCCAAAAAGTGCGGTACCGGGCTGTGGCGATATTCTCCTGCTTATTTCCATCCGCGGGCGGTGGGATCCAGCATTTCGGCGGCGGAATAGATCAGCGCGTTGCAGATGGCCGCCGCCACGTTGCTGCCGCCCTTGCGGCCCATGGCAACAATGGCGGGCACGCCGTGGCTTTCGCACACGGCAAACAGGCGCTCCTTGCTTTCCACCACGTTCACAAAGCCCACCGGCACACCGATAACCAGCGCCGGGCGCAGGCCGTTTTCAATTTTCTCGGCAATCGTCAGCAGGGCGGTGGGGGCGTTGCCCACGGCCAGCACGGCGCCGGGGTATTCGGCCGCAGCCTTTTGCATGGCGGCCACGGCGCGGGTGGTGCCCACCTGTTTGGCCGCTGCAGCCACAGCGGGGTCCGCCATAAAGCAGAGTGCCTGCCCGCCCAGCTTGGCCAGGCCCGGCTTGGTGATGCCTGCCAGGGCCATGTTGGTATCGGTGATGATCGTTGCCCCGGCGTGCATAGCAGCAATACCGGCGGCTACCGCGCCGGGGGTAAAGTGCAGGGTCTGCGCATAGTCAAAATCCGCGGTGGTGTGGATGACCCGCTTGACTACAGGGGCGTTTTCCGGCGGGATGTCCAGCCCGCGCTGGGCCAGTTCCCCGGCAATAATTTTCATGCTGGTGCGTTCAATATCGGCGGGCAGGTGGTGCTGCGGCATCATTGGTCATTTCCCCTTTCGGCGGGCTGTGCAAGGCCCATAGCCGCATACACGGCGGCCAGATCCAGGTTATGGCGTACCCCATCGGCCAGCAGATCCAGCTGCTGGGTACGGTATTCCTGCATGGAGATTGGCGCTGCCGCGGCGGGGTCAATCCCCTTGCGGCGGCAAAGATAGGCGGCAAACTGCTCTGTCAGCTCGCCGCTGTCAAACAGGCCGTGCAGGTAGGTGCCAAACACCTGGCCCTGCACGCAGCCTTCGGGGGTGCCGTCCGCCAGGGTGCAGAACGGCGCGCCCTGCACAGTGGTGCGCCCGGTGTGGATCTCGTACCCGGTCAGGTGCGCCCCGGCAAAGAGCTCCGCCGTCACGGTCGCCTGGCTTTGGGTGCGGCGCTTTTCGGCGGCAAAGGTGGTTTGGGTGGGCAGCAGGCCAAGGCCGCGCAGGGTCTGCGGGCGGCCGCTTTCGGTGCCTTCCGGGTCGGCCAGGGTCTGGCCCAGCATCTGGTAGCCGCCGCACACCCCCAGTACCGGTGTGCCGCGCTGGGCCAGCTTGCTGATGGCTGCTTCCAGCCCGCACTGGCGCAGCCACAGCAGGTCGTCCACCGTATTTTTTGTACCGGGCAGGATCACGCAATCCGGCGCGCCAAGCTCGCGGGTGGTCTGCACATAGCGCACGCCAAGCAGCGGGTGCTGCTCCAGCGGCATAAAGTCCGTAAAGTTGGAAATATGCGGCAGCCGCACAATGGCAGCATCCAGCGGCTTGACGGCATTTTTGACCTGCAGCCGGTCGGAAAGCGAATCCTCGTCCTCAATATCCGCCTTTAAGTACGGCACAACGCCAAACACCGGCAGGTGGGTTTTCTCTTCCAGCATGGCAAGGCCGGGGCGCAGAATCCCAACATCGCCGCGGAACTTGTTGATGATAAGCCCTTTGATGCGTGCCCGTTCGTCCGGCTCCAGCAGTTCCACCGTGCCAAACAGCTGGGCAAACACGCCGCCGCGGTCAATATCACCCACCAGCAGCACAGGGGCATCCACCAGCTTGGCCAGCCCCATGTTCACGATGTCATCGGCTTTCAGGTTGATCTCTGCCGGGCTGCCCGCGCCCTCGATGACGATAATATCAAAATCTTCCGCCAGGCTGTTGTAAGCCGCCAGAATATCGGGGATGAGCTGTTTTTTACGGCGGAAATACTCCGCCGCCGGCATCTGGCCGCGCACTTCCCCGTTGACGATCACCTGGCTGCCAATATCGCTGCTGGGCTTGAGCAGGATGGGGTTCATCCGCACATCTGGTTCCACCCCGGCTGCCTGGGCCTGCACCACCTGGGCGCGGCCCATTTCCAGCCCGTCACGGGTCACAAAGCTGTTCAGCGCCATGTTCTGGCTTTTGAACGGGGCCACCCGCCAGCCATCCTGGGCAAAAATGCGGCAGAGCGCCGCGCACAGCAGGCTTTTGCCCGCGCCGCTCATGGTGCCCTGCACCATAATACATGTTGCTTTGCTCATTTTAGTACCTCCCGCATGGTCTGCAGCAGCTGTTCGTTTTCCGGCGCGGTGCGCACGGCGGTGCGGTACCAGCCGGCGCTCAGCCCCGGGTAATTGCCGCAGCTGCGCAGGCAGACGCCCCGCTGCTGCAGCGCCGCACCCAGCGTTTCCGGCGCACGGAACAACAGGTAGTTGGCGCTGCCCTCGATCACCTGCAGCCCCAGTGCCCGCAGCCCGGCCGCCAGTCTGGGGCGCTGGTCGGCAATCAGGGCGCGGACGGCATCAGCATAGGCGGTTTCCCGCAAAGCGGCAGCGCCCGCAGCCTGCGCCAGGCTGGATACCCCCCACGGCTGGCCCGCGGCCTGCATTTTGGCCAGCAGCGCCGTGTTGGCGCACAAGGCATACCCCAGCCGCACCCCGGCCATGGCGTACAATTTGGTGAACGCTTTCAGAATAACAAGGTTGGGCGCGGTTTGCAAAAGCGGTTTGGCCGTCAGGGCATCCCGCTGCTGCAAAAAGTCCAGAAAGCACTCATCCACCACCAGCACGGCCCCGCAGTCCCCACAGCGGCGCACCAGGCGCTGCACCAGCTCCGGCGGGGTAATTTGCCCGGTAGGGTTATTGGGCTGGCACAAAAACACCAGGTCAATGCTCTGGTTCACTGCCTGCACAAAGGCTTCCGTTACGGCAAAATCATCGGTCTCATGCAGGGTTTTCCGCTTTACTTCGCAGCCAACGCTTTCCAGTGCAGCGGCATACTCGGCAAAGGTGGGGGCGGGCAGCAGGGCGCGGCGGGGCTTGAGCGCCCACACCAGCCGGTAGATCAGATCCGCCGCCCCGTTGCCGCACAAGATCCACGGTTCCGGCAGCTGTTCCGCCCGGCTGAGTGCCGTGCGCAGCTCCCGGCAAAGGGGGTCCGGATAGCGGTCCGCAGTGGGCAGTGCCGCAACGATGGCATCCGCCACGCCCTGGGGCAGGCCCAGCGGGCTGACATTGGCCGAAAAATCCAGCGCATCATGCCCAAAGCGGGCGCGGTAGCCCGCCCAATCACCGCCATGTACCAGTTCCATTCCGTTCTCCCCTTTTCGTTGTTACATTGCCAGCACCAGCAGGCGCAGGGCAATGCCCAACACCAAAGCCAGCAGGCTTTCGGCATACATCATGCGGTCGGCCCGCAAAATGTCCTTTGGTTCCACGGGGCGCAGCGCATCCCCGATGGTGGGTTTATCATAATACTCGCCAAAATAGTAGGCGGGGCCCGCCAGCTGCACGCCCAGGGCACCGGCGCAGGCGCTTTCGGTCTGGGCGCTGTTGGGGCTGGCATGGTTGCGGCGGTCCCGCCGCCAGATCTTCCACGCGCCGCGGGCACTGCTGCCGGTCAGGGCGGCAGCGGCCACCCACAGCAGCCCGGCCAGGCGGCTGGGCAGATAGTTGGCGGCGTCGTCCAACCTGGCGGCGGCACGGCCAAAATACAGGTATTTCTGGTTTTTGTAGCCCAGCATGCTGTCCATCGTGTTGATGGCCTTATAGGTCAGCGCCAGCGGCGCGCCGCCCAGCAGCATGTACAATAGCGGGGCAATCACGCCATCGCTGGCGTTTTCGGCCACGGTTTCCACAGCGGCTTTGGTCACGCCCTCCGCCGTCAGGTTTTGGGTATCGCGCCCCACAATGCGGGCCACGGCCTTGCGGGCGGCGGGCAGGTCCTGCTTTTGCAGCTCTTTGTACACAGTGCAGCTTTCCTGCGCAAGACCCTTAGCGGCCAATGCCTGGGCGCACCAGAACATCTGCACGGCAAGCCCCGCCAGCGGGTGCAGCGCCGCTGCCAGCCTGCACACCAGCGCGGTGATGAGGAACGTGCCTACCGGCAAAATGGCGGCCAGCACCGCCCCGCCGCAAAGCTCCCCCTGCGGCGTTTGGGGAAATTGTGCGCGCAGGCGTTTTTCCAGCGCGGTGATGGCTTTGCCCATCAGCACAACGGGGTGCGGCAGCCAAGCCGGGTCGCCAAAAATGGCATCCAGCACAAAGCCACCCAAAACGGCCCAGCAAATCAGCATGGTAACTCCTTTGTATACTGCACGGTTTTGACTACGCGCAGGTTTTTCTGGTGTACCCAATCGGCGGCATCCAGCACAAAGCCGCCCGCCGCGGGAGCACACCAGGAATAATAGTTTTTATGGGGCACGGCGAACCGTTCCAGCGCCGCCATCTGGGTGCCGCCGTGGGCAACGATCACCAGCTGCGGTTCCCCCGCCGCCAAAGCGGCATCCACCAGCGCGGCAAATGCTGTGCAGACACGCTGGCAGAATTCCGCCTTGCTTTCCCCGCCCGGGCAGCGGCCTTCGCAGCCGGTTTCCACCCAGGCGCGGTACTGGGGGTCGTGCTCCATCTCCCGGTAATTGCGGCCCTCAAACACGCCAAAGTCCATCTCTTTCAGCCCGTCTGCCACAACCAGCTCCGCATCGGGGAAAAGCACTTCCGCCGTCTGCCGGGTGCGCTGCAAGGAAGTAATCATGACCGTCTTGGGGGCAAAATCCGCCCGGCACAGCTGGGCAAGGCCCTGCGGGCACAGCGGTACATCCCGCCTGCCCTGGTAGCGCTTTTCCAGGTTTTCCTGCGTTAAGCCGTGGCGCAGCAGGTAGATCAGCATGGCGGCAGCTCCCCTTTCAGCACGGTGGGCAGGCCGCAGAACATCTGCACCACACAGTCGGCCCGCTCAGCCAGCAGGCAGGCAAGGCGGCCGGCGGCTTCCCGCGCGGCGCGCTGGGCGGGGTCAATGGGCACCACGCCGCCGCCAACCTCGGTGGCCGTTACTACGTCATATTGGGCAAGCTCGTCCGCAAGGGCGGGCAGGCTTTCGGCATTGGCGGCAAGGGTCTGCACCTCGTAAATCTGCCGCCCGCCAAAGGGTTTGGCAAAGGTACGCTTGCCGCTGTACAGCGGGCCGGTAATAAACAGCATGTTACAAAAACCCCTTCCACTGGCAAAACACAAGGGCCGCCAGCATATACAGTTCCGCTTTTTGCAAAAACCACCCGGCCAGGTCCCCGGTAATACCGCCAAACTGCTTGACCGCCACACGGTGGTAGCGCCACAGGACAAACCCCGCCGCCAGCGCCAGCACGCCGCCGCCCAGGGCAAAAAGTGCCACTGCCAGCACAATGCTAAGGCATCCCAGCACCCGGCGCACCGTGGTGCGGTCCGCCGCCGTGGCAAATGTGTGCGCAAGGCCAGTATTTTTGGCCAGGGGAAAGGCCGCCACTGCGTAACCGGAGCAGGCACGCTCCAGCACCAGCGCCAGCAGCCAGACAGCCCCCACCTGCGGGGTAAACTGCACGCAGCAGCACAGCGCAAAGTAGGCCACAAAGTAGCTGCACAGCCGGATCACGGCGAACGCGCCGCAGTGCGGGTCTTTGAGGATATCGAGCTTTTTCTGGGTATCGCCATAGCTGCAAAGGGCATCGCAGGTGTCAGCGTAACCATCCAGATGGATGCCGCCCGTGACCCAGACAGGGATCAGGCAAAAGCCCGCCGCGCGCACCATGGCGGGCAGCGGCAGGCTGGCGCACACGCACCACAGTGCGCCGCACAGCACCCCCACCAGCGGGAAGGCACAGAGCGAATACCGCATGTTTTTCTCGTTCCAGTCAAACTGCGGCACCGGCACAGCCGAGAACATGGCAAATGCCACGGCGATCGTCTGCAAAACTGTCATGGGCGTTCCCCTCCTTTGTAGTACACCGGCAGGCCGCACACCACGCGGCAGACGGCGTCGGCTTTGGCGGCAACGGCATTGTTGACCATGGCAAGGGCCTGCAAATAAAGGTCTGTCTCCCCGGCATAATCCGCCCCGCCGCTGAATACCTCGTTGCTGACGATGATAAGATGGTTGCATTGTGCGGCGATTGCCTCGATCCCCGCCAGCATTTTTTCCGCCGCCTGCTTGGGCGGCAGGCAGCTGCCGTCGGGACGGTACAGCTCATTGGCGGCCAGGTTGCCCAAATCTTCCAGCAGGGCGGTGCCCTGCTGCGGCAGGCGGACAAGATGCAGGTTTTGGGGGCATTCCACGGTAGCAAACTGTTTTTGCGCCCGCATGGCGCGGTGTTTGGCCACCCGCGCGGCGCACTCGGCGTCCCACACCTGCATGGTGGCAAGGTAATAGCGCGGGCCGCCGCTCTGCACGGCAAGGTGCTCCGCATAGGCGCTTTTGCCGCTGGCTGCGCCGCCGATAACCAGCGTCAGCATTGTGGGGTGTACGGCGCAATGCCGCCCTCCGCAAAGGAATAGCAGCCGCGGTAGACGGCCAAAGCCATATCCCACAGCGGGATGGAAGCCACCGCGCCGGTGCCCTCGCCCAGATGCAGGTTGGCGGTGATGAGCGGCGCTTTGCCCAAAGCATCCAGCACCATATGGGCGGCAGGCTCCGCCGAAACATGGCTGGCAAACACCGCCTTGGCCGCTGCGGGGCAGAGCCGCACCGCGCACAGAGCCGCCACGCTGCTGATAAAGCCATCCATCAAAATGGGCACACCCTCCAGCGCGCCGCCCAAAAACACGCCGCACAGCCCGGCAATATCAAACCCGCCCAGCTTGGCCAGCACATCCAGCGGATCAGCGGGATTGGGCTGGTTATGGGCAATGCCGCGCCGGATCGCATCAATCTTGCGGGCAAGCCCTGCATCCGAAAGCCCGGCCCCGCGTCCGGTCATGCTCTGCACGGGGGCACCCAGCAGCACGCTTGCCACGGCGCTGGAGGTTGTGGTGTTGCCAATGCCCATCTCCCCCGTTGCTAACAGTTGAACTCCCTGCTGCTTTTGTCCGCGCACCAGCGCAATGCCGCAGCCGATGGCCTGCACGGCCTGGGCGCGGGTCATGGCCGGGCCGCAGGTAAAATCTTTGGTGCCGGGGGCAATGCGGCAGTCCTGCACGCCGGGCACCGGGGCACCGGCAATGCCCATATCCACCGGCACAACGCTGCAATGGGCGGCAGCTGCCATCTGGCACACGCTGGTGCGCCGCGCGGCAAGGTTTTGCAGCACCGCGCGGGTCACGCTGGCGTCGGTTTGGCTCACGCCCTGGGCCACCACGCCGTTATCGGCGCACAGCACCAGCACGGCGCGGCGGGCAAAATCCAGCTCCGGGGTGCCGGTCAGGGCGGCGGCGTCCTCCAGCATGGTTTCCAGGCTGCCCAGCCCGCCCAGCGGTTTGGCCAGCGCGGCCCAGTGGGCGTGCGCCGCGGCGCGGGCAGCTTCATCGGGCGGGGTGATGGTTTGCAGCCGTGTGTTCAGTTCAGGTTCCGTCATACCGTTCTCCCTGTTTTTGTTTGGGCATACTGCGCCGCAGCCGTTACAAAGCGCTGCGGCAGCGGGGTGCCCGCCCAGTATAGATGCGGGAACCCCGCATACAGATGCCCGTTGGCAAAGCCGCAGTCCCAATGGCGGCCATTGGCTTTTTGGGCGGCAAAAGCGGTGCCGTTGCAGGTGGAATCCCAATGGTGGAACTCATGCACGGGCACCGGCTCCCCTGCGCGGAAGAGCATGCTGTCCGCCTGCGGGGTGAGCGCGGCATAGCCAAAGCGCACCAGCCGCCCCACGCGGAACCCCTGCCCCGGCAGCACACCCGCCATGGGGTGGGCGGTTCCGGCGTCATCTTCCAGCGTTTGGCCCAGGTACAAAAAGCCGCCGCATTCCGCCACGGTGGGCAGGCCGCGCTGCACGGCGGTGTTTATGGCGCAGCGCATGGCGGTGTTGGCCGCCAGCTGGGCGGCGTACAGCTCCGGGTAGCCGCCCGGCAGGTACAGCCCGCCGATATGTTGCGGCAGCGCGGCATCCCGCAGCGGGCTGAAATAGCAAAGCTCTGCGCCTGCGGCCTGCAGGCTTTCCAGCGTTTCGGCATAGGTAAAGCAGAACGCTTCATCCTGTGCCACGGCAATGCGCACGGTGGGGGCTGCGGTCTGAACCGCAGGGGCCATTGGGGCCGGGCGGTCAAACAGGGCCAGCAGCCGCGGCCAGTCGATATTTTTTTGCGCGGCGGCGGTCAAAATCTGAATTTTTTGCTGCAAATCAGCAATTTCGCCCGCGGTTTTCAGCCCCAGGTGGCGGCTTTCGATGGCGGCATCCGGCATGGGAGGCAGAAAGCCCACCACCGGCAGGCCGGTTTCCCGTTCCAGCATGGGGGCCAGCAGCTTGTACAGCATCTCGGTGCAGTCGTTCAGCAGAACGCCCGCAATGTGGTGCGGCGTGCGGAACGCTTTTAAGCCTTGCAGCTGGGCGGCCAGCGTTAAACTGGCCCCCTTGGGGCGCACCACCAGCAGCACCGGCAAGTCCAGCACATCGGCGGTGTGCCAGGCGCTGGCGGCAGCGCTCACGCCGCCAAGGCCGTCATAATAGCCCATGGCACCCTCACACACCGCGCTGCCATGGCCCGCCGCGCCGCTGGTGTACAGCCACCGCACGGTCTGCGGGGTGGAGAAAAACAGGTCCAGATTGTGGCTTGGCACCCCCAGCACGGCGCGGTGAAACATGGGGTCAATGTAATCCGGCCCGCACTTGAACGCACAGGGCTCCAGCCCGCGGGCTTTCAGGGCGGAAAGCAGGGCGCAGGCGGCGGTGGTTTTTCCGCTGCCGGAACTGGGCGCGGCCAAAAGCAGCTGCAGCATTCTCATTCCCTCACGATCAAAAATACCGGGTTGTTGGCCATCATCAGGTGCAGGCTGCCTGCCGCCTTGCTGCGGCTTACGGCAATCTGGGTCACCTGTGCGGCCAGCCCGTGGGCGGCCAGGGCGGCAATACTCTGCTGCAAGGTTTCCAGCGCAATGGCGGCGATGCAGAGCCGGGTCTGCGAGTTGGCGGCCAGGGCGGCATCTACAATGGCCTGCATATTGCCCTTGCTGCCGCCGATGAAAACAGCATCCGGCGCGGGCAGATTTTGCAGCGCTTCAGGGGCTTTGCCCGCGATCAGCGTTAAGTTACTGGCGGCAAATTTGGCCTGGTTCTGGCGAACCAGCGCGCAGGCATCGGCATCACATTCCACCGCGTACACCTGACCCATGGGGGCGGCCAGCGCCATTTCCACGCTCACGCTGCCCGTTCCGGCACCGACATCCCACAGGGTATCAGTGGGGGCAACGGCCAGCTTGGCCAGCGCGGCGGCGCGCACCTCCTGCTTGGTCATCGGCGTTTTGCCGCGGATGAAGGCTTCATCCGGCAGGCCGGGCACGCGGGGCTGCGGTTTGGGGCAGGGCTCCACCAGCAGCACGCTGAGCGGCGCAAAGCTGCCGCCCGCCAGCGTTTGCACCGTATCGGTGATGACCTTTTGCTGCGGGGTGCCAAGGTTCTCACCAACCGTGGCCTGCACCGCGCCAAAGCCTGCGGCGGCTAGAATCTCACACAGCGCGGCGGGGCTGGTATTGCGCCCGCCCGTCAAAAAAAAGGTCGGGCGGTCGCTCCGGCACTCTGCCGCAGGGGCGCAGGCACATCCGTGGGCGCTGACAAGGTGCCAGTTCTGCCACGGCCTGCCCAGCGCCGCGGCCAACAGCTGTACGCTGGAAATCCCCGGCAGCACCGTTACTTCCGCCCCCTGTGCCCGCAGCTTGGGCACCAGCGCCGCAGCACCGGAATAAAAGCCGGTATCCCCGCTGTAAACCAGCGCGGCGGTCTGGCAGGGCTCCGCTTGCAGGCAGGCCAGCACTTCATCCGGCTGGTAAATTGGCTTGCGGTTGGGGGTACAGCCATCCGGCAGGTTTTGCAGCAGCCGCTTTGCCCCCAGAATCAGCCCTGCCGTTTGCAGGCCCTGCAAGCCCTGGGCAGTCAAACTGCCGGGCAGCCCGCTGCCCATGCCAACCAATGTAATCTTCATAACAGCTCCCTGCATCGTTGCAAAATTTCTTCGGCGGTCTCGCCGCATTCCTCCGGGCGGCGCAGTACAACCAGCACAGCCCCGCTTTGGGCGGCAGCCTGGGCTTTCTCGGCAAAGCCGCCCGCGCTGCCGCCGTCCTTGGTGACAAGGTAACGGATGTGGAACTGCTGCATCAGTGCAAGGTTCAGTTCCAGCGTAAAGGGCCCCTGCATGGCAATGATGTTGCGGTGCGGGATGCCCGCGCCCTCGCACGCCGTAATGCCCGCCACGGTGGGCAGCACCCGCGGGTACAGGCGGGCGGCATCCAGCCCGGCAAAGGCCGCAAGCTCCTTGGCGCCGGTGGTGAGCAGAACATTGCCCTGCGTTGCGGCTAAATACTGCGCGGCCTGGGCGGCACTGCCCAGCACCACACTGCCCGCGGGCAAGGTGCTGGCGGCGCGCAGCAGGCGGTGGTACTCTACCCCGGCTGCGTTGGCGGCGGCGCGGATGTTTTTGGTGGCTTCCACCGCGTAAGGGTGGGTGGCATCCACACAAAGGGCTGCGCCCTGCAAAAGCTCCGCCATGGCGCCGGGCAGCAGGCGGCCGGAATGTACGGTAATGCCGGGGGCCTGGCCCTGTTCCTCGGCCCCCAGGTCGGTTGCCACGCTGACGGTAACGGCAATGCCCAACGCGGCAGCGGCGCGGGAGAAATCCCGCCCTTCGGTAGTGCCGCTGAACACAACGATCCTCATACCCCGTGGTACCCCCGCGGCGTTACCATCCACCCGCTGACCTGGTGGGTGGCGCTGTTGCCGATGAACACCGTGGTGAACATATCCACGGTGGTGTGTTCCAGCTCGGCCAGTGTCATCTGGCTGCTCTGCTGGCCGGTGCGGCCAATGCTGCGCACCACGCCGCAAAGGGTACCCGCCCCCTTGCCGTTTTGCAACAGGATGCGAACCGCCTTTTGCAGGTAATCCGGCCGCCCTTTGGAGGAGGGATTGTACAGCGCCACGCAGAAATCCCCCATGGCAGCGCAGGCCAGCCGCTTTTCGATCATCTCCCACGGAGTCAGCCGGTCCGAAAGGGAGATCACGCAGAAATCATGGGCCAGCGGTGCGCCCAGCACGGCGGCACCGCTTAATGCGGCGGTCAGGCCGGGAACGACCTCCACTTCCACATCGGGGTATTCCGCCGCCAGCTCCAGCAGCGGGCTGGCCATGCCGTACACCCCGGCGTCGCCGGAGCAGACAAGCGCCACCGTTTTGCCGGTCTGGGCCGTTTGCAGCGCCCAGCGGCAGCGGTCAATTTCTCTGGTCATACCGGTGGCATAGGTTTCTTTTTCCGGGTACAGGGGGCGCACAAGGTCGATGTAAACGGTGTAACCGCACAGCACATCAGCCTCTTGCAGCGCATGGCGGGCCTGCGCGGTCAAAAACTGGGCATCACCAGGGCCAAGGCCCACAACGGATACAAGGTTACGCTTCATCGGTTTTCCATCTCCAATCCGGGGCAAAGGGGCGCACGGCAGCGGCAAAGGTCACGCCGGTATGCGCATATTTGGGCAGCAGCAGCGTGCCGCCGGAAGCCAGCACGGCGGCGCGCTCGCAGACGTTATCCACACCCGTCACTCCCTGCACAAAGCGGGAGGCGCTGAAAGTTCCGGGCACAGCGCGCAGCTGGGCGGCGGAATAAAAGCTGACCGGCCAGCCGTGGCTGCGGCAGAACTCCAGCAGGCCGGGTTCGTTCTGTTTCAGATCAATGCTGGCGGCGGCGGTAATTCCGACCGGGGCCAAATTTGTATCGGCGCAGAACGCTGCAAACGCGGCTTCCAGCTGGGCGGCGGTGGTACCGCGCTTGCAGCCAACGCCCAGCACGCCAATGCGGGGGATCAGATGCAAAGCGTTCCCCTGCGGGGTCATTGTCAGGGCAAAATCAGCGCCAGACGGTTCTTCGGCTTCCGCCACACCGGCGGGCAGGGTGCCCGCAATGACCCAGGGGGAAGCATACCGCACCGTTTTGCCGGCCAGCAGTGCCCCGCTGACCAACTTAATGCGCGGGGTTTCCCACACAGCGCAGTTTTGCTTTTTGGCCCACTCATCCACGGCAAACAGGCCGTTGGCATCGGTCGCCGTGGTGATCACCGGCACCGCACCACAGGCGGCAGCCAGCCGGCGGGCCAGGTCATTTGCGCCGCCCAGATGGCCGGAGAGCAGCGGCACCGCAAAGCGGCCGCATTCATCCAGCACCACAACGGCGGGGTCGGTGGCCTTGCTTTGGCAGTGGGGCGCAATGGCCCGCACCGCAATGCCCGCCGCCCCCACAAACACCAGGGCATCCGCCGCGGCAAACTGCTGGGCGGTCCACCCAGCCAGCGTCACCCCGCCCAGCCCGCAACGGCTGACGGAGCCGGGGCAGGTTTGGGCCAGCTGCTGCGCCAGCGCCAGCCCCTTGGCCGTAAAGGCAAGATACGCACAGTTCACGGTTTGGTCCCCTCGCGGTATTCGGTGGTAAAGGCGGGGTCGTACAGTTTGCTGCGGGCATAGCAGCGGCCAAGGAAATCCCCCACCACGATCAAGGCCGTTTTGGTAATGCCCGCCTGCTTGGTGCTTTGGGCCAGGGTGCCAACGGTGCAACGCACGGTTTTCTGCTCCGGCCAGGTGGCCTTGTACACCACGGCGGCGGGGGTGCTTGCGGTGTATGCCCCCTGCAGCAGTGCTTCCTGCACTTTATCAATTAAGCCGATGGAGAGAAAAATCACCATGGTAGCGCCGTGGCTGGCCAGGCTGGCGAGCTTTTCCTTTTCCGGCACGGGGGTGCGGCCCTCCATGCGGGTAATGATGACCGTCTGGCTGACGGCGGGCAGCGTGTACTCGGCGTTCAGCGCGGCGGCGGCACCGCAAAAGCTGGAAACACCGGGCGTATCATCGTAAGCAATGCCGTCGGCGTCCAGCGCGTCCATCTGCTCCCGGATGGCCCCGTACAAACAGGGGTCCCCCGTGTGCAGCCGCACAGTGGTTTTGTGTTCGGCTTCCATTTGGCGCATCACGGCAAGCACCTGTTCCAATGTCATTTCAGCACTGTTATAAATGGCGCAGCCGGCTTTGGCCAGCCCCAGCAACGCCGGGTTGACCAGGCTGCCCGCATAAATAATGCAGTCCGCCGTTTGCAGCAGCGCCGCACCACGCCGGGTGATCAGATCCGGTGCGCCGGGGCCTGCGCCCACAAAATGTACCATACCTCATTGCTCCTTTTTCTGCCAGCTTTGCAGCAGCTGGGCGGCGGTCTCAGTCTGGCCCAGCGGCCCGGCCTGGTTGGAAAACAGTACAGCCCCCACCCGGAACGCCCCCGCCGCGCGGCGGTCCAGATGCAGCTGGATGGCCTGCAATAGGCTTTCGAGCACCGGCTCCCGCAGTTTTTCGGCATCCAGAATGTCCAGGCAGGCGTCCGTTGTGGCGGCGTCCATCAGGGCGCGGCAGGTGGCCTGGCTGGCCCCGCAGAGCGCCGCATGGGTGCAGAACAGTTCGGTGCGGCAATCCGCCATGCGGGAATGGGTGTTCATAATGCCGCCCGCCAGCTTGACCAGCTTGCCGATGTGCCCCACCAGCAATACCTCTGCAAACTGCTCCGCAGCGGCCATATCCAGCGCATCCCCCATAAAGTTGGAGCACTTGACCACCGGGATGCTGCTGTATTCCGGCAGGTTTTGGGCCAGGTAGTCCAGCCCATAGTTGCCGGGGGCCAGGATCAGCCGCTTGGGGCTTTGCTCCCGCAGGGCGGCCTGGTGGATCTCCAGCTGCACGGTATCCAGGATGGCCTGCTGGCTCATGGGCTCCACAATGCCGCTGGTGCCCAGGACGGAAAGCCCGCCTTCCACCCCGATGTGGGGGTTAAAGGTGCGTTTGGCGGCTTCCTCGCCCCCCTCGATCGAGATCATTACGTCAAAGCCGCCGTCATACCCGGCTGCTTCGGCCTCCGCGTGCAGGGCATCGGTGATCATCCGGCGCGGCACATGGTTGATGGCCGCCTGCCCCACCGGCTGGTCCAGGCCGGGCTTCGTCACACGGCCCACACCGGGGCCGCCGTCAATCGTGACCTGGCCGGGGGCATCCGGCAGCAGGGTGATGTCGGCTATGACCGGCAGGCCGGTGGTAACGTCCACATCGTCCCCGCCGTCCTTGCGGATGGCGCACTGGGCGCCGGCGGCTGTTTTGCGGCAGTAGATGGGCGCAACTTCCACCACAATGCCTTTTGGGGTGCGCAGGCCGACGGATTCCGGCGCTTTACCGGTCAGCAGCAGGCGGGCGGCCCCGGCAGCGCCAAGGGCGGCGCAGGTGCCGGTGGTGTAGCCGCAGCGCAGCAGCTTTTGCCCGCTGCGGATGTAATGTTCAAACCTGGGCGGCTCCTGTTTGGCGGGTCTCCGTTCGGGTTCACGCTCCGGCTGGGGGCCGTACAGTGCTTCATACTGCTCTTTGGTCAGGCGGTACAGCGTGCGGATGTTCTCTGCGGCAAACGCGTCTTTCGGCGTCATCACGCCGGAAACGCCCTGCGGCGATACGCACACCACGGTATCCGCAATTTTTTGCGCCAGCTCCAGCTCGTGCAGGCTGACAATGACGGCCACCTGTTTTTCCTGTGCCAGCTGGCGCAGGATGGTCAGCAGCTCAATTTTGCCTTTGATGTCCAAAAATGACGTTGGTTCGTCCAGCATGATAATTTCCGGCTGCTGGCAGACGGCGCGGGCCAGCAGAACGCGCTGGCGCTGGCCATCACTGATTTTGGTAAAGTCCCGGTCGGCCAGCTCATCCGCCTGTACCAGATGCAGGGCATCCCGCACCTGCTGTTTGTCCTGCTCGGACAGGATGCCCAGCCGCCCGGTGTAGGGGTAGCGCCCGGCAGCGGCCACATCAAAACAGGTGGTCAGCTCGGTGTGGCGGGTGTGGGGCAGCATCAGGGCCATTTTGCGCGCGCGGGCATTGGGGGTGTAGGTTGTCAGGTTTTGGCCCTGCAGCAGCACAGCGCCGCTTTGCGCCGCCAGCTGCCCGGCCAGCGTTTTGAGCAGGGTGGATTTGCCCGCGCCGTTGGGGCCGATCAACGCTAAGATCTGCCCGCGCTGCACGCCAATGCCAATGTTTTGTAATAGCGGCGTTTTGCCATACCCGATGGCAAGATCCTGCGTTTGGCAGTAAAATGCTTCGCTCATGCCCGGCCCTCCCCGCTTTGGCGGCGCACCAACAGCCAGATGACTACCGGCGCACCAAATACCGCTGTGACGGAGCTGATGGAAAGCTCGGTGGGGGCAAACAGGCTGCGGGCGATCAGATCACACAGCAGGCAGAACGCCGCCCCACCCAGCGCACAGCCCGGCAGCACATGCAGCGGCTTGGCGCTTCCCAACGCCTGCTTGACTAGGTGCGGCACCGCAATCCCCACAAAGGAAATGGGCCCCGCAAACGCCGTGACGCAGGCGGCCAGCAAACTGGAAAGCAGCACCAGCGCCACGCAGAACGGCCGCACAGCCACACCCACGCTTTGGGCATACTGCTCCCCCATCTGGTAGGCGGCCATCGGCTTGGCCAGCAAAAAGGCCGCGGCCAAACAGGGCAGCACCACCAGCGCAGCGGCGGCCACATTGCCCCAGGTCATGCCGGAAAAGCTGCCCATGGACCAGTTGTGCAGGTTGACGATGTTGGAATCCTGTGCAAAGGCCACTACAATATCGGTGACGGCGGAGCAGATATAGCCGATCATCACGCCGCAGATGACCAGAATGCTCATGCGGTGTACCCGGCGCGCCACGCTGAGCACAAAGGCCATGGCAGCCATGGATCCAGCAAAGGCGGCCAGAATCAGGGTGAGCGAGTTGGTCAGCAGGCCGTGGTTCAAAAATACCACCATCGTCAGCGCAACCACCAGCTTGGCCCCACTGGAAATGCCCATGACAAACGGCCCCGCAATGGGGTTGGCAAAAAAGGTTTGCAGCAGGTAGCCCGCTACCGAGAGCGCCGCCCCCAGCAGCACCACCATAACGGCGCGCGGCAGGCGCAGCTGCAATAGGATATTGGCGGCCAGTTCATCCTGCCCGCGGCCCAGCAGCGCCTGCACCACGCCGCGCGGCGAAATTGCCACACTGCCCCAGAACAGGTTGAGCGCAAACAGCCCCAGCAGCGCCGCCGCAAGGGCTACATATGTAATTGTCAGGCGCTTGGTGTGCATGGCGCTGCCTTTCTGCAATAAAATTATTCTACATGCGTTAAAAATGTCAGTTCACTGTCCGCGGGGGTGCCCTCGGTAAACACGCGGTTCATATCCAGAATCAAATCCGGAAGCTCCATGCTTTGCTGGAACAGGCTCTGCGCGGTACACCACACATTGCCGTTCTGCACGGCCTTGAACTGCGCCAGCAGCGGGCATTTTTCCACCAGCTGTTCGGTGCTGGCAATGCTGCCCTCAATGGTGCTGTTGTAGATCAGCACATCGGCGTCCTTGGCACCGGCGTAAAAATCTTCCAGCGAAAGATTGATGGTGGCCAGATTGTTGCCGTTATCCGTTAAATCAGCAAACACATAGCTGCCGCCCGCCATCTCGATCATGCGGGCCACATAGTCGCTGCCTTTGCGCACCGTGACAAGGTTGTTGGAAGTGATGGAGAAAAACGCCACCGTTTTGCCGGTGGGCTGCTGGTTTTCCAGCGGGGCAACGCGCTGTACCTGGGTGTCAAACAGCTGTTCCGCCTCCTGCTGTTTGCCCAGCAGAATGCCGTACAGCTTGACCCATTCCATGCGGGCCAGAGGGTCGGTTTCATAGCTGGAACGCTCCACCAAAACGGGGATGCCGAACTTTTCCAGCTGCTCTTTGACCTCCGGCGTATGGTAGATCATAGTGTTTTCAATGGCAAGTCCACAGCCGGAAGCCAGAATGGTTTCATAGTCCGGGGCGCTGTACTTGCCCGCATAGGCAATCTGCCCCGCCTGCATGGCGGCTTTGGCTTCGGGCAGGTACCAGCCATCCGCCTTGGTGCCGGAAAGTGCAATGCTGTCCAGCGCGCCCAGGCTGATGATGGGGTCCATAGCGGAGGTGGAAACCAGGTAGATATTCTCAATAGGCTGTTGCAGCACGGTGGTGCCCTGGGGCAGATCCTCCGGAACGGCAGCGCCCTGCGGCACCACCAGATATTGGCTGTCCGCAATGGTGATCAGCTCGTACCCGCCGGTGCATTCATCCACGGTAAACTGTTTGGCGTATTGCAGCGGGTAGCTGCTTTCCACGGTAAGGGTGGGGGCAGCCGTGCTGCCGCTGCCCGCGCAGCCGGCCAACAGCAAAAGCGCTGCGGCAGAAAGTGCGGCACAAAGCCCAAAACGTTTCGTCTGCATTATTCTGCGGGGGTCAGCGTGGCGCTGTCAAAGGTCAGGGTATAATCGATCTCGTGCGGGGTGCTCATGGCAACGGTATCGGCGGTAACGGCAAGGGCGGTATCCAGCGCAGCAACGGGGATTTCAAAGGTGGAGTTGCCTTCGGTGTTGGTGGGCAGGTACTTTTCTCCATCAATCAGCATATAGTCATAGTTGGGGCTGCTCCACACAATCACGGCGGTCATGGTTCCATCGGCAACCGTCAGGGCGGCAGGGCTTTCCACCGTGGCGCGGCCGGAGCCGCCCTCCAGTGTGACAGCGCAGGTGTAGCTGCCATCAGCAGGCACAGCGGCGGTTTCGGCAGCGGCATCTTCGGTCTTAGGCTCGGCATTGCGCACGCTGACGGTATGGTCGTACCAGGTGCCCTTGGTGCCCAAAATGGCCAGCTGGAAGTCGGTATCCACAGCGTCCAGCGGAATATCATAGCCGTACACTTCATCGCTGGTGCCGTCGGAATAGGTCACAGTATCGGTGGTGGGCTGCAGCCAGTCGCTCTCGTGGCTGGGGGCGTCCTCGGCAGTGCCCAGGTACAGGTTGACGATCTTTTTCGATGCCAGGCTGACATGGAAGGTCATTTTGCCATCGGCGACGGTCAGGGTGCCCTTGCCATCGCAGGCTTCGTTGGCGTGCACCATACTGCTGTCGGTTTCAAATTCGGCGGTATACACGCCGTCCGGCAGAGCAGCTTCGGTCTGGGGTTCTGCGGTGGGGGCGGTGGCTTCACTGCCGGCAGCCTCGGTGGCAGCGGGGGTGGAGTCAGCGGAAGAAGCGCCGGTTGCGGTGGAGCCGCAGCCAGCCAGCAGAGCGGCCAGCACCAGGGCGGCCACAGCGCCGGAAATCACACGATTTTGTTTCATTGGGTGTTACCTCGCATTGTAAAAAATTGAAATGATAGAATAAAATATAATAAGAACGGATAACAGAAAATCACATCGCAGGGGCGAGCATTGCCCGCCCGCGGTCATTTGCCCCGTGTATTGCCAACCCGGAAGAGTGCTGCAATGTTTTAGGGCAATACCGCATAATTCTAAGTGCCGATACGGCGAGCGAGGTGCGG
>ERZ827423.796-NODE-796-length-35921-cov-50.715497_pt1 | contig 35921 bp, 28 predicted proteins | sample MGYA00519775_ERZ827423 | MGnify/ENA primary metagenome ERZ827423 (study PRJEB31778, sample SAMEA3449296) | human gut metagenome | biome: human gut; feature: human-associated habitat; material: faeces | place: United Kingdom | collected 2010/2012 ... | reverse complement strand
TCAGCACCTCCGAGGGCGGCGTCACGACCAGCAAGACCTATAAGCTGGCTGCCGGCTTGCCCAATGGTGTTGTTGCCATTGCCCCCAACGACCCTCTGCGCATTTCCAATTTGATCTTCGGCAATGTGGGTGCCACCTTCACTGCGACCAACGCGCAGAATCCCCTCATGGGCAATACCGTGTCGAACACGAATAGCAAGTGGACCTTCGTGAGCTACAAGGCTGAGGCTAATCTAAATACTGCTATTACAAACAGAGAGTCTGTTTCGGCTCTCCTCAAAGTACCTACCGGAACTACTGCTTCTGGTGGATGCTTGGGTACCACGACTGTAAGCAACACAGCGAGTGTCACGCTGAATCTCAAGGACGGTACTCCCTTTGTGAATGTGACAAATGGCGACGAGACCCGCAAGTTCTATATCTTTGTGACCGATCCCGGTACGTTCAAAGTGAAGTATGGCATTGACTTTACCGAGGCCATGACTGACACCACCTACTACACTGGCTCCGTAAAGACTGCGGTGAATAATCTGTATTCCCAGGCCAAGGAGTTTTTTGGTGTTACTGACGGTCAGACCTACGCTGCTTATGGTGAGCGTATTGTGAATTCCGGCGAGACCGTGATGGACATCATGCACAAGTTTGCAGTCAAATATGGTTATACCTCTGAGGTTCCCGCGAACTGCACCTACATGGCAACCCTGAACGGCATCGGTGAGTTTACTTTTGGACAGTACTCCGGCTGGATGTATACTGACGGCCCCACTTGGGTCAGCGGTGCGGCTGACTTTACCAAGTGGAACACTCCCGCTGTGGGTGGCGCCAGCTATACCCTGAGCGCGGGTGACGAGATCTGCTGGTTCATTTGCTGCGACTATAGGCATCATCCTTGGGGCTGATGCACATGTAGAAGATAAAAAATGAACAGTAAGGAGGGCGGGGCTTTCCGCCCCGCCCTCCTTACATTAGAACTGGAGAATGTTTATGAATAAATTGAAGCGCATATTGATTCTCGGCCTGATAGCCATTTTGTGCTTCAGTGTGATCCCAACAACGGTTGCCTATGCGGACTCTCAGCCGTTTTCCATCACAGGAAGTGACGGAAACACATATACTCCCGTAAAAACAGATATTGCGGCAGAACAGGAGGGTGAAATCCACCCTACGGTATATTGCCTGTGGGTTCCTGAAGATGTTGCGAACCTGACGATTCGGGCAGCGGACACTTACACGACAATAGAATGTTCGTGCGGTAAGGGAACACTAACAAGTGAAAATGGCGAAAATGTACTATCACTGCCAACAAGCGGACACGACTCTTTCTGCCTGCAACTGTGGTTGAGTTTAGGTAATTACCCCGGATATGAGAAATATATTGATGGGAGTTGCGAAAACCTGATTCAGGTAAAAGTGGCCGCTATAAATGGCGGAGTTGTCACTGAGATCAACTACATCCTGATTCAGGTCGGCGGAACGAAATTGATTGAGGATCCCCAGCCGTTTACGATCACAGGAAGTGACGGAAATACATATACTCCCGTAAAAACAGATATTGCGGCAGAACAGGAGGGTGAAATCCACCCTACGGTATATTGCCTGTGGGTTCCTGAAGATGTTGCGAACCTGACGATTCGGGCAGCGGACACTTACACGACAATAGAATGTTCGTGCGGTAAGGGAACACTAACAAGTGAAAATGGCGAAAATGTACTATCACTGCCAACAAGCGGACACGACTCTTTCTGCCTGCAACTGTGGTTGAGTTTAGGTAATTACCCCGGATATGAGAAATATATTGATGGGAGTTGCGAAAACCTGATTCAGGTAAAAGTGGCCGCTATAAATGGCGGAGTTGTCACTGAGATCAACTACATCCTGATTCAGGTCGGCGGCTCTGTCCCAACAGAGGATACAACGCCTCCGGAACTCAGTTTGGTTGCAGACGGTGTGCAGCGCACAGGAGAAACAACAGCCACCGTTAAATTTACCTCCAGCGAGGCCGGTACGGTTTACTATTCTCTCGTTTCTGCTGACGCTGTGGACACGTCCACCGCTGGTACGGCAATGGTCAGCGGCGAGAATATGCTGAATATCACCGGAATTACAGCCGATGCGACAACAGTCTATATCAAGGCGAAAGACGGTTCGGGCAATGTTAGCGAGTCTACGTTGGAAGCTGCGATTCCGGCCTATGAAACCACTTATGAGCTTTATCTGGGTCTTTGGAGCCATGCGCAATATTACGATTTGGGCTATCGGGTCACCAGTGTGACCGCGGACGGGAGACCTCTTAGCATGAGCGGAATAAGTGAGGTCGAATGCAGCGGCGTAAAGGCGGGACAAACGGTCAAGGTCACGCTTTTCATTCCGGAGGCCGGTAAGGAGCTGGCGTCGGTTTCCCTGATCACGAATGACGGAAATAAAACGCCGATCAACGTAACCGTTGACGGCACGGAGAACAGCTTCATCTTTACCATGCCGGCGGCCAATGTACGCACGGCGATCGGTGAAAGCTTTACCCTCAAGGATTCTTCGATTATGCGGTATAGTCTGAAATCGGGTGTTTCCCTGCTGTACAGCAATGTTGGAGATATCGAATCGAACCGCCAAGGTACAGTAACTTTCACTGATGATGCCGGAGTAACGCTTATGCAGGCTCGCCCTGGACAGAAAGTAACTGTGACTGCCGAGCCGATGGCGTATAAGGCAGGCGATGTGTTCCATCGGAAATTTGTGTGTTGGAAGGATATCGAGGGCATTGAGGTCAGCACCGAGGATCGGTTGACCCCCTCCTTCACGTTTACCATGCCGGCAAGTGATGTCTATTTGTTTGCGGAAATCAACAATGTCGGAACGGAGATCACATGGAAAACAGAACCTTCGGATGTGACCGATATTAAGCTGGAAGACCTTGGCAGCAACTACAGCCCGTTTACCTTCGCTGACGGTGCCACCTTGCATGCTTTTCCGATAGTGGAAGAGGACTGGTGGTACCGGTACGAATTCACCGGCTGGACGGTGGAGCGTGATGGAACGACATTGCCGGACTCCGAAGTGAGCACTTCGCTAGTCAACTCCAGCCGCCCGAAGGGGTCGTTCGGTTATGCGACAAAAGTGGAGTTCAAGGCAAGCGGCGAGAAAATGACCGTCACGGCTAACTTCCTTGAACGTGCTTTTGCCAGCGTTACCGCTGCAGCGGATGCTGCCATGGGCAGCGCCACCGTTACCGTGGGCGGCAGTACCCCCGCAGAGACCCAATCTGTTGTCTATGCGGGTCAGACCGTCACCCTGACCGCCACACCCGGCGAACGCTATACGCTGAAAGGCTGGGAGGTCAAGGACAAGGACAACACCCCTGTGGAATACACCGTTGCAGAGGATGTCAACGTTGCCACCTTCACCATGCCTGCCACCGGCAAGGCCATCACCGCAAAGGCGATCTTTAAATTCGATCCCGACAAGGCCAGCACCGCCTGCGATCTGAGCAATGTGACTCTGAATATCCCCGGTGCCACCAGCGAGCGCAGCGGCACCAAGTATACCATCAAGGTTCCGGCTGGCACAGACGAAGCCGCACTGGCGAAGGCGGTACTGAAGCTTGATATCTCCGAGTATGCCGCTGTGAAGAAGACCGGCGAAACCGGCAACTGGCCCGCAGAGGGCAAAGCCTGTGGTATGACGCTGGATCAGGCTGTCACCTTTACGGTTTACTCCGAAAAATGCCTGCTTGGAAAGGATGACAAAGCCAAGGCAGACTACACCGTGACCATCACCAAGGCAAAGAGCAGTGAGAAGGACATCACCGCCGTCAAGCTGCTGAACGCCGATAAGTCCGTGATCGCTGAGGGCAAGCTCAGCGGTACGACGTGGACGATCACGCTGCCCTCTGACACGGATAAGGCGTTGATCAACAAGATCGGCACTTCTACGGATGTCTTTATGCAGATCAACTACACCGGTGTGTCTCTGGCACAGGCAGAAGGCTATGACGATGCGACTGGCATCATCGGCAAATGGTCCTCCGGCAATGTCATGTGTGGCATCAGCCCCAACAGCAGCAAAACTTTCACCGTCACTGCCGAGGATCGCAGTACCAAGACCTACACGGTGGAGATCAAGTACACCGCCCCCAATGCCCCCACCCTGTCCGGCGGCTCCGCCACTCGCAGCAGTAAGACTGCCGCAACGGTGAAATTTACCTCCAGCGAGGCGGGCAACTACTTCTACAAGGTGGTGGATCACGGTGCGGCAGTGCCCACGGTGGATACCAGCAAGAGCGGCACATCTGCCGTCAAGGGTGAGAACACCATCACCCTCAGCAATCTGACCGAGGACGCCCGTGACATCTACATTGTGGTCAAGAACGCCTCCGGCGGTGAGAGCTCAGCCCTGAAGGTGGAGATCCCCGCCTACGGCAGCGGCAGCGAAACGCCGGATACCGGTAAGTTTACCATCACTATTAACGCACCCAAGGGCGGCACCATTACCACCAACCGCACCAAGGCGGACAAGGGCGATGAGATCATCGTCACTGTGAAGCCTGACAGCGGCTATCAGATGGTGGAGGGTTCCCTGACCTATTCGCTGGCGGTGGCCGGCGGTGAGACGGTCAAGATCACAGGCAACCGCTTCACCATGCCTTTAGGCAATGTGACCATCACCTGCAAGTGGGAGACTGCAACAGTCGCCTCCTCCGGTATTACCGGCTTCTCCATCAACGGCGTGGCCGGTGCGGTGAACAACTCCACTAACACCATTACCATCACCATGCCCCGTGGCACGGATGTGACGAAGCTGACCCCGGTTATCGCCACAAACGGCGTCAAGTCCCTGACACCTGGCAGCGGCGAGACGGTGAACTTCACCAATGCCGTGACCTACACCGCCGCCATGGAGGATGGCAGTAGCAAGACCTATACTGTCACGGTCTACGTGGACAAGGGGACGCTGGCCGATCAGTTCTGGGATAAGCTGACGGATTTTGCCACCCAAGTTCCCTGGTGGCAGTATGCCGAAAAACAGCAGAGCACCAGCAAGTATCCCAAGTATTGGTAAATAATTCTCTCTGCGCAAGGGAGGCTGCCGGCAACGCCGGCAGCCTCCTTCTTATTTTCCATCCTTCGCTGCTACGAACCAGCGGCCTTTTTCAAACCAGAGATAACTCTCCCTGCCCCGTATGCGGCAGGTATATCTCTCTCCCACGCCGCCTACACTTTGACAGGCTGCGCGGCGCACGTCCAGTATCTTGTCGATATGATATCTGCGCATTTCGTCAAACTCGATCTCGATAGGACGCATCTTCCCGTTGGCGTCAAAATGCACCGTCACCGGCACATACTTCTTTTCAAGTTCCATGGATATTCCCCCTATCCTGCGAAGTAGCCTATCGGATGCACGGTATGGTCATCCTTGGGATTGATGCAGCCCAATGCTGGGTCAGACATGGTGATGGCGCGGCGCACACTCATATAGCCATATCGCTGCCGCAGCCTGTCCACGGCTACGTCGATTTGTTCCCACGCGCTCCGACGCCTATCGTTATCAAAAAGCGAAGTTTGTATACCAATAGTCGCATCTACCAGTTCGGCGCCGCGCACACCAATGCTGCGTACCGGCAGCGTCCACGGATAGCTGCGACGGAACAGGTCGAACGCCACTTCTGCGATCTCCGCACTGGAGCAGGTGGGAACTGCCAGTTTCTTTTGCCGGCAGTACCAATGCAGCTCCGTATCCCGGACAGTAACTTCGACCACCGTACACTTTGATGCCAGCTCCCGCATTCTGCTGGCTACACTTTCCGCCAACAGATACAGCATGAGACGCACATCATCGTCGCTCACCAGATCGCGCGGCGTGGTGGCGCTGTTGCCTACCGATTTTATGGCACGGATATGATCACTGCGCTGCACAGGCGATACATCAAGCCCGTTGGCGAAAGTGTGCAGCACCAGCCCCATTTTCCCCAGCTTGTATTCCAAAAGCTTCGGCGACGCCTCGGCAAGCTGCCCGATGGTATAAATCCCAACACCGCGCAGCTTGCGCTCTGTGGCAGGACCAACATAGAGCAGATCGGATGCTGGCAGCGGATAGACAATTTCTTTATAGTTATCCCGCTCGATACGGGTGATGGCGTCCGGCTTTTTATAGTCACTACCCAGCTTCGCCGTGATCTTATTGTCGGAAACGCCGATGCTGGCGGTGATCCCCAACTCAAACTTGATCCGCTCGCTGATCTCTTCAGCAATACTCACGGCCGAACCGAACAGACCGACGCTGCCGGTCACATCCAACCAGCTTTCATCAAGGCCAAACGGTTCGATTTGGTCGGTGTATTTCTCGTAAATCTCGCGAGCCATCTTACTGAATCGGATATACTCCCTCATATCGGCAGGCAGCACCACCAGATCGGGGCAAAGCTGCTTCGCCTGCCAGATGGCCATGCCGGTTTTGACGCCACGTGGCTTTGCTACATAGTTGGCAGTAAGGACGATTCCGTGACGGGCTTCTGGATCACCGCAGACTGCCACCGGCTTTTGACGCAGTTCAGGGCGCCGCTGACATTCCACAGATGCATAAAATGCGTTCATGTCTACGTGTAGAATATTCCGTCCCATCTATCCGTCCTCCTCCCAGTTTTCTTAACCACCATAATAGAACATAAGTTCTATATGCGCAAGAGGTAAATACTGTCGGCACAGCTCATGACTGTCATTTTGACGACACAAAATATAGGAGGCATGTCTGTACAGTTCTTACAGCGGTTGTGTGGTGATGGACATGTACTCAGAGATAATGTCAGGTCTGCAAGGAAAATTCTATGCTTTATACAAAAGCCTTACCCCAAAACGGCACCGTTTAAAAATCTTCAATTCTTATCAAAATGCGGAGAACCTATCGGCGATTCCGGCTCCCGCGTTGTATCCGGCACGATTCTACAAGAGAAACGCCTCGCATCTGCGGCAGTCATTATCCGGAAGCAACGATGCCCTTTGACGCGCTTTTTAGTTGCAGAACCAACAAAAAGCGGTCAGAAATTGTGCAAAAAAACATTGCCTGTCACCAGAAACTTTGGTACTATGAGAATGAAAAAGTGTCGATTGTTGGTACGTGTCCCGCCGAGAGGAGATATCCTATGAACGTGACCGTTGCGGATTGCCTGAGACTTCCCACACTGCGTGAAGCGCAGCTAGTCGCCGGTGCAAAAGGGTTGGATCGTGCGGTGTCCTCCGTCAGTGTGCTGGAGTGGCCGGAGACAAATCTATTATCTGACGAGTTAATTGTCGGAAACGAACTGGTTATATCTGCTCTCGTGACCATTAAAGATGATGTTGCCCGACAGTGCTGTGTATTGCGGCATTTGCGAAGCATGGGCGCGGCAGGACTTGTTCTGTTTTACGTTGGGGTCTTTATTCCTCAGATCGACGATGCACTGATTGCCGTTGCGGATGAGATCAACCTCCCGCTGATTGCCATGCCCTTTGGCCGCATGGACTTCCGATACTCGGATATGATCACGGATATAGTCGAGTATATCCACAAGCGGCGAATGCAGGGCAATTATTATACTGCGGAAGTGATGAACAGCATTGCGCTTTTGGAGCCACAGCAGCGGAACATCAACACCGCCTTGCGCCTGCTGTCCGACCGTATGCGCTGTACTTTGCTGCTGACGGATCGGTATCTGGAACGAAGGGGCGCGGCGGCATGGCCGGTTTCCAACCAATGGGACTACCCGGCGCTTTTGCAGATGCTGCAAAAGCGGAAGACTCTATCAAAGGGACAGCAGACAATGGAATTGGAAGGCCACAGTTTCAAACTGTGGGATATACCCGTTCCGTCAAAGACCCATCGAGGGATGCACCTGCTGGCGCTGGACGAGTTTGACCAAATGGATCCTGAAAGGCTGCAGCAAGCAGTAGATGTTGTTGCGTTATTCTTGAACATCTGGGACAAAGGCACTTATTATGACGGTACAGATGCGCTGGTAGAAGCGGTCCTGACAGACGATCCCGCCAAAATGCGTAGACTCGCACAGCAAATGGGCATTTCCATAAGTGCCGTTAACACCATGTGGGTTTTGCAGCTTTCTGATCTGAGAACAGGGCAGGAGCTGACCGCCAGCCAAAAGCTGGACGTTGTTCTGAAGCTGAAGGTGTACCTGCAGGAGCACCATAAGATCGTCATCGTTGATAGCTACGGCACCTATATTGTCGCCTTAACCGACGGGATGCTGCTTGAGGAAAATACGCGGGAGATGGGTGAGGATTTTGTCTCCCTGCTTGAAAAAGAGGGATATGCTGCACGCGGCTGTGTCTTTGACGATCTTGAGAACACATCGCAGGCCCGCGATGCATATAATCGGATGATACGCTGCTTTGCAGAGCTCTGCGCTGTGTATCCGCGGCGCAAGATCTATTCAGACAGTGATGTGCGCTATGTGCAATCATGTATCGACTCCGTGAAGCAGGGGGAAGATGCGGTAGCAGACTGTCTGCTGCCCATCAGGAAGCTGAAGGATACTGCGGACGGTGATATCCTGATTGAGACGCTATGCACTTATCTTCTTGATGCGGAATCCAACACGCAGAGCACAGGCACCTTGCTATATCTTCATAAAAATACCGTGCATTACCGGCTCAATAAGATCCGGAGCGTTTTGAAATGTGATCTGGCACAGATGCCCGCAACGCTGGCGGTATATAAAGCTGCGGTGGTCTACCGTATTTTGAAAGGGATTTAGGAGATACTTACAACTTAACAAAGCAAGATGCACAAAGAGGGGCTGCCAAAACAGTCCCTCTTTGTTTCTGCGACCAATGAAACGATGAAATCCTTAGTTGGCTATCCGATGACCTATACACCGAGACTCTGTATACTTTTAAGCAGAGATGGCGGAAACGCCACAAAAATTAAGAATATGGAGGAACTCGAAATGTCTACTGTTTTGTCACGTCAGGATATTATCAACATCATCTATGGTGCCACCGTCCTGGGTGCCGGCGGTGGTGGTTCTGCCAGCTCCGGTTTGGAGATGCTGGAGAACTACATCAAGAAACATGGTGATCCGAAGCTCCGCATGATCTCCACTGGTGAGATGAATGTCAACGCCTATGCCGCTGTGACCGCAGGCATGGGTTCTCCCGTTGCACTGAAGGACATTGACTTTACGCCCTACGCCGTCAACGCCTACAACGCTCTGGTGGATATGGCTGCGACCATGGGTCGCACCCTGAGCTATACGATTCCCGTTGAGATCGGCGGCTTCAACACCTTCGTTCCCATGCTGATCGCCATGATGAACGATATCCCCGTCATTGATGCAGACGGTGCTGCCCGCGCTGTTCCCGCTCTGGACACGCTGCTGCTGCACGTCAATGGTCTGGATACCTCTCCTTTGGCTATGGCCGACCACAAGAACAACCGCCTGACCATTGAGCTGGCCGATCCCCGCGATGCACACGAGGCCGAGGTCATCGGCAGAAACATCTGCGTGGCCTTCGATATGATGGCCGGTCTGTCCGGCTGGATGGTCAATCAGGCGCAGATCGAGTCCGCTATCGGCAATGGCACCATTACCCGTGCCAAGACCGTCGGCGAAGTGATGGCCACGTATAAGACCGAGAACACCACCGAGAATTTCTATGCGTATCTCGCCAAGCATTCCAGCCTGAAGTGCCAGGCCGTTTGCCGCGGTAAGATCACCAAGGTGGAAACAAAGACGGCCGGCGGCTTCGATTATGGCACCGCCACTGTCGCGGGCGAAGACGGCTCCACCTATATGGTTCTGTTCCAGAACGAGAATCTGGTCATCTACAAGGATGGCATCGTGGTCATGACCGCCCCCGACATCATCTCCTTCTACGAGATCAATGATGGTATGCCTCTGACCAATGCTGATACCAAGGAGGGTCAGTATGTGGACATCGGCATTATCGAGGTGGATGAACGCTGGTGGAAGAACGGCGAGGCCGCCATCAACGATGTGTGGGCTCCCTACTTCAAGAACGTGGAGTACACCGGCAGAATCGTTCGTTATCCCGCCAAGTAAGCGCATTCCTGCAGAACCCGACAACAGCGAGCTTCCTTACATCGACGAAAAGCCGGGGACGGGGCACAGTTCCCGTTCCCGGCTTTCTGTCTAAATGAGGCATTCCCCGTCCCTACATTTTAGAGAGAGGAGAATAACAACATGGAAGAAAACAAGACCAATGTAACGGAAACCAAGCAAGAGGATAAGGGCTTATCCCAGATCCAACCCAACGAAAAACGCTCATGGTGGAGTATCGCCTTTATCTGGGTAGGCACCATGATCTGCATCCCCATGCTGATGGTGGGCGGCATCTTCGGCAGCGCGCTGACGATGAGCTCCATCTTTTGGGCCACCCTCATCGGGTTTGCCATCTGCTGCACCATGATGATCCTGGGCGGCATTGTCGGCTCTGACACCGGTCTGAACGCCACCATGTGTTCCACCAGAGCCTTCGGTATGACAGGCGCCAACTTCACAATGGCGCTGGTTATCTTTATCTGTGAGGCAGGTTGGTTCGCCGTGCAGACCGCCACCTGCGCCGTGGCCTTCAACACGCTGATGCTGCATCTGGGCGTGGAGTTCCCCTTCTGGCTGAGCTGCGTCGTTTGGGGTGTCGTCATGTTCATCACCGCCGTTTACGGCGTGAAGTGGATGGCGGTTCTGAATTATATCGCCGTTCCGCTGCTGGTGCTGCTGTGCGCCTATGGCGGTATCCATTCCATCAACACCGCCGGTTGGGGCAACATCACCTCTGCCGTTTCGGAGAACCTGATGCCCCTGCCCGCCGCAATCTCCACCGTTATCGGCCTGTTCGCGCTGGGCGCTACCTGTAACTCTGACTATACCCGCTACTGCAAGACCCGCGGTGACGTGGTGAAGGCCACCCTGATCGGCGTTATGCCTGCGGCTCTGCTGATGATCCTGGTGGGTGCCATCATGTCCATCGGCACCGGCAACTACGACGTGGCCGCCATGTTCGCAGGTCTAGGGCTGCCTATCGTTGCCATGCTGGTGCTGATCCTCGCCACATGGACGACCAACACCGGCAACGCCTATATGTCCGGTCTGGCCGCCTGCAAGATGTTCTCCATCAAGGACAGCAAGCGTCCTCTGGTCACCATGATCTGCGGCGTACTGGGCGTCATTATGGCGATTGCCGGTCTGGCGGATTTCCTGAACACCTATATCAGCATTCTGGGCGCGGTGGTGCCTCCCATCATGGGCGTCGTTATCTGCGACTACTGGGTCATCTGCAAGGCCAAGAAGGAGAACTGGTCTCCCGTGCGCGGTATCAACTGGATCGGCATCATCGCGTGGGTCATCGGCGGCGGCTTCGCGCTGCTGGAGACGCTGGGCGTGGTGACAGTGTTCTCCTCCGCACTGGACGGTGTGATCATCGCCTTTGCAGCCTATTGGATCCTCTATTCCCTGCTGAAGAATACCAAGCTGGCCGGCTCCGGCGATATGACTATCGAAGAAGCCTGCTCCGTCGCACAGTAAGGAGTGTTTGCTATGAGTAAAGACAAAGCGTTAGATATTGTATTGTCCGAGTTTCTGGAGCTGGCAAAGGTACCCCGCCCCTCCCATCACGAGGAGCGCGTCAGCGAGTACCTGTTCCAGTGGGCCAAGCGCCATGGTCTGGCCGTGGAAAAGGACAACATGAATGAGATCATCATTGACAAGCCCGCATCCCCCGGCTGTGAAAATGTACCTCGTGTGATCTTCCAGGCGCACATGGATATGGTGTGTGTTTGCGAAGAGGGTGTCACCTACGATCCCATGAACGACCCTATCAAGGTCATCAACGATGGTGTGACTCTGACCGCAGATGGCACCAGTCTGGGCGCCGACGACGGTATCGGCGTGGCGATGTGCCTGTATCTGCTGCAGGATGACACCCTGCGTCACGGCCCCATCCGCGCCATCTTCACCACCAACGAAGAAGATGGTATGGACTCCATGGACATTGATCCCAAGTATCTGGATGGCGACTATCTGGTCAATCTGGACTGGGAAACGCTGGGCTCTCTGTGTAACTCCTGCGCTGGCGGTGACTTCTTCAACTACAGCCACAAGGCCGAGTGGGAGAAGCCTATTGTGGGTTGCAAGGCGCTGACCATTTCCTTCAGCGGCTTGCTGGGCGGCCACTCTGGCGTGGGCATCAACAAGGGCCACGCCAATGCGCTGGTCAGCATCGCTACGCTGCTGGCAATGCTGCGGCAGGGCGGCGTCAGCTATCGTGTGGCCTCCTTCAGCGGTGGTCAGGCGAAGAACGCCATCCCCGCGTTTGGCACCGCCACGGTCGTTCTTTCCGCCGCCGAGGAAGATCGGGCCAAGGCTATCATTGAAACCTTCCGTGGAGAGTTTGCGGAGGCTTTCGGCAACATCGAGCCGGATATGGTATTCACCACCGCCTTTGGTGACACCGCGCCTGACCGCGTACTGACCGGAGAGATCGGCTACGGTATGGTGGGACTGATGACCACCGTCCCCAATAACGTCCACACCATGAGCCCGTTTATCGACGGGCTGGTGGAGAGCTCCGCCAACCTGGGTGTTGTGTCCGTTGACGATGATATGGTGCGCTTCACAGTGTTTGCCCGCAGCAGTGTTGCCTATCATGCTACTCAGATCGGTGTGATCTGCGGCGCGCTGGCTAACAGTTTCGGGTTTACCTTCGACAGCGAAGGCCATGTCCCTGGGTGGGCGGTCAATCCCAACAGCAAGCTGACCCATATCGCTTGTGATGCCTACAAGCACCTGACCGGCACGGATATGATCGTGGAGCCGGTGCACGCCGGTGTGGAGTGCGGTGCTTTCGCGGAGAAGAACCCTCATTTGGATATGATCTCCATTGGGCCGACGCTGGTGGATGTGCATACGCCCAACGAGGTCTGCAAGATTGAGGACGTCAAGATTACCACCGAGCTGCTGATCGAAATTCTGGAGCGTATCGCCAAATAAAAAGACTTCATCTTACTTCCAATTTAGGCTACTTTCGACCATTGTCTCCTTACAAGTCAGGAGCCGGACTGCGCGTATCACGCAGTCCGGCTCCTGGCAATTTATGTATGCCGAAGTATGCTCCATATGATCACCTGTCGATTTCACGGCTTCTGTATTGCAGCCAATGACTCCATGAGCGAATGGAAGCCATCTTCTCCCAGCATGGCCGCAGCATCGAACGGGATGCCTTCAGCGGCCGTAATAGCCGGATCACCGCAGGGCATATCCTCGCCCACTGCGGGTACGGGTTCCGGGTGCATATTGGACAGTATCTCACGAACCAGTTGCTCCACTGTTTGCCGGTCTATCCTTGGCGCAGCCGCGGCCTCCGGTGTTTCCGGGCAATTCATATAGTGGGTCACGGCGTTGACTAGGAACTGTGCCTTGCGCCGACCCTGCTCGTTCAAGATTGCGGCTACCTGCTGGTGGCTTGGGTCACCGGCATTGAATTGGACGGTAAATCTGAAGGAATCCTTCTTTTCGCCCATATGGATCACCTACTCGTCTTCGTAGCCGCATACAAGAGACCGTACCCGGAAGCGTTGGCGCCGATCTCCTCCACAAAGATGGCTGTACCGACCTTACCGGACTTTTCGATCTGTTTCCGAAGCAGCAGAGAGCCGCCGCCTACAAAAATAACCTTGCCGGTACGCAGCTCGATCTTCCGCTCCCGCAGAGTACGGAAAAGGTCCGCCACGAAGGACTCCGCGCCGCGCTCTACCAGTGTTTGGATCTCACTGCCGTACTCTGTACTGCAACCTGTGAGAATGGCGTCAATGTCCGTTTCCTCCAGTAGCAGATCATGATCGGCACGAATCTTGGACAGCAATCGGTTATAGAGTGTAATGACGCCGTTTTCCAGCGAATCGCAGGAAGCCCAGTCTGCTGCGCCATAGCGCAGGGAGAGGTAATCGGCAGTAAAACCGCCTATGTCGATCACAGTGGCCTTTGCGATTGTGCCGAGCTGGAGCTGCTTGAATACTGGAGCCGTGGCTGCCAGCGCCTGCGGGAAGCAGACCGCCTCCGTGATGCAGATGGAGTATTTCCTCCCATTGAATTCAAACCCGATCACACCGCGGTTCAGGAAATACTGGGCAAAGCGTTTATACTGCGTTCCATAATGCGCAGGCGGCAGCCCAACGGCAAGCTGAATGTTCATCAGCCGATCCGGGACATACTGGCCTGCCGCGTTGATCTCGTAAGCGATGGCGAACAACGTCAGGATAAAAAATCGCTCGTCCTCTGTTTTATCCCGGGTATAGGGGATTCGCTGGTCGGAGAGCGTGTAGTATTTTCCTCGATAAAATAGGATGTTGTCACCGAAAGGGGGACGGGTATCGCTCTCTACCAGTCCGGATGTAAATACCCTACTGGCTGTTTTAATTTGTTTATTTCCGTGGTCTACACAGACTAACATAAGATCAGCTCCTTCTCTTTTGTGCTTATACTGTGTTTATACGACTTTAATACGCATTACTGCAACAGATAGGAAAAAAACAGACGTGGAAATCTCCACGTCTGTTTTATGCACATTTGTCAGAACTTCTTTAATTCCCTCAAAGAATTTTGGAGCGCATTGAAGATATTGAACCGGCTGGTCGATCAGCTATCTTCCTCTATCATCAATCAAAAGAAGATCATCTCGTGTTGCGGCATGGGCACATAGTTCATCAGAAAAGCCGGAGATACTGAACAGGACGTACCACACTTTTCGCCGATCCCGCTCCCATGCGACATCGCAGGCCTTAGCTTCCAACGCATGAAGGACATTAAGACCAACTGGCTCTTTCCAGTACTTGCACTCTCCCAGAATCATGTTCTTGCCCTCCGGATCAAGGGCTGCAATGTCGATCTCATTCTTGGCATCCCAATACCCGCCCAGCTTGGAGAACTGGAACGGCCATGTGTTATTAACATTCAATTCCCACATCCGCTCCTCACAGATGTCCTCATATACGAAGCCAATGTGGCTGGTAGTGAGGCCCTTGCGGATCTTATCCATCACGATACCGCTATGCCCGCTTTCGATAAAGCTCATATTGGGATAGATAAATGCGAACCAAAACCGCAGATAGTTATCCTTGATCTTGTAAAGGCCGCGCTTGCTCTTCTCGGGATTTCCCTCTGTGACAGGCACCCTTCGTTCCAGAATATCCAGATCCATCAAGGTCTTCAGGTACTTGGTCAGGTTCGTTGACTTGACCTCTAACACAGAGGCAATCGAGGAAAGCTTGTGATTTCCAGCCGCAATCGCCTTGATAATGGAAAAGTAACTGCCGACTTCACTGACCTCCTGCTGCAGCAGAAAATGCGGCTCATCATAGAGATAGCCGGAGCGGTTCAGTACGCATTTCTGGATAGCACGATAGATATCGCCGCTCTCCGAGAATAACTCGATATACTTGGGGACACCGCCTGTAACAGAGTATAGCTCAATGAGTTCTCTGCGGGTTTTGCCAGGGAAAAACTCATGGTAATAGGCGAACGGGATCTGCTTGAGCCGGATCTGCGCGGTTCGCCTTCCGTATAAAGGGCTGCCGTAGGCAAGTGTCTGGGACTCCATCATGGAGATCAGGGAGCCGCAAAGAATTACCATAACAGACTGGTTCTTTAATATCTCTTCCCATATCCGCTGGAAAATGGAAGGGAACGCAGGCTCCGCTTTGCCCAGATACTGAAATTCATCCAGCACGATAACGGGCTTGCTGTCATGCTTGGCATCCATGATTGATTTGAATATCACGTCCCAGCTTTTGACATCTGCATTACGCAGAAGATCGCTATCAATAAATTCTGCTGCCTTCTCCTTGAATGCCGCTCGGTTTTGCGCTTCGGACTCTTCACTCGCAAGGAAAAACAGGGCGTTTTTATCCCGAATAAACTCGGATATCAGCGTAGTTTTTCCTACTCGCCGACGCCCATACAGTACGACAAGTGCGCTGCCATTCCGCTCATACTCACTTTGCAGCGTCTCCATCTCCTGCTGTCGATCAACAAATTGCTTCATAAGCTCACCGCCTCCACACATTATTATACCGCAAATTATAATAATTTCAATTATAACTTTTCAGATTTTCTATAAAATCTGGCGGCAGCATGAGGGACAGCTTTTCAAGCGATATGGCGAAATGATTCTCGAAGTATTCATCACGATACCATGCCTCATAGCGGTCAATGCCATATTCTTCTTCCAGTACGTCCCTATCTGCCCAATCCTTTACGCAGCCATCCTGTTGTTCCTCCCGGACACTTTGCAGTAGGGCAAAACGTCCGGCATCGTAGTCGGCGTATAGCTCAGTGAAGCTGCTGGAATCCAGATTCGTCGTGCAGTGTGTGGTAAGCAGGTAAAGCTCGCAGGTCTTACACTCCTTTGGGTCAGCCGAGATCACCCGAACCATCTCTGGTGCCATGATAACCATATCCAGCGTGATCTCGTCGAGCTTCTTAGGCGATTGATATAGTTCTGTGAAGCGTTGCTCCAGCTCCCGGATCTCCTCTCGAAACAGAGGCGGTTCAAAACAGCAATAGATGTCAGGCGTATCATTTTCTGTCTCTCGGTCAGCTCCGTCACGGATCTCCGTGATGGTGCCATAAAGTCCACGATATTCACTTTCCTCTGTTGCCACGACTGCGGCGCCTGTGGTATAGGTCGTGCCATTGTATGTGTAACGCATACCGTCTTTATTGATGATCATTTTATGTCCTCCTGATGATATTCCTCCCAGCCTTCCATGCAGTTGGTACGTGCGCGATCAGCATCGAAGCACTGACAGCGCGTATAGCCTTCTTCCGTTTTGAAGAAAAAGCACGGGGCAAGCCCATCGTCTATCTCTACTACGGACTTGGCTTTGACCTCTATGCCTAACAGCTCCGTATCCTTCTGTGTGAGCAGCTTTAGCCAAAACTCCCGCGGGGAGAGCGTGGAAGTTCCCTCATATGCCATTGCGTAGCGGCTTGCCGTGGGCTGCGGTGTGAATGCAAAGTCCTGATGCAGCATACTGTCCATCATGTAGGTCTCCGGGTTACGGTAATAGTAGATCCGCAGCTCATTTGCCCTCTTCCGCTTCGGACACCACTCCGGTGCTCGTCTGTTCAGATCACGGCTTTTCAGATCACGGCTTTTAAGATGCCTGGCTCTCTTCGGCAGGGTGCAATAGCTTTCGCCAAAGTGCATCATGAGTCCCTTTGACTTCTGGGGTGCGGGGATAGCATGGTAATACCGTTCCGGGCAAGTCCGACAGGTATACTCCTGCGGGGCAGATTCTCTTTTCATGTGTATACTCCTTATTGACTTATATTTGAGGCCCCGGAAATCATCCGGGGCCTCTGACTTATGGGCGCAGTGTAAAGCGGTTTTCGCCCGTAAATGCACTTTGCAGGCGTCTTACTTCCGCCTCCAGTGCCGCTATGATCTGTTCTACCTGTTCCGGCGTGTAATCGTAACACACACGGCTTGCACAATTAGAAAGCGAATGGATAGCGTCTACGGCTCGTTGTGTGCGCTGTTCAGCCACACGCACGAACCGTTCCGCCTTGGTTTCTCTTTGCCTCAATGCTCGCTACCTCCTTTACGCAATTTCCTGTTCGCCCCAGCGAATGCTGAAATGGCCGTCTTCATCTATGTCGCGGTATAACAGCAGCGATGTGAGATCGTAGTCCACTCCAAATCGTTCGTAAATATCATCCATATCTGCTTCGTCGCCCTTCATGAAGAGATTGAGCTTCTCTTTTGCCAATATCATCTGCATCAGGTTGGACTCAATGCTCTGTGCATAGGTCAGGAAATAGATGTCCTTCCAGTCAACGGAATTAAAGCGGATGAAGCGCATGTAAAACTGGCTCATGCGGGAGTTGTTATAGTGCAGCTCCGGGATGATGACTTTGTTGACGAACTCGAAGTTGACTGAGCTGGGCAAGCTCTGCTGCGTACACAGCAGGATGCCGTTTCCGCTCTCGCGGAGTGTTTGCCGTAATGCCCTGCGTTTCGCAAAGGTAGTCGTCGCGCCGGTCACAATGAAAAGTGGCCGGTTGGGAAACGCTTCCCGCAGGGCTGCCGCATAGGCGTCCAGCACCACGGTATGGCGGACGCCTATGGCCACGATCTCTTCTGCCCAGCTGCCGGTAGGCAGCAGATCGCCGCTGAGTTCCGAGATGTCCAGCACCGTGAACTTGTTGTCCAGATTCACATTGGTCTGCTGGTTGAAGGTGCTGGCCGAGCCGTGTACAAAGCGGTTGATGATGTTGGAAAGGCGTTTGGTATCGCTTTCCTCTCGCAGAACGTCGTAGAGGTCGCCCAGCACAGGCATCTGGCGGTAAACGTTGGGGTTATCCGGATCACTGAGAGAAGCGTTATCATGGGTGATACCTTTCCGTGCGTAGGTACGAATCAGGGCATCGTCCAAAAGCTGTTTTTCCTCATAGGACATATCGGGGATCAACAGGGCAAAGAAGATATGAAGCCGCTGAATTTTTGCTGCCAGCTCAGAGCGTTCGATACCGGGGCCATCCAGCGTTTCCTCCACGGACTTATCTATCTTGCGTATCTCCAGCACGTTGATGCAGCTTTTGGAGGCGGGGGAGATACTGATATATTCGCCGCCTGTGTTGACGCAGGCACGGTGGAACTCATGACCTTTCAAGGGTGCCAGCATGAAAACCTGTATGCCCTTACGCCGCATACGGAGTGCCATCAGCAGGATCAGGAAGGTCTTGCCCGCGCCGCTGGTGCCGCATACGGCAATATTGGCGTTTTTATAAACCTTGGAGTCAAAGATGTCGATGATGACCGGAGAGTTGTTGTACTTGTTCAGGCCGAACAGGATGCCGTTTTCATCACTCAGCTCATAGGACGTGAAGGGATAGCAGCTTGCCACGCCGGTGGTCAGCGCATTGCGCTTGGAGCGTTCAAAGAGGTGCTTCTCCATGCTGACCAGCGGCAGCGACGATAGAAACGCCTGCTCCTCATGAAAGGCGCAGCTGCACACGTCCATATCTCGGGACACGAGCAGTTTTTTCAGTTCATTGACCTTCCATTCCAGTTCATCCACTGTGGGAGCTGTCACTGCGATCAGCAGGTTCAGGTAATAAAAGTCCTCGTTGTTGCTCAGCCCTTCCTTCAGGAAGTAGCCGCTTCGGATAGCACCGTCCAGATCATCAAAGTCCGTGTTGGTATCGCTGGCGTCCTTGATCTTACTGCGATTGATACGAAGCTGCTGTCCCAGCCGCTGTACCATGCGGGCTTTCGGCTGGCGGCTGATGAACATATCCAGATCAATGCCATCCCCGGCGTTGACAATGAGAGACAGCCAGCCGGCCGGCACCTGCGCCTTATAGCCAGTGGAGGGCACCAGCAGATAGGCATAGTAGAGTCCGTCAATACAGATATGCCGCCCGTTGGTGAAGTCGATGCTGTCAGGGGCGAAAAACTCCGTACAGGGAATGGCGTCGATCTCAGATTCCAGTCCTTTCTCCTGATACTGGGCAACGATCCGGCGAACCCGATCCGGCAGCGACGTGGTGGTGTTGCGGCACAGCAAATGGTAGAGGGTATCGACCGTAAATTCATCATCGTTTTCCGGGATCAGCACCTCATTGCTGCATTGCTTGAGATAATTGACTGCGGTGCGGGCTGCCGTTTGCAGGGAGACAATGGCCTCCGCTTCCTCGTTATCCCTTTTCCGGCCTGCCCATGCCTCATATTCAAATACCATGAAGAACCGGCGTGAGGTTGCTTCCCGTGCACCGATCCGGTCAATGAGCGTCAGGTAGTCCTGCTGCAGCAGGCGACAGTTTTCATCGGTTTCCTGCGCCATCTCCTGCTGCACGATCTCTCTGTGCCGGTTCAGGTCGGCACGCTTGGCAATGACCTTGATCTGCATTTTGACCGGGCTGATCTTCAGAAACGAAATAAACGAATAGATGATGTTTCGCTGCTCTCTGGCGCTGCGCAGCAGGAAGTTGATGGGCACGACCTCAACGATCTTCAGGTAACGGTGATCCCGTGTGTAGATGATGCCGTTTTCGATCTTCTCCACAGGCAGGTATTCCGCCACTGGATTGATGTACTTGGGCGCGTCGTCACCGCTCTTAGCTTTTCGCTTCTTGCGTTTTTTCCGCTTGTCCTGTCCCTCTTCATTGCGTGTAATAACACGGCGGTTGCAGAGATATTTCAGAACAAGAAAGATAAATGACGAGAGGCCTTCGCCGTTGATGCCAACCAGCGCGATGATGCCAAGAGGCAGCGCGGTCAGGCACAGAATGATGATTTTAGCAGTCAATGTCAGGGCGGACACCGAGAACACCGGTATGCCGATAGCCAGCACGATAACCAGTGCCTCGGCTGTGTTGCGGAGCTTCAGCAGTCCGCCGAAAAAAGTCCCGCCTTCAATAAAATTGGGCGGGATGATATAGGTGTCATATTCATTTGGTTTACTCACATTTAGTTCTCCTTCCTACCCTATGATCCAGAACGGCCCACCAGCACCGGCACGGCAGCTGGCTTCATTCAGGATGATAGACAGATCCCATGCCTGTTGGCTTCGGGTATAGTTGGCAGGGTCTGCCACCAGTATCTTTCCGTTCTCCACACCGCGCAGCACGATGAAGTGGCCGGAGCTGGTGAAATGACCTTTCAGCATGATTGCCACCACCAGTTTGCCTTGAGAGAGCGCATCCACAATACGCTGCCCTTCTGTTTTCCCGCAGCCCTGTACCGGAAGCCCCCACGCTTTGGCAGCACCGGGGATCAGCGAATGGTAGGAACCGCTTCTACTGCACCAGTAACCGTTTTCATAGGCCCAACGTGCCATCTCAACGGGATCGACCGTCTCGCTGGTCAAAGAAGATACCACCATTGCCATACAGGTAGGCCCGCAGCCGTAGGTGCCGATGTCGTCGGTGCCGTAGGGCTTGCTCGCGTACCGCTTGTCCAACTGATTATAGTAGACCACCTGCGTCGCGCCATCCGAGAAACGAATGTCGCCCAAAGATACAAGGCCGGCGGACTCGGCAGGCAGCAAGCCCTGCATCATACCATTGCCTAGGAAAACGCTCAGGTTCTGGGCGTAGTTTTCCGCCAGTCCCTTTTGTTCATCCGACAGAGCGAATATCTTATCCTCAAAATAGGCCTCTCCGTTGTAGACGATGGTATAGATCTTCCATATCTCTGTTACTTCCGTTTCCGTCACCGTGACCTTACCGGTTTTGGGATCCGTATTCGTTTCCGTTACCGTAGTCGTGCGAGACTCCTCCGTGCTCGTGAAGGTATAGAGGGCGTCCTTGGCCTTACGGATTACGTCCTCCATATCCTTGAGGGAGATAGATGTGTAGTCCTGATTTTTGGCGGCACAGTACATGGCAATGAAGCGGTTGGCATTGTAGGCCGGGGAGCTTTCGTATGGATTGATGATCTCCTTCTGGTCGGCACCGGAAGCGGTAAAATCCGTGTCAATACGGGCGCGAACATCCTCCTGCCCTTCCTCCAGCAAGTCGCTGATTGCCTGCGAGATCTGATTGATGTTCTCCACAACGGCGGCGTTGTCGTTGAGGATCGGTGTGTCTGGACTTCCTTCAACCCCTGCCTTGGTCAACCCGCCGAAGATCAGGGAAGGCAGCAGCATGATGAACAGGACGGGAAGCACCAGCAACCCGGCAATGATGGCAGCAACCGCCTTGCGATGTGTCCAGAGTGCCGCTGCCGCCGCACCGTAAGGGCCTGCGGCAGCAGCGCCTTTTGCCGCGCCGCTAACCATTTTTCCTGTCTTGATGGCGCCGCGCACAGCACCGCCAGCGTGTGCGCTGATCTCAGCGGCTTCGTTCAGACCGCTGCGTTCTTGCTGGGTCATATCAGGTCTTGTCCTTTCTGCGAGGCGGGTCAGGCAGACGCCGGATCAGGCTCTCACGATAGGAAATGCCGCCATCCGGATTCTGATAGGGCTTTTTCTCCACTACGTCCTGTGCGTACTGCCTATACCATTTTGCGCCATCCACGGTGGTGACGGTGGTGTATTCCCGTTTTGGCTCCATATACTGTTCAGTGCTGTACATGGCAAAGGCACGACCGTCAGGTTCTTCCTCAGAGGTCTCCGTGCCGGTGATATGCCCACCGCCGATCTCCACATTGGAGAAGGTCGGAATATCCGCCGCGCCTTCACCAAGAGCCGTATAGCCCATATAGGACATGAGAGCGTCCGCCGCCATATTGCCGGACATGACATCCCCAGATCCCGCGCCGCCGGTGGCAATACGGCTGATAACGTTATTGGCAATATCGCCGCCCTTGGTCATAGAGGCACGGAACGCCATGCCGCCAACGCCGCCGCTGCCTGTGCCGGTGGCGTTTCGGTATGCGCCGTTATAGAAGCTGCGATTGGCAACACCGGCCAGACCACCTTGCAGGAAGGTATTGCTGTCACCGCCACTGCCACCGGTACTTCCACCACGGCCTGCATTGCCGCCTCGGCCGCGGCCAGCAACACCACGGGCGGCGGCGATGCTCCGTGCCGCCAACATTGCTTCCGCCAGCATAGAGCCGCCTGTATGCCCCACGTTGATGCCCAGGCCCTGCATGAAGCTGTCGATCTTCTGTGAGATTTTCAGGAAAGCTACCGCGCACAAGAACCAGATGAACAGGTTTCCGGCCACGCCTTCTTTTCCGGACGCTGAAACTTGAGACTGCACATCCGATTCCGTCAGAGCAAAAGCAGGGATCGTGAGCGCACATATAACCAGTACGGACAACACGAACCCTGTGATGTATTTTGTTTTTTGATTCATGATCGTCTCCTATAGGGATAAGGGATTTGCCAGGAATGTTCCCACCATGGTGATGAACAGGCGCAGGCACCACGCGTTCATCAGCAGCAGAAATATCTGGCCGCCGAACATCCGGCACCACGCCTTGAAGATGTTGGAGGTGCTTTGCGCCGCGCCCGTAGCAAAAGCCACCGGCGCCGTGAATACCAGAACGCCCAGCAGCACATAACGCTCCGCCGTCTCAAATAGCAGCTTGATATAGTTCCACGCCAATATGAGGACGAGGATCAGGGCGATTAGAGCCACCGCGCCGTTGGCACAGACCCCAAGGATGGTAATTATGACCGAATTGAAGTCGGCAAAGTTCAGTGCGGGCAGTTCAGACGACATGATCCATGCGTAGGGTGTCCCGCCGATTTTCAGTATCAGCTCCACGATTTCATCTGCGAAATAGGCCAGCAGGATAAACAGCACAGAGCGGATCGTCAGCTTTACCGGGTCTTCTGCCTCTACGCCTGCTATAAGGCCGTAGTTCTTGAATAGCTGCCAGATCAGGTTCAGCAGGATCATGCCGATAGCCAGCGCCACGAAGATATTGTACATCGTCTCTGCGGCGGGGAAGTAGCGCAGGAAGGTGGTCATGTCGCAGCCCAGAGCCCCCAGCACGGAGGTGTTGATAAGGTCAAGACCGTACATGACCTGCTCCGCGATCCATTCTACAATGCCATCTAATATGCCCATAGCACCTCTCCTTTCTCAGCCGGGCAGTTTGGCGTTATCCGTTCCATCTGCCATCTGCGAAGAAGGGCGTCACATAGGCCATGATGAAGCCCAGACCGTTAAGGATCGCCCATGTGATGATGATACGCTTGAGCCATGCGCGGCTTTCATCCACGGTACGTCCGCTGCGGGAGAAGTTCATCATCAGCAGGGCCACCGACGCGGTGACGATAGCGGCAATGGTGGAAATCAGAAGGATTTGGTTATAGACGTCCTTCATGATCTCATTGGCCTTCTCCCATACAGTCGCGGCAAAAACCGGTTGGCAGCGCATGGCAGCCATGGTCACCCCCACGAAAGCCGCATATAGTGCCTTGCCGGGGCTCGCCCTGTGGAGATGTGTGTTGGTCAGGTCATGTTTTTTCACTCGTGATACCTCCTGTGATACAAAGATGTAGAAAGGGGTGGCCCGGAAGGCCGTCCCCAGCAAACTGCCCAATAGCCCGGAAACACAAAACACCACCCTCGAAAGGATGGTGTTTTGTGTAACGAAAGGGGGGCTTTACAGTTTTGGGCATGCTTAGTATAGCACACTCAGATTTGCGCCGAAATCGCAAAACCGTGCCAATGTTGTGACAGAAAGGTGCTAATCATATCCTCTCACTGCAAACCCTCGTTTGCCCCCCAATATTTGCGCTATTTAACTTAAAGATATTTTGCTTTAATCCAGCGTTGCAGTTCATCTAAGTTCGAAAAATGCATACCGGAGTAGTTAGTAACATAGTTTCCTTTCGTAACGACGGATACCAAATTTACGCTGCCATCGCCATTGAGTTCGTATGTTGCCTGTACTCCAGTATTGGGAAAAACGATTGCTTTGATAGCCATATTGCCAACCTCCTTCATTTAGATTACACGAACTATTGTCATATTATAGCGTATTCTGTCGCATGAAGCAATACGAACACACCAGGGAATTCACTTACGAACATAGGAGGTCTCTGATAAACTGCCATCTTTAGTTATCACAACACGTGTTTAGTGGGAAAAGGCAGGAACGGGGAAATTCTCGAGCCTACCTTTTTTATTCTAATCGTTCGCAATCACTAAAAAAATATACCTTCCCCTCATGAAAACAATTTTGGGTATTTAATATATTATCCCGGCACAAATTTTTCCAGCAGTGCCAGACTCTCCTTCGAGGAGTACCCCCACAGCACCGAACTCAGGGCATCAATAGCCATCTGACGCTTGCGGAAGTAGGTGCGGTAGCTGATGTCGCGGATGTGCGGCTCCAGCTTTTCGATGATCTCCTGCGTGTTCGCCAACTGCTGCGGCGACAGATAGGTGTAGTACAGCAACCAGTAATAGCTCTCGCCATACTTGTGCTTTGTCCGCAGCAGCTCCACGGAGGTGTCCAGAAGCTTCAGCATTTTGTAACTGCGCTCGATGCAGCGGGCATGATCCTCAATCGCTGAACCCTCAAAGGTGACACCTGCCACATAGAGGGATTCCAGGAACTCTTCAATACTGCTGCCATACTCGATCTGGAACTGCCGGCGTACCTGCTGCACGGACAGCTCCAGACTCCACACCACGTCCCGATACTTACGCAGCAGTACCCATGTGTCATGGTACAGGGGATTATCGGTCACTTTTGGTTCTTGTGCAGTCTTTTTCATCGTTCGGCCTCCTTATCGCCGCACATCCCGGTCGGGTGCAATCTTAGTTCAAAGTGATAAACTTCCTGAGCGTCACCGCAGGTGACCACCAACTGAAGCCACTGGCGCAGCGGGGGCACTCCTTCTATCGTAACCTCGCAGTCGTCGGATAATGGTAATAACATATATTTGGATTTAGCGCATGAAGCACACGGAAGTTCTTGTGCCACAAGGATTTCCCGCATCTTTCGCTCGATTCGATGGCGATTCATTTCTGAAACGCTGCCGGCCTTATTTGAACCGCTGGATGCAGTCGTGGTCAGGGCAGTTTCCTCCTGAAGCTCCAGCTTGATGCCCAGGCTCATGGCGATCTCTTCCTTATCCACCACGATGTCAGAAATCTGGAACATGGTAGAGAGATAGTTCTGGAGATAGATCGTGGTGCCGTGTGTACCAGGAAAGGCTGCCAGTTGCAGATAACCGCGTTCCGCCATGCGCTTGAGGTATCGGCCAGCGGTCGCCTTGGAGATACCCCAGCGGGATGCCAGCTCTGCATAGCTGACCAGCGGGCAGCCTGTGCCGTTGCGGAGATAGACCACCGGCCCGACGTCTGAGCCGAGGACTTGCGGATCGTTATAGACGGTGTTCAGCCAAAGATCCAGCACAGCGTCCATCTCTGAGCAGTGACCAGCGCTGACCAGTTCCGTGGCCGTGGAGACAGGGAAGAAGAAAAAGCCGGTATCCTTCTGGCATGGCGCATTGTAGTCGAGGATCGTATTGTGACGCCGCCAGCCGTAAATCTTGAATTTGACCAGCTTGCCATGTCCGAGAACGAGTAAACTGATAAGCCCTTTCTTTTGCAGCCCCTCCAGTGCAGCCAAGGTCTGGCGGCGGAAACGAGTACGGAAATACCGGGACAGCTCCTCCACGGACATGATCCATTCGCCGGGGTAAATGGTGTAACTAATGCCATCAATGCGCTTGTATGAAGTGCGGAAATTGGCATAGGAGCATAGCACGACAAAATAAAAAAGGCCGGAGTCTCCGCTCACGCGAATGCTCCGGTCTGCTATCAAGGCTTGTACGAACTGCCGGTAGATCCGGCATCGTGGATAGTCTACGATCTGTTTGATCTCAAGTGTATATTCTGACATGGAAACCTCCTGAAATGTGCTTCCTTAATGGGAAGCCTTGTGTTATAATTGGCATGGAGCAAAAGCGGCGCAGCATTACCAGACGCGGAATGATATTTCGCTGGTAATGCTGCGCCATTGCGCTAATTAGATGTTGGTACGATTCGTAAGCCTGATGGTCTGTTTCTTGTTCTGTCCGAATCCTAATGAACTGAATCCCTTAGAGGTAAAAACCTAAAGGTGCGGTTCTTACGTGGTTAGGTCAACAAAATCGGTCATTTCGTGGCTCTGCTCTCGGAGTTGACACCATCGCTGACACCAACCGCTGCAAGATTTCATGGTACGGGATGGGAAAGAAGAGGAATGCAGATTTCTCGAAACCCTTGAAAACACTGACTTCCTGGGATTATATGCGCCGCTATGGGACTACAAGAAATTCGCGGTGCATTTCTCATAACCCGGAGGTCGGAGGTTCAAGTCCTCCCTCCGCAACCACAAAAACAGCCGTTTTCTATATGAAAACGGCTGTTTTTATTACTTTTTAGGGAAGTCCAATTTGGGGCTCACCGGAATAATTCAACTTTAGTTCAACTCGCCCTCAAAATTCAAGCCTTCTTCAAAAATACGTCGGCCAAAATGTCAGCGTTCTTCTTGTCGGCAGCCTCCATCACATGAGCATAAATGTTCGCCGTTGTGCTGACCATTCTGTGTCTGACCGGCATGGGAGGCGCTATTCTGGGGCTGACCGGCCCGATCATTGCCGTGCTTGCGCTGACCAGCGGCTTTACCGCTTTCGGTGCGCTGGCACAGTGGTGCAGCTAACGGCACGCAAAAGACTCCGGCAGATGCTGCATAGGGACGTCAGCGCTCCGGCTCATAATACCGGAGCGCTGCTGGAAAATATTGGAAAAATTGCAAAAGCGGGCTTTTACAGATGCAGCTCCTTCAGCCGCCGGAAGCTGCGGCCGGCCAGCAGCAGACCGAGAATCGCCAGCACCAGCGCCGCCGCGCCCAGCAGATATGTGACGGTGTCCACGGCTCCCCTGTCGCACAGGTAGGAGAAAATGCGGTAGCCGCCCATCACCAGCAGGATGCCCGCCAGCAGAAGCCCCACCAGCACCGTGGAATTTTCGCAGTTGTCTATCTTTTTCATAAGTGCCCTCCCTGCCCGTTTTCCGTGGTATTGTACCACGGTTTCCTGCAAAAAACAAGCCTCCGGTCGTTGACCGGAGGCTTGCTGCTATGCGGAAAGCGGGCGCTTAGGGGTGGATTTATTATTCCTGTCGCGCAAGCCGAATCATGCTTCAGCCCAGGTCCACGTCGATGGCGAACAGCCCTCCAGCACCGCCGGAATATAGGTACAACACGTTATCATCAGGCTTGAACTTCCCTTCCCGGGCGAGTTTGATTAAGCCGGCAAAGGCCTTACCGGTATATACGGGATCCAGGAAAAGACCCTCATTGGCCGCCATCATGCGGATGGCGGCGTTGCCCTCCGGGGAGGGGATGGCATAGCCGGGGCCACACATATTCACCAGGTGCACATCCGACTCGGTGGGCACAAAGTCCAGCTCCAGCAGCTTGGCTGTTTCCTGCATAATACGTGTAGTGATTATCTCAAAGGGATCGCTGTCCACCATCAGGCCCACTACCTGGGTCTTCGGCATAAAAAGCTTAGCTCCCAGTGCCACGCCGGCGTGGGTACCGCCGCTGCCCTCGGCACAGCAGACGTAATCGAAATGCATACCTGTGTCGGCAATTTCCTTCATGCAGTTCACATAGCCCAGGGCGCCGATGGCGTTGGAGCCGCCGCAGGGGATTTTATAATACTTCTTGCCACTGGCTTGGCCCACGCGATCCATCTCGGCGTAAATGTCGTCATAGCTGTCCGTGTCCATGAACCTGACGTCGGTATCCATGAGGTACTCCAGCAGCTGGTTGCCCTTGCGCTCGGTAACGCCGCGCTTTTTCAGAATCAGGATGGGCGTCATGCCCAGCTTTTTGGCACAGGCTGCCGTCAGCATTGCGTGGTTGGATTGTGCGCCGCCGGTGGTGAACACGATCTCTGCGCCCTGTCGCTTGGCGTCTGCCAGCAGGAACTCCAGCTTGCGCACCTTATTGCCGCCCAAGCCGATACCGGTCAGATCATCGCGTTTGATCCACACATTGGTTCCCAGCAGACGACTAATATTCTCCAGCTTCTGAATGGGGGTAGGCAGCACCGCAAGGGGAATCCGGGGAAACTCCTGTAAACTCTTCATATTTATTCTCCTTTCATGGTATCAAAATATGTATGGATTCGGTCTGTCAGCGCAGACCGTACTCCTTCAGTCTTTCGTAAAACACGGATCGAGACAGATCCAGCTGCTTCATAGCTTTCTGCCGATCTCCTCCGCACTGAGCCAGCACCTGCTGGATAAAGCGCTTTTCCTCCTGTCGTAGGTGCTGCCGCAGCGTCAGTGGCGCAGACTCCGTTGGCAGGTGGATATGCTCCGGATAGATGATGTCCGAATCTGACAGCGCCGCCGCTCCCTCCAGCACGTTTTCCAGCTCTCGCAGATTGCCGGGCCAATCGTAGTTGATCAGCTTGCTGAAAGCCTCTCCGGACAGTGTTTTTTCAGATATATGATAGCGCTGGCAAATCTGCTCTGTCAGCTGGTTGGCCAGCAGATAGATGTCCTCTTTATGGTCACGCAGGGACGGCATCTCCACCGAAAAGGCTGAGAGCCGGTAATACAGGTCCTGGCGGAACCGACCGGAATCCACCTCATCCCGCAGTTCCGGCCCGGCAATAAAGAGCAGCCGCACATCCACTGGCACCGGAGTAGAGGCGCCCACCGGCATAATCTCCCGCCGACGAATGGCATACAGCAGCTTGGCCTGTACATTCATAGGCAAGCCGCCCACTTCGTCCAACAGCAGCGTACCGCCGTCGGCCTCCAGGAAGGAACCGGGTACGCCGCCTTCTCTGCCGAACAGCTGCTCCTCCAGCAGACCCGGCGCCACGGCAGAGCAATCCGTTTGAAGAAAAGGGCCGCCCCTGGGCTGCACTTGCTGAATGCTCTTGGCCAACTTCGTCCGCCCTGTGCCCGTCTCGCCGATGATGAAAATATTACAATCCATCTGACTGAGCTTATAGGCTCGCTGCCGGACGGCGCGCATGGCGGCGGAGCTGCCATAGGTCTGCAGAGAGCCTTCTTCCTCCGGCAGGCTGCGCTCGGAGGACTCCCGGTATTTCCGCTCCGCCGCGGCAATGGCTGTGTTGCGCTCCATAATCGTGGTGCGTATGTCCTCAATGTTGCGGAACTTGACAATGATCCCCGCGATCTCCTTCCCATCCCGAATGGGCAGGATGGAGGCCAGCAGGGCAAATCCGTTGATTTCATAGGCAACATCCGAGAAGCCGGGAGCCTGCCCGTCCAGCACCTGCCGCAGATGCTCCTCAAAAAGCTCGCCCTCAAAAAAATCCTTGAAGTGGTAACCCACCACGCAGATCTCCTGATCCGGGCCTTTTGCAATATAGGTGCTGCCCCGCAGCAGACTACCAAGGCCTTCTTTTCGGGCGGAGTAGCCTTTTTCTTCCCAAAACTTCACCTGCCGGGTCCGGTGATCCAAAATGACCGCCTGACAGATGGAAACAAAATAAGTAATGGAGTATACCTTCTCCCGCACCTCCACGGCAACCTGCTTGTCACCAATGTGTACGGAAATAGGAACGCCCTGAAAGGTTACATCCAGGTGCAGCCCCACGGATTCACCGCCCCGCAGATATTTGTACACAGGCTTGACGCCCGGCCCCTTGTATACGCCCACCGCCGCCAGAATGTCATTCGGCCGCAGGCGCGGATCCCGGATGCCAATCACCGCCAGGTCCTCCGGCGTCAGATTGCCGTCATCGGCGCCCATGGCGGTGGTGGCCAGAATCACCAGATCGCCCGGCTCCAGCCGACCGGCTGAATGGGCGTACAGGCTGTGGTTAAATAGGCCAAAGCGTTCCTTGGCCTGCTGATTGATATGAGTTACGATCCCCTGTCGATCCATGGTGAACATGGCGTGGGAGGATGAGTCCATGACATTTTGCAGTATATCCATCCTGCATACCTCTTTTCACCCATTTCTGCGGTGTTCGTTCCTCTCTGCCCTGCTGTATTCGCAGTTTACACAATAATTTTACACGATTACCGCAACGTTTTCAATGGGTATAAAATCAAAGCCCGCCTGGGCGGGCCTTGATTTTATTGCTTTTGCTTACAGGTCACAGGCACACAGATCCTCGAAGGTTTCCCGCCGAATGGCTATATAACTCTTGCCGCCGCTGAGCATTACGGTGGCGGGTCGCGGCAGGCGGTTATAGTTGGAGGCCATAGAGTAGTTGTACGCACCGGTGGTACACACTGCCACAGTGTCGCCGCGGCCCACGGAGGCAGGCAGCATCACATGCTCCTGGATAATATCGCCGCTCTCGCAGCAGCGGCCCACCACAGAGGCCTCGAAGTCGCACTTCTCATTCATTTTATTAGCCAGCAGGCAGGTATAGTTGGCTTTATACAGCGCATAGCGCGGATTATCCGGCATGCCGCCGTCAATGGAGACATAGTTTTTATAGCCGGGGATCTTCTTCACCGTGCCGCAGGTATACAGAGTCATGCCTGCCGCGCCCACGATGCTGCGGCCGGGCTCCATGTGGATCTCAGGCATTTCAATGTTCAGCCGCTTGCAAGCCGCCTGGATGGCTGCTGCCACCTGACTCACCTTGGTGTCCACATCCAGGAAGGGATCACTCTCCACATAGCGGACGCCATAGCCGCCGCCCAGATCCAGCTGCTGCGCCATATAGCCGTGCTTTTCCTTCATAGCGGCAATGAACTCCAGCATAATGACGGCCGCACGCTCAAAAATATCCTCACCGAATACCTGGGAACCCACATGACAGTGGAAGCCCATCAGCTCCACATGGGGCTGCGCCAAGGTAAACACGGTGATCTCCTCGGCCTGTCCCGTCTCGATGGCGGAGCCGAACTTGCTGTCCACCTTGCCGGTGGCGATGGCCTCGTAGGTGTGGGGGTCGATACCCGGCGTCAGGCGCAGCAGCACCTTCTGCTTGATGCCCCGGCGGCCGGCCTCGGCCTCAATGGCCTTGATCTCCTCCACATTGTCCGCTACAAAGTAGCCAATATGGTTATCCATACCGTACACAATATCCCTATCGGTCTTATTGTTGCTGTGGAAGTAGGCGTGGGACAGATCGTAGCCCGCCTGCAGGGCGGTGTAGATCTCGCCGGAGGATACCACATCGATGCCCATGCCCTCCTCCTTCATGATCTCGTAGATGCGCTTGAAGGAGTTGGCCTTGCTGGCATACAGGGGACGGCTGGTGGGGCCGAAATGCTTCTTGAAAGCATTCTGATACACGCGGCACTGATGGCGGATATAGTCTTCATCCAGCAGATACAGCGGTGTGCCGTACTGCTTGGCCAGAGCCACTGTGTCCTGGCCGGCAAAGTGGAGGTGGCCATTGGCTCCGATAGTAATATTCTCACAGATCATAGCGATATCCTTTCTTTCTCCCACTGATTCGATTCTAATGTATGTGTAAGGCTCACAGCGAGCCGGATATACAAATTTAAGGCTTTTGTTTGTATGTAAGGTGGATACCATCGATTGACAAGGGCAAGCACGCCTGACAGCGTGTCTTTCCGGCGCTTTTTGCCCTTTTCACCTTGGCGGGCGCCAGCCCGCCTGCGTCTCAAAAACCAAAAATCACTCGAAAATCCATCGCTGGCAGGTGCGAAGCAGTTTTGCCGGAGCAGAAATGTGTCCAGACAAGAAAAGACCCGCAGAGAATACTTGCCGTATTGTCAAGGGGCTTGACGCAGTATGGGCGCATTTCTGCCCGTCAAAACCGTGTCTGCCCTTGTCAAGCGATGGTAATATCTTGTATGAATGTGTCAATGAAATTGGGCGCAGGGGCTGCGGCTCAACCACACCACAGCCCCCTGCCCATTCTTCCGAGAGCAGAGGAGGTACTGAAATAGATTACTCAGCCTTCTCGGCGACAGCAGCTTCCTTCTTCTTGGCCAGAGCTTTTTCCAGCCAATCCTTGCCGTCCGCAAAGCGGGAGACGATGTATGTCACCACATAGTCGCCGGCAGAGTTGATCATGGTGGCGGGAGGATCGACCAGGTTGCCGATGGCCACCAGAATGGGGAATGCCAGTTCCATCTGATTGGGGAAGAAGATGGAGCAGATGATGTACTCGCCGATGTAGCCACCGCCGGGCACGCCGGACATACCGACGGAGGACAGCACAGCCACCAGAACGATGGGGATCAGCTTGCCCCAGCTCATATCCTGACCGAATACGCCCCAAACAAAGGCGATCTTCAACACGCAGGAGAAGCAGGAGCCGTCCATGTGCATAGTAGCGCCCAGAGGCACGACCATCTCAGCCACGTCCTTGCTGACGCCGGTATCCTCAGCCTCTTCCAGGTTGGTGGGGATGGTAGCGACAGAGGAGCAGGTACCCAAGGAGACCACAGCGGGCTTAGTGATGTGCTTGAACATGGTCTTCACTCCGTGCTTGCCGCCGCCGAACCAGGCGAACAGCGGGAACGCAGTAAAGATGTAGACAAAGCACAGGGGATAGTACACAGCCATGGCACGCCCATAGGAGCCGGCGATCTGGGGACCGTAGTCAGCGACCAAGCCAGCGAAGATGGCGAAGAAGGCCACGGGAGCGTAGTAGGTGATGATCTTGATGAACTTCATCATAACATCGGTCATGCTGCTGAGCCACTTGGCGACCAGGGTCTCAGAGCCGCCCGCCATGTTGGTGGCGAAGCCGAACAGCACGGAGAACACGATCAGGGGCAGCATGGCCTTGCGGGTCAGCAGACCCACGAAGTCGCTGGCGGTGAAGAAGTTGACGATCATGTCGGAGATGGAGGCGTACTCGCCCATTTCCTCAGAGGGGATGTCGTTCCAGGGAACCAGTACCGGGGGGAAGATCTTCATCAGTGCGAACATGATGACAGCAGCGATGGCACCGGTGATGACGAAGGTCGCCACCGTGGTGCCCATGATCTTACCGGCACGCTTCATGCTCTTCATGTTGGCGATGGAGCCCGCAATGGACACGAACACCAGGGGAACCACCACGCAGAACATCATGTTGATGAACACGGTGCCAAGGGGCTTTACGACAGGGGCCACACCGGGGGCCAGCCAGCCCACCAGCGCGCCGATGACCATTGCGCCCAGCATGATGCCAAGGAAAATATAATTCTTGACTACAGCTTTCTTTTCCATTAGTTTTTACTCCTCCTAACTGATTTTGGTTGATTTGATTTGCTCTCTATGTAAAGCATATTGCTTACATACCTTAGTTAATTAGTTAAATGGTTGTAATTGGTGTCAGATGGTCAGAGTCTCGTCGGTAATCTCGCCCTTGCAGACGATGTTGGTGGGGCCGGTGAGAAATAGATCGGTGACATGTCCGTTTCCGTCCCGCTCTACGTCAATATACAGGGTACCGCCGGTCATATCCACCCGGACGTTTTTTCCGGAGACCTTTCCCAGCAGCGTCAGCACAGTTACCACAGAGCCGGTACCGGTGCCGCAGGCATAGGTGAAGTCCTCCACCCCCCGCTCATAGGTGCGCTCATATACATGGTCCGGGCCGATGATCTCGTAAAAATTCACGTTAGCGCCCTTGGGGAAATCCTTATAGAACCGCAGCTTACGACCCAACCGGAACAGTGTCTGCGTGTCGAAATTCTTCAGATCCTTCATGGGCACTGCCGCATGTGGGATGCCGGGGTCTCCCAGCTCCACATAGGCGCAATCATAGGTCGCGCCGTCCACCTCCGCCTTGCCATCCAGGCGCATGTTGCAGGGATCGTTGAGCCGCACACGGTACAGCCGGCGATCCACTCGCCAACCAGTGACCAGACCCGCCGTGGTCTCCACCTTCTGCACCTCGCCGGCCAATCCGTTTTCATAGCCATATCGGCAGATGCAGCGGGCACCGTTGCCGCACATCTCCCCCATGGAGCCATCGGAATTGAAAAACAGCATCTTGTAGTCGCCGCCGTAGGTAGGCTTTTTCACCACCATGAATCCGTCGGCACCGATGGACATATGCCGCTCACAGACAGTGCGGATGATCTCCGGCCACTTCTCATCGGGTATAGTATCCTGTCGGTCATCCACCACAATAAAGTCGTTGCCGGCACCGTTCATTTTCCAAAACTCCATGGCGTAACGCCCTCCTTTTTGCTTGTAATTGCATTGTACATGTCCTCTATAAGCTTGTCAAATTTTTGTCATAGTCCTATTATCCGGATGCACCGTCCCAAAATCAGGACTATCGCGCATATTTTATGGCACTTTCCTACCAAGAGATAGTCTATAGGTAGGCAGCGAGAAGGCTCATTTTTTAACCCCCTGAGCGAAAAATTTCAAAAATTCTTTTGGAGCACGAAAAAAGCCGCTGATTTCATAGTGAAACCAGCGGCTTGATTTGCGGTGTGTTCAGCTGAAAATGGTCAAAAAAACTTCATGCCTGAGCACTGCGCCACGGAAATGCGCAAATGCCGGCGCATGAAGTTTTTGTGCATCATTTCCGGTTGCCCCACAGGGGCGAGGAAATGGCACATTTCTTATTTTTGCCATGCAAAAGCATGGCAAAAAATAACGGTCACACAATCCAAACGGACTGTGTGACCGTATTTATATCAGTTGTTTTGCCTACGCTGTTTGCGTCAGCTTCTTATTGGCGCTGATCGCGGATCGCGGCCTGTGCGGCAGCCAAACGCGCAATGGGGACTCTAAACGGACTGCAGGACACATAGTCCAGACCCACCTTGTGGCAGAACTCCACGGAGGAGGGATCGCCGCCGTGCTCGCCGCAGATGCCCAGATGCAGCTCCGGACGGGTGGCGCGACCCAGCTTGCAGGCCATATCCACCAGCTTGCCCACGCCCACCTGATCCAGACGGGCGAAGGGATCGCTCTCGTAGATCTTGTTGTCGTAGTAGGCGGGCAGGAACTTGCCGGCATCGTCGCGGCTGAAGCCGAAGGTCATCTGGGTCAGGTCGTTGGTGCCGAAGGAGAAGAACTCGGCTTCGGTGGCGATCTGATCGGCGGTCAGCGCGGCGCGGGGGATCTCGATCATGGTGCCCACCAGGTACTTCATGTTCATACCGGCGGCGGCCAGCTCCTCGTCAGCGGTCTTGACAACCACGTCCTTGACGAACTTCAGCTCCTTGACCTCGCCCACCAGCGGGATCATGATCTCGGGAACCATGTTCCAGTCGGGGTGCTTCTTCTGGACGTTGATGGCGGCGCGGATGACGGCACGGGTCTGCATGACGGCGATCTCCGGGAAGGTGACGGCCAGACGGCAGCCGCGGTGACCCATCATGGGGTTGAACTCGTGCAGGGAGGCGATGATGGCCTTGATGTCGGCTACGGTCTTGCCCATATCCTTGGCCAGCAGCTCGATGTCCGCCTCCTCGGTGGGAACGAACTCGTGCAGAGGGGGATCCAGGAAGCGGATGGTGACGGGGCAGCCCTCCATGGCCTCGTAGATGCCCTCGAAGTCGCCCTGCTGCATGG